>Ga0164242_10001742_pt1 | contig 25664 bp, 26 predicted proteins | sample OricomgcompostMG_FD_108783 | JGI IMG/M metagenome (GOLD analysis project Ga0164242, IMG submission 108783) | Miracle-Growth compost microbial communities from Emeryville, California, USA - Original compost - Miracle growth compost (MG) ...
CGACCATGTCGTCGGGCAGCAGGTCGAGCTCGTCGACGACGAGCTCCTCGAACTCGTCAGGGCCGACCTCCAGCACGCCGCCACGATACCGGGCGCGGGGCCGCGGGCAGCGACCTCACTCGCCGTCGGCCAGCAGCATCGCCGCGGCCTCGTCCCAGAGCAGGGCGTGGCCGCACTCGTGTGCGCGCTCCGGGATCTCGCCGGCGAGAGCGACGTAGTAGTGGCCGTCACGGTGGATCCAGCCGCGCTTGCGCCCATCGACGAAGACGACACACGTGTCGAGGTCGACCTCACGGACGACGAGCACGATCTCGCGGGTGGTGCAGCCCGGTGCTCCGGGATTCCCTTCATCCGGCACGCGCACAGTGGCCACGGCGCTGCCGTGGGTGCCGAGCACGCGGGCTGAGCGCGGGTCGGGGCGCTCCAGCATCAGCACGAGGGCAGGTTACGCCTGTGGCGTGTCGCCCGTAAGGGGGTGCGCGATCCGGCTACTGCTGCTCGAGCAGGCGCCGCACCTCGTCGTCGCTCGTCTGGGCGAAGTCGGCGTAGGCCTGCCCCACTCCGAGGAAGCTGTGCGGGTACCACGGGCAGACGAGGAGATCGACGGATGCCTCGACAGCGGAGCGCGCCCCGGGCAGCACGACCGGCGCGGCCGCGACGATGCGCGCCGGGCCCAGAGTGCGCGCAGCGGCGGCCGCCGCGCGGAGCGTCGCACCCGTGGCGACGCCGTCGTCGACGAGGAAGACCGTGCGGCCGGCGAGGTCGAGCGGTGTGCGGCCCGCGCGATAGGCGCCCACGCGGCGCTCCAGCTCGCGCCTCTCCCGGGCGAGGGTGTCGGCCCAGGCATCCGTGCCGCCATACACGGCTGCGTGGTCCCGCAACTCGTCGTTCGCGACGATCGCGAGCTCGCCGCCCACCGACGCGATCGCGCCCATCGCGACCTCCGGCGAGCCGGGCATGCCGAGCTTGCGCACGACCAGCACGTCGAGCGGTGCACTGAGCGCTGCTGCCAGCTCGGCTGCGACGGGTACGCCGCCGCGGGGGAGCCCGAGCACGACGGCATCGGCCGGCGCGGGAACGGCGTCGGCGACGGCGGCGGCGAGCCGGCGCCCGGCGTCAGCGCGATCGGCGTACACGGCGCGCTCCGACGCGGAAGAAGGCGAACTTGGGGTGATCGACGGGGCTTGAACCCGCGACCCCCTGGACCACAACCAGGTGCTCTACCAACTGAGCTACGACCACCATGTTCCCCCGCTCGGAGGCGAGCGGGCAACCCGTCAAGTGTATTACATGCGCGAGGACCAGTCGTGCACCACGGCGGTGGCGACGGCCTGCGCTTCCTCGCTCGTCGGGCCGGGCTGCGGGACGAAGACCGCCTTGCGGTAGTAGTCCAGCTCGCGGATCGACTCGAGGATGTCGGCGAGGGCGCGGTGGCCGCCCGCCTTCTCCGGCGCCTGGAAGTACACGCGGGGGAACCAGCGGCGGCTGAGCTCCTTGATGGAGCTGACATCGATCGAGCGGTAGTGCAGGTGCGCGTCGAGGCGCGGCATGTACTTGGTGATGAACATGCGGTCGGTGCCGATGGTGTTGCCGGCGAGCGGAGCCTTGCCCTCGTCCGGGACGTGCGAGAGCACGTACTCCATGACCTCGTACTCGGCCTCGGCGAGGCTCTTGCCGTTCGGGATCTCGTCGATGAGGCCGCTCGTCGTGTGCATGGCGACGACGAACTCGCCCATGCCCTTGATCGCCTCGTCGCTCGCCTTGATCACGATGTCGATGCCTTCGTCGACGGGCCGCAGTTCCGAGTCGGTGACCACGACCGCGATCTCCACCAGTTCGTCCTTGTCGGGGTCGAGTCCCGTCATCTCGCAGTCGATCCAGACGAGGCGATCCGTGGCAGCAGACATGCTCACGATCCTATGCGGCGCACCCCTGCCTAGGCTGGAGCGGTGCAGTTCACCCTCTTCACCTCCGCGTTCTGCGGGCCGTGCATGGCGACGCGCGCGGTGCTTGCCGAGGCGTCGCGGCTGATTCCCGGCGCCGCCGTGGTGGAGAAGGACGTGGCGCGCTACGAGGAGGAGGCCGAGGCGGCGGGCATCCGCACGACCCCGACGGTGATCGTGACGGATGCCGCGGGTGCCGAGGTGTTCCGCGCGGAGGGCGTGCCGACGCTGAATCAGGTGCTGGTCGCCGCGGCGAAGGCGGTCTGAGCGGCTTCGATAAACTGCCCGTGCGCCCCCGTAGCTCAATGGATAGAGCAACGGCCTTCTAATCCGTCGGTTACTGGTTCGAGTCCAGTCGGGGGCACCCTTCCGGTGTGCTGCTCGCATTCGTGGCGGACGGACTTCGCGCGGGATACGCGCAGGGCGACGACGCGCGCCGATTCCGATTTGTACAAAACGCGGGGAGTCGCGGGGATCTGTACAAATCGGGTAGGGGAGGGGTCGACGACTTCCTCGGTGCGACAGCTTGTTCCGGAAGCTCTCGCACTCGGCGGGGGCGTGTCGATCGAGGGAGCTCGGCTCCGACCATCGGGCAAGAGGTGAGTGCGGCGGGTCGCACCCGGCCGTAGCATTCGCGCGAGCTCACACCGAGGAGGACTCATGACCACGATCGAGGACGATCAGAGCACCGCAGGCACGGGCAGGCCGCCCATCGTCGACCTCGCCACCTGGCAGGCCGAGCGCGCGGCGCTCCTCGTGCGCGAGAAGGCGCACACCCGGGAGGGCGACGCGATCGCGGCGGCTCGGCGCCGCCTGCCGATGGTCGAGTTCGACGGCACCACCGAGGTCGTCGGCCGCGAGGGGCCGGTGCCGTTCAGCTCGCTCTTCGAGGGCCGGAACGAGCTGGTGGTCTACAAGCACATGTGGCACGACGGCGCCCCGTTCCAAGGACAGTGCGAGGGGTGCACCGTCACGGCGTGGCAGCAGAAGGACGCCGTCTACCTCAACGCCCGCGGCGTCTCCTTCGCGATCTTGACCGAGGGCCCGTGGGAGGAGGTCGAGCCCTACCTCGCGTTCATGGGCTACACCCAGCCCTGGTACTCCGTGCGCGGTCTCGACGAGCCGATCGGCGGCCCGATGGGCCACATCACGTGCTACCTCCGCGACGGCGACCGCACCTTCCTCACGTATGACACCACGGGTCGCGGCACGGAGGCTGCGGGCGCGTCGTTCGCGCTGCTCGACATGACGCCCTACGGCCGCGGCGAGGCGTGGCAGGACAACCCGGAGGGCTGGCCGGTGGGCGAGCGCCCGTGCTGGTACTGGCGAACGGATGCCGACGGCAGCCCCAGCTGGGAGCGGAGCCGCCCGACGCCGCAATGGACCCGCCCCGGTGCGACCCCGGTCGAGAGCCTCGGCCGGCACGAGCACCACCACTGAGAGGCCGTCAACGCGGCCCCGACCTCAGTCGCGGGGGAACGCCGAGTGCAGCTCCGCGAGCCAGGGTGCGGCCGAGGAATCCGAAGGAGCCCGCCAGTCGCCGCGTGGGGACAGCGAGCCGCCGGCGGAGACCTTCGGGCCGTTCGGCACCGCCGTGCGTTTGAACTGGGCGAAGCCGAAGAAGCGTTTGAGGAACACCTCGAGCCACTTCACGATCTCGTCGACGTCGTACTCGACCCGGGCGTCATCGGGGAACCCGGCTGGCCACGTGCCCGACGAGGCATCCGCCCATGCCTTCGTCGCCAGCCACGCGATCTTGCTCGGCCGCAGGCCGTAACGCAGCACGTGGAACAGGGCGAAGTCGTGCAGGGCGTACGGGCCGATCGTCTTCTCTGTCGACTGCACCACGCCGTCCTGCCCCGCAGGCACCAGCTCGGGCGTGATCTCGGTCGCGAGCACGCGCTCGAGCACCTCTGACACCTCGGCGGAGAACAGGCCCGAGGCGCTCACCCAGCGGATCAGGTGCTGCATGAGCGTCTTCGGCACGCCGGAGTTCACGGCGTAGTGCGACATCTGGTCGCCGACCCCATAGGTCGCCCAGCCGAGTGCGAACTCGGAGAGATCGCCCGTGCCGACCACGATGCCGCCGCGCTGGTTCGCGATGCGGAACAGGTAGTCGGTGCGCAGCCCCGCCTGCACGTTCTCGAACGTCACGTCGTAGACGGGCTCGCCGCCCGCGTACGGATGCCCCATGCGGCGGAACATCTCCTCGGCGGCGGGGCGGATGTCGAGCTCCTCGAAGGTGACGCCCAGCGCCTTGCCGAGCGCGTATGCGTTCGACTTCGTCTGGTCTGACGTCGCGAAGCCGGGCATCGTGAACGCGAGGATGTCGCTGCGAGGGCGGCCGAGCCGGTCCATCGCCTGGGCGCACACGAGCAGCGCGTGCGTGGAATCGAGGCCGCCCGAGACGCCGATGACGAGGTTCGGGCCGCCGATGGCCGTCATGCGCTGCTCGAGCCCGGAGACCTGGATGTTGTAGGCCTCGTAGCAGTCCTGCGCGAGCCGGGCCGGGTCATCGGGCACGAAGGGGTAGCGGTCGACCTCGCGCTCGAAGCCGATGTCGCCGGTGGGCGGGTCGAGCTCGAAGGTCACCCGCCGGAACGCGGAGAGGCGCTCGGCGAGCGTGCGCCGGTTGTCGTCGAAGGTGCCCTGGCGCAGCCGCTCCTGTCGCAGCAGCTCGACGTCGACGTCGGCGACCGCGATGCGCGGCCCGTCGGGGAAGCGCTCCGTCGCGGCCAGGAGGCGGCCGACCTCGTAGATGAGCGTCTCGCCGTCCCAGGAGAGGTCGTTGCTCGACTCGCCCATGCCCGCCGCGGCGTACACGTAGGCGGCGAGGCAGCGCGAGGAGGCGGATCTGGCCAGCAGCTGGCGGTCGTCGGCGCGCCCCACGGTGATCGGGCTGCCCGAGAGGTTCGCAAGCACGGTCGCCCCGGCGAGCGCCGCCTCGGCGCTCGGAGGCACCGGCACCCACATGTCCTCGCAGACCTCGACGTGCAGCACGAGCCCGGGCACATCGGAGGCCTCGAACAGCAGCTCGGGCCCGAATGGCACGGTCTGCCCCGCGACCCGGATCGACCCGCCGCGCTGGTCGTCGCCCGGCGCGTACCAGCGCCGCTCGTAGAACTCGCGGTAGGTCGGCACGTACGACTTCGGGGCGACGCCGAGCACGCGGCCGCCGTGGATCACGACCGCGCAGTTGTAGAGGCGGTCGCGGTGACGCAGCGGCGCGCCGACGACGAGCACGGGCAGCAGACCGACGGATGCCTCCGCGATGCGCGCGAGCGCGCCCTCCACCTGATCGAGCACGGCGTCCTGCAGGACGAGGTCGTCGATGGCGTAGCCGGTGAGGCAGAGCTCGGTGAAGACCGCCACCGCGACCGACATCTCGTCGCAGCGGCGCGCCTGCTCGAGGAGCCGGTCCGCGTTCGCCGCGGCGTCGGCGATCGCAATGGGGAAGGTCACCGCCGCGACGCGGGCGAAGCCCTGCGCGTAGGCCCCGGCGGCGGCGCCGAGCGCGCGCGCGCTCGTGAGACCGTCAGTCATGCAGCCAGTCTTGCAGACCGTCCCGCGGTCGCTGTAGCGCTACGCGGTGTGGCGCTCCGGCTCCGCGGCGGCGCGCTCGCCGCGCAGGTAGGCGGGCGCCGAGGGCAGCTGCGCCATCTCCTCGGTCGGCAGATCGACGACGAGGTTGGGGGACGGGGCCTGGGCGGCGGTGCCCGCGTGCCTCTCGTGATGCTGCTGCGCGAGCCACTCCTCCTGCTCGGCGTCGAGCTGTGCGGCCGGCGTCGCCGACTCGAAGCGCCACCGCTCCAGGTCGGCCGCGAAGATGCGCTTCGCGCGACCCGGCTTCTTCTGCCACTCCATGAGGCGGTCGCGGAACTCCGCGACGACGGGATCGAGCTGATAGCCGAAGGTGGCGGAGTTGCGCTTCATCTCGGCGAGCTGGTGGCTCGCCCAGTTCGCGGCCACGGCGGCCCCCTTCACGGGCAGCAGGCGCACCTGGACATCGGCCTGGCCGACCGCGCGGTCGCTCAGCACCTGCTCGGCGGGGCTGAGCGAGTTCCACACGCAGGCCTCCGTAGCGGCATCCACCAGCGCCGAGATCGCCGACGCCTTCTGCTGGCGGTCGGTGCGCTCGAGCACGCTGCGCACGGTGCCGCGCGCAATCCACGCGGCGATGAGACCGGAGAGCACGATGCCGACGAACAGCACCGCGATGGCGAAGAGGAGGGGCTCGTTGCTTGAGTCGGTGAGCCAGCCCACGAAGTCGTTCCACAGCTGCATGCGGGGAGGGTACGACGGCCTCTCGTGCCGCGTGGGAACGAACGGCGGCGTGCCGTCGTTTGGGAGGATGGACATGACTTCACGAAAGGGGTCCACTATGCAGACCTTCGTCCTCGCAGGCGGTTGCTTCTGGTGTCTCGACGCCGTCTACCGCACGCTGCGCGGGGTGAGCGACGTCGTCAGCGGCTACACCGGTGGCACTGTTGCGAACCCGAGCTACGAGCTCGTGTGCACCGGAACCACGAACCACGCCGAGGCGGTGGCCGTCACCTTCGACGAGAGCGAGATCCCGGCATCCGTGATTCTCGACGCGTTCTTCACGCTGCACGACCCGCGGCAGCTCAACCGCCAGGGAGCCGACGTGGGCACGCAGTACCGGTCCGCCATGTTCTACGCCGATGACGAGCAGAAGCAGCTCTTCGAGGAGGCGATCGAGCGCGCGAACGACATCTGGGGCGGCGGCGTGGTGACGCAGCTCGAGCCGCTCGGCGAGTTCTACCGCGCCGAGGACTACCACCAGGACTTCTTCGCCAAGAACCCGGGCCAGGGCTACTGCCTCGCGGTGGCGGTGCCGAAGGTCAACAAGGTGCGCAAGGCGTTCAGCGAGTACGTCCGCGCCGCGTAGCCGCGCCGGTCTTCCCCAGCACAGCCCCCGGTTCGGCGAATCCATCCCCGATCCGGGGGCTTCGTCATGAGAGCGGATGCCTCCTGTCGGCACACTCGTGGAACCGCGCCGCTTCGGCGCCGATCAAGGAGGTTTCGCAATGAGTTCGAGCATCACCGTGCGCGGTTTCGCCGCGACCCAGCCCAAGTTCACCATCGTCTCGGGCGGTCTCGCCGTCTCGAGCTTCCGGCTGGGCGCGTCGGAGCGGCGCCATAACCGCACCACGGGCGCGTGGGAGAACGGCCCGACGAGCTGGTACTCGGTGAGCTGCTTCCGCACGCTTGCGAGCAACGTCTACGCGAGTGTGAAGAAGGGCGACCCGGTCATCGTCACGGGCCGGCTGAAGGTCAGCGAGTGGAGCGCCGGGGACAAGTCCGGTCTCGACGTCGAGATCGAGGCGGAAGGTGTCGGGCACGATTTCCGCTGGGGCAAGTCGCTTGGCTTCGCCCGGCCCACGAAATCGAAGTCGGCGGGCGGCGAGGACGACGGTGCCGCGAACGCGGACGACGAGCAGCTGCCGCCCGAGGAGCAGTCCGAGCCGTCGGCCTGGACGACGTCCGGCATGGAGATCGTCGCAGCTGCCGTGGAGGACGCGGGGGAGCCGGCACCACTGCGACTCGTGGGGGTCGATGAGGAGACGGGGGAGGTCACGGATCTCGAGCCGGTGGTCACGCCGCCCTTCTGAGGCGGCGTTGCATAGACTCGAGCGGGGTCGGCATGGGGCCGCCCGGGGAGGGAAGCCGTGCAGCTCGCTCGTGCCGCCGCTGTGCTCGCCGCGGCGGCGCTCGCGCTCACCCTCGCCGCGTGCACCGGCGCCGGCGACAGCCCGGCCGCGGTGCCGACCCAGACCGCGTGGACCGAGCAGCCGAGCGGCTCCGCGACTCCGGGCTCCGGCGCCACGCGCTACGACGCGAGCGCTTCAGCGGCGGCCAACAAGGCGGCGTTCGATGCGGCGATCCGCGGCATCCTCGCGCGCGACGCGCACGCGAAGGGCGCGTCCGTCGTCGCGGCGCTCAAGTCGGCGGGCTTCCCCATGGCGGCGACCCAGGTGACGCCGGACACGACTTCGGCGAAGCTGCAGCCGGGCTCGATCTCGGTCGGCGTCAAGATCGGCGAGTCGTGTCTCGTCGGCCAGTGGGGGGCGGCGGTCGACGGCTACCAGTCGACGGTCGCGCCGGTGCTGCGCTCGGGCGGCTGCCTGATCGGCGGCATCCCGGCCGTGGGCTAGCGCCCCGCGCGCCCCTTTAGACTCGATCAACGTGGCTGACTACATCTATTCCATGGTCCGCGCCCGCAAGGCCGTGGGCGACAAGGTGATCCTCGACGACGTGACGATGGCGTTCCTCCCCGGGGCGAAGATCGGCGTGGTCGGCCCGAACGGCGCTGGAAAGTCCACGATCCTCAAGATCATGGCGGGACGCGACCAGCCGAGCAACGGCGAGGCGCGGCTCACCCCCGGGTACTCCGTCGGAATCCTCATGCAGGAGCCCGAGCTCGACGAGGACAAGACGGTTCTCGAGAACGTGCAGCAGGGGGTCGGCCCCATCAAGGCGAAGGTCGACCGCTTCAACGAGATCTCGGCCGCCATGGCGAACCCCGACGCGGACTTCGACGCGCTGCTCGCCGAGATGGGGACCCTGCAGGAGGAGATCGACGCGGCCGACGCGTGGGATCTGGACTCGCAGCTCGAGCAGGCGATGGACGCGTTGCGCTGCCCGCCGGGGGATGCCGTGGTGAGCGTGCTCTCCGGCGGTGAGAAGCGCCGCGTCGCGCTGTGCAAGCTGCTGCTCGAGAAGCCCGACCTGCTGCTGCTCGACGAGCCCACCAACCACCTGGACGCCGAGAGTGTGCTCTGGCTCGAGCAGCATCTCGCCAAGTACCCCGGCGCGGTGCTCGCCGTCACCCACGACCGCTACTTCCTCGACCACGTCGCCGGGTGGATCTGCGAGGTCGACCGCGGCCGCCTCTACCCGTACGAGGGTAATTACTCGACCTACCTGGAGAAGAAGGCGGAGCGCCTCGAGGTCCAGGGCAAGAAGGACGCCAAGCTCGCGAAGCGCCTTGAGGAGGAGCTCGCCTGGGTGCGCAGCAACGCCAAGGGACGCCAGGCCAAGTCGAAGGCGCGTCTCGCCCGCTACGAGGAGATGGCGGCCGAGGCCGAGCGCACGCGGAAGCTCGACTTCGAGGAGATCCAGATCCCGGCCGGCCCCCGCCTCGGCGACATCGTGATCGAGGCGAAGGACCTGAAGAAGGGCTTCGGCGACCGCGTGCTGGTCGACGGCCTCAGCTTCACGCTGCCCCGCAACGGCATCGTCGGCGTCATCGGCCCGAACGGCGTCGGCAAGACGACCCTGTTCAAGACGATCGTCGGCTTGGAGCCGCTCGATGGCGGAAGCCTGAAGATCGGCGAGACGGTCAAGATCTCCTACGTCGACCAGACGCGCGCGAACATCGACCCGAACAAGACCCTGTGGGAGGTCGTCTCGGACGGTCTCGACTACATCCAGGTCGGGAAGACCGAGGTGCCGAGCCGCGCCTATGTCTCCACCTTCGGCTTCAAGGGCCCCGACCAGCAGAAGAAGGCGGGGGTGCTCTCCGGTGGCGAGCGCAACCGCCTCAACCTCGCGCTGACCCTCAAGGAGGGCGGCAATCTGCTGCTGCTCGACGAGCCCACCAACGACCTGGACGTCGAGACGCTGTCGAGCCTCGAGAACGCGCTGCTCGAGTTCCCGGGCTGCGCGGTCGTGATCACCCACGACCGGTGGTTCCTCGACCGCATCGCGACGCACATCCTCGCCTACGAGGGCACCGACGAGAACCCGGCGAGCTGGTACTGGTTCGAGGGCAACTTCGAGGCCTATGAGGAGAACAAGGTGCAGCGACTGGGGCCGGACGCGGCCACGCCGCACCGCAGCACCTACCGGAAGCTGACGCGCGACTGATGGGCGCGGAAGTGGACGAGCAGAACACGCACGGTGCGGCATCCCGTCGCATCCATGTCCCCACGGTGATGCGTTTCAGCGACCTCGACGCGTACGGGCATGTGAACAACGTGGCGATGCTGCGCTTCTTCGAGGACGCGCGCGTGCAGGCGTTCTGGGCGGGCGACCCCGATGAGGAGGGGCACCTCGACCCGGGCCCCTTCGCGGACACAGCGGTGCTGCGCTCGAAGCCGGGCGAGGGCACGCTCACGGTGCTCGCGCACCAGGAGATCGAGTACCTCGCGCAGATCCCGTTCCTGCGCTCGCCCCTCGACCTGCAGCTGTGGATCGGCCACATCGGCGGCGCGAGCATCGACATGTACTACGAGATCTACTCGCCGCTGACCGCGAAGGAGCGCGTGCTGTACGCGCGCGCGGCGACCACGCTCGTGCTCGTCGACGCCGAGACGCGCCGCCCGCGCCGCATCAGCCCCGAGGAGCGCGCCGCGTGGGAGCCGTACCTCGGCGAGCCGCTGCAGTTCCGCCGCGGCAGCGGGAGCGGCCGGCGCTGATCCGCCGCCCGGCGATCAGGCCGAGAATGTGACGCTGTCGCCGCTCACGGTCACCGTGACCTCGTCGAGCGGCAGGGTCGCCGGACCGTGGATGGGCTTGCCCGTGAACGCGTCGAACTTCGAGCCGTGGCACGGGCAGTGCAGCTCGGCGCCCGCCGCCGCCACGATGCAGCCCTGGTGCGTGCACACCGCGGTGTGGGCGACGAACTGACCCGCCTTCGGCTGCGCGATCGCGATGGCCGGGTCCGACTGCGACCCGGTCTGCACGATCACCGAGCCGCCGACCGGCACCTTGGAGGTGGCGACGGATGACTGGCCAGAGGCGTTCTTCGTCGGCGTGACCGAGCCGCCCGAGTCGCCCGGCGCCTGCCCGTTCGTGGGGGAGCAGGCGGCCAGACCGAGGGTGGTCGCGGCGGCGCCGACGGTGGCGAGCGCGGTGCGGCGGGTGAGCTGCGTCATGGTCTGATCCAATCCCGCGCCGTTATCAGCGGCCTGAGTCCGCCGTGGGGACGCGCAGCATCCCCTCCTGGGAGACGGTCGCGGCGAGAGCACCGTCCCGCCGGTAGATGCGGGCGCGGGCGAGACCGCGACCGCCCTGGGCGCTGGGCGAGTCCTCGACGTAGAGCAGCCACTCGTCGGCGCGCGCCGGCCGGTGCCACCACATCGCGTGGTCGAGGCTCGCCATCTTGAGCCCGGGGGTCGCCCAGGCGAGGCCGTGCCGCCGCAGCGCCGGCTCGAGGATCGTGTAGTCGCTGGAATACGCCATCGCCGCCCGGTGGATCACGGGCTCGTCGGGCAGCTCGACCTTGCACTTGAGCCAGACCGCCTGCCGCGCGACGCGCTCGCCCGTGTCGCCGACCGGCAGGTAGACGGGGGCGTCGATGTAGCGGATGTCGAACGGCCGCGCCTCGGAGTAGAACTGGGCCGCCGGGTGCTCGATGCCCGCGAGGTGCTCGCTGACGCTCTTCAGCGTCTCGGGGGCGGGCACGTCGGCGGGCATGTCGACCTGGTGGTCCACGCCGCCCTGCTCGACTTGGAACGAGGCGATCAGCGACATGATCGGCACGCCGTCCTGATAGGTCTGCACGCGGCGCGTCGAGAACGAGCGGCCGTCGTGAATGCGGTCGACGCCGAGGGTGACGCCGAGCCGCACATCGCCGGGGCGCAGGAAGTAGCCGTGCAGGGAGTGGATCAGCCGGTCATCGGGCAGGGTGTGCGAGGCGGCGATGATCGACTGAGCGAGCACCTGGCCGCCGAAGACCCTGCCGTGCGGCATCCACTGGCTGGGCGCGGTGAAGATGTCCTCGCTCGTGCGCGCCCCGGTATCGGTGAGATCCAGAGCGTGCAGCATCGCGGCGACCGGGTCCATGTCTCGTAGTCTATTCGTGCCCATGAGTTCGACTTTCTCGCTCGACGACGCCCTTGCCGTCTCCGACCTGCAGACGTACCTGGGGCGCGCCGGGCGCGTCGAGAACGGGTCGGTCCGCCTCGTCGCATCGGGCGGCGTCCTCGCCGCCTACACGGCCGTGCTGTACCCGCACGGTCTGCTCGACCAGACCCCCACGGTGCTCGGGCTGCGCACCTTCCGCACGGCGACCGGCGTCGAGTTCGACGCCGTCGTGCCGACCCGCTCGCTGCTCGACCGGCTCGCCCGGGCCGACCCCGCCGAGATCCGGCTGCCGCTCGAGGTCTCGACCGTCACGTGGGCGGGCATCTCGCCGCCGCGGGGCGGCTGGCAGCCCGTGGGCGAGACGGATGCCGCGCTGCTGAAGCGCGTCGCCGCGGAGGGCGTCGACGAGGTCGCGCGCGCGATCCCCGAGGGCACCGGTGAGCAGCTGGTGTGGCGCGTCCGCGGCTCCGTGTGGGGCGCGCCCATCGAGCAGCTGGGCGACGTCCCGGCCGGGGTCGCGTTCGCCGCCGACTCGCTCGGGTTCCTCGGCGCCGACGACGAGGTGATCGGCATCTTCGAGACCGGCCCGTGGACGCGGCTCTCGACGCAGCGCGGCCACGTCCTGGTGAAGCGCGCGGCCTGGTCGCTCAGAGGGTAGCCGCGACCGCCCTGCCTGCGATGCGGCCCGAGAACAGGCATCCGCCGAGGAAGGTGCCCTCGAGCGCGCGATAGCCGTGCACCCCGCCGCCGCCGAAGCCGGCGACCTCGCCCGCCGCGTACAGGCCGGGCAGCGGCTCGCCGCCCGGCGTGAGGACCCGCGCGTCGAGGTCGGTCTGGATGCCGCCGAGGCTCTTGCGCGTGAGGATGTGCAGCTTCACCGCGATGAGCGGCCCCGCCTTCGGGTCGAGGATGCGGTGCGGCGCGGCGACGCGACCCAGCCGATCGCCGAGATATCGGCGGGCATTGCGGATGCCGGCGAGCTGCGCGTCCTTGCTGTACGGGTTGTCGAGCTCGCGGTCGCGCTCCCGCAGCTGCTTCTCGATCAGGTCCGTGTCGAGCGGCGCATCCGTCTTCGCCCGCATGCCGGCGAACAGCTCGGGCAGCGTCGCGGCCACGACGAAGTCCTCGCCGTGCTGCTTGAACGCCTCGACCGGGGCCGGCGCGCCGGGCCCCACGCGGCGCAGCACCTGACGGAGGTCCTTGCCGGTGAGGTCCGGGTTCTGCTCGCTGCCCGAGAGCGCGAACTCCTTCTCGATGATCTTCTGGGTGAGCACGAACCAGGTGTGGTCGAAGCCCGTCTTCTGGATGTGCTCGAGAGTCGCGAGGGTGTCGTAGCCGGGGAAGTTCGGGGCGGGCAGCCGCTTGCCGGTGGCGTCGAACCACATGGACGACGGCCCGGGCAGGATGCGGATGCCGTGCATGGGCCAGATCGGGTCCCAGTTGACGATGCCCTCGGTGTAGTGCCACATGCGGTCGGTGTTGACGAGCCGGGCGCCGGCGCCTTCCGCGATTGCGAGCATCCGCCCGTCGACGTGGGCCGGGACTCCGGAGATCATCGTCGCGGGCGGGGTGCCGAGCCGCTCCGGCCAGGCCTTGCGCACCAGCTCGTGGTTCCCGCCGATGCCGCCGGTCGCGAGGATGATCGCGCCGGCGCGCAGCTCGAAGTCGGCCACGACCTGCCGGTTGGTCGACCGACCGCGCCGCGCGTCGTCGGGCGCCAGCACGGCCCCGCGGATGCCGACGACCGCACCGCCCTCGACCACGAGCTCGTTGACCCGGTGCCGGTGCCGCAGCTCGACAAGGCCCGCGGCCGCCGCCGTCTTCACCCGGTCGGCGAAGGGCTGCAGGACGCCGGGGCCGGTGCCCCAGGCGATGTGGAAGCGCGGCACCGAGTTGCCGTGGCCGCCGGCCGACCAGCCGCCCCGCTCGGCCCACCCGACGAGCGGGAAGATGCGGATGCCCTTCGAGCGCAGCCAGGAGCGCTTCTCACCCGCCGCGAACTCAAGGTAGGCATCCGCCCATCTTGCGCCCCACTCGTCGCTGTCGCGGTCGAAGCCGGCGGTGCCGAACCAGTCCTGCCGGGCGAGCGCAAGGGAGTCATGCACGCCGAGGCGCCGCTGCTCCGGAGTGTCGACGAGGAAGAGACCCCCGAACGACCAGAACGCCTGGCCGCCGAGGGAGCCCGCCGGCTCCTGATCGACGAGGGTCACCCGCTTGCCCGCGTCGAGCAGCTCGCAGGTCGCGACGAGCCCGGCGAGGCCGTGCCCGACGACGATGGCATCGGTGGACTGCGCTGTCCTTCGAAGTGTCACGCCTCGAAAGTATTCACCATGGCGTGTGCGGCGCGCTCCAGATAGTCCCAGAGCATCGCTTCCTGCAACGGCGGGAGCCCGAGGCCGTCGACGGCGGCGCGCATGTGGGCGAGCCAGCGGTCCCGCGCCTCCGGGTTCACCTTGAACGGCGCGTGCCGAAGCCGCAGGCGGGGGTGCCCGCGCAACTCGGAGTAGGTGGTCGGGCCGCCCCAGTACTGCTCGAGGAACATCCTGAGGCGCTCCTCCGCCGGGCCGAGGTCGGCCTCGGGGTACATCGGCTTCAGCACCTCGTCGCCGGCGACGCCCTGATAGAACGCGTGCGCCAGCCTGGCGAAGGTCTCCGCGCCGCCGACCTGCTCATAGAAGGTCGCGGACTGCGCGTCAGGCGGGGGAAGGGTCACAGCTCCTCCTCGGGCGGGTTCACTTCAGGCGGCGCGTCGCTCGACTTGCGCCGCACGACGCGGCGCTTGGGCTTGGGTGCGGGCTGCGCGGCGGGGATCGGGCGGGTGCGCGGCGGGTGCGCGCCGTTCACCGACGCGATGCTCTCGAACCCGGTGAGGATCGGGTTGGAGAGCGCGGGAACCGTGACGCCCGCCTCGCGCGCGGCCGCGAAGATGCGGGAGTTGAGCTCGTGCGCCACGTCATCGCGTGCGGTCGAACGGGTCTTGACGGCGACGCGCAGCACGATCATCTCGGGGGAGACCGACTGGATGCCCCACACCTCGGGCTTCTCGACGATGCGAGGCCGCCACTTGGGCTCGCGGGCGAGGCCCTCCGCCGTCTTGAGCAGCTGGTCCTGCACGGCATCCACGTCGTTCTCGTAGCCGACTCCGACGTCGACGACCACACGGCTCCAGCCCTGCGACATGTTGCCCACCCGCAGGATCTGCCCGTTGCGCACGTACCAGAGGGTGCCGTTGACGTCGCGGATCTGAGTGGTGCGGATGCCGACGGCTTCGACCACCCCGTCGGTGGCGAGGCTCACCATTCCGGCCTCGATGACGTCGCCGACGCCGAGCTGGTCCTCCATGACCATGAGCAGGCCGTTGAGGATGTCGCCGATCACGTTCTGCGCGCCGAAGCCGAGGCCGGCGCCGATCGCGGCGGAGAGGATCGCGAAGGACGCGAGCACGTCGGGGGCGAGCACGTGCAGCACGAGCAGCAGGGCGATCACGCCCACCACGACGTTCGCGATGTTCGTGAGTACGGAGCCGAGCGTGCGCGTCCGCTGCACGACCCTGACGGTCGCGATGGGGGAGACCTGGAGGGCCTGCGTCGTCTCGACACCCTGCGCCTTTTTCACCGTGTTGACGATGCGGTGCACGATGTGGCGGATCGCGACGCGCAGCAACCACGCGACGACGATCGCGCCGATGATGATCAGCACGGCCGAGCCGACGCGGAAGATCACCGTGCCGAGCGGAGTGTGGAAGAAGTCCTGCAGGCCTGCCCAGAAGTCGGTCGTTGCGGTCTCTACGGGAGTGGCGCTCGTCATATGCGCCTCAGTCTAGGAACCGAAGGCGCCCGGCCCCTGGGCGCCGCGTAAGAGTCCGTTCTCGTAGGCGAAGATCACCGCGTGCACACGGTCGCGCAGCCCGAGCTTCGCGAGCACACGCCCGACGTGCGTCTTCACCGTCGACTCGGTGAGGAAGAGCTCGGAGGCGATCTCGGTGTTGGAGAGGCCGCGGCCGATCGCCACGAGGATCTCCCGCTCCCGCGGGGTGAGCGCGGCAGCGGCATCCGTCGCCCCGCTCTCGGCGGGCAGCTGCGCGCCGAACAGCTCGATCATGCGGCGCGTGACGCGCGGGGACACGGCCGCGTCGCCGGCGGCCACGGCGCGGATCGCCGCGATCAGCTCCTCCGGGCGCGCGTCTTTGAGCAGGAATCCGCTCGCGCCTGCTCGCAGACCGCCGAAGGCGTATTCGTCGAGGTCGAAGGTGGTGAGCACGAGGACGCGCGTGTCGGGCAGCTCGGCCGTGATGGCGGCGGTGGCCGCGATGCCATCGGTTCGCGGCATCCGCACATCCATCAGGACGACGTCGGGCCGGGCGGCGCGCGCGAGCTCGACGGCGGCGGCGCCGTCTTCCGCCTCGCCGACGACCTCGATGTCGGGTTGCGCCTCGAGCACCATGCGGAACCCCATGCGCACGAGCGACTGGTCGTCCGCGATCGCGACGCGCGTCACGCGTCCTCCTTTCCCGGCTGCGCCGGCGTCTTGGGCAGAGCGGCAGCGAGCTGCCAGCCCGCCCCGTTCTCGTGGTGACCGGAGGAGAGGCTACCGCCGAGGGCCGACACGCGTTCACCGAGCCCGATCAGACCGCGGCCCGCGCCGACCGACGGCGCCGGCATTCCCGCGAGACCGTCGTCGTCGACCACGACGGCGAGCGGGTCTGCTGACGCGTCGACGAGCACGTCGACCCGGGAAGGCCCGCGCGAGTAGCGCAGCGCGTTGGTGAGGCCCTCCTGCACGATGCGGTAGACGGCGAGCTGCAGGGCGGGGTCGGCGGGCGGCTCGCCCTCGATGCGCAGCGAAACGGGCAGCCCGAGTTCGCGGAAGCGGGCGATGAGACGAGGGATGTCGGCCATGGTGGGCTGCGGCGCGAGAGACGCCTCCTCGCCCTCGTCGCCGAGCACGCCGAGCATCTGGCGCATGCCGGAGAGGGCTTCGCGCCCGGTCTCGGCGACCTGTCTCATGACGGCGGCGGCTCGGGCGGCATCCGTCTCGACGGCCGCCGCCGACCCCTCGGCGAGCGTCACCATGACGGTGAGCGAATGCGAGACGACGTCGTGCATGTCGCGGGCGATGCGCGCCCGCTCGGCCACCGCGGCGAGCAGGGCCTGCTGGTCGCGCTCGCGCGCGAGCTGGTGCGCCCGCTCGATCAGCGCCGCGAGGTAGCGGCGCCGGTTGCCGACGGTCATGCCGATCGCGAGGGCGACCAGCAGCTCGATGGCGTAGATGGGCATCCACTGCGCAGGGGCGTGGGCGAGCGTGCGCGTCGTGCCGAAGGGCGACACGAGCCACACGTAGAGAGTGGACGCACCCTCGAGCACGGCGGCGCCGATCCACGCGGCGGCATTCGAGCGATAGACCGCCAGGCTGTAGACGCCGAACACCGGGATCAGCTGCGACGGGCCCGACTCGGTGAAGGGGACGGGGAGGAGCGCGATGCTGAGGATCGCGAACGCGAGGATGGGGCGCGTGCGACGCAGGCGGATGCCGGCGCACGAGCCGACGACCAGCAGCGCCGCGACGACCGCGCCCCAGCGGCCGAGGTCGGTGCGCGCCGCCATGAGCAGGGTGACGAGGGTCACCAGGGTCGACGGCAACCCCCAGAAGACCGCGATCAGCCCATCGGCGAGTCCCTCGTGCCGGCCCCAGAACCGTCGGATGACCCCCGGTTGGCGCGGCAGCCGGAGGTCATCCTGTGGTTCTTGGAGCGAGCTCACGCGTCCCGGCGCTTGACGAGAACGAACGCGGCGATGCCGAGCGCGAGCACCTCGGCGCCGAGGACCCCGAAGCCCTGCCAGCCGTCCAGCGTCACCAGGCCGCTGCCCGTGGACTGCGCTCCCTGACCGGCCCCGCCCCCGTCGAAGGCGTAGAGCTGGCGCCCGGCCTCCGAGGGCAGGAAGGTGCTGATGTTGGTGACCCAGTCGGCGTGCAGCAGGCCGCCGATGACCGAGAGGATGGGCGGCACCACGAGCAGCAGACCGAGGGTGACGGCGATGCCGCCCGCGGTGGTGCGGATGAGCACGCCGATACCGAAGGCGAGCAGGGCGAGCAGCGTGACGTAGACGCTCGAGCCGAGCACCGGCATGAAGATCTGCGCGTCGCCGAGGCTGAAATCGACGCCCTTGCCGGCGAAGATCGGATGCACGACGAGGGCCGCTATCCACGTCGACGCCGCACTGATCACAAAGGTCGCGACCGCGAGTATCAGCGCCTTGGCGAAGAAGGCCCCGGAGCGCCGGGGGTCGGCCGTGAAGGTGGAGCGGATCATGCCGGTGGCGTACTCGCCGGTGATGATCAGCGCACCGAGTACCGCGACGACGAGTGACGTCAGGTTCACACCGAGCGTGATCACCGCGACGGCGGTGGAGCCGGCCGCTCCTGAGGTCGCCGGTGCGGCCGCCGCGCCCGAGAAGTCCCCGACGGATGCCACGAGCAGCGGCAGCCCGATGTTGACCAGGAACAGGATCGCGAAGCACCACACCGTGGAGCGAATGGTGCGCAGCTTGATCCACTCGCTGCGCACGAGCCGCGCGAAGCCGAGGTGGATGCCGTCGAGGTCGGTGCGCGGCGCCTGGTGCGCCGCTGCGGTTGCCGTGGTCACTTGGCCACCTCCGAGTGGTATTCGACTTCGTCCTGGGTGAGCTCGAGGTAGGCCTGCTCGAGGCTGGCCGTGACGGGGGTGAGCTCGTGCAGCACGACGCCTGCGCGAGCCGCCGCCTCGCCGATCTGCTGAGCCGCGATGCCGTTCACCGAGAGCGACCCGTCAGGTGTCTGCTGCACGGTGACATCGGGTGAGGCGATGGCGCCCATGAGCAGGTCGGGCGTGGGCGTGCGCACGGTGACCCGCTGCCCGGAGGCGCCGGAGAGGATGTCGCCGATGGGGGCATCCGCGAGCACGCGGCCGCGCCCCAGCACGACGACGTGGTCGGCGGTCTGCGCCATCTCGCTCATCAGGTGGCTCGAGAGGAACACCGTGCGGCCCTGTGAGGCGAGGTAGCGGGTGAGCTGGCGCACCCAGAGCACGCCCTCCGGGTCGAGGCCGTTCACGGGCTCGTCGAGGATGAGCGTCTGCGGGTCGCCGAGCAGGGCGACCGCGATTCCGAGGCGCTGCCCCATGCCGAGCGAGAAGCCGCCGACGCGCTTCTTCGCCACGGTCTCGAGCCCGGTCATCTGGATGACCTCGTCGACCCGCGACTTCGGGATGCCGTGCGTCGCGGCGAGCGCGAGCAGATGGTTGAAGGCGCTGCGGCCCGTGTGCACGGCCTTCGCCTCGAGCAGAGCGCCGACCTGCCGCAGCGGGTCGCGCAGCTTCGCATAGGGGCTGCCGTTGATGGTCACGGTGCCTGCCGTGGGCCTGTCGAGGCCCATGACCATGCGCATGGTGGTCGACTTCCCGGCGCCGTTCGGGCCGAGGAACCCGGTGACGATGCCGGGCCGGACGGTGAACGACACGTCGTCCACCGCAAGCTTGGGACCGTACCTCTTGCTGAGGTGCTGGATTTCGATCATGGCCCCACCGTATTGAGAACGGGCCCCGCGCGTCGTCCGTCGCGGGGCCCGTTTCGGGGCACGGATGCCTCAGACCCTGGTACTACTGCCGAAGGTTCAGGCGTCAGCCTGCTGGACCTTGAGCGCGCGCTCGACCCGGGCGAGGTTCTCGACGACGAGGCGGCGCAAGGCGGCCGGCTCGGGGTTCGCGTCGAGCCAGGCGCGCGTCGCCTCGGCCAGTTCCTCGTTCGCGAGCGTGAACGGGTAGAGCCCGTTGATCAGCCCCGCCGCGATCGCGTAGCTGCGGGTCTCCCAGATGGTGCGCAGGCTGTCGAAGTACTTCGCGATGTACGGCGTGAGCAGGGCACGGTCGTGGGCGCGCTGGAAGCCGACTCCCGTCGCGCGGACGATCAGGTTGGGCGCGCCGTCCTTCTCGACGACGGACTCCCACGCCGCGGCCTTCCCCTCGGCGGTCGGCAGGGCCGCCCGGGCGTGCGCGGCGGCCTGGTTGCCGCTCGCCGTGTTGTCCTCCGCGAGGGCGGCATCGATCTCCGCCGCGCCGGCCTTGCCGCCCGTGACGAGCGACTGCAGCAGCTCCCAGCCGAGGTCGGTGTCGACCTCGAGCCCGGGAAGCGTGACGGAGCCGTCGCGCAGGCCCGCGACCGTGGCGAGCTGCTCGTCGGTGCGGGCGAGCTGGGCGAAGAACTTGACGAACTGGAACTGCGCGTCGCTGCCCGGCTCTGCCTGCTGGGCGAGCCGCCACACGCCGTCGGCGGCGGCGATCGTCTCGGCCTCCTGTCGCTCGGGGGCGACGTAGGCAGAGACCGCGAGCACGAGCTGGCCGAGAGCCGTGCGCATGGTCGTCGAGCCGGTCTCGGCGCCGACGTTGTTGAGCACCAGCTGGGCGAAGTCGCTCGCCTTCGCCTCCGCGTCGCGCGTGGCATCCCACACGGCGCCCCACACGACCGAGCGGGCGAGCTCGCTGTCGATCTTGCCGAGGTGCGCGATGGCGGTCTGCAGCGAGCGCTCGTCGAGGCGGATCTTCGCGTAGGCGAGGTCGTCGTCGTTGAGCAGCACCAGGTCGGGGCGCGCGAGGCCGACGAGCTCGGCCACCTCCGTGCGCTCGCCGTCGACGTCGAGCTCGACGCGGTGCGTCCGTGACAGCCGGTCGCCGTCCAGGGTGTAGAAGCCGATCGCGAGGCGGTGCGGGCGGATCGTCGGGTGGTCCGGGTCGGCCGACTGCAGCACCGCGAACGAGATGATGGTGCCTGCGGCATCCGTCTCGATCTCGGGGCGCAGCGTGTTGACGCCGGCGGTCTCGAGCCACTTCTTCGACCAGTCGGCGAGGTCGCGTCCGCTCGTCTTCTCGAGCTCGGTGAGCAGGTCGGTCAGTTCCGTGTTGGAGTGCGCGTGCTTCACGAAGTACTCGTGCACGCCGGCGAGGAACGCCTCCTGCCCGACCCAGGCGACGAGCTGCTTCAGCACCGAGGCGCCCTTGGCGTAGGTGATGCCGTCGAAGTTGACCTGCACGTCCTGGAGGTCGCGGATGTCGGCGACGATCGGGTGCGTCGACGGCAGCTGGTCCTGGTTGTAGGCCCACGACTTCTCGGTCGAGGCGAAGGTCGCCCACGCCTCGGCCCACTCGGTGGCCTCCGCCGTCGCGAGGGTGGAGGCGTACTCCGCGAACGACTCGTTGAGCCAGAGGTCGTTCCACCACTTCATGGTCACGAGGTCTCCGAACCACATGTGGGCGAGCTCGTGCAGGATCGTGACGACGCGACGCTCGCGCACGGCATCCGTCACCTTCGAGCGGAACACGTACGCCTCGGTGTGCGTCACCGCACCGGCGTTCTCCATGGCGCCGGCGTTGAACTCGGGCACGAAGACCTGGTCGTACTTCGCGAACGGGTACGGGTAGCCGAACTTCGCCTCGTAGAACGCGAAGCCTTCCCGGGTCTTCTCGAAGATGTAGTCGGCGTCGAGGTAGGGGGCGAGCGACTTGCGCGCATAGACACCGAGAGGGATCGTGCGGCCGTCGGCGCTCGTGAGCTCACTCGTCTCGCCCTGGTACGGCCCCGCGATGATCGCCGTGATGTACGAGGACAGCACGGGCGTCGGCTCGAAGACGTAGGTGACGGAGTCCTTCAGGGATTCCCCGTCGATGGGGCCGGAGAAGATCGGCTCGGGGGTGGGGGAGTTGCTGATCACGATCCAGTCCGACGGCGTCGTCACCGTGAACTGGAACGTCGCCTTGAGGTCGGGCTGCTCGAACACCGCGAACACGCGGCGCGAGTCGGGCACCTCGAACTGCGTGTAGAGGTACACCTCACCGTCGACCGGGTCCACGAAGCGGTGCAGGCCCTCGCCCGTGTTCGTGTACATCGCGTCGGCGACCACGACGAGCGTGTTCTCCGCCTGCAGGTCCGGCAGCTGGATGCGCACGCCGTCGTTGACGGATGCCACGTCGAGGGCGACCCCGTTGAGCTTCACCGAGTGCACGGTCTTCGTGATGAAGTCGATGAAGGTCGAGGCGCCGGGCGTCGCGGAGAAGGTCACCTTCGTCTCGCTGCGGAACACCTCGGGGCCGGTCGTGAGGTCGAGCTTCACCTCGTAGGCGTGGGTCTGAACGGTCGCCTTGCGCTCGGCGGCTTCGATTCGGGTGAGGTTCTCTCCGGGCAACGGTGCTCCTTCATCAGTCGGCGGGGTTCGTGGCCCCGGACAACCACCCTACGGACTAGAACGGATGTCATGACTGATGCAGCCCGTACCACTGTGGACTTCTGGTTCGATCCCTCCTGCCCGTGGGCATGGATGACCTCTCGCTGGGTGGACGAGGTGAGCGCAGCGCGCGAGCTCGACGTCACGTGGCACATCATGAGCCTGGCCATCCTCAACGAGGACAAGGACGTGCCGGAGAGCTACCGCGCCAACTTCGCGCGCTACCTGCGGTATGCACGCCTCGTCGCCGCCGTCGAGCAGCTCGAGGGCCAGGCGAAGGTGAAGCCGCTGTACGACGCGCTCGGAACGCGCATCCATCCCGGCGGGTCGAAGGACGCCGACGCCGTGATCGCCGGCGCGCTCTCCGACCTGGGGCTGCCCGCCGACTACGCGCGCTACGCCGACAGCGACGAGTACGACGCGCCGCTGCGCGCGAGCCACGACGACGGTATCGGGCGGGTCGGGCAGGACGTCGGCACCCCGATCATCGCGGTGAACGGCACGGCGTTCTTCGGTCCGGTCATCTCACCGACGCCGCGCGGCAAGCAGGCGCTGACTCTCTGGGACGGCATCGTCGCGGCGGCCTCCTACGACGGATTCTTCGAGCTGAAGCGCACGCGCACCAGAGGACCGCAGTTTGACTAGGACTTCGGGCCGACCCGCGCATTGCGGGGCGTGTGAGGACGCCGCGGCGCGGCTGGTCGCCGCCGTGACGCCCGGATCGGAGCTGGCGGCCGCCCTCGTGCTGTTCCCCCTGACCGGCTCGGTACGCTGAATCCATGCGCATCCACATCGCCACGGACCACGCCGGACTCGAACTCAGCCAGAGGATCCAGGCGCATCTGCGCGAGCAGGGCCACGAGGTCGTCGACCACGGTCCGACGGAGTACGACGCGCTCGACGACTACCCCGCGTTCTGCATCAACGCCGCGCAGGCTGTCGTCGCCGACCAGCAGGCGGGCACCGAAGCGCTCGGCGTCGTGTTCGGAGGCTCCGGGAACGGGGAGCAGATCGCGGCCAACAAGGTGAAGGGCATCCGTGCCGCGCTCGTGTGGAACGACTCGACCGCGCTGCTGGCCCGCCAGCACAACGACGCGAACGTCATCTCGATCGGGGCGCGCCAGCACACGGAAGACGAGGCGATCCGCTTCATCGACCTCTTCGTCGCCGAGCCGTTCAGCAACGAGGAGCGCCACGCGCGCCGCATCGCGCAGCTCGCCGAATACGAAGCCACCGGCGACATCGCCGGCAAGGGCGTCGACCACTGATGCGGGTGTTGACCGATGCCTGAGGGGCATTCCGTCCACCGCATCGCCCGCCAGTTCGCTCGCAACTTCGTCGGGCACCGGGTGGCCGTCTCGAGCCCGCAGGGCCGCTTCGCCGCGGGCGCCAAGATGCTCGACGGCGCCGTCATGACGCGCGCGACGGCGGTCGGCAAGCAGATGTTCCTCGAGTTCGACAACGGGCTGTGGTTGCGCGTCCACCTCGGGCTGTACGGCGCGTGGGACTTCGCGGGCGAGATCACGACGGATGCCACGATCCGCTCGGCGGGCGGCCGCATCGGCCAGACGAACCAGCGCGGCACCGAGCTGCCCGAGGGGGTGACGGAGCTCGAGACCGACGCCGACTACCTGGACGACCGCGACGGCGAGGACTCGATCCGCTCGATCGGCGCGCCCCGCAGAGCCCGCCTGCACATGAGCGAGTCCGAGAAGGAGAACGACTCTCCCGACTTCGAATTCCCCCCGCCGCCGGTGGGGCAGGTGCGGGTGCGCATCCTCACCGAGTCCGCCTGCGCCGACCTGCGCGGCCCGACCGCGTGCGAGGCGATCACCGCGTTCGAGGTGCAGCGGGTCATCGACAGGCTCGGCCCCGACCCCCTCAACGACCACTCCCAGGCCGCCGAGGACAGGGTCGTCGCCGCGATCCGCAAGTCGGGCAAGCCGATCGGGCAGCTGCTGATGGAGCAGTCGGTGATCAGCGGAATCGGCAACGTCTACCGCGCCGAGATGCTCTTCCGCGCCCGCCTCGATCCGTTCACCCCCGGGAAGAAGGTGCCGGAGGACACCGCCCGCGGGCTGTGGCGCGACTGGGTGCACCTGCTCGATGTCGGCGTGCGGACCGGCCAGATGATGACGATGGACGGTCTGACGGGCGAGGCGTACCGCCGGGCGATGGCGAAGCGCGACGACCGGCACTGGGTCTACCACCGCACGGGGCAGCCGTGCCGCGTGTGCGGAACGCCGATCGCGATGGCGGACATGGCCAACCGCAAGCTGTACTGGTGCCCGAACTGCCAGAAGTGAGGGAAAGAGGCCCCGTGACGACGACGTTCAGCGCTGCGCGACTGCTCGACGGCCGGCTCGTGGACGTGAGCGTGAACGGCGGACGCATCATCTCCGTGACGCCGGCGGGCGAGATTCCCGCCACGGGGGAGCACGTCGAGCTCGACGGGCACCTGCTCATCCCCGGCCTGTGGGACCGCCACACCCACTTCACGCAGTGGGCGCAGTCCTCCCGCCGCGTGAGGCTGGACGATGCGGATTCCGCAGCCGACGCCGCTCGCGTCCTGGCGGCCGCCGCCGAGACGCGCTCGGGTGACGTCGTCGGCGTCGGCTATCGCGATGCGCTGTGGCCGGATGCCCCTCACTTCACCGTCCTTGACGAGGCGCTCGGCGACGACGTCGATCCGGAGCGCCGCGTCATCGCGGTGAGCGGCGACCTGCACGCCGTCTGGCTCAACTCGGCCGCGCTCAAGGCGCTCGGCTACCACGAGCACCCGACCGGCGTGCTGCGCGAGCAGGACGCGTTCGCGGTGATCGACCGGCTCGACGACGCCCCGACGGAGACCGTCGATGGGTGGGCGCATGAGGCCGCGGAGGCCGCGGCCGCGCGCGGAGTCGTCGGCATCGTGGACTTCGAGATGGGCTTCGCGCCCGAGGACTGGGTGCGGCGCTTCGACGCCGGATTCGACGAGCTGCGCGTCGAGGCCGCGTTCTACCCGGAGCGCTTCGACGACGCGCTCGCGCTGGCGGCTGGGGGAGCGGCGCTCGATGAAGCGGGGCTCCTCACCCTCGGGCCGCTCAAGGTGATCAGCGACGGCTCCCTCAACACCCGCACCGCGTATCTCACCGAGCCGTACGCGGGCATCGCCGGCGAGCACCACCACGGCATCCTCACCGTGCCGCCCCGCGAGCTCGTCGCACTGCTGCGCCGCGCCGAGGGGGAGGGCCTGCGCGCGGCCGTGCACGCGATCGGCGACCACGCGGTCTCCCACGCCCTCGACGCCTTCGCGGTCACGGGGGCGCGTGGGTCCGTCGAGCACGCGCAGCTGATCCTCGACGCGGACCTGCCGCGCTTCGGGCAGCTCGGCGTGACGGCGAGCGTGCAGCCCGAGCACGCCATGGACGACCGCGAGGTGGCGGAGCGCTACTGGGGCGCACGCTCCCGGCGGGCCTTCCCGCTGCGATCGCTGCTCGCGAGCGGTGCGCGCCTCGCGTTCGGCTCCGACGCGCCGGTCGCGCCGCTCGACCCGTGGCTCGCGATCGCCGCCGCCGTGTTCCGCACGAGGGGCGACCTCGAGCCGTGGCACGCGGAGCAGACGATCACGGTGGAGCAGGCGGTCGCGGCATCCGTGCGCTC
>Ga0164242_10001743_pt1 | contig 25661 bp, 24 predicted proteins | sample OricomgcompostMG_FD_108783 | JGI IMG/M metagenome (GOLD analysis project Ga0164242, IMG submission 108783) | Miracle-Growth compost microbial communities from Emeryville, California, USA - Original compost - Miracle growth compost (MG) ...
GAAAACATTACAAAATTCCCTTTTAATTCCCAGTTAGGCAGCGCGAAACGCCTACGAACCCACCCGGGTTCTCACGTTTTCATTCGCAATATCATGATTTTATAGAAATTGGCTGGGGAGGAATAAGTGCTATTAATCCGTCAAGCTATTAAATAAATTAGATAAAATAATTTTTTGCCTCTCCGGATGCCCCCATACCTATCACCCCTTTTTTTGGCTTTGAGAAAACATAGTTGATCTTCTATGTCTTTGGTTTGTAGAACTACATGTCGTACCTCTATCCTGTTAGAGAAACAGGGAAAGTTTTGCTAGCAGAAAAGCTTGGGTGTAACTTATCACCCATGAAGCTAGCCAAAGCACATATTAAGAACTTCCGCTCCATCAAAGAAGTGGAGATAGAGTTTGACAATCTGACACGCCTCATTGGCGCTAATGGTTCGGGAAAATCCACTGTTCTAAAGGCTATTGAACTTTTCTATACCCACGGAACACCAAATATTGCGATTGAAGATTTTTACAATCGTCAAGTTAATGAAGAGATTGAGATTACCCTTACCTTTACGAATTTCACCGACACCGAAAGAACGATGTTTGCTAAGCGCATCTCTCAAGAGGGGGAGATGGCAGTTTCTCGGGTTTTTACGAGTCAGGGCGGTAAAAGCAATGGTAAATATCATGGTATAACCTTGAGCTATCCTGAATTTGCTGCGGTGAGGGCTACCGAAGGTGCGCGGGAGAAGGTTGCTGCCTATCGCCAGTTAAGAACTATATATCAAGACTTGGATGGGGCTATTACAACAGGGGGAGCGGTTGAAGCAGCATTGTTGCAATGGGAAGAAGCTAATCCCCAAAGATGTGTGCCTGTCAGGGATGATGGCCAGTTTTTCGGGTTTCAGAATGTAGCCCAAGGTAAGTTGCAATATGCAACTTCGTTAGTATTCATTCCCGCTGTTCGAGATGCAGCTCAAGATTGCGCTGAAGGTAAAGGAACACCCATCACTCTTCTTATGGATTTGTTAGTACGTTCAGCCATTGAGTCCAAAGGTGATATGACAGAATTCAAAGCTGCGACTGAGACGAGATTCAGAGAGCTTACCTCACCTGATAACCTACCAGAGTTAGAAAACCTAGAGTCAAATTTGACTCAAACGCTTCAAGATTATTATCCCCAAGCAGGGGTAGTACTGAAATGGCAAGAAAATGGGCCCTTGGTTATTCCGTTACCAAAAGCTGGCATAAATCTAGAAGACGAAGGCTTTCCCTCCACGGTAGAACGCACAGGCCATGGTCTTCAAAGGGCATTAATCATGACCTTGCTTCAGCACCTTGCTGCTGAAACTATTAGGAATCAACCGATCAATGAAGAGCAAACTGAAGTTGGTCAAGAAGGAACTCCACAGCTTCCAGAACCTAGCCTAATCCTAATGATTGAAGAGCCTGAACTTTATCAACACCCCACCAAACAACGTCACTTTGCAAAACTGCTGGAGAACCTGAGTGCTGGAAGTATTCCCGGCGTGGCTAGTAGAACACAAGTAATCTACTGCACCCATTCTCCTCTATTTGTTTCCATGGATAGATTTGAAGAAACTCGCTTGGTAACTCGGTCTCTTGGGGATAACGGAAACAGGGAAACTGCTGTGAATGTTGTCTCATTAAATGACGTAGCAATTGAGCTTGAAACAGCCCATCAGAGGCCCGCTGGAACATTTACAGCGACAACCTTAAAGCCACGGCTTCATACGATTGATGCAGAAATTTCCGAAGGATTTTTTGCTTCAGTTGCAGTTCTAGTTGAGGGGCCTAGTGATAAAGCTGCTATTTTGGCTCAGGCTAATGTGATGGGAATGAATTTCTCTGCTGAAGAGATATCTATTCTCGTTGCTCATGGGAAGAACAATATTGATAAACCTTATTCAATTTTTAGAAAGCTAGGGATACCAGTTTACCCTATCTGGGACTCTGACAAGGTTAAAGATGCTCGGGTGAACCGAGCTCTCCAACGTCTAGTAGGTATCCGAGAAACACAACTTCAAGACGTTCTTACTACAGTTCAGCCGAACTTTGCTTGCTTTGAATCCATCCTTGAAAGGACACTTGAAGCCGAGATTGGTAAACCTTTGCTTGATGAATTGCTTGAAGCGCAGAAAGAGATATATGGTCTTGATGACCGAGACGATGCCTTAAAAGTACCCGCGATTATGACCCAAATACTAAGAAAAGCAGCTGAGCAGGGAAAAATATCTAACACTCTCCAAACTATTGTAGAGGCTATCTTTGCGATGCGACCTCAACCTGCAAACACCGCTCAAACAGTAGAGGGGGAATTAACAGATGCTGCATAATCCTGTTTCATCCAGCAACATCAGATCAATTGGATATGACGCAACACATAAGATACTGGAAATAGAATTTACCTCTGGGGAGGTATATCAATATTTCGATTTTCTTCCTCACGTGTATGAAGCATTTATGAATGCTTCATCAAAGGGGAGGTTTTTTGCAACATTGATAAAAGACCGATTTCGATTTGTGAAAGTTACCTAATCCAAAAGGGCTAAAGTAGAGGCAGTAAAAGTACTCTCTGTGGCTCTATAACTACGCTATAGTCATACTAAGTATATGATTTGTAATAAATGGAGTAAAATCATAGCTAAACAGGAGCTGCATATTTGTGTTGTTGAAACCTTCCTGAGCTGCTTAAATGAATCATTAACAATGGATGATTAAATTTGTAGCATGGCTTTAAAGTTTATCGACTTGTTCGCGGGGCTAGGAGGATTCCATCTTGCCTTAAGTAAACTTGGGGCGGAGTGTGTTTTTTCGTCAGAACTAGACCCATACTTAAGAAATCTATATCAAAAAAACTTTGGGGTAGAAGCTGCTGGAGATATCAGGGAATGTATTGAGGATATCCCTCCTCATGATATTCTTTGTGCAGGTTTTCCTTGTCAGCCTTTTTCAAAAGCCGGAGATCAGAAAGGATTTGATTGTCCACAATGGGGTGATTTGTTTAGTTATGTCTTGGCGATACTTAGAAAGCACAAGCCTCGATATATAATAATTGAAAATGTGCCTAACCTTTTAAAACATGCAAATGGTGAAACATGGAGTAAAGTTTCAAAACGCTTAGAAAGCATAGGTTATGAGATTTCAGCCTCAAAGCTATCTCCCCATATGTTTGGTGTTCCTCAAATTAGAGAGCGAGCAATTATTGTGGGAAGTCTCAAAGGTCTAAAGGATTTTGAATGGCCAACTCCTACACATACTCAAGCGAACTTAAGCATCTCCAGCATTCTAGATAGGGAGCCGTTAGATGCAAAGTATTTATCAAAAAATTTTATTAACTATTTAACTGTATGGCAGAATTTATTGGATCAGCTTCCAGAAAACGAACCTCTTCCAAGTTTTCCTATTTGGGCCATGGAGTTTGGAGCAACTTATCCTTATGAAAAAACAACACCCTTTAAAATAGGGTATGAAAATCTTCGGAGATATAAAGGAGCCCTAGGAAAAAGCCTTAGACTGAAGAATATTGAAAGTATTAGAGAATCCCTACCAGTCTATGCAAGGAGTGAATCAAATGTGTTTCCAGATTGGAAAATAAATTTTATTAAACAAAATCGAGATTTTTATAAAAAGCATCAAGAAGTAATTGATAATTGGCTGCCCCAAATAGTTGATTTTAGCCCGAGCTTCCAAAAGCTTGAATGGAATTGGAAGGGTGGACCGCGAGATATCTGGAGTACAATCATCCAATTTAGAGCCTCGGGAATAAGGGTCAAAAAGCCCACCGCTTCCCCTGCACTTGTAGCATTAACGGCTAGCCAAGTTCCTGTCATTGCATGGGAAAAGAGGTATATGACAATTCAAGAATGTTCACGATTACAGAGCATGGGGGAGTTGAAACATCTTCCTACTACGCAAACTGGCGGATTTAAAGCCTTAGGGAACGCAGTTAATGTGAATGTTATCGCGGCTGTTGCCAAAGCACTACTTGGTAAAGATATATCAATTCCGCAAAAGTGGGTTGAAAACTTTTCTGAATGGTCTCCAAATAAACATTTCTTAGAAGGGTTATCCCATGGCTCATAATATAGAATATGCCACGCTAGACAGTCTCTTTCTGGATCCTAAAAATCCTCGCTTAGGTAGGAAGTTCACTGGGGAGAATCTTACCCAAGAACAAGTGCTTGAGCAAATGCAGTATTGGTCATTAGAGGAGTTGGCAACTTCTTTTCTAGAAAATGAATTTTGGCCGCAAGAGGCTTTACTCTGCGTTAAAGAGAATTTGTATGGTAGTGAAAAACTTATTGTCATTGAGGGCAACCGTCGTCTTGCCGCACTAAAGCTGCTTAAACAAGCGTTTGATGGTAATCCGCATAGTTCTTTCTGGCACGATCTCACTCATGGTGTAGCTTCTCCCACAAACCTATTTACTCGTATTCCATATATTAAAATGGATAACAGAAGTGAAATTGATGCATTCTTAGGCTACCGACACGTAACTGGAATTAAAGAATGGGCTCCTGCTGAGAAGGCGGAATATATATCTTATCTTATTAAGGATAAGGGTTTGTCCTATGAAGAGGTGAGGAGAAAGATTGGCAGTAAATTAGATACTGTTCGTAGAAACTATATAGCGTTTAGACTTCTCCTTCAGATGGAGGGTACAGAAGGTATAGACCTAGAAGCCGTTGAGGATAAGTTCAGTGTGTTGTTTCTAGCAATTAGAACAGCCGGAGTTCAACAGTTCTTAGATTTAAACATTCAAGCAGAACCAGATAAAAGTGAGATTCCCGTAAAGCCTCAATTTGAGGAAAATCTAAAGGATTTTTCAAAATGGCTTTTTGGAACTGAAGAATTTGAGCCTTTAATTACAGACTCTCGCCAAGTTGATAGATTTGCTAAAGCTCTTCAGAGTCCAGAAGCTGTACAATATTTAAGGACTGCGCGTAGGCCGAGCTTAGAGTATGCCTTCCAAACAGCCGGAGGTGCAGAAGAAGAAGTAGCAAAACTAATTGAAGAAGCTTTCTTTAACGTAGAGCAATCACTTTCTACAATTCATCTCTATATCACTTCTGAAAGGCTTAGAAAGGCTGTTCTGCGTTTGGAATCAGCTGTGAAGAGAGTAACTGAACTTTTCAAAAGCCAATAATTTTAAACAAATGCTAGCAATTCCAGAACAAAATTTTCAAAGATCAGTCAATGAGGTAAACATACCTATAAACGTGCTTGCTGATTGGGTAGAAGCAAGCGTTTTGTTTGGGAAAAGTGAAGTCTCCAAAAGCCATGTAGCTGATGCCTTAGTAGATGAGGAAATTTGTAGTACGCAGGATATGGCCAGACGCATAGCTGACCTAGCTTGGGCCGAACTTAGGTTGAGAAAAAGACATGTTTCTACAGCTCCCTATGAAATAAAAGGAGATGTAATTACACAAACAGGAAAATGGGACACTGATATTGCTCGTGTTTTTCTAATAATGCTTTCAATTTTCCCCAATTATCCTGAATGGGCTAAAGGCCAACGAGATGTTAATCAGCAAGGTAAATTATTTGAAAAGCTAACCACGCTTGCTCTAGAGCAACTTTTTAAAACTTGGGAAGTTCACCAAGCGGGATGGGCACCTACTGCTCCCAAAATGATTAGTTCTATCATAGAAGAACTAAAAGAATTGTTACCTTGCCAAGGAAGAACCGACTTAGAGACTTTGACAGGTAAGCAGTGTAAAGATGCCGGATTGGATATAATTTGCTTTAAGCAGTTTGGGGATGAAAAGGAGGCCATACCTATTTATATGATTCAATGTGCGAGTGGGGATAATTGGACTTCTAAACTTCATGAACCTAATTTAAATCTTTGGGCAAAAGTCCTTGATTATCCAATAAACCCATCTAAAGCTATAGCTATACCCTTTTCACTTGAAGCGATTGATTTACGCCGCCACTCGATTCTTGTAGAAGGCCCCTTATTTGATAGGAATAGAATCCTAAGCGCTAGTAAGATCAAGCGTAATTGGGTTTCAGGTGAATTGAAGCGAGAACTTAAGCAATGGCTAAAACCCAGAGTGAAAAACTTGCCTTGGCGAATTTAATATCAATTAGTGCAATTCTTCTTAATCATCATTTCATCTAGAATACGATATTTATTCTTAGCTCGCCGCAATTCCACACTCTCCTCATCATTGAAGCTATAGCCTTGTGAAATGGCATATGCATTTAAAGCAGTTTGGAGGAACTGGTTACCTGAGGCTTCTTTGCTCTTGCTTTCACTATCAATCTCATTAGAGACGCGTTGCATCTCTGCCCGCATCTGAGCGCAGCTATAGGTGTCGTATTGGGTAGGAGAAACATAGGCTGGATCACTTTCCGGGTTACTGGCACAACTAGCCAATGCCAAGCATCCAAAAGCTACGGGAGTGAGTTTACGCATCTAGAACGTCCTTTAGTTACAGTTAAACGAAGGCCCCTCAAAATGAGAGGCCGGGTGTTTACAACCGTCTATGAGAACGGCGCGATGCCTTTGGGCTTACGCCTTGGACAGAACACCGCCACCCGGCCATAGGTATGCCGAGTTGCTTGTGTCTATACACAAACAGCACCTTTTAATGGCGGTGCCTGCCACTCATAGAGGGGTTGTAACTCCCCAGAGTTGCGACTTCCGCAACTCCATGGTTAAGCTATGATGGAAGAGAAGTTAAATCAACCTAGAATCTAATAATTAGGCAGTTCAATGGCCCGTAAACAAACCACACCTGAGTGTATTATAGATCCTGTAGAGATATTTGAGACAGGATATAGCCACCTGTATTTTGCCCGTATTGCATTAAATATGTATTTTGAAAGAATTGAGCTACCAAATCTCCTTTCACCGCTTGCAACATATTCCTCTTTGTCTCTTGAGCTCTTTTTAAAAGCATTAATTTTTGAGACTACAAAACATCCTTCAGATGAAGGACATGATTTAGTAAAACTTTGGGAAAAGCTCGATGAGTCTCATCGAAACAATCTAATTCAACTAATTGGAATGCCGGTAGTTGAACTGGATAAATGTCTGAATCGTCATAAAAATATGTTTAGTGCTGTACGATATAATTATGAACTTTCTAATGTCGATTATAACGTTACCTTTCTCATCAACATCGCTGAGATTGTAGGGTATTACTTTAACAATCTAGTGAAAAACAAATCTCAGCTTCCCTCAAACGTCACGTTCAACTTCCATAGTATCAGCCGAATGGGTCAATTAACCAATCACCTGATTAATGGGAATACAGAGTTGTATAAAACCTTTTCTTCGCATCATCGGCATCATCGTCAAATAACTCTTAACCTTGATATTACGTTAAACGACCTGTCCGGACTTTTCCGCCCCTAACTTGCCCGCTCCTCTTTCCAAGGTGGCGCATAACCTTGCTCATCTCAGCTTTACTAGGTTTGTCGCTAGGGGGAGGGGGTGGCGGCACTTTTACGGGTTTAGAGACCTCTTCTTTATCTTTAAGAAGGAAAATAGCAGTGAATATGGCGGCAATGGCCAAAAGTGGACGTGGAAGCATTTGGTTAGACTTTCTTGAACGGTTAATTTGGAGAAGGAACGGTTAGCTGGGAACGGTTCAGCAACCGTTCAAAACTAACCGTTCAGTACATTTTTCAGGTTTTGGGAAAAATCCGATTTTGCGGATTTACTTTTTGCCAGCCTCATTTTCAGAAAGCTGGCGGATTAATTCCTCAATATCCGCAGTTCGCCAAGCCGTAGTACGAGGGCCAAGCTTATAGGATTTGGGGAAGCGTCCAGTCTTCACTCCGGCCCACCAGCCTGAACGGCTGATAGGGATGAGGGTAAGTATGGTCTTAAGCCGGAGGTAGCCGGCCAGTGGATTGTTTGTAGTCATGGCATGTCCTTTCTATTTATTTAACGCCATGACTAACCTAATCACAATAATTAATTAATCAATACATACACTTAAGGAATATTCTAAACACCTTTGGACGCTTTTTTCCTAATTTTTGATCTACCAGTGTTTTTGACAAAAGCCTTCAACGCTTCAGCCAGTTGATCTTTCGTAACCATAGGGTCAAGAGGCTCCATTAGGGTGTGTAGAACGTCCAAACTGGAACTCTCCCCCTTAGTATAGAAACTACCGACTGATAGGTTCATAGGAGAGCCCTCAAATATGCGCGCTACATCCATTAGCCAAATGTAATGGGTATGGCTGGGGGCGAAGTGCGGAACAACAGGTGACTTCACGGTTGCTGCCAACGCCGCAATCTTAGCTACAAGGCCAATAGAGGCTACCGACGGAAATGCAACCTCGTTCGGTATTGAAGCATCAACGGATCGCGCTGCCGCTACCATCAAGGAAAAGGAACGATCGTTAAGTTTGTTGTACTCCTCTAAAAACGCGAGACCCTTCTTAGCTAACCTAACCCGCTGGCTGCGTTCCTTCGCAGGCGTACTCTGTAGCTCCAAGACAGTTGTCTTATGGTTCTCATATTGGAAAGCCGCGCTTAGTACTCGCTTCTTAGCTTCGGCATGGGCTGCTTCGGGAAGGCCAATTGCATCAAAAACCGGTTTAAGGAACTCATCAGGGTAAAGCTTTGCGTATGCCTCACCACCCCAACCCCGGAGCTCAGGATCAATCGCATAGCGCTCAGAATAACGCTCAACCATCTAAGCGACTTTCTTTTTGCTGGCTTCACTAGCCTGTTTATCTAAATAGTCGGCCCAAGCTTGCATCATGGCTGTGCGCTCATCAATGAACTGAGCCCGATCATAAGCAGCTTGTATCTTGTCTCCCTTAGCGTGGGCAAGTTGCAGGTCAATCACCTCATGCCGATAACCCAGCCGCTCTTTAATGGTACTCATCGCTAGAGCCCGGAAACCATGTCCCGTCATTCTGCCTTTGTACCCCATGGCTGCTAAAGCTTGCAGAATGGTGTTGTTGCTCATGTGCTTCCTCGGATTGGACATACCGGGAAAAACAAACTCTCGGTGCCCTGTGAGGGGCTGCAATTCAGTCAGAATGCCCGCCGCCTGCTTGGAAAGAGGAACGAGATGGGGGCGGCGCATTTTCATACGCTCGGCCGGAATGATCCAAATCTTGTCGTCCAAGTTGATCTCGCTCCACCGCGCACCAATAAGCTCATTCGTTCGTACAAACGTTAGCATCAAGAGACGCATTGCCGAGCGGGTGAGGGGGTACATCCGCACATTCGGGTCATTCATGGCATTCAAGAATTCAGGAATCTCTTTAGGCTCCAGTGCCGCAAAGTGAGTCTTCCGATATTTCACCAATACATCCCGGCTTTCAAACGCCCGCACGGGATTGGCCTTCACCAAACCATGAGAGACCCCATAGCGAAAGACCTCATCGCAAGTCTGCTTCAAACGGCGGGCTAACTCATGCACGCCTCGCGCCTCAACCCGCTTCAAGGCTTTAATGATGTCCATAGGAACAATGCTGTTAATGGGCCTATGCCCCAGAGTGTGCAAAATATCCTTCTCAAGCCGACCCCACATGAAGGTGCTGTAGCGGGTGGAAAGGCCCTTAGACTTATGGGCGAACCAAAGCTTTGCCACAGCCTCAAAAGTGTTCTGGCTTTCCTCCATGGCATGCCGCCGGGTCTCTTGCCGGTGAAGGCTAGGATCAACGTCCTTCTCCATAAGCTTGCGGGCCTCATAACGCTTTTCCCGTGCCTCTGCTAAGGTCGTTTGAGGGTAAACGCCCAAAGAAATACGCTTTTCCTTACCAAAGTGGCGGTACTTAAGCCGCCAATAGCGGGAGCCATTAGGCATCACTTCTAGATACATACCCAGCCCATCGGTCAGCTTATAAGGCTTGGGCCGGGGCTTAGCGTTCTTGCACTCCAATTCCGTCAGCGGCATCTGGGGGCATCTCCTTTTTCCTCTGGGGGCATGTGCCCCGTTTTTGCCCCCAAGGCGCTATGGATTTAGCTGGATGGGGGCATACCTGATTGGACGAAACAATGGCTCTAATCCAATGTTTAGAGAGGATAAATCGGACTTTTAAGGATGGCAATGGGTAGAGAAATTGGCTGGGGAGGAAGGAAGGACTGGCAGCCACCTGTATCATATTGTTTCAATGGGTTATTTTTTACCCCTATGCCACTAGCGTGACACAGTGCGTGACCACTTGGAAGGGTTTTTCCATACGATAGTTAGAATCCTTAAATGGGATTCAATATAAGCAATGCTGTTGGTGACTTAGTTGCCTTAAAAGCGGTTTAAGGCAACTAAAGGTATTTTGAGGCAGTTAAACGAGTTTTAAGGTAACTAAACAACCAATCCTGATGCCTTAAGGGACTTAGCCCAACTCTTCCAAATGGTATCAGGGCGGTAGAGCTGCTCTGGCTGGGCTTGAAGAGCCTTGAGGTATTCGGCCTTAAGGGGTTCAGGAAGGGTCTTAAGCGCTCCTTCAATGCCCCTGATACGGCAGCTATCCACAAACCATGTCCATTGCCGCGAGCCTTCGGGGCCTTTTACATCCCGCACAAAGTAGAGGTTCAGCTTCGTAAAGGGGTTTTCCATGCCCGCCAATGCTCCCAAAGTGAGGTTGGGGCGCTTGGTCACTTCCAGCCGTGTGAAAGGAATGTCGAGGGGGAGGTCTTTGTATGGCCCTGGCTTGAAGTTGGGTTTCAGGGACTTTTCCTTGACCTCCTTGCCTTTGTTGTAAAGCAGGATGTCTCCGTTCTTCTGATTGATGCGGATGCCCGCATAAAACGTCTCCATCCGGCCTGATGCACTGAAATAGGCGTGGGTCTTATGGCTATCGCTCTTATCCAGCAACAGGTCATTCATATGGATGTTCTGTATGTCCAAGGTCACATCGATGATAGTGACCTTCGCGGTCTTCTGGAGACTTTTCAGGGATAGTTCTTTACCGATATGGGATTCCAGCGCGCCAAACATGGCGGCAATACCATCTTTGCCAAGGCGGTGAGGGTTGAACTCAATCCGCCCATATCTCTGGGCATTGGCTTGCTTCTTGGGTGACAAAGACAAGTTAAGGGTTTCAGGAGAATCCGGCAGGGTGATTTTGTAGGCGTGCAGGTAAATCCCCATCTTTATGGCCTTGCCGACCTTCAAGGGGTATTTGAGCGAGAACACGCTGGCTTCCAGCTTCTCGACAATCTCTTTCCGCCGCTTGGGCGGTATGTCGAACACCATGGCAATTTTGTCGATTTTCAAAGAGTGCAGGACACCGCAGCCCCTGCTGGTCTGAATCGCATAGATAGCATTTTCTACCGCGAAGGCTTGGCCTTCCGCCGTGTGGTAAATCAGCTTGATGTTGACGGGCATATGAAGTGCAAACGTTTGCACGAGAGACGATAGAGGGGCAGGTGCATTGATTGCATTCCCACCCCGTATCGGTCTTACTCTGCTTGTTAGAGTGTTGAGCTGCTGAGTGTGCCCGCGTGGCCGGTGGTTCCCCACTTTTGATAAGTTACATCACGGCACGACAGCACCAGCTTCTTGGCACTCAGTTTCCCCAACTTTGCTTTGATTTGAGCCATTGTGGCATACTTCGAATAGCGTTGAAGGTCTTTTGGCCGACGATGCCATGCATCTGAATCAAGAATATGAAACTCAAGAGTTGTCTCGGCCCAATCATAATGACCGTTATTGAAGTATTCTAAAGCCCGATTGAAGGAATTAATCATCGCTGAGGTAAGCTCGAAACCCTGGACAAAGTCGAAGCTTTTTTCAAAAACAGTCAATGCACTCTCACGAGCAGCTTTTTTCTGACTGGCTTTATTGGTATCGATACCATCAAGTAAGTGAATCGTTGTTAAATCCACTTTACGGGATTGGTTGTTGAAGGTAGGCTTCTTCATAAGAGTTCTCCTTTTATGGTTGGGTTTAAGTTGCTTTAGTTTTCGACGGCCAAAGCAATCCCAACCATAAGGGAGACTTTTTCATTTCGCCAAGAAAATTCGAACATGCTGAATAATTGAGTTATTTTTGCATTTCCCATCCGTTTTTTCATTTTTGACGTTTTTGAAGAAACTGTTCGATTTTGCAATTTTTGAAACGCTGCTGATTTTGTTGACAGGCGTTTTTAAGGTGACGCCACCTACCTATGTGCAAACGTTTGCATGTCAAGGACACCCCTGACAGCGACTACTCTCCTTTTACTTCGGTGAAGTTGCCATACTCATCCCAAGCCACCACCGCCGTGTCGGGGTAGGCTTCGGTGATGTCGTAGTGGGTAAACCGCGTCGCCGCCTCGCTCCACTTGTAATACACTTTGGTGAACCGCAGCTTGCGGAGCAGCGGGTAAAGTTCTTCCTGCGTCTGCTGGATGTTGGCGTTGGCAGCGAACACCCCACCCACCAGCGTCAAGGTCTTGTCGTTAATGCTGACCTCCACATCGTGTGCCCACAGCTTTTGGCCTAGCAGCTTGACGTAGGATTTGCGGATGATGGGCATCACCTTCACTTGCAGGCTGGCCAGTTGGCTGTGCAGCTTCCGCGCCTGTTCCTTGCCCTCGGCGGGTAGGTCATTTCCCTGCGCGGTCTGGAGAGTGGTGGCAAAGCCATTGAGCAGGCTCAGGCAAACATCCGGTGCATCGGCGCACTCTTTAGGCTTGATGGCCGACAGGGCTTCTAGCGCCTCGGTAATGGGCCTGAGATTCTCCTTGTCGGCCTCGGCCTTCTGCTGGGTTAGTTCCGCCTGCGTGGGTTTCGCAGGTGCCGCAGCTACCACTCTGGGCTTCGGTTGGGCCTGCTCCGCCTTACGTTGATGGTCAACCACGTTAAGCAGGACGATGATCAAGGGAACAATGAGCCAAAGCATCCAGTTAGGCAGTTCAACCCGTTTTGCCTTCTGTTTACCGTTTGAGATGGGAGATGATGTGCCCGCGTGTGGGGGAATGGTTTTCTGGCTGTTATCTTCGGCTTGAGGTGCCATGACGGTTGCTCCCTTGGTTAAAGGGGCCACCATCGAAATGGTGGCCGGGAGAGTTTAGAACCGTCTTGTGAACGGCGCAGCGTATTCGCGCTTGCGCGTTATGGTATTCCGCCGCCTCCCCGACCATAGGTCAGAAGGCAGCACAATGGGTGACGACAGGTGCTCGCTGCCGCACAAGAGAGGTTCTAACGCCCCACAATCCGTTCAGGATTGCCAGATAACGCTATGGGTTGAGAGGAACAAGGTCAAGAAAAAGTGACTTTAAAGCCTACGGTAATAACAGATGCATAAAATCAGCCTCCGCTGGGGCATCATCACCTTTGTATTTAAGATTTCCCATAGCCACAGCCTGCTCTGATTCGCTTAAGGGCGAAGATACCTCTTGGCTGTTATATCTAATAACTCTTAGGACTTTTGCCGTTATAGCCCCTTTTTTACGGCACCTTGCCCACTGAACAAACGCCTTATCCCCTGTATCCAAATCAGTAAGCTCAGAGTTCATAACTTTTAGCCAAAAATCGTCATCTTCAATCTTAAAATGAGCCTCTCGAATTTTATTATCATCATTCTTAAATGTCCCAACCCAATTTCTCCCCTCTTTAGACCATGTGGGAGAGATGACACTTACATTTACCTTTTCAATCACCCATTCATCTTCTGAGTCGCTTTTCTCAGGAATGTTGGCAAACATCTTGGGGTAATCTTGACGAGTAACTGGAAAGTTCTCGGACAAATCGAAACCGATGGCTTGAATTTTGTCGTTGGACTCGCATACCTCATAAATCTCATTCTTGCCTTCGAGCGCTGTAATATAGTGTTCAGTTTCAAGACCTAGAGATTTAATTTCACTTGAAGATTTGGTCAGAAAACATGCAGCAGAGGTAGCTAAGGTTGCTGCAATAAAGGTCTTTTTGTGTTCTTGGGCCAGTTCAGACAGGTTGGTGACGGTTGCCTTGGCGGTCTCTTCTACAATCTGCCTTGGCTCTTTACCCGTTAAACCTTTGCAGAGTCCTTTTCCTATTTCGGTTTCAAGGAAAGCAACGGTTGCACCAAATCCTGCACCAATAACCTCTTTATTTTCGTAAATATAAAGGGCGAGAGATTCGAGAAAAGTTCCTTTTTGTGGAGGAAAGGCTACTAACTGGTATTTAACCTTTCCTTGAAAAAGCTCTTTGTTAAGATTAGCTATTACCTTTTTTACCCCAATTAGAGACTTTACGAGGTCATCAACTGGCAGAGTGTGGTCGTCAACCTTAAAATGAAGGTGGAAGTAGCCGTCTACTGGTTGAGTAAGCTGGTTCACGGGTAATTAGAGCCTATTCAAATTTAAGCACCTGTTGTCCAAGTTCATCAGCAGGCCGTAAAGATGCATATTCCAACATATCCGCCATCATGGCACCTTTATTCCGCCAATCATAAAAGGTTCCTTCGGCCAACAGCACATACTTCCATTCCCGCCCACTGCGGTATTCGGGTGAGATACCGTTTATGCCTTCACACCACGCCACAGCAGCTTTCTTCTTACGTTTGACGTTCGGGCTTGAGACCTGTCCATCAGCCTTGGTTTCCACCATGTAGATATGGCTTTTGGTTTTAACGAAGAAGTCAGGACGATATTGTCCAGGCATCCCGTCTTCCTTGATATAGCGCATATGGGCGAAATCATGCTTTTGCTCGTTGATTTTGCAGAACGCCTCCACGCTTGCATCAACCGAGGCCATTTCCATGAAAGCCTTTTCGAGAAAGCCGCTGCGGGAGGGGAAAGGCAGTTTGGGGTAGATGCACTTGTTCACCAGTATGGATGATGTGGCCCGCACAGTGATTTTAGGGACTTCGGACAGGTTACGATGGGCAATTTCGCCCTCATCAATCGTAGCGGTTTCTTGGCTCTCAAGAAGCTGTTTGGCCCACACCTCCAAAATATGGCGGGCTACAATATCCAACAAGAGCACACGCCAATTTTCATCAGCCATGGGTTCAAAATACTCCCCAAATAATGTGACGCGGATGTAGTCATCCAACCAGCCCGCCAGTTGCGGTAGGTTGACTTGCAAATAGGGGTAACGGCTGATTTCATTCATTTTGGCGTTACTCTTGGTGATGGGCTGGCTAAGGGCATCCGCCAACCGCTTCACCAAGCGGCCAATGAAGTCATTGTAACCCGTGGCTGACATAATCCCGCCATCCACGCGATAATCCCCGAAACGGGTCCCAGTCTGCACGTCTTCGGAGACAAACTTATCCTGTTGTCCGACCAGAGCCTTAAGCTGTTGCAGCGTAAATCCGCCAAAGGGTGGGATACTTGCTGGGTCAAGCTGGCGTTCTTCAATCATTTCCTCCCGCTCACGCAACACAAAGGGAATGGCAAAGTCATATTCCTCGAAACCGTCGCGCAGGCTAACGGATTCCAATTCTCCGGTGCTAGACGTGCTCTCATCACCTTCATCCACGGTGCCAACCAGTCCATCTTCCATCAAATCCTTATAGAAGTGGGCAAAGGCGGGGTGTTCAACAATAGAGAGCACGTCAATCATGCTCTTGGGCGACTTGCCTTCCTTGATGAGGCGGCGGTTTTCAGTCTTCTCATCTTCAAGAGCAGGGTCGCCACCACGCCACATCAGACGTAAACCGCGCCCGATGGTCTGTTCCAGCAAGATTTGAGCGCTGGATGCCCGTAACGGCACAATCACGCACACGTTATTCACGTCAAAACCTTCTTTCAGCATCAGCACGCTTACCAGAATGCGGGGCTGGCTGTGACGGTCTACATCAAAGAGTCGCTCTTTAATGAGTTTCCATTCTTCCACAGGCATTTCGCCTTTTCGGTTGGAGTCCACCCGCAGCACGTCGTCGGGTGATACGCCTTCGTCGTGGACAAAGAACTTTTCAACCAACTGGGCAACCTCTGTGTCCTCGCACATCACCAGCATTTTTGGATATTTTGTGGGGTCTAAAGCCGCAAAATCGGTTTGCAGTTTCCGCAGCTTCGTGAAACCAGCACGGAGCATGATACGCTGCCCCTCGGCCAGCATCGCATTGCCGCTATCATCGCGGTCTGCCCTGAATTGAAGCTCATCGTTGGGGATAGCTGCAATCTCTTCCCGCTTATCAAGCACGAGAGACTTCACTAAGCCCTGCCGCATGGCAGATTTCAGGTCAAAGTCCACCACAATGTGCGGAAAGTAGTGCTTTACCGCTCTTTCGCCAGTGCCGCTCTGGTTATAAGGGGTGGCCGAAAAATCCACTTGCACAAAGCGGTTGGCTTTACCATCGGCAATGCTGTTTAGGCTTTTCTGCCATTCAACCTCGTTGATTTCGCCCGCCGAACGCACGTCATGGATGTGGTGGGCTTCATCATTAAACACCATCAGGCTTGGCAAATCCTTGAGGTAGGCAAGAACGCTCCCACGCTCGTAACGGCGATTAAGCACGTTCAGGTCGTTACCTGCACTGGTTCCGGGCGTCAATGGCAGGAGGTCGCTGATAAGCTCCTTGGGGTCAGGGCTATCGCCCAGCGCCAGAATCTCATCTTCCTCTAGCACGTCTTCGCCTTCTTCCTTCATGGCGTGCCAGTTGGTAATAGCGATAATGCCGCCGCCCGTTACCTTGCGGCCAATATCTTCCTTGCCACACACGGCACCCTGCACAAACCCAAATACTTCCTCACGGTGGGTTTCAGGAATGAATAGTTCGGCAAAGGTCACAAGGTCACTTGTATCAAAACTCCGTTTGCCATCCCGCATCTTGCCCATGAACGCGTCCAATAGGCGGTCATAGACAATCAAGCCGGGGGCCACTAACAGGAAGTTACGGGTAAACTTGGGGTTAGCTCTGTCCACATGAGCATTCAAGACCTGCCAGACCAGAAGGGCTTGTAGCACCCACGTCTTGCCTGTCCCCGTCGCCATTTTCATGCAGTATTTGGGGTAGGCATTGCTGGGGCCGAAAATCCGTTGGTTGGCCACAGTCTGCAACAGCACTTGTGGAGCCATTTCCTTGTAAAGGTCTGGCAGGCTTTGCGCTCCCAACACTTCGTGGGCATAGATAGTGTTCAGAATTGCCTGCCGCTGGCCTGCATGAAAATTGAAGCGGCGGGTATCTATGTAATCCTGCTGAAACCACCAACGCAGCAGTTCGGCGGTGGTCTCGCTCACCATTTCCAAAAGCGTAGCCTCACCCGTTTCAAGGCCGAGAGCGAGTTCATTGACCTTATTGGTCAAGGCTTTTGCGAGGGCGAAATCTCCGAAACTCATGCTGTCCTCCGAATGTTTTTATGTAATTCCCGTTCGAAAGCCTCTTGGAAAGGCCCTAACTTTTCTTTTGCGTCCTTAAGGCGAGCAGTCAGTTCAACCTGCTCTGTGTTGAGCTTTTCAAGCGCCTCTTTAGCGGCTTTATGTCCCTTGGTATTCTTATCAAGGCGGGAGCGCTCATTTGCCAAAAAGCCTTGCGCAGCTTTGGCCTTTTTAGGAGAGGTGGCTGCAGCGGCAGCCTGTGAGGCTCTGGCAAAGGTAACGGCAACTTGAGCCAACGCTGATTCGCATTTTTTAAGTTTAGCGGTTTCCAAGCTGATGAGGCGGGAAACTTTATTCAGCCTGTTAGCGCAGAAGGATATTTCAGCCCGATACTTATTAACCTGTCGGTAAAGAACGGCCTCAGCGTCAGTGAGTTCTTCAACGGTTTCAGAGAGAATCCACTCTTTGCTTTCGTCACCAATTTCTTCAAGAATTGGACGTGCTGGCCCACAGTCACGGAGCTTATTCACATTCTCCCAATTGAGCCGACGCCCGCCCATGCTTACGCAACCTCCACAATCGCTTCGGCCTCAAAACCAAATACGTCCACCGCCCGCACACACACTTTTCGAGGGCCATTCTTTGCAGGAAGGTCAGTCAGCACAGCCTTTGTCACCACGCGGTAGGCGTCACCATCGTTATCGGTGTTGCCTCGGTAGTCCTGCCAAACCGAGCGGAAAACCTCGCCGTCATAGTCAGGGTCAACGCTCCAGTATTCCACAAGGGCCAGCGGCTCCCGCTCCATGACTTTTTGCAGCTTGGTGCGGTTGGCTTCGTCCAGGCTAATCGCGTCGGGTGAGAGCAGCACATAGTTGGCAAGCTCCACCTGCAACGTCTCTGTATCGCCACTTTTTTCCCGTTTGGTGGGGCCAAGGCTTAGGTATTGCAGGGATGAGAATCTAACTTCATCGGCTTTGAGCTTGTTGCCTTTCTTTTTCAGCCTATCGAGCAGGTCAGGGGGAATCACCAGAACTTCCAGCCTGTCGCCTTCATTCATGGCGGTGATGTTGTGCCCAATGTCACTGTCAAAGTTCCAGCCAAGCACAACCACCTTATCAAACCCGCCCATCAGGCTATCGCGCATTTGCACTGCGCGTTTAAGGGTTGCATAGCCAGTCATCTTGGTGGGGCTGTCACACACAACCAAAATCTTACCCTGCGGGATGCGGCCAAGGTTGCCGGAGGGGTTATATTCAGGCGGTAACGGCAATGCGCCATACAAGCCCATCACAACGGTGGAAAGGTCGCTCACTTTGAACTTACGACCAATAGTGGCCTTGGCCTGCTCAACTTGGTAGTCGCCAACATGCTGGTAGAGGAATGGTTTGGCGTTTTGGTCAATTAACCGCTTGCGGGTAATCATGCACGCAGGCTTTCCAAGGTCAGTGGCAATCCAACGACGGCCAAGCTTTTCTGCGACTGCTGCTGTAGTGCCCGAGCCACTGTAAAAGTCTGCCACACAACCACCTAAGGGCGATGAGGACTCAATAATTCTTTGTAAAAGAGCCTCTGGTTTTTGTGTATCATAGTTCCAAGTCGTATCAGAGCTTCGGAACAGCATATCTATGTCTACCCAAGTGTTATCAACAATTTTGGGTCTTAAAAGATAATTCCCATCACGCTCAACAAAAAACTTAAGCCTTGGTTTACCAGAGCCAGTATATTCAAGCCTGCCTTCTGCTTCCATTCTTTTTAAGCTGTCGTCAGTATAATCACCCGTTGGTGATGTCCAATAATAACGCCCTTCGTCATCCTGCTTAAATCCAGCAGGTAACTTAAGATTGCCTTTTCTATCTAATTCAAAGGGGATTCGTTCTAAACGTTCAGATTTTTGAAAAAACATCCCATCCGGTGACTTTGAATAAACCAAAATTGAATCGTAGTTTTTTGGAAATTGTTTTGCTCTACCTTTAGCCCCAAGGCTGTTTTTCACCCAAATAATTTCGGATTGGTAACATTCTTTACCGTATATTTCGTCCAAGACGACACGCAAATAACTATTTAGCCTCCAATCAACATGCACATACAGTGTTCCAGATTCAGAAATTAGCTCCTTCATTAAATGCGCCTGTGGCACAAATTGTTGAAGGTATGACACTGTGCCATTCTGCCACATATCTGAATAAGCAAATTGCTCAATGGTGGTAGGCCTCTTTTCAATCTCTACCCTTGGTAAATCCACTTTAGTCCGGTAATCCGCCTTGCTGTCGTAGGGCGGGTCAATATAAATCAAATCCACCTTACCCCGCAGGCTGGGGGTGGTGGCATCGCCCGCCAATAGGGCAGCCATGGCTAACAAATTATCTCCGTAAATCAGACGATTCATGGTGGCAGGGTTAAGGTCGGCATTGGTGGCGCCGCGCTCGGCCTGCACCAGCATGTCGCCCCAGCGGGTATCCTTAGCAGGCAACACCACTTCACGGGTTTGCAGGGAGACTTTGCTGGCACTATCCAGTCTGTCCAGAATCCGCTCCGCTTCGCGCTTACCTTCAGCCACAATTGCGGGCAGTTGTTCCAGCAGACTTTTTCCCATTCTACCCTCCTTGGTATTTATGGCGTTTTTATATAGGAAATGCCGAGAAATAGCTAGGCTGGCAGAGGTATTTTATTACACGGATGGCACACCCCGTTGGGCTGATGCGTCCATGGTGCCGGTGGGCGGGTGCCATGGCACAACAATTATGCCATAATGAACAAAATAAGGGACACCTACCCATGCTGGCCACAGGACTCTACACCATACCCGAAGCCGCCCGTTTGGCTCACATGAAGCCCGCGCAGGTGCGCCGCTGCGTGCTTGGGTATACGGCAGGCAAGGTCAGCCAGCCCTCCTTGTGGAAGCCGGAGATTCCTCTACCCAAAAAACCCACTGGCGGGCATTGCCTGATAGAGCTTGGCTTCTCCGACCTGATAGAATTGCGTTTTGTCAGGGAGTTCCTGAATCATGGCGTATCCTTTCGAACTTTGCGGCTTTGTATGACAAATGCCAAATCCCAGCTTCACACGGAGCGTCCTTTTGTCAGCCAAAAGCTGCAAACCGACGGGAAAACTATCTTTTTGAAGGGGATTGAGCAGGATTCAGAGGCAGTTGTAGACCTCAAACAGCTTCAAATGGTGCTGAAAGAGGTTCTTAAGCCCACTTTTTTGGATGTGGAGTATGACGCTAACGAAGCCGCCAGATGGTTCCCGATGCATGGCTCCAAGGCGATTGTGCTTGATAAGAACATCGCTTTTGGTAAGCCGATTGCCGCTGGATACGGCGTGCCCACTGAAACACTAGCCACTGCCGCCAAGGCAGAAGGTAGCACGGCCCGTGTGGCGCGATTGTTTGACGTGCCGGAGGAAGTGGTGAAAGAAGCCATTAAGTTTGAAAGCACGCTGTCCTAATCCATGAAGGTGATTTTTGACGCCTGTTTGTCTAGCCATCTGGCAAAGGCGCTGGATTACCTGATGCAGCACTACGCCGAGGAAGGCAAAGAATACGTCATCACATCGGTTAAGGAAAAATTTGGCCGAAATGACCTGCCTGATACCGAACTATTAGGCAAGCTAGGGGCCGAGGGTGGATGGGTTCTTATATCGGGAGACCGCAACATCCGCCGCCGTCCACATGAACTCAAGGCTTTTCAGGATGCAGGTTTGGTTGGCTTCTTCCTTGGGGCTACCATCACGCAACGTCCCGTGCAGAAGCAAATGGCCCACCTGCTGGAACTTTGGTCTGACATTGAAGCCAAGGCAGCAAAGGCTAAGCCGGGCACGATGTATCGCATCAACACGACATCTAAGATTGATACGATTTAAGCGCCTTACTCCATTGGTATAAAAAGTTGTTCAAGTCTGCCTTCACCCGTGGGTAAACCATCCGCTTGCCGTCCACCACGGCGTAAACTTCTGTATAGATGAGGCTGTTCTGGAAAGTCAGGGCCTCTGCCATGCGATGTTTAGGGTAAAGCCGCACGGTCATATCGGGGTCGGGCACCAAGTCGCCGTTCTGCTCATAGTAATGAGCCAAAGCAATCGTCACAAAGTCACTCCCACGCTCCAAAACGTCGATATGCAAGGGCTGGAAGGGTGACTGTTCCAGCTTCCATGCCTCCGGCCATGTGAACGGGTTGTCACCTTGGCCAAGGGCGGCTATCAGGTTACGGTAGATACGGGTGTGTATATCGTTCATCAGAACAGTCCCCCTGCGTTATCCCGCCAGATGTTGCCGTCGCGGATATACTTGGCGAGCATCGAATCCGATTTATGGCCGGAAATCTCCCGTATCTTATGGTTGGGCACCCCTGCCGCCGCCGCGCTGCTGCACAATCCGGCGCGGAGACTGTGGCCGGAGAGGTCGTCGGCCTTCATGCCCACCGCTGCAGCCCGCTGCTTGATGATGCTGGACACCGACCTGTCGCTCAGGCGTGTGCAAACGTTTGCACTTCCCTTGCGGATGGAGCGGAACAACGGCCCATCGCTGGGAGACCCCATGGCTTCAAGCCACAGTGCAAACGTTTGCACGGGGCACAGGGCAGGATTACGCCCCCTGGGGATGCCGATGGTGCGGCCTTCTCCCTCTTGGTCAGTCTTCGACTTCCGAATCCGCACCAACACGCCCTCCGGCACAAAGGTGAGGTCATCCACGTTCAAGGCCACCAGTTCCGACCTGCGGAACGCCCCGCAGAACCCCATCATCAGCAAAGCCCTGTCACGGGTGTCACGGAGGGAGCCACCCATCACGGCCAGCATGGTCACGATGTCATCGCGCATCAGCGGCTTGGCCTGACGTTGCGCCACCCCCAGCCTGCGACGTATGCCCTTGAGGGTCATTTGCACGAGTTCGGAGGAGATGGGGTTGGGCAAATTGAAGAGACTATGCGCTCGCGAGAGCGAGGCCAGCCGCCGTTGGATGGTCGCCACACGGTAGCGGGTAGCCAGAAACACCATCCAGTCGGCTACCATTTGCGGGGTGGCGGGGATAGTGCCTCCAAACTCCTTGAAACTGGCAAGGTCTCGCTGATACGCCTTACGGGTGCTGCGAGCCGTGGCCTCTTCGATGAAGGGTTGTAGGCGTTCGCGGAGAAACTGGTTTTCAGGGGAAAGCAGGGCTAAATTATTCATCGAATGGATTCCGAGAATGTTGGTTATCGGAAGTAATCCCTAGCAGGCCGCGCCGGATGTCGTTCAGCACGGGAATCTTCTCCCGCAGGGATTCGCGGATAGCGAACACGTCCGGAAGGGTCAGGCCCTCAACCATCAGGGTCGTCCACCACACTTCTTCCACGGCGTTGTCCGATGTGAAGAAAGTTTCTCGGTCTAGCAGTCCGCTCTCCAGCCTAAAAAGTATTCTGTAAGCAACCCATGCAGCCGTTTCGGGAGATAGCCCCTTGAGTTCCGGCACCCGTTGCACGAACAGGCGCAACGCCCGCGCACCCAAGCGGGTATGGCGGTCAAACACCCACGCAGGGAAATGTCCCAACATCTCCACAGGCGGGAGGTCGGTGGGTCTGGTCTCCACCGGCTGCTCATTGCGGGTGGCGAACAGGATGCGCGGCAAGCCTTCACAGCCCAACCTTCCGCCCAGCAACATCAGATTGGCCAAAAGGCCTTTGCCCTCACGGTGAAGGGCATCCGCCAGTTCCTTGGGTGGACATGTAAGTGCAAGCGCTTGCACTTTCAGAACGTCTGTCTCCTGCAAGGCATTGGCAGTCTTGTCGGTCAAAATGGCATTATGGCTCTCAGCGGTGATGGTCTTGTAGCCTGGGTGATAGTGCACCGTTGCTCCGATACGGGTGAGGTAACGGCTTTTGGGGCTGGCGCAAAAGGCGCGGACGAAACCAACCACCTTCTCCCTGTCGCCTCCGCTGAACTGGCCTTCTTTAAGGATGGGATGGGCGGTGGTCAGGTAGCGTTCAAGGAGGTCTATGTTGGCCAAACCAACATCCTCGAACGCTATCACCGCCATCCGGCGCATGAGATAACGCGGGTTCCAGCCCCACAAGAACCGCGCCGAGGGAACGGCGAGGTCTGGGAGGTTTCTTCGGATGGCTTTTTGCAGGCAACTGGTATGCTGCCAGCGGTCACGGGAGGGGGTGTTTATGTTGTTCATGCCGTGAGCGTGCTTGAACCACCAGACCAGCCAAATGAAATCCGCCCGTTTTGCCAAAAAAGGCGTGTGGGCGACCCTTCCTTGCTACCCCTGAAATTGGCCTTCTGGCCTTAGCCAGCTTGAAGAAACCGGAATGCCTTTACCAACACTATCTTTCCTCTTTTTTTCCCAAAAAAGAATGTTGGGGATGCCTTCCTTGCCATCCCCAAAATAAGCCTCTAACCCTTATCACGCTTGAAAAAGTCGGAATACCTTTACGAGTATCAACTTTCTTGTTTTTCCCGCGATTTTGAAGCCGTAAAAACTCAAAACCTACCTTCCCAAAAGTGCAAACGTTTGCACACGGCTACTGTGATAGGTAGGGCTTTAACGCCTTGGTCACTTGGTGAGGATACTGGATTTTATTGATACCCTCCCGAAGCTGTTTAAGGGTGTATTTGCTGCCGTAGGTGCCCGTGCCCATACTCTTGTCGGAGTGGCCGGACAGGCTCTTGGTCAGACTCTCTTTTAGCTGGGCATGTTTCTCCGCGTAATCAAGGAAGGTGTGCCGCAGCGAGTGGAAAGTCAGCTTGGGGTGTTTGATTTCTATCGCCGTGAGGTAACGGCTGAATTTCTTGGAGTGGTTGTCGGTATAGCTGCCCGCCGCCGTGGGGGCTATCTGTGCGAACAGCCGCGCTGGCTTACCCTTGGCAACGTCCGCGACATAATCCATGAATCCAAGCTCTAACAGCTTCTCGTGAATAGGAACCCGCCGCCTGCTGGATTCGTTTTTCAGGCTCTTGTTCGGGATGTTGCCCTCGTCGGTGACGTTGAAGTAGCGAACTCCTTCCTCGGTTTTGATGTCGGCGGGTTCCAGTTGCAGGATTTCACCTTCCCGCATCCCTGAATAAAGGGCCACCAGCGGCACCCAGTAATAGGCATCCCGACTCACCACCCCACCGGGGGTATGGCGTCGCTGCTGGGAAGGCAGGTCTGGCATATGCCCCGTGAACATGGGGCTTTGAAACAACGCCACCAGTTCCGCGTCTGTGAAGGGGTGGCGTTTCACCTTCGGGTCTTCCTTGTCGAGCATGACGTGCTTGGGCAGTTTGAAGCTCTCGATAGCGTCTTGGTCTTGCAGCCACTCTACAAACTGGCGGAGGTTGATGTTGTGCTTATCGCGGGTGCCCGCGCCCAACTTGGGGTTTTTCTGGGTTTTCTTCACCAACTCGTCCATCGAGAGCTTGGCTAACTTGGGGTTATTGGTGAAACGACGGGGGATGTCTGCCAGCTTGGTGGCAAACTCGACGATGGAGGCTTTGCTGATGTCGGCAATCGTCTCAACGTCCGGGTTGATGAGGCGGAAGATACGGAGCGATAACTCAATGTCCCTGACCGTTTTCCCGTCGAGGTCTTGGGCTTTCTTGGCGGCAAGGAAACGCTGTATGGCTTCCTCCATTGCCATGGCGTTGGAACCGGGTCTGTATCGGGGCCACTCAACCGCAAGTTTACCCTCGCTGGTCTTCTTCAAGTCTCCAAGGAAGGGCCGCATGACTTCAATATCAGCCCCTTGGAATGTCTCATCCTTCACTCTCACTTCCTCATAACGGCCTTCCAGCCGCGCCTTGGTGATGCGCGCCCCTTCCAGCATGGCGCGGGCAAGCATCCAAGCCATCTTTTCGCCAACCTCGCTTCCCCTGTCGGGCGTGATGTGCTTGTCCAGCAACTTCTCAACCCCCATGGCGTCCACAGCGGAGGAAGGGTCTATCTGCAAGGTCTGGTGCATCTCGTGGGCCTTTTGGGCAATCACGTCCACCATCCAGTCCCGTTGCTCGGCTCCGGCCATTTTTACGGCCCTGTTAATGTCGGCCATATACGACTCGAACCAGTCCTTGGCCAGCTTGCGCAGCATGGCAATCACCTTGGGGTTGGAGGTGTTGGGATTTTCGGTGAGGAGTTTGGCCATGGCGGATTCCAGTTTTGCTGCCAGCATCTTAGCGGCATCAAGGTCGGATGTCCTGAGCGACATGCACAAATCCTGCCTGCGCCCATCACGGGCCGGTAGCGTTACGCGGAAGTAAAACACCCTGCGGCGCGTGAACAGGTAGGGGTAGCGGGTTTTGGTAAGCGTTCTTGCGACCATGTGCGTGACCACCTGCGTGACCAATTGCGTGACCACCCCGGCTCATCCGAGGGTGAGGGCTAAAACTAACTTGCTGAAATTATATGATAATTTTGAATGAATTGGCTGGGGAGGAAGGATTCGAACCCTCGTATGGCTGGACCAAAACCAGCTGCCTTACCACTTGGCGACTCCCCAACCTCTGCCTCAAACGAAGCGAGTCGCACATTGCATAGGTGCCAA
>Ga0164242_10001744_pt1 | contig 25634 bp, 17 predicted proteins | sample OricomgcompostMG_FD_108783 | JGI IMG/M metagenome (GOLD analysis project Ga0164242, IMG submission 108783) | Miracle-Growth compost microbial communities from Emeryville, California, USA - Original compost - Miracle growth compost (MG) ...
CACTGGGAGCAGGCGTCAGACGAGACGACGACGACCACCACGTCATCTGGTTCTCTCCTCCGCGAAGCCGGCATCGAGCTCCTCAGCTCCCCCAACCCCTCCGATCTCGCCGTCGCCGGCACCGCCTTCGAGCGCCTGACGGCAGCCGCCTCGGAGGAGGACCGCGCCGACCGCGCAGCCACAGCAGGCTTAGTCGCCTCCTTCGCGACCAGCGACTTCGCCAAGGTCAAACCGCACCTCTCGACCCTGACGCCCGCGGACCGTCTCGCGGCCGGCATCGACGTCGCCGCCCTCCTCCGCAGCGGCGTCGCCTCGCTCCCCGTCCCGGCCGCCGCCGCAGCGGCGTCCGCAACGAAGCGCGCCCGCGCCGACGAAGACGCCGCGACCACCAAGCAGCCGGCGGCCAAGCGCGCGAGGAAGCGCCGCGTCAGACTCCCCAAGGACTACGACCCGGGCAAGAAACCGGATCCGGAGCGGTGGCTGCCGCTGCGCGACCGCAGCAGCTACCGCCCCAAGGGCCGCAAGGGCCGGAAGCGCGCCGCGGAGGCGACGCAGGGCGGCGTCGTCCGCGGTGGCGACCAGGAGACGCTGGAGTTGGTGGGTGGGGCTGGGGCTGTCAAGGTTGAGAAGGCTGGTGGTGCTTCTGGGGCCGGGGCCGCTGCTGGGGCGGCGGGTGGGAGTGCTGGTGGTGGGGCCGGTGGGGCGGGGAAGAAGAAGCAGCAGAAGAAGAAGGGGAAGAGATAGATGCCTACTGTACGTTTTCTCTCGGATCTTATCCTTTGGGGAAAGGGTTGGTTGGTGGGGCATTGGTGATGTTCCTAGGGTTGATGGGTACCTACCGGGCTTGAAGCTAAGTCTTGAGGATGGCTCAACTAGGATCTGCCGAGAGACACCACAATGTAATCACCAGTAGAGCAAATCACCATATCATAAAAGGATTAAAGATGCCTTCTTCGTCTTCGCCCCTCCTTGCCAGAGGTAGGTAGTAGGTTTTTTGATCTAGCTTTTACGCAGTGTCGGCCAACTCCTTGCCGCCCCCTTTCCGTCCATCCAGACCAACGCGCCCCTATTTGCCCTCCTCACTCCTCCTTCCCTCTCCAATAGCCAAGAAGTGCGGCTTATGAAGAGGGGTTTTAGTAGGGCTCAGAGCGATAATGACTACCCTGCATGTGTTGCATTTTGCGCTTTAGTCGCCAAAAAAAAAAAGAGACCTCTTCGGAAATCTGCTTCCAGAGACAGATCCGCAAAAAGTTCTATCTAATGAGTCCGTGTTGAACTTCGTTTCCCCAATTGCCGAACTACTGACCTCGTCACACGAATTGCCCGTTAAACCAACAAGTCGTGCGATACAACAAAGAATCTCAGACAACCGCGAAGTCCAATCCTTCTTATCTGTACATAATACACCGGCGCCGCTAATGTCGAACCCCACCCCGAGTTGCTTGCCGTCGAAGCTCGAGAGGGCATCACGGCCGGCCCCCGCTGGGAGGTAATAACCCCCCTAAGCACCAACAGCCTGCAGCGGTGGGCTTGGTAGAGTTTCTCCGGCCTTGACCTGAGGATGCGCTTCCACGCCCTCCCCCTCCGCCAGGTTTTCCGCAGCGGGCGAAGCCGGCGGTTCCGGCGTGAAGAACTGCGTCTCGCGCGGCCCGCGTCTCGGGTCCACGCTAGACGACGCGTCGTCGTCGTCGTCGTCGTCTTGGATGCTATCCTCCTCGCTGTCGTCGCTGTCTCGAGTGTTGTCGCCATCCCCGACCACAGACTCTGCTTCTCCCAGGATAGGGGGCAGGGGAGTACGTCTGCCGTCAGAGAAGCTCACGGCTACGTCGCTGTCCGTATCCGATGGGACGGCAAGCGTCCCATAAGCAGCCGCCTTGGCTTGCGCGGACGAGTACTTCCTGTGTAGCTCCCTGAAGCTACGAGCGGTAGTAGTGCTTGCGCTGGCACCTGATTCGCGTCGATCACGATCGGTCACGGCGTGACTTTGCGCGGCGAGGACGGAGCGGAAATCGGTCCCGCCTTCACTCACAGGACCGCTGCTAGTGGAGCTAGTGGCGTCGTCCCGCATCTGCGTGGCTTGCAACGACCTGTTCCGCTGGCGGATCCGCTCCTCGGGAGACATGTTCTGCAGTTCAGAGCCGAAGCTAATAACTGATGCCTTCTTGCCGTGTACGACAAAGGACCCCGAGCCACGAGTTAGGACGTCAGCGGATTCGCGGACGGTCTCATCGGTTGCACCACTCGAGACTGAATCTCTGCCTCTGCGGCTGCGATGGTGGGACAAGTGGCCCGCACCCTCTCTAAGAGTACGCTGCAAACTGCGACGAATCTTGCTGCGGTCCAGTCGGTCCTGGCGGTCTCTGCGATCTGCTACCTCCTTGGCATCCCCGGAAGAGGACTTGGCACCTGCCGGCCGGGGCGTCTCTGCGTCGAGGAGTCCGGCTTGCTCCAACAAGTCTCGCTCATTCGCGTCGACCTCCTCGGTCTCGTTCCCAGGAGGTTTCTCGGAGGTGGAACTCGAGGTTGCGATATTTCTCGGAGGCGTTGCTACTACAGAGGGGTTTGAAGACATACCGCTGGACACGGATGCCTTCCTGGGGTCTGTCCTGTCGGCATGGCGGTCCGGCGACATTCTGGCATCCAGGCTCTCCTGGAAACTCGGTATGGTAGCACTTGTTGGCGGTGTTTGGAAGACATCCGTCATGGGCGAGCCCTCGTCCGTATCATCGGCGGCGTTTGCGACTCTTGGTAAGGTGAGACTGTTGGGTGATTTCTGTGGGCTGCTCTGGGCAGTTGTGTTGCTGGCTTTCGGTTCGTCCCGTGTTGCAGCTTGCTTCTCCGAGGGCGTAGCTTCTTGTGCATTGTCCTCTGCTGGTAAGCCCAACAGCTGTTGCTCCTCCTCCAGATCCATGAGAAGGATATCTCGGTGGCACTTTAGTCTCCAAATTTCCACTCGAGTCCACTTCAGCTGCGCTGCCAGCCTCGCCGCAGATAGCAGCATGCTCTCCCGAGTTTTCGGATGAATCGGCGCCAGGATCTGCAAGTGCCGAGAATTCCGTAGCTGTAGCTCAAGACGTTTCTCTGATTCTTCCAGTCTTTCGTTGGCGTCGCCAATCTTCTGCCTCATGATTTCCCTCCGCGCGGAGAGGATATCGTGAGCCAAGTTGTGGTCTATCTTGCTCCGTGCCACAGTCACTTCTCCGGTAGGCGTCTGGATGCCTTCGATCTCGGCGTCTAGTCTCCTGAGGGCGCGCCGGCCTTGGCCGTCATAACTTCCACCCACCACCCCCCTCATCCTCACCCCTGACGTCCTGAATGCCGCTGCATAATTGAGCTTCGCGAGCCAGTCGTCCATCTCCTCCTGGTTATCTGCGAGAAGGACTTCCTCGAACCCGCCGTGCCTTACGTACGTGAATGCATTCTTGTGCTTCTTGTATGTCGAATCCAAGAGGGCTACTGCCCCGTCGGTGGACATTAACGCATCGGGCTTGAATTGTTCGAGAGGAGGGTTGAAGATGATAGGGATACCATCATGGCCTTGCTTGATATGCGTCTCGTACTGGTGGATCAGGCTCTTTATCCAGGTCGTATTGCGGAAGAAGTAAAGCTGGGCGCCGGTGAGGATCGCGCCCCATTCCTGCCACGGCGACCGAGTCTTCTTTTTCTTGGCATCCTTCCGCCATAAGAGGCCCACCTTGGTGATCTTGATGTCCACGATTCCCGGATGCGCCTCATCCGGGTTTGTGGCCGTCTTTTCGGTCATGAACGCGTCCGGGCGAGATCTTGCCGAGACGATCTGTAGGATGCCAGTTTTGAAGAAAGTCTTCTGTAGCTCCTTCATGTTGAGGCTCTTCGCGGTCCCCAGGTAGTTGTAATGGTCCTCTAGGTGCATCACATCCTTGAGGTTAGGCCGTAGAACGTCCAGGCTGCCATCAATAATGAGCGTGTACGGGTCGATCGGCTCCTTCGCGGCCTTCTTCGCCGGATCCGGCGTGGCGGTCGGGAAGATAGACTTCTTCTTGGGCTTGTGGGCAATGATACGCTCGCCATTAATGTCGTAATCGTCCTCGACGTGGATGAATGGGGTGTAAGTTATGTTGTCATAAAGAACGTCAAGGATCTCATTAAAGATACCCTCGTCCTGAGTGTTTTTCAGGTAGTCCGCTTTCTGCATCTTGCGCTTATTGTTCTTGTTGAACACGTCAGTGTGCAGAATCAGTAACGAGAATGCAATAAAATATGCCTGATCGGGCGTAGAGTAGATGCCAGGGTTGCACTCGTGGTATCGATTTGCGAAGGCCTGCAAGAATCGATCGATATGCTGGGTCTCCTTGGGGAGCTCGGCTTCCATGAGCAGCTTCCGGATAGCCATGTCCATGGGGTCCTCGAAGAAGCCAAACCGTCGCATGTAGCTACGTAGGACGGCCTGAGAGAAGGGGTCTGCACCCTTGGAGACGGCCGCGGCTATCACGCTCCGGCTGACAACCTCCTCAAGACGGGCAAGATATTTGGCAGGGGTATCGTCCTCTCTCCGTTCGGGGAGTATTACCGACTCACGTGCAATCTGCAGGGAGTTGTTCTTGCTCGTGCTGGAACCCGGCGTTGCTGGGGTCAGCGACCCTCCCCGACCCGAGGGCTCCGAGTTCTGCCTCAACCTACTGAGGCTCAGGAGATCACCGAAACTCTTCCGACCGATGGAGGACGACGTCCTTACTGTCGCAGGTAGGTTCTGCCCGTCTACCGACGCCCTAGGGGAATTCCTGCCTAGGGAGCTCATCGTCGAGGATCTTCCTCTCAGATGTAGGTGTGCCCTAGTCGGCGAGGACTGCCCCGAGTTCCTCGAACTTGGCCTCAACAACACAGTGGCGGGAGATGCGGCGGACTTTGAAAAGGATCCTTGTGCAGGGGAGGGGACGGGTGCGATGTTTACCCCACTGCCGGAGGAGGGACGGGAGGGTGTTGGCGTCTGCTGGGATCCGGGTCTGGAAGGCGAGCCATTGGCCCCGGAAGACTCGGTTAAGGACGCGGCGAGGGAGGAGCTCGAGGCTGAGAGGTCAGCTGTAAAAGATGTCTTAGGTTTTTGAGGGAGATGGCCGATAGGAAATAGGGGTGCAGGTTGCTTGTTCCTCCTGCGCGGGAGCTTAAAGAATGTCGTGGTTGTCTGAATCGTACGGGTGGTCGTGGTAGTACTGGCGTAGACTGGGTGGTCTCCAGAGCTGCCGTCTGACCTAGAAGACTCGGATAATCGGTTGTTCGCAGGCAGCGCCAATATCGAGCCGCTCTCTTCGCCGTAAGCCGGAGGGCAATTCGACGACGGAGGACGTGTTGGCTCGCTGAAAGTGACGCTCTGCTTCTTCAAGGACAACGCCGAGGCCATTGACTTGCGCCTATCCTTCTTCACGGGTTCCAACCCACCCGGGACGTCCTGTTGTTCTCCGCGCTGTTCTCCGCGCTGCTCTTCGCCGGATCGTCGGAACCGGGTCGATAGTTTGATGCGAGACGGCTTTTTCTGCGGCGCACTAGTGTCGAACGTGGGTGCAGTCGTGATAATCTCGGGAGCTATTTCAAAAGGAGCAACGTAAGCAACATGGACCCATTTTGTTTACAGACACACCACTGGCACGCAGGTGTTTGAGACATACGTCGCGGGAGGGGCGGCGGCTTCTCCGCCGCCGCGTACTGCCTCGCCTTGGCGGCAAGCTGCGAGTCCGAGGCATTCCGGAACCGCAGCATGGAGAAGCGGACGTGCCTCGTGGACTCCTCCTGGATCGGAGGCGAGGCGGGCCGGTTCACGGTAGGCGTGGTGGTCAGGCTAGAGAAGGACGACCTCGGGTCGCTGGGAGGCGTGGCGGGAGGAGCGGGAACGGGGAGCGCGGGGGGGCCCATCTCGGGCACGGGGCCAAGGCCGGAGGGGAGCTCGGGGGACGAGTCGGGACGGGCAGCCGGCTGTTTGCTCGCCGGGTCGTGGTCGATCACGGTGTGTCGGCGCATGTCGGACTCGCTGGCCATGATGCCGCGACGGCGGAGGAAGGGCATGATTGCGGCGGCGGGTGTTCGCAGTCGCTCATGTTAAAAATCCCCGGGGGGGACTTTTTCGGGAAATGCGCGTTTCCCAAAGCGTTCAGCTTTAAAAATCCCACCCCTATTTCCTGGGGTTCATTTCATTCACGACCAAGCCCATCGGCACGGCGATCCGTTCGGGAGGAGGATTCCAAGAACTAAGTTAGGGCGGGAAAAAAAGAGCAGGAGGAGGTGCGGAGGGGAGTAAGCAGTTTCGATAGGGTGATAAAAGAAAGAGGGAATCGAGAATGGGTGGTGAGAAATGAGGTTGGAAATGTGGTCCGCACACACCAGAGAGGCTGGAGCTGGACAACTCTCTCCCCAATCAAGTTCCCAATCAAGTTCCCAAGGAGCAGCAGCGCGGCCGAAGGACCAGCAGCCAGGGAAAGGATGGGCGGGTTGGCGGGCTGGACGACGCAAGCACAGCAAAAGGAGGTGGGACCCCTTGCACGAAGCCGCGCGACCTTCCTGGATTGATTCGCCCGGGCCCCACCTTTAGGGGTACGAATTGCGTCCACTTTTAGCTCCTGCTGCTGTTTGGTCACTGCTTTTTTTGGTACTGCACCAACTTTTTGGTGCTGCCTTTTGGTCGCCTGTATTGTACCGAAGCCTGGGCCCTTCGGGTCGGGTACCTGCCGCTGTTCGAAACTGAGGTGGCACCAGAGACGGGATGGCACAGGACACAACGGGGAAAACACCTCTGTTTTCTTGTCGCGTATAGGATGATGGGAAAGTGGATTACAGTGAGATCATATCAACTTCGTCCCCGCCGGAGAATTGACTTTCCACCGACGATGTGCTCCAATCTTTGAATCATGCATGGAGAGCTTTCTGGAGAACTGCATCATGGCCGCCAGGTTGTTGAGTAGGAAGGTGGGTACTTGTGAGTAAGATGCAGTGTACCTACACCCGGGGTACGTGTGCACCCGCCACACCCTTGCTGTAGTACTTACATCACAGCCAACGCGTTTGTGTTCTGCCACTCTCCGCCGCTCTGACTTGCAGCTTTGTAAGTACCTTGTATATGAAAGTAGGTCATTACCCCCCCTGAACGCCAGAGTAATTAGTACCAGTAGCCAATGCCAATCTCAAGTCTTCGCTGCCAACCGCCACATCAGGGCCTATAAAACCCCCATAGCGCTTTTCAACCCATCTAGAAACCCCCCCCCAAGCCGCGTCGATTATATAACCTCATGGTACTCCGTACTCCCGTAAAGTATGCACAATGAAACAAGAGCCGACTATTGTTCAACCATCCGGCAGGCCCGGAACTATCTCCGCCTCTTCAGGTCCCACCATCCGCCAACATCCTCTGTGTTTAGCTGCTCCTCGACCGCAACGCTCTCAATCCCATTGTTCCCCAGCAGGTAGTCGCCAAAGTACTTGACAGCATTTAGCATCTCCTCACCAGTGGGCACGATATTTTCGGCCGGGAGGAGGAAGCCATAGCTTCCAGTATCCCTAAGTTTGATCTGATAGCTAAAGCGCGCTTTCATGTCGTCTGTCGAGCAAAGGTTAGCTTTCTCCCCCTTCTCGGACGATAGGGTTCACCGGTTCAGTCATCTGGGGGGTTTATACGTACGATAGAACCAATCAATGAGGGAACCACCACCCCTTTCAATCCTAGGCACCGAGCCGCTACCACTGTAGACACCTGACACGGCGCCTTCACATGCAGATTTGACTACGTACAACTCTCCGCTCGACAACCTCACAGCCTTCGCAAGCCCTGCAGCGAGCTCCTCGAGGTTCTCCCTGTTAGGTGGATCCACGGTGCACGTATACGAGTAAGGGAAGAGAATCTGCTGCGAGTACGAGTGCAGGTCGAGCAGACCCAAGAACTCGACGCCGCGCTCGCTTTCGTGCTTGGCCCATCGGGCAAGCGTAGTCGCCTCCACGGCCTCGAACGGTTGATCGCCGCCGTAGCTCTCGGAGCACGGGTCTTGCAGGTGCGAGTGGCCGGGCTCCCATTTGTAGCCGAAGGCGTGGTCGAGGTCGAGGCCGCGGCAGAACGGCAGGCCGGTCTGCTGCCTCGACTTGCGCCACAGACGGTCGCTTTCCCAGCTGTACTCGTACCCGTCCGGGTTGAGGATAGGGATGAAGACTACGTCGAAATGTTGTAACAGTTTGGTCACCAATGGGTCCTTCCCGTTTGTAGTTGTGAACGACCATATGAGATAGTTCACCGTGCTGGTGGAGATCCATTCGCGACCATGGATGCCTCCCGTGATGAGGATGGTCTTTCTCCTAACGGGTTCGGTGTTGCCTTCCACACGCGCCCCCAACCGTAGGGCCGTGATGTCCCTCCCTTCGAACGATTTGCCAATTTTGATCATCTTGACGTAGGAGGGAAACATGGCCTCGAGTAGCTGCAGCCAGCTTGTGATGACCTAAAATAGAAAGCCTGGTTAATTTTCCCCCCTTGACGCGGTGTATGCCTTAGGGAACCTACCGAGAGCGGCTGGTAATCTCGAAAGAAGATGTTATCTAGGCCATCCCTCGAAGCCTTTTTCTTCACAGGCTTCACAGGCTTCGCGGGATAAACCCAATCAAACTCCCGCATCATCTCGTCCTCTGGCCGGGAGGGGAACGTCCGCCATACCGCCGCGGCAACATCTGGAATGAGCACCACTGGCCGCATGTCCGATGGCAGCAGAGTCAACAGCGGAGCGACGGTTTCCTTCCGCAACCTGATGTCGACGTACTCGTCCGTGAAGGCCCACACGTCCAAGATCAGCGTGGCGACCGCATCCGACAGCGCACCCTCCTGCTCCGGCCCCGAAACATTGAACCGGACCACGACGTCGTCGCGAAACCTCGCCCGCATGGCCCCGCCATAACTCGTGGCCCCGCCCTTGCCTCTGCCACTATTCTCCGGCCGCCCGAAGACGAGCTCGACCGCGCTATCGCGGAGCCATCGCAGGAACGGGAAGGCGTCCCCGCTAGTTCGACTATCGCCGTACGGGGGCTCGCCGAGGGAGGCCTCGCGGTGGGAGTTGTGGATGACGGCCGTGCCGCTCACGCTCGCTGGGAAGGCGGCGAGGAGGACGAGCGCGATGCAGGCGGCGACGAGGCTATATATATGAGCTCGCGTGTGCATGTTTTCCGGCTCGACGGGAGAGCTGTTGGGGAGACAAATTCCTCAATCGATGCGGTTCGAGGAAAGACGTTAAACGTCAATCGACGACATGGTGAGGTAAGTGGATGCCTGCTTAGTGGCCTGCCAGCTGCTTCCAGCTGTGGGGCTTGGCCAGTGACAAGGATACACGACCCTCAAAGGGAGCCCAACATCAAAACACAGCCTCCCTCTTGTCTCTACACATGCCTACAAGTCGAGAACCTCCATCTTACTGAAACGTGCATTGTCAAAACATTGCAGAGCTAACTAGCTACAAACTACATGGACTGTGAAGTCCGACGCAAACCAGAACCCCCAGATATCATGAAAGTCATTCCCCATATAAGAACAAACCCTCGCCGTCCACGTACCAACATTCCCGCGCTCGTGGTGAATTGAATTAGGCGTACTTCCGAAGCTGCTCGAGCTATTAGCATTCCCTCAGTGAATCGAAGTATTCATAGCAAAACTTACGTCTAGTGTTAATGTCCTAGAGCTGTTCAGGTCCTGGTCTCGGTAAACTCCGACCAAGCTCTCGCTGTCCTGGAACAAGCCCGTCTTCAAGCTGATGACAATAAACTGCATTCCAGGCCCGGCATGCTCGCGGATATACTTCTTGATCTTGTCAACATTCGCATTATCCAGTGCCGCGTCAACCTCGTCTAGCACGAAGAAGGGACTCGGCGAATAGCTGTGGATGGCAAACAGCAATGCCAAGGCCGCCATCGTCTTCTCGCCACCGGACAAGTGCTCCATGTCTCGGAAGCGCTTGAGGGGCGGCATCGCGTGGTACTTGATGCCCGATAGGTACGGCGTATCCGTGTCCTCCTCGATATCGAGGTACGCCTGTCCGCCCAATGGATATGCGTCCGACCGTGTCAGGTCCTTGTAGACGTGCGTGATCTGCTCCTGGATGTGCGAGAAGGCCTTGTTGAAGAGCTCGAAACGCTTGTTCTTGATCTGCGCGAACCCGTCCTTCGCGGCCTTGGCCGCGGAGCGCGAGTCGTCGAAATCCTGTTCGGTCGATTCTAATCTGGACTTGACCGACTCTAGGCGTTCCATGGCTCGCATGTTCGGGTTGAGGGTCTCGAGCTCGGCTGACAAAGTCGAGATCTTCTCCTGAAGCTTCTCATCCACATCCGTCTCATCAGGCTGGACAGAGGTCAGCAGGGTTCGGTCTGAAAACTAACGCACAGATTAGAATCCACTTACGTGTTTAAGATCCTCCTCAAGGCCGTCAAAATCGACTGTAATACCGTAGTCCTCCATAGCGGCCTCTAGTATCTCCTCCTCCTCCTCTTCTCCATCTAGATCCATCGCATCTCGATCCTCGCGTAGAAGAACGTCCTCGTTAGGAATGTCATCCATAGATCCCTCCTGGAGCGGGATCTGGATCTGCTCAAGTTTACATTTCCGAAGGAGTGCAAACTTGCTAGTGCTGTTCTTCTGCACCTCCGCCTCGAGGATGCTTATCCGTTTCAGCCTTTCGTCGATGTCCTTACTCCTCTTCTGGAGCTCTTGTTTTGCCTCGTTCACCTTCTGAGACTTCTCACTGTGGGTAGCCTTAACTTCCTCTAGGGTCTGTTGAAGAGCATCCAGCTTGTCTTGGTCGTCCGCCATAGCCTCTTCAATCTCCTCCTTCTCCGCAGTGTAGGAGTTGATATCCTTGTTGAGGCTTGCAACACGGGCTTCCATGCTTCCCACTCTCTTCGCCGTAGCGTCGAAGCGAGACGTCTCCCAGGAGAGCGAGGCTTGGAGGCGTTGTTTCTGAAGCTCGAAATCCTGGCGCTTCTGCGCCGCCTCCTGCTCGAGGCTGCCCTGCTGGGCCTCGTACGCGCGGATGTTCTCGTAGCCAAGTCGCTTGCAGAACTCGGAGAAGATCTTATCCTCAACCTGAGCAATGGCCTTCTCAAACTTGGCAACGGTCGCCCTCGTGCTCTCCAAGTCGCGGCTCTTGTCATTGAACCTAGGCTCCCACTCGCGCAGTTGCCGCTTTTCGTGATCCAGTTCCTTCTGCTTGCTCTTGACATTCTTATCGAACGCCTCGAGCTCGGCGCGAGCCAGCCTCAGGCTGTTTTCTAAGCGGGCGAGGTCGGCCTGGAGCGTCTCTTCCGCAGCGCCTCGACGGTCTCTGGGTAACTTCTCGATCTCGCTGCGGAATTTCTCCGCCATGCGCTGCAGGTTCTGGACGTCGTGCTCCTCAAAACGTCGCTTGCCACCCTTATGGTCTGGCAGGCGACCGCCAGTCATGAGACCAGCTTTGTGAATCACGTAGCCCTCCAATGTCACCGCCTTCACTTGGATCCTCTTGGAATAGCATATGTTCTTTGCGATGTCGAGGGTGTCGCAGACGACGGAGCTGCCGCATGCATAGGCCATGGCCCGCTCGACGGCACCGTCGAAGTCGATCGTGTCAATCGTCAGCCGAGCGCCATCAATGCCCTTGACGGCGGAGTTCACTGCGTTGACCTTAATGTTGTCCAGGGGAATAAAAGTCATGGGGGGGAAACGTTGGTCCTTGAGGTATTGCACACAGTCAATGCCGATCTTCTCCGTGTCGACGATGACGGAGTCGAAATCTCGGCCGAGTGCGGTAATGACAGCTTCGTCAAACTTCTTCTGCTTCGGCTTGCAGAGTTCGCCAACACGACCGCGGACTCCCGGGAAGGTGTTCCTGAGAGTTTTCACCATCTCCTTCGTGCGCGTCTCCCTGTCGTTTTGCCGTCGACCATCGTCGGCCTCTGCAAGCTTCTTTAGCACCTCCTGAAGCTTCTCGTCGAGCTCGGTATGCAGGTTGTTCACGCGAATTCGCTCTGACTGGACCTTGTTGAACTCCTTCTTCTTGCCATCTAGGTCGCTGGTGATTTGGCGAACCGTCTCCTGGGTGGACTCTTTCCGATCCTTGATGACCTGCAGCTCGCCTTGGAGTTTCTCAACCGCTGCTTCGAAGCTGCCGACTTTGCCCTTGAGGCCGTTGACGGTGACCTCGTCGCTCTTTAGCTGTCGCACGAGGTTGTCGAGCTTGCTGCGGTTCTCTGAGGACCTTGTCATGGCCTCGGCTCGGAGGGCATTATACTGCTTGCGGTCCTCCTCGCTCAGCTCCTTGCCTTGTTTCTTTAGAGTTTCCGCCCATTGCTTGTCGAATTGCTGGTGCGCCTTCTCTACTGTCGCCAGATCCTTCTTAACTTTCTGGATGGCAGCGGACTGCGTATCTCGCTCCTTGGCTACGGTTTTGATCCGCTTTTTGACGTTCTCTAGTTCTTGATTGCTCTGGGCAATCTTCTCGTTGATCGGGACAAGGCTGTTTTCGCTCTCCTCGATACTCTTCCCCTTAGCTTTGATGTTTCGGTCGATCTTACCAACCTCCCTACCCACGGAAGCTTGCTCTTTCCGGGCGGCTTCGAGCCTCTTTTCAAAGGTCTCGACGTTGCGACGGAACTCCTTGAGGTTCTCCTGATGCTCCTGGATCTTGGCGCTAGACTCGTCCATCACGCGTTGGAAGTGATACAGTTTCCAGAGGAAGTAGGTCACTACGGCTTCGTCCCTCTCGTCCGTCTTCTTCTGATAATTCTCCGCTTCCTTCTTCTGTTCCTGGTATTGCTTGATCTCGGAGTTGATACCCCGACGGCGGTGCAACTGGAAGTTTTGATTCTCTACGGCCTGCTCAGCCTCGGCCTGTAGCTTCTCGTACTCGGCTTTGTATTCAAGGCTTCCGGAGATCTGCTCGATCAGGCGCGTAAGGTCTTGCGGGGATTGCGACGCAATGGCCTCAACGTCGCCTTGGAACACAAGGAAGTTGCGCGCCTTAATTAGGATGTTCTCGGCCTCGAGGGCTTCGTTATACTGCTGGGCCGAGACCACACGGTCGTTGATTCGATACTCGCTAGAGCCTTGGCTTGTGATACCGCGCTTCCATTTCTGCTCGTCGCCGGCGTCGTCCTCATAAACAGCCATCACCCAAGCAGTCTTCGGGTCGTTCCTCGAGGCCCTCGGCGACGGTTCTCCCTGGTTTCCATCCTGATACCCGTTGGCATCTCCGTTTGTTGCTGGCGCCGCGGTCCCGTCATCCTGGATCTTGGACGTTTGCATTACCCGGCCGCGGTAGACGAGGTCCCGAAGTTGCGCGGATCGCAGATGAGAAGACTTGATCCCGAGTACGAAGGATATCGCATCCATGCTAATAGAGGAAATCCCCGTCAGCGACAGGCATTCCGGGTTATAGTGAAGGGGCATTGAAGGGGCATCGGCTTACGAATTGGATTTTCCGGAACCATTGGGCCCAATGATCGAGGTAAAGTATGAATCGCCAAACAAGAGGGTATGATGACCCTTGTAGGACTTGAAGTCTAGACGCACGAGAGTCAGCGATCGCAGACACAGGAGGCATTAGGGGGCAGCGGGCATACTGAAAAGCTCGAGACGAATGAGTTTCCCCATTATGGCGGGATGGGGATTTCCGCCCACGGTTCGCGTACAACACGCAGAGGAAGGCGCCTGGGCGCAAATGGATCACGTCTTGGAAGACGCGATAAAGTCACAGGATAAAGAAACGCGTCTGCAATCAACTCTGATTGATGGTGTAAGCTGCGACGAGGGTCAACGTCGGGATAGAGCGCATCATTGATGTTGTGCCGAGCGCGATTGGGGAATTTACGCGACATAATCACGGGCGTCCCTCTGTGGTGGGGAGGAGGGATGCGCTTGAGAATAATAGCGCACAGACCAGGGCGCTCAAGCGTTCTCTCCCGGGGATAACCCGAGCTACACAAAGTCTATTGATGACTCAGTATATCTTCCAAGTACATTTGAGTCCTTGTTCAGGTACTAAGGTACCTATGTAGCATTCTCTATCCGTACAGTCGCTTGATAAGTCGGGATTCAAGGATGCGACGTGACAACGTTCGCCTTGGGAGCTGCCCAGGTTCCATCCAGCCACTCTGGCGCAGGTGCTCTGCTGTGGCTCTACGCTCTGGTTCGAACTGCAGCATCGGCCTCAACATGCTCAGCAGCGCGGCTCTCTCATCTTCGTCAATCTCGCCCAGGCCCTCTTCTCGCCGCGGCCGTTGTATACATAGCTCTAGGCACTCCTTCCATCCCCGTTACACAGTCCCCGGAAATCTCTCTGGTGCCAGAACAATGCCTAGCTCTCCGTCTTCTACGCCCTCATGTGCCGGACGCTGACCTGCGGGGCCGAACATCGTTAAACGAGCGAAAGGTAGGGAGACGGTGAAGTTTCGCTTGATCCCATGTCAGGTTCTGCCCCAGCATCTTGCTACATGTGGGAGTCTAAAGATCGATCTCGTTGAGATAAATCAGATGACTACTTCTCACTGATACGACTCATCGTTCTGGACTCGCAAGCGTCTCAACTGGCGCTTACGTAAGTACCGAAGATATACAGAGTACGGTATATCCAGGTCACCTCCATCCAGTCACAGAGCTTCCTTGGGCCACGCCCAACCTACAGCAACGATAATTGACGCGGCATTGGAGGAACGGGCTCTACCAACTGATTAAAGTTATTTAGTGTTACTTCGAGTTAGACACTAACTTTCTGCAAACCAACGTCAATAAGTTTAAGCTCATGACCCTCTCGCGCGGCCTAGCGAGAATGCCTCGAAGCCAGGATTTAATGCAGCCTCGACTCAGTAGATCTGACTTGGAGAAACAACCGACACATTCACCTTGATCACCTGCTGCTCGTCACCTGCCGCCCCCTACCACGACGACAAGTCTGCCTTGCGGCGTCAAATCGCGGGGCGACAAGGCAACAAGTACACCTATCCCCCAGAATTCCCAACAATGTCGTCCAACCCCATCCCAAGTAGAGAGAGTTGAGATCGGATCATCGGATCCCAACTCTTCTTCCGCAGGCCTAGAGAGAGTGGCGGCCCCGAGTCACCTTTGATCTCACTACCGTCCGTGTTGTGCGACGAACTACATTTATACTGCAGCAAGAAACAAGCACTTTCTCGTTCCAGACAGCCATCCTCCTTTAGACGCAATGGATGCGGCAGAATCACCGACACAGCCGATACCCATACCGGGCTCCAAGTTAGAGGGAACATCGACCGACAGCGAACCCGCTCTGACCCCCGACGCCGGTTCAACTCCCATCCTAAGCAGGTCAGCCCCCGAACATGCGGTCGATACCCCCACCTTGGGTCCAGCGACCCCGAAGAGTCCTGAGCACTCTCGAAATCCGTCTTTCTCGGGCAGCAGCTCCTACCAGGAGGACTGGGAGGCCTTCCCGCCCTTAGACCGCCTGACCGTCCTTGACCTCCTCGACAACTTCGCCCTGCCACAGCAGCTCGAGAAGCTGCAGAAGGGGATATCGGCACAGGCCCAGAAGGTGCGCAAGTCGAGGGCGGCGATACAGTCACGGAGCCAGCTGGCCCGCTCGCGAATGGTGGAGGAGTGGCGCCGACACGTGCCCGACGCCGAGGAGCAGCTCGACAGGTATAGGAAGCGCATGCGGAAGAGCGTCGAGAAGCTCGGGAAGCAGTGGAACGACACGAAGTCCGTCACGCTGCGCGAGAAGGTCTCGTTCATCTGCGGCGTTATGAATATCTTCATCAGTGGCTATCTGCTCGGCGGCTACCCGGAGTACTTCCATTTATGGTATACCGCGCAGATTCTCTACTTCATGCCTATCCGGTGCTTTACGTATCATAGGCGCGGCTACCACTACTTCCTCGCTGACCTATGTTACTTCGTCAACCTGCTACTCGTCCTCAGCCTGTGGGTTTTCCCGAGCTCGAAACGGCTCTTTACGGCTGTCTACTGTCTGGCCTATGGCAACAACGCCGTCGCCATCATCATGTGGCGGAACTCACTGGTCTTCCACAGTTTCGACAAGGTCACGTCGCTTTTCATCCACATCATGCCTTGCGCAACCCTTCACTGCCTGGTCCACCTCCTCACCCCGGAACAGCAGAAGGCATATCACCCGGCCGTCTGGGTTGTTAAAAACAGCCCGCCGGGCTCCCCGACGGCCTACGCAAACGTCATGTCCATGCTCGCGTGGTCCAGCATACCCTATGCTGTCTGGCAACTAAGCTACTACTTCTTCATCACGGTGCGCCGCCGCGATAAGATCGCCGCCGGCCGCCCCACCTCGTTCACCTGGCTACGCAAGTCATACAGCAAAATTTGGATCGGGCGGTTCGTTCTATCGCTCCCCGACACCCTGCAGGAGCCGGCTTTCATGTTGATCCAGTACGCCTACGCCATCTTGACCATGCTCCCCTGCTCAATCTGGTTCTACAGCCGCTGGGCCAGCTCCATATTCCTATCCGTCGTGTTCGCCTGGTCCGTCTACAACGGCAGCACCTACTACATCGACGTGTTCGGGAACCGCTTCCAGAAGGAGCTCGAGGCCATGAAGGCCGAGGTGGCCAAGTGGCAGAACAGCCCCAACGCCATGACGAGTCCGTTAATGACGCCGCTTCCCGCTGGAACCAGCGACGGGGACGGGAAGCAGCTGGGTTCGGGGGTGGACACCGATACGGACGGTACGCCCAGGGTGTCCGAGGACAGGCCGAGGCGGGACAGCCTAGACAGCATACCGTTTCTCATCGACGAGACTCTGGCGGGGTCGGCCGCGACCGGTGTCGATTTTGATACAGGGGCCAGGGACGTTGCCAGAGAGAGGAACTTCAGTCTGCAGTGACGTTGGAGCGGGAATGGGGGCGGATTTTCTGCCTAGCCACGTCGTCTTTCTGGATTTCATACCGTAGGCTTCCTTTTGGTATACTGATTGCATCGTGCGACTTGATTTATGAGATATCCCACATTTTTATTTTGCGGCAGGCTGAATGTGATTGGATTCTCCTTTTTTTCCCAGGGGCTCCAACTGTGTTCCCTATGTCTTGTTTACCTCGGTGTCCCTGGTGGATTGTCATGACGAACGGGTCTTGGAACTTATGATATACCCCTGATTAGAGTCGCCTACTTATTAATCGCAGCATTGTAGGGTACTTTGGTGCCAAATGACATATAATCGAGTAGTTTTGATCTTAAACGCGTGGTATTAATCCTCATGGTTTTCTATTTCCTCATAATTAACTATTTTCCTCCAGCCCATCTGAGACTGCTGTCGGCAAACAAAACCGGCACGATATTCAAGGATCAAGGTAGCGGCATGAAGGTCAAACTTTTGAACATTTATTTCTACACAGACATTTTGTTGTACATGTTACATGTTGGCGAGTTGGGAGGACCGATTCAACGACAACGGGTAGAGTAGAGTAAACGCCGACTCGGGGCCATCCCCCACTCACTACAGTTCCTGGACGAACTTGACAGAGGTGTAAACCGCCATTAAGGCGAGAGTGATAAAGCTCAGAGAACCGGTGATAGCTCCGCTAGTACCAGTATTAGCATCCCGGATTTGCGAGAGAACACCGAAGTTAACTTACATTTCGCGGCCAGCGGGTCCACCCTTGGTGTATCCGTAAGCATAGCCAGTCCTAGCGAAGGACCAGAGGGCGCCGAGGCCGGCGGCGTAGGTAGGGAACCGGAGGCCGGCGATCAGCAGGGAACCGAGGAAAGGAGTTAGGTTCTCGGTGAAGTTTGCGTGGGCTCGCTGGGCTGTTGAGGGCATCAGTCCTGGCGCGCTCTTCGTCGTCCACCTTGCGCCTCCTGAGGGAATATTAGGGGCCTGGTTGATGAGACTCACCGCAGTTGAACGCATATGCCTTGGGGTCCTTGTCGGCGAGCTCGTTGCTTGCGTACGCAATGGGGTACTTCTGGCCGCTGGCCTTGCGGGCGGACGACGTCAGGAGGCCGTGGTAGAGGTTGACGAAGAACGTGGAGGTCGTCGCAAGCAGGACGTAGCTGTCATTAGATTGTTAGCCGTCGCGTTCAACCACCCAGCTAAGTTTGCGACAGGTTCTAGGGAGGGAGGGGGGGTGGGGAGGCGCATACCCGTATTCGCTAGGAAGAATGATAGGCATCTTGAAAATTCGTTTAGTTTCGGAGCTCGTCAGGTAGGTACAGTAGGTAAAGGTATGATGATATGGACTGCACGAGGGCAAGAGATAGGAAACTAATGTTGAACTCCTCAGCCTATTTATCGAAAGAGATCACGGAAAAAAATGCCACGACAACAAACTGGAGCCTGTACGAAGAGAATGCGCTGGAAATCATCGACGGCGACGATCGCAAAATCCGATGCCGTCCGCTAAGTGATGACCAAGCACTGGAGCCGCCATTGTCCAATGAGGAGCAGCCCTTTGGCCAATCTCCCCGAGTGCCGGGCTTGCTTGGTGATTCGGAACCTTTTTTAGGGATTCGAATTCCCCCGACCTCCGTGGCTGCAATTAATGAAATCCGACCGGCGATTCCAACGGCAAAAATCGTCAAGCTGACGGCGAAAGCATCACTTCTCGACTGGAGATGCTTTCGGGATGGCGTTTGACGGGCGGGAGCACCCTTTAAATAGGCCCAACTGCAAGGGGCTTTGGTGACACACATGGCGGCGCCACTGCATGGCACACAGCAATGTTGGTTAGGAGTGTTAGTAGAGCATCCCAGCCAACCGGATCCCCGGGACCGCCACTGAGGACCACTACCAACGATGACGCGATTCCAGGTCCGGGTTGCATCCTCATTCGACTTGGGCGACGATAAGACCTTTCCTACGGATTACTTCAGCATTGTTATCTGTAGGGAGTACGGATATGCGCTAGAGCATTAGACCGTCAGCCAGTACACCTCTCTTCTGGCCTCCTCCACTCTAGGCCCAAGCCGGCAAAGACGCGCCGTTCTGCAGTCAACATGTCCGGTGCCGGGCCGTCCGGGCCGCTCTCAAGATCGATCCAAGTCCCGTCCGCTCGGCTCCTTATGCCGCTGCTGTCGAACTTCAATGACCGCTCCTTCTTGCAATACCTGCGGAGGTCCCGCTCAAACGTAGTCCCGCCGGTCCACCCCACCACCGCGCACCCAACAGTCTTCCAGGGGCTAATGATGATGTCCACCCGGCGGTGTGGGTTGGGATTCCCGGTCTCGCCCTCCTTTGCCGTCCACTCCGGGTTTTGCCAAACCACCATCGCCTTGTCCAGGGTATCGAAGCCTGACCCAGCTCTCCTATCGTTTCCCTTCCAGCTTAACGGCTCCTGGCCACGTTCACTATTCGTGGCGCTGAGCGTAAGCGTGTGTGTGATGTGGTTATCCTTCTCGAGGCTGATGACAATCTTCTCGGCGAACCCATAAGTAGCCGTCTCGTCGGGGTGGCTCAGGATCACATCTACGTCGCCGCACTCCTTCTTGCCTCTCCGGTACCCCCCAACGATAACCATCTGGAAACCCTTGTGTATCCTGTTCGCGTGTTCCAGGACTATGTTGCATATGCATTCGACCTCACTCCGCGGTATCCCGAGGAGAAGCTCCTCATAGTACTTCACGCCTATCTGTTGCACGCGCGACAAGGTGCCCCAGCCGTGCTCGATGACATCGTCAAGATCTCTCCAGCCCTGGTTGTAAAACTCTCGTGCGGTAGTCTCCGCGACGCCCCAGATGTCGTAGAACGTGCTCAGTACTGATAGCTTAGAGTCAGACTTTGCGTCTTCGACCTCTTGAAGGTGGCCGGTCTCCTTGAATTCCTGGAACAGCACAGCAATCTTGGCGCCACAGCCTGGGAGCCTTGCTACTTCTGTGTCTGCTTTTCAGCACCAGATACAAACCTCACGGGTACGCGTAAACGACTTGACTTACCTTGAGGGCTAGATAGACTATAGGGGTAAGCGGCAACCGTGGCGATAGAGCTTGAATATGCGCGGACCCCGATCTTGTCACCAGTTAGGGTCCTTATCCTCCGAATTTTCTTCAGCTCGTCGACAAAGGCCTCATTGGGGCCATTCAGTGGCGTAGGGCGTTGGCACGAATAGGTGGTATGCAGATATTCGGGCACCGGCGGAAGCCGAAGGTCTATGTCATGCTCCGAGCTGGTCTGGTGGATTATGGCTGGTCGTTTAATCGGGCGGTCATAGTGCGCCCTATTTCGTCGAGGCGAACTTTGGCCATATTTTGAAGATGGGCTTGTTTGACTGCTCCCTGTGTCTGCCCTTGCTCGGTTCAAGATGTCCTTTGACGATGCAGCTGGAGTCGTTGGCCGAGGGGTCGCGGAAACCTTGCGGCCCTCGTACACCAAGTAGTCCGTAAAGGGCTGGACTACTCCTTGCTTCAACGAGTCTGTGAACCAAGAAAGTTGCACGACCTTGATCGTCTTTTCCGGGTGCCGGTCTGACCCTGTGGCCTTGCCGACTGCACCATGATCTAACGCAGTGTCTGAGTCGCTCTCAAGCGGCTGTTGTCCCGAACCCGAAATGTTCCGTCGTTTCACTCTTGGAGAGGGTGACGCGCCTTCAATGGAGACCTCTTCTGTCCAAAGTTTTCGGTTGCGCAGCTCAAAAAGCGCCCTCTCCTTCCGCGCGACTTTCCCTAACACCACTTCGGCCTCAGTGACATCATAAGTCAATGTGGGGATCTGCTCCTCCAGCTCATGTAGTTCGTCCGCGGCAAGGCGGTTTGGAAGGAGATAAATTATGGGGAAATCGAGGGGCATTTTGAAAGGACCGGCAGCACTTCAAGAGGCGACGGCCGAGACATGCAGCCTGCAGGTATTCACATCCTGGCCGACACCAAAACTGTGTCGTCGCTGGGCGCGGGTGACGAGGGCAAATTTACTCTGCGATGCCGAGCGTGGGTTGATTGGGGTCTCGGGGGAATCAATATAGTGTCCTAGAAGGCATAAAATTCTAGGGCAGACTTGCGTGGCTAAAGGTAGAGCCTACCTCCGCTACCTCGTTGATCGCTCATTCCTTGAGTCTAGCATTGAAGGAGTATCGCCTTACCTCGTGATTCGCCCCAACGACGGTGCTCGAATATTAAGGGCGGAGGAATATACAGGCCGATGACAAAGTATCTTTTTCCAGATGTTCGAAACGGTCATCCTCGTCACATAGTACCCTCCGCTCACCGAGGCTGAAAGTCTTTATAGACGGGAACGGTCATTTTCAAAGGAGTCATCCAGGTCCCAAATCAACCAAGCTGGTACAGGCCAGGCGGTGATGGTATCCCATTCTCCATGGACATGCAGTTTTCAGAAGTACTCCGTACCGCTTGACACTTGACAAACCCGCCGCCAGGCTGTCAAGGACTGGACCTGGCACGCAAGGGTGGCCGGCGTCCGGATATTTTCTTTTCCGGAGTGGATCCTCCCCGTGCCAGGTCTATGCCGAGCAGGCTCCACTCCGATCAAAGCTTGGATCAAATTATCCTCGTGCAGTTCACATGTAGAGATAAAGCTTCACCTCAATCAAATGCTGCACTGAAGCAGCCCACCCATGCTATTGCTGTACCACCCGACTCACCGTAGCTTCTGGTCACCTTCTTTTCCTCAAACCGTTCCTCGCACTTCTCAACTCAACTTGTTAAAGTTGAGAGGCAAACGATGACATGCTGCACAGTCAAACCTAGGTAGCAAGCACCCTTTGCTGCTGCCCTTCCCTTTATTCCTTCCGACAACCACCGAATCCTCATTTCTCTTTGTGTCTTGCACTTGGCCCCCAAGTGCTTTGCGCTCGACGACCTCTCGAATTTAGATCGCAAACTCATCTACCGACCCGCCATACGTCCCCACGCCGAGTGCCTTTCGTCGGGCTCACCATGGATTTGGCCCAGACTTTGCTGCGCTCCGTAGTGCGAGCCTTCTACGAGACCCGACACATCCTCGTACTGGAATGCCTTATTCTTCATTCAGCGTAGGATTGTTTCAACGTCAACGTCTTGGGGGGATCTGGAAGGCTAATTGCTTTTCTAGACTTCGAGACGATGATATGGCATACTTGATGGGCATGAATACCAAGGATCTACACAAGCTCGCCGGGAAGCTACGAGAGGACCGTTTGCTGGCGGTGTATGTTACCCAGGAGTACCGCTCCCAGATCTTGACTTACAGTACTTAACCCTCAGGCACACCCGTCCCGAGATAAAAGGCAACCAGACCCGGCCCGTCAACCGCATCTACTACTACGTCGACTATCGTCAAGCCATCGATGCTATCAAATGGCGCGTGTACAAGATCGACAAGGATATGCAGGGCACTGCGGTGCCGGCTAACGAACGGAAGGAGTACTTCTGTAACGTCTGCGGGGCGGAATGGTCACAGTTGGAAGTGATTGATAACGCTTCTGCGGATGGTTTTCGGTGTCACCGCTGCTCCAATATACTCGTCCACGATGCCGACCGCCACTCCGTTGGCCACCAGCAGTCCACGCGAATGAACAATCAGTTCAAGTTCATAACCGCTCTCCTGCCCCAGATCGACAACGTCGTGATTCCCGACAACACTTTCGAGAACGCGTTCAACAAGGCTCGGCCTGTGGTCCGCGACGAAGCCAACCAGGTCGCCCAAAGCGTCGCCGTAGAAACGGGGCTAGATCGCCCGACGGCCGTGAAGGGTCTCATGAACATTGGCCCCAAGAGCATGCATGTCAGTATATCTACTGCAGATGGTCTCACGGATGCGGAGAAGGCGGCAGAGCGCGAGAGGAAGGATCGCATCGCGAAGCAGAACGCGCTCCCGAGCTGGATGAGTGCTAGTACCATCAATGGAGAATCCTTCACGGGTGACGCCAAGGGGACGCCGGCTCCCGTTCTGCCCAAGGACGAAGTGGATAGCAAGAACGGGGTTGGGAAACAACTGCTGGATGACCAGGAGCAGGTTAACCTCGACAACTACTTTGCTCAACTTAAGGCGGAACAGGAAGCGGAGGCAGCACGCAAGGCTGCCGAGGAGGAAGAGTTTGAGTCTAGCGATGACGATGCCGGCGATTTCGAGGACGTCGTGGGAACCGGTGCAACATCGAGGACTAACACACCCTCCAGCACAAATGGCGCGGCAGTCGGAGCCGTCCCAGTGGCGCCGTCACCGCTGAGGCAGGCAAGCGCCCCGCTGCAGAGTAGCTTGAAGCGTGAGGCCTCCGGGAGTGGTACAAGCACCGGGGGGGGATCTCCAGGAGCTGGCACGCCCGGCTCAGACGGTAGGCCGGCAAAGAAAGTCAAGGTCGAGGAACCGCTACCACCACCCTCGGCTGGCGATGAGGGCGAGGATGATGATGACTTGGAATTTGAGGACGTGTAAAACAGGCGGCGTACCTGCGAGACTTGCCTTGCTTCGTTCCGTACTAGGATGGCGAGGTTTTTTATATCCATGGCGTTGGCGGGTCTTAAAATCCGGACTCCCGACTCGGGAGTGTTTAGAGGGCGAAACCGGTAGGAAATAATAGAGACGACAAAAGGAAAAAAAGTGGTGAGTGTCGGAAGGAGAGCTATCTCGCGACCTCGCACAAGCCGGTGCTTGAACCCAAGGGAATAGAGATACCGTTAGTCTCATGGAAGAGGTCTATGCTTTGCCAAGGAATAACAATAAAAACCTTGATATTGCTGTATTATTACCATGCGCTCATGTTGCATCGTTGAGGAACGTATACCGTACCTCTCACGTGCGGAGCCACTGGTCGGCGGTTCGGCTCTCCGTGCTTATCCACCATCACGGCAATTGTGGGCCCACCTTCCGACTTCCTTGCCCCGCGAGTCGGCATTTGCAACCACCGACGACTTGGCTTGCCTTTCACGGAATGCCCGATCAAGGGATCGCAGGTGATGATCTTGACCTTCTCTCGTACATTTCGTGGCGTAGAACAGCCGACGAGATGGTTGTCCCAGGGATATAAATGAGTCGGGTCTGCCACATCTAGTCCATCTGGTCTTGTTGGTGGACTCGTGAGTCTCGCCACTCTCGATTATATCATTCCTAGTACTTCATACAGAGAGAGTTTATTCCCAAACACTCCCTAGCCATGACCAACTTCGACGTCGACATCCTCATAGTGGGCGGCGGCCCAACAGGGACGAGCCTCGCCCTCGAGCTCGCCGCCCAGGGCGTGTCCTTCCGCGTCATTGACAAGGAAGCCGTCCGCTCGGATAAGAGCCGGGCGCTGGCGACCCAGCCCCGATCCCTCGAGATTCTCAACCGCCACGGGATCGGCCACGATATTGTGGACTACGGCCAGTACGTTCGCGGGATACAGCTCCACGTGCACCAGAAGCCAGTGACCGCCGTCGACCTTGATGACCTCGGCGCAGAAGGCACGCAGTTCCCGCTGCCGCTGATGCTCCCGCAGAACAATCTAGAGGCAGTGCTCGACTCATGCCTCGCCCGTTACGACCGCGCCGTCGAGCGGTCCATCGTCGCCACCTCCATCACGCAGGACGCCGACGGCGTCACCACGATCCTGGAGCGAGTAGACGGCTCGGGCCCCCCAGAGACTGTACGCAGCAGATACGTCGTCGGGTGCGACGGCGCGCACAGCACCGTCCGCCACGCCGCCGCCGGGATGCGTTTCGAGGGCGGGGCCTACGCGCAGGAGTTCACGCTCTGCGACGTGCGCCTCCGCGGCGGCGTCACCCCGCCCCCGAAGGACCGCATCACCATATGCATGGGCAACGGCGTCCTCGCGGTGTTCCCGCTACCCGACGGGGTGCTCCGGATGGTCACGCCAGTGGACGCCGGCCCGGACGTCGGAGGAGGCGAGAACAATGGAAGCAACAAGGCAGACCCGACGGCGGAGGAGTTCCAGACCGTCCTGGAGCGCCTGGCGCCTCCGGGCTGGGGCACCGTGGACGAAGCCCTCTGGCTCGCGCGGTTCCGTCTGCACCACCGGGCCGTCAGCTCGTACCGCGACAGGCGGCTCTTCGTGGCCGGGGACGCGGCGCACATCCACAGCCCCGTCGGCGGGCAGGGGATGAACACGGGGATCCAAGACGCCGTGAACCTGGGCTGGAAGCTGGGCGCCGTGCTGCGCGGCGAGTCTCCGCCGTCGCTGCTCGACACCTACAACGCCGAGCGCCGCCCCGTCGGCCAGGCGCTGCTGCGCGGGAGCGACCGCGCGTTCAGCCTCGTCGTGGGCGGGGGCTCGATCATGTCGAGCGTGAGGAACGCGATCATGCCGTGGATCATGCCGCTGATCGCCAGGTGGAAGGGCGGGCGCATCTGGATCTACCAATTCGTCTCCGAGTTTGGCATCAGCTACCGCGGTAGCCCTGTCGTCGGTACCGGGTCGGGTTTCCCGACGAGTTACTGGTCGGAGGCCATCCTTGGCGGTGACCGTGCTTCGGACGGGAACCTCCAGTACTATTCGGCGAGCGGTGCTTTGGAGGAAGGGGCGAAAGCGCCGACCCTTCAGGGGCTGCTCGTTGGGCCTGGCCACCACCTCCTGCTCTTTGCGAGCAGTGGCCCGGCGAGGGCAACCGAGGAGGCGCTACGCCAGGTTGTCGACAAAATTTCGCCTCTTGTTCGGGGTAAATTCGAATCGCACTTCTTATACAGCGGTGAAGGCCCGAAGATGGCCGATGAAAGCAGAGGAGCGTCAAGTTATATCGACCCGGAAGG
>Ga0164242_10001745_pt1 | contig 25619 bp, 20 predicted proteins | sample OricomgcompostMG_FD_108783 | JGI IMG/M metagenome (GOLD analysis project Ga0164242, IMG submission 108783) | Miracle-Growth compost microbial communities from Emeryville, California, USA - Original compost - Miracle growth compost (MG) ...
CGACCGACGCGCGCACCGCCCTGGTGACCGCGGGCTCCTGGGCGGTGGGTGGTGTCGAGTCCACCGTGCGGCAGCTCGCCGAGGACCGGAACCTGCTCGTGCTCGCGCTGTGCGGGCGCGACGGGCAACTGCACGCGCGGCTCAGCGGTATCGAGCGCGTGCGGCCGATCGCGTGGACGCCCGACGCGCCCACCTACCTGGCCGCGGCCGACGTGGTGATCGACAACGCGGGCGGGCTCACCTGCTGGGAGGCGCTCGCCTCGCGCACGCCCGTGCTGCTGTTCCGTCCGCTCGCCGGGCACGGACGGTTCAACGCGGCCACCCTGGACGCGGCCGGCCTGGCCCGCTGGGTACAGCGCGACGACGAACTGCTCCCGGCCGTCGCGGAGGCGGCGCGGCGCCGTGGGAGGCTGCCGGACCCGAACGCGGCCGACGCGGCCGACCTGATCCTGGCGTTCGCTCCGCGAGCGAGCACGATGATGTCGTGATCGCCCGCTCGCTGCTCGGTGCCGGCCTGGCCGCGCACCTCGTGCCGAGCGTCGCCGCGATCGCCCCGCTGCGCCGCGCCGTGCTGCCCGGGCTCTGCGGCGAAAGCGGCCGCGCGCACGTCGCGCTGACGTTCGACGACGGGCCGGATCCGGAGTCGACGCCGGAGTTCCTCGACACCCTCGCCGCGCTCGGCGTGCACGCGACGTTCTTCGTGCTCGGCACGCAGCTGGCCGCGCATCCCGAGCTGGGCAGGCGGACCGTCGACGAGGGCCACGAGCTGGCGGTGCACGGCTGGTCGCACCGTCCGCTGCTGCTGCGGGGCCCGCGCGCGACAGCGGTCGACCTGCGCCGCGCGCGGGACCTGGTCGCGGAGGTGGGAGGATCGCCGCCGCGGCACTGGCGTCCGTCGCACGGCATCCCGACCGGTGCCGGCCTGCTCGCCGCGCGCCGGCTCGGCATGCGCGCGGTGCTGTGGACCGCGGACGGACACGACTGGCGCGCCGACGCGAGCGGCGACTCGGTCGCGGGCCGGATCGTCCCGCGACTGGAGCCTGGTGCGGTGGTGCTGCTGCACGACTCGGACGTGACGTCCGCGCCGGGCGCGTGGCGTTCGGCGCTCGATGCCCTGCCCCAACTGATCGACGCGTGCGCGCAGCGGCAGCTGTCGGTCGGTCCGCTGTGCGAGCACTGGCTGCGCGAACCGGTCGCCGCGGCCGCGGTTTAGCGCGCTCGGGCTCGCGGGTAACGCGGTGATATGTCCCGATTGCGCGCGGCGGTCCCGGCTGGGTTCACGGTCCTTCTCCTGGCGGCCGCGTCCGCGCTGCTGACCCAGGCACACGCGAGCGCCGACACCGCGAGCACCCAGGACACCAGCTACGCGCGCGCAGCCGACGCGTCCAACCTGGCCGAGATCCAGATGGCCAAGATCGCGCTGCAGCGCACGCGCTCGCAGTCGGTGCGGCAGCTCGCGACGATGATCCTGAGCGATCACAAGACGGCCGAGATGCAGCTGCAGCAGGTCGCGTCCACGGCCGGCATCACCCTGACGGGCAAGCCGAGCCCGCAACAGGCACAGCAGGCCGGCCTGTTGCACTCGGTCCCGGTTGGCAGCTTCGACGTGACCTACCTGCAGATCCAGGTCGGTGATCACCAGACCGCGATCCAGAACACCAAGGCCGAGATCGCCACCGGGTCGGACGCGGCCGTGGTGCAGTACGCGCGCGGCGCCCTGCCCGTCCTGCAGAAGCACCTGCACATGTCGACCAAGGCGATGGTCGGCGTCGCGGCGGTGGAGGCGACGGCTCCCTCGACGAACGAGAACCCCGCGCCGTCCAACGTCGTCAGCTCCGGCCCGGAGGCGTTCGGCGCGAAGAGCTCGGGCAGCGACGACACCGGCTGGCTGATCGGGCTGGCGGTCGTGGCGGCGCTGGGGATCGTGGCGGTGCTGCTCTGGTTCCGGCACACGGTCGGCTCCAACGAACACATCTGAGCCCAGTCTTGATTGATTCCAGAAAATAGACAAGACTCGGCGGGGTGCCGAGGACGTCCGACTTCGAGGGCATGCTGCGGGCTGCCTCGCTGCGGGTGACCCGTCCGCGGGTGGCGGTGCTGGCGGCGGTGCACGAGCACCCGCACGCGGATACGGACTCGATCCTGTCCGCGGTGCGCGCCGACCTCGGGGACGTGTCGCACCAGGCGGTCTACGACGTGCTCCGCGCGCTGACCGTCGCCGGGCTGATCCGGCGCATCCAGCCGATGGGCTCGCTCGCGCGCTACGAGTCCCGCACCGGCGACAACCACCACCACGTCGTCTGCCGCTCGTGCGGCGCGATCGCGGACGCGGACTGCGCGGTAGGCACGACCCCGTGCCTGACCGCGTCGCACGACCACGGCTTCGCGATCGACGAGGCGGAGGTCATCTACTGGGGCTGGTGCCCCGACTGCAACGCGCGGCAGCCAGCCATCGACCGCAAGTAATGAACACACCCACCAGACAGGAGAAGGACCGAAGTGTCTGAGAGCGAGAACCCAGCAATCCCGTCGCCGAGTCCGTCCGTTTCGCGGCCGAGGACCAACCGGGACTGGTGGCCGAACCAGCTGAACCTGCAGGTGCTCCACCAGCACTCGCCGCGCTCCAACCCGATGGGTGAGGACTTCGACTACGCGGAGGAGTTCAAGAAGCTCGACCTGGACGCGCTCAAGGGCGACCTCGTCGAGCTGATGACGACGTCGCAGGACTGGTGGCCGGCCGACTTCGGCCACTACGGCCCGCTGTTCATCCGGATGAGCTGGCACGCCGCGGGCACGTACCGCATCGCCGACGGACGCGGCGGCGGCGGCCAGGGCGCGCAGCGGTTCGCGCCGCTGAACAGCTGGCCGGACAACGCCGGGCTGGACAAGGCGCGCCGGCTACTCTGGCCGATCAAGCAGAAGTACGGCCGCAAGATCTCGTGGGCCGACCTGCTGGTGTTCGCCGGCAACGTCGCGATGGAGTCGATGGGCTTCAAGACGTTCGGGTTCGGCTTCGGCCGCGAGGACATCTGGGAGCCGGAGGAGATCTTCTGGGGCCCGGAGGACACCTGGCTGGGCGACGAGCGCTACAGCGGTGACCGTGAGCTCGCGGCCCCGTTCGGCGCCGTCCAGATGGGCCTGATCTACGTCAACCCGGAGGGCCCGAACGGCGAGCCCGACCCGCTCAAGGCGGCGAAGGACATCCGCGAGACGTTCCGCCGGATGGCGATGAACGACGAGGAGACGCTCGCGCTGATCGCCGGCGGTCACACGTTCGGCAAGACGCACGGTGCCGCGCCCGCCGAGGGCCACCTCGGCCCGGAGCCTGAGGGCGCGCCGCTGGAGCACCAGGGCCTCGGCTGGCACAACACGTACGGCACCGGCAAGGGCGCCGACCAGATCACCAGCGGTCTCGAGGTCACCTGGACGCCCACACCGACCAAGTGGGACAACAGCTTCTTCGAGACCCTGTTCGGGTACGAGTGGGAGCTGGTGAAGAGCCCGGCCGGCGCGTGGCAGTACCAGGCGAAGGACGGTGCCGGCGCCGGGACGGTGCCCGCACCCAACGAGGGTGGCCCGGGCCGTCCGCCGACGATGCTGGTCACCGACGTCGCGCTGCGGGTGGACCCGATCTACGAGCCGATCGCGCGCCGCTTCCTGGAGCACCCGGAGCAGTTCGCCGAGGCGTTCGCGAAGGCCTGGTACAAGCTGCTGCACCGCGACATGGGCCCGATCTCGCGCTACCTCGGCCCGTGGGTTCCGGAGCCGCAGCTGTGGCAGGACCCGGTGCCGCCCGTCGACCACGAGCTGGTCGGGGACGCCGAGATCGCCGAGCTGAAGACCAAGCTGCTCGACTCCGGCCTGTCGAGGGCGCAGCTGATCTCCACGGCGTGGGCGGCGGCCGCCAGCTTCCGCGGGACGGACAAGCGCGGCGGCGCGAACGGCGCGCGGATTCGCTTGGAGCCGCAGCGCAACTGGGCGGTGAACGAGCCGCAGCAGCTGGCCGTGGTGCTGCCGGTGCTGGAGCGGATCCAGCAGGAGTTCAACGCGTCGCAGTCCGGCGGCAAGCGGATCTCGCTGGCCGACCTGATCGTGCTCGGTGGCTGTGCGGCCGTCGAGCGTGCGGCGAAGGACGCGGGCTTCGACGTCACCGTGCCGTTCGCGCCGGGACGCACCGACGCGTCCCAGGAGCAGACCGACGTCGAGTCGTTCTCGGTGCTGGAGCCGCAGGCCGACGGGTTCCGCAACTACCTGCGGCCGGGGGAGAAGCTCTCGCCCGAGACGCTGTTGCTGGACCGCGCGAACATGCTCACGCTGACCGCGCCGGAGATGACCGTGCTCGTCGGCGGCATGCGCGCGCTGAACGCCAACGCCGGGCAGTCGTCGCTCGGTGTGTTCACCGATCGGCCGGGCGCCCTGACGAACGACTTCTTCGTCAACCTGCTCGACCAGGGCACCGAGTGGAAGGTGTCCACGTCGAACGAGAACGAGTACGAGGGGCACGACCGCGCCACCGGTGAGCTCAAGTGGACGGCCACCGCCGTCGACCTCGTGTTCGGCGCGAACTCGCAGCTGCGGGCGCTCGCCGAGTACTACGCCGCGTCCGACGCGAAGGACGTGTTCGTGCGCGACTTCGTGGCGGCGTGGAACAAGGTGATGACCCTGGACCGCTTCGACCTGAAGTAGTTCAGACTGCTCATCCCGTCCGGGCCGGTTGCGTACGACGCGACCGGCCCGGACGCTGTTTCGGGTTGATGGTCACCGGCTTCAGTTGATGATCACGCCGGCCTCGCTGGAGAGCAGCACCGCCAACCGCTCGCGCCAGGTCTGCAGTTCCTCGGCCGTCAGGCGCGTCCACTCGGTGACCTCGCTGATTACCCGCAGCGGGTCGCGGCTGCGGTACGAGCGGGTGGGGTTGCCGGGGAACTTCTTGTCGGTCACGTTCGGGTCGTTCTCGTAGGCACCGGTCGGTTCGACCGCGTACACCCGCGGAGCCGCTTTGGTGCTGGACAGCTCGGCGGCGATCTCCGCCGCCAGCCCGGCGCCGTCCACGCGCGCGGTGAAGTAGACGTGGTTCATGACGATCTCGGGGCGGTAGTTCGACGGGCGCCCCGCCGTGAGCAGGTCACCCACCTGCAGATCCGCGATCGTGCCGTGGAAGAACGGACCGTCGTCGAGCGGTTCGGTCACCTGAAACCCTTCTGGTTGCTGGGTAGGACGCGCGATTCTGCCTCACCTGCAGGGCCTTGCCGCAAGCCCCCACCCGCGCCCTATCCTGAAGGTGAGGGCGCACGGCGAGGACCGCGGACCGGCCCCCACCATGTGCTGTCGCCGCGCGTGTATTACGTCGGACGGCTGGCCGCGTAATACAGCCGCCACGCGCATGGGGCCCCTGGCGCACGGCTGGCCCCACACGGTTCGACCAGCGTTCCGCCGAACGCGCGGCGGCTCACCGATGGTTACAGTCGATCACCATGACGGGAATGCCTGCGAGCCGGACGGCGGTGCTCGTCTGCCAGGCCCGCGCGGTCGCCGACGGCCGGCTGGCGGTCGGCCGGTTCAGTGACCCGGTCGCCGTGCAGATGCTGCGTCCGGACGAGCGGGCGGAGGTCGAGCTCGCCCGCGGGCCCGCACCTACGACGTGGTCCGAGCGGGTCACGCACGGCTTCCTGGCCGCGACCGCCGAGGTCCTCGCGGCCAGGACGGTCGCGATCGACGACGCGGTGCGGCAGCGCCGACACGCGCAGTTGGTCATCCTCGGAGCCGGCCTGGACGGTCGCGCGTGGCGCATGCCGGAACTGGTCGGCGCCACCGTGTTCGAGGTCGACCAGCCGGCCTCGCAGCAGGACAAGCAGACACGCATTCCCGGCCTGCAGGCAACCGCGGCGGCGGTGCGGTTCGTGCCCGTCGAATTCGGCAGGGACCGGCTGCGCGACGGCCTGGACGAAGCGGCTTTCGATCCCGCCGTGCCGACGACGTGGATCTGGGAGGGCGTGCTTCCGTACCTGACCGACGCGCAGGTGCACGCGACGCTGGACGAGGTCCGGGCGAGCTCGGCGCCGGGCTCGCGACTGATCGCCACCTACTCGACCAAGCTCGCGGTCGGCGGCGCCGGCCGGTTCGTCCTCAAGCTGCTGTTCCGGGCAGCGGGACGACGCAGTCCGATGGCCGACGAGCCGCACATCTCGGCCTGGTCGGTGGACCGGTTGCACACCATGCTGGCGGAGCACACGATGACGGTGACGTCCGACGTCGATCAACTCAGCATCGCCCGCGAGCTGGGGATCGACCCGAACCACGCCGAGCAGCACGAGCGCAGCCGCGTCGTCGTCGCCGACATCGGCGCATCGTGACCGCGCGCGCCTACGCGCTCGCAGCGCGCTCACGTTCGACGAGCTGCATCCACGGCCGTGCCTGCGCATGCTCGGCCAGGCGCGTCGCGTCGTCCAGGTAGGCGCGGGCTTGCGGCCGATCGCCGCGGGCGAGCGCGGTCCACGCCAACGCCAGGTCGATCGGGCCGAGGGAGAAGGACGCGATCCAGCTGAGCTGCCCCGCGCGCGCCGACAGCCGGGGCGCGAGCAGGCCGGCGCGCGGATCACGGAGCCGGGCGGACGTCCAGGCCAGGCAGATCAGCACGGTGAGTCCCAGTTGGTCGTCGATCACGTCGTCCAGCCCGCGCGCGATGATGCGGTCGAACAATCGGCGAGCCGCGTCCAGGTCGCCGCTCTCGGCGAGGGCCGCAGCCATGGTCGACTGCCACGAGACGTCGTGCCCCGCGAACGGCTCGAGTGGCGCCAGCGCGTCCACGGCCGCACCCGCCCGGCCGCCTGCCATGTGGGCCGCGTACTGCTGCCCGGACCGGCTGCCATGGATCAGCGTCGGGTGGATCCCGATCTCCTCGCCGAGTTCGGCGGCTCGGTCGATCGTCGCCTCGGCCTCGTCGTTGCCCAGCAGCACGTGCCAGCCGGCCCGCCGCGTCAGGGCGACCCACTGGAAGTAGGGGAGCGACGCCCGTTCGGCGACCCGTTCCAGGGTGGACATCTCGGCGTCCGCGCGCGCCATCTCCCCGCAGCGCACCCGGGCGTCGAAGGCGACGACGGCCGCCTCGCACGAGATCGCCGGCTCACCCGCCTGGGCCGCGATGCGGCGCAGCTCGTCGGCATCGGCGAGTTCGGTGGGCGGCTGCAAGCGGCCCAGCGTGTACCGCGCGACGAGAGTGGCGGCGATCGTCGACGGGTTCCCCGCGCTCCGGGCTTCGGCGACCGCCTCGCCGGCGAGCGACGCGGCCACGGCGGGACGCGACCAGCGGGACTCGATGGCGAGCGCTGCCTTCACCCTGGCCCGCAGGTCCCGGTCGTCCGCCGGCAGCCCGTCGAGGGCGTCGCTGAGCGCGGTGATCGTCGTGGGATCGTCGACCAGCGCGGTCTGCGTCGCACCCCAGTGCACGCCGGCGAGCGTGGCGCGGGCCAGTCGGACGGGATCATCGAGCCGGTAGGCCAGCTGCCGGGCTTCCCGGAGGACGGCGACGTATCCGGCGTCCCCGGCGTCGTGCATGGCGGCCCCGAGGTCGATCATCAGGTCGCAGCGCTCGGCCAGCTTGGTCTCGGCGGGATCGTGCGCGTCGAGGATCTTTCGTGCCGCGTCCAGATGGTCGACGGCCCGCCCGAACGCCAACCGCGCGCTGGCCTGCCTGGCCGCCTCCTGGTGTGCCCGGACGGCGTGCTCGGCCTCACGTCCGCCGAGCGTCGCCGCACACTCCCAGTGATGGGCGCGGCGAGGCACGTCCTCGTCGACACCGCGGGACTCGAAAGCGACGGCGAGCGCGCGATGCAGTCGCGGCCGCCGCGCATCGTCGACTGCCGCGTCGACGCACTCACGCAGCACGTCGTGCTGGAACGTGACGGTCGTGTTGTCCAGCGAGACCAAACCGAGGTTCACGCCGCGGACGACGGCAGCCCGCGTGGCGTCCGAGTCACCGGAGGCCTGGGCCAGCACCTCGAGATCGACCTGCTCACCGGCCAGGGCAGCCAGCTCGAGCACCGGACGCAGTGCCGGCCCGAGCGCACGCAACTTCAGCTGCACCAGCTCGCCGAGCGCGGCCGGCAGGTCGAGCGAGTCCGCGTCGAGCACGCCGGTGCGCTGCCGCTGCGCGAGCAGGTGACGGATCACCTCCGACACGTAGAGCGGATTGCCGGCGGCGCGATCGGCGAGCGCACTGGCGAGTTCCGGCAGCCGCCGCCCGGCTGCCGCGTCGAGCAACTGATCGACGTGCTCGCTCCGCAGCGGAGGCAGGTCGACGCGGAGCACGCCGGGCGCGGTCAACAAGGCGGCCAACGCGTCCGCGACGTCGAGCTCGGCGACCTCGCCCATGCGGCAGGTCGCGATCACCAGCAGCCGCAGCCCGCTCTCGTCGGCGAGCACCCGGCGCAGCAACGACAGGCTCGCCGCGCTCGCCCACTGCAGGTCCTCCACGACGAGCGCAACCGGTTCGGTCCGCGTGGCCGCGCGCAGCCACGAGTGCACCGCCGCGAACAGCCGTCCCGGGCCGGCGACCCCGGGCGGCTGCGCGAACGAGCTGGCCGGGGCGTCGGCGCGCAGCCGGGCCAGTTCGTTGGCGGCCGCGCCGAGCTCGTCCAGGACGGCCGGGCCGCGGGCGTCCAGGTAGTCGGCGAGCGCGTCGGCGAAGGGGCGGAACGGCACGGACAGGTGGCCATCCTCGCGGCCGTGCAGCACCAGGTGGCCCGCGGCCCGCAGCGACTCCGCGAACTCCGCGGCCAGGCGGGACTTCCCGGCGCCGGGCTCGCCGACGAGCACGACGCCACGCGGACCGGCGTCGCCGGCGTGCGCCCACTGTGCTGCCAGGGTCGCCAGTTCGGCGTCGCGGCCCACCAGCGGGAACCGCGAGTCCGCGACGGACGGATCGGCGCCGAGCAGCTCGAGATACGCGGCTTCGGTCTCCGGCGACGGGTTGACGCCGAGGTCGTCGCGCAGCCGGCGACGGCACCGCTCGTACACGTCCAGCGCGGCGGCGCGCTCACCGGCCGCCGCCCGCGCCCGCATCAGGATCCGGAACGCCCATTCGGCGTACGGATCGGCGCGCAGCGCGTCCTCTCCAGCGGCGACCGCGGCGGGGTAACGGCCCAGCGCGACCGCGCTCTGCGCGGCAACGGCGAGGGACCGTTCGTACCAGGACGCCAGCCGGACGCGCCACTGCTCGACCCATTCGCCGCCGCAGTCCGGCAGCAGCGTGGCACGCGCGATGGCGCCGGCCGTGCACGCCGCGGCGTAGGCGTGTTCGTGGTCGCCGTCCGTGATCGCCTGCTCTGCCGCTGCGAGCTCGGCGGCCGCGAGTTCGACGTCCACGACCGTGTCGGGTGGCAGCCGCACCCGCACTCCGGTGGAACTGCTCGTCACGGCGTCCTTGCTCAGACCGGCCTCGAGCAGCGCGGCCCGCACCCGGCTCACGGTGCCGCGCAGCGCGGTGTCCCACGTCGGCGGCGACCCGTCCGGCCAGAGGATGTCGGATAGGCGGTGCTTGCTGGGCGGCGAGTCGCGTTCGAGCACGAGAACGGCCAGCGCGAGCCGGGTCTGCAGCCGCTGCAGCGCCGCCACGGCGACGGGGTCCCCGCCGCGGACGATGCGCGGAACCTGTCCGGTGAGCTCGATCCTCAGGCTGGGCACGGTCGGACGGCCGGGATTACGCGTGCGTTACGGCGGATCGCTACGTTCTGCGCGCGGTGGGATCTCACGGTGCTGCTCCTGGACGGCTCGGGTCCTGCGGCGGAGTCTTGCACGCCCGCGTCCGTCGCGCGCGCCGAACGATCACATCCGATGCCCGCTGCGACGAGGAGGCCGTCATGATCGACACGTCCGCGCTCGAGCCCGGCGCTGCGCCTCGTCCGCCGGCCATCGACCTGCCCTACCGGCAGCGCCTGAAGGTTCTGCACGAGTTCCACGTCGGGGGTGAAATCGCCCGGCGCACCGGGCCAGTCGCCGAACTCAACCTCGGGCCGACGTGGCTGGGCGTGCCCCGGGTCGTGTTCGTCACCTCGCCGCGCGGCGCGCACGACGTGCTCGGCGGGTTCGACGGCACCTTCGACAAGGAACAGGTGGTGCACGTCCAGGGTCGCCTGCTCGCCGGGTCGAACCTGTTCAACCTGCCGCACCTGCCGTGGCAGTCCCGCCGCCGTGCCGTCCAACCCGTCTTCACCAAACGCAACGTCGCGAGTTACGCCCGCGACATCCACGCGGTCGCGCGGTCCAGCGTCGACGACTGGATCGGGCGCGGCGAGATTGACCTCGACAACGCGACCAGGCGGCTGACCCTCGAGGTGCTCGGGCGCTCCGTGTTCGGGATGGACCTCGGCCCGCTGGCCGAGGTCATCGCGCCGCACGTCCAGCGCTACATCGCCTACCCGACCCGGCGCGCGACGCAGCCGGTGCGCCTGCCCAGATGGTGGCCCACCCGCCGCCGTGCGCGGTTCCTGGCCGCCCGCTCCGCACTGCGCGGACTCGCCGCCGAAGCCGTGCGCCGGGCCCGCTCGGACCCGACGCATCACGCTCCACTCGTGCGCCGATTGATCGAGGCGACCGATCCGGAGACCGGTCACGGCCTGTCCGACCTGGCGATCGTCGACGACCTGATCACGTTCCTGATCGCCGGGCACGACACGACGGCGACCACACTCGCTCACACCCTGTGGCAACTCGCCCGCAACCCGGACATGCAGCAGCGCGTCGCGGACGAGGTGAGCCGGCTCGGTGACCGTCCGCTGACCGTCGAAGATGTCACCGCACTGCCGTACACCGGGCAGGTGCTGTGCGAGACGCTGCGGTTGTGCCCGGCGGCGGCTGCTGTGGGCCGGCTCGCGATGCGCGACGCCGTGGTGGATGGGTACCGCATCGACGCCGGCGTGAACCTGGTCGTCTCCACCTACGCCATCCAGCGCGACCCGACGTTGTGGTCCGACCCGCTGCGCTTCGACCCGGACCGGTTCGAGCCCGCCCGCGCCAAGGCGATCGATCGCTGGCAGTACCTGCCGTTCGGTGCCGGGCCACGCTCCTGCATCGGTGACCACTTCGCCATGCTCGAAGCCACGCTCGCCCTCGCCGCGATCGTGCAGCGGGCCCGGTTCACGAGCGACCAGCCGGACTTCCCGGTCATCGTTCCGTTCACCCTCGTCGCCGCCGGACCGGTGCGGGCAACCGTCACCGGCAGGAGCGCCCGGCAGCAACCGGCGGTGGAAACCGTCGGCTACGCGTGACCGCATCGCGAAGCTCGACGCCACCGGCGGCGCGACGTGACGCACGACTTCACGCCCGACGCGATCATCGAGCGGGCGCGGATCTCGACCGGCCTGCACAACCTGGGCTCCGAGCACGTATGCGACTACCTCGAAGCATGGTGTGCCGATCTGGGCGGCCCGTTGCTCTCGGACGCCGGCCGTGCGCGCCTTGCCAAGCAGGCGGTGCGGAACCTCGAGACGCGGCTGCGTATCGAGGACACGCTGCGACGTCACCCCGAGATCGCCGACGTCCCTCTTCCGCGGATCGTGCGGATCGCGGGGCTGGCACGGTCCGGCACGACGCTGCTGCATCAGCTACTGGCGCTCGGGCCCGCGCGCCGCGCGTTGCTCCGCTGGGAACTCGTCGAGCCGGTGCCACCGCCCGAGGCCGCGAGCTACGCGATCGACCCGCGCATCGAGCGGGTGGCCAGGTCGCTGCAGGCGCTCCGCGGCACCGACCTGGAGCGCATGCACTGGGTCGAGGCCACCGATCCCGAAGAATGCACGTGGGGGTTCTATGACCTGAGCGGCATCCTGGGGCGCGGGTGCATCGGCGCGATGCCCCGATGGGCCGACGCGATATTCGACGATCGCCGCGACCACCGGCAAACGTATCTGGAGTACCGCAGGCTCGTCCAGCTATTGCTCTGGCGCAATCCGCTTCCCGCGGACGGAACGCTGGTGCTGAAGTGCCCGACGGACAACGACTGCCTGCGTGACTTTATCGACGTGTTTCCCGAATCCGTCATCGTCCAGATCCACCGCGATCCGTTCCGCGTCGTCACCTCGTCGTGCCGAATCCAGCAGGTCATCAACCAACCGCACTTCGCAGAGGGAGCGCGGATCAGTGACGCGGACAACCTCGCCCTCGTGATGACGAAGACCGCGCAGCAGGCCGACGCGCTGGTGGACGTGTGGCGGTCGCGCCCCGACCTCGTCACGAACGTGCGCTACGCCGATCTGATGGCGCAGCCCACGGAGACCGTCGCCGCGGTCGAGGATTGCCTGGGGCTGCCCGATCGAGGCGCTGCCGCGCAACGCGTCTCGGGCTTGCTGGACAGGCAGCGCAGCGGCGGCCGGGCGGCGCCGCCTGCGGCGTACGAGGACTTCGGCGCAACCCCGGAACGCGTCCGCGCTGAGCCGGCCTTCGCGCGCTACATCTCGACGTTCGACATCCCGTCGGAGCAGGAGCGGGTCAGCGCCCCACACGGCTGAGCCGAGAGGCGTCTCGCGTGCCGGCGTGGGTGCACGGTCGGCCCCGCGTGGAGAATGGGTCAGCGTGGGGGAGACGGGCGAGCTCGCGGCACTGCGAGCACTGCGCGACGCCGCGCGAACCCTGCTCGTCCTGGAGGCCGACGGCGCGATCGAGGACGCCGCGATCGCACCGGCCCGCGCGGAGGCACTGTCGCGATACCGCGCGTACGTCGAGCGATTCGGCCCGCTGAACCGCGGCGAGCTGATCGACGGACCGGTCGACCAGCAGACCGGCCAGCCTGCGCTGCGCTGGCGCCGTCCCGACCTGGGGGGTTTTCGCGCCGACCCCGACTACTACACGGTGATGGCGCTGGAGGTGTTCGACCAGCAGACGGGCACGGCCGGGCCGGCGCCGATCCTGCTGCGCCGGGTGCACGGCCGTCCCGAGCCGGCCGCCCGCGTGGGCAACGTGGACGAGGCGCTGATCGTCTGCCGCGCCGAGGGAACCCTCGACCTGGACCGGGTCGCCGACCTGCTCGGGCTGTCGAGCGCGGCGGCCGCGGCCGCGGCACTCGGTGACCGCGTCCTCGCCGACCCGGAGCGGGGCGGGGCGCCGGTCTGCCTCGAGGACTACCTGAGCGGCGACGTCCGCGCCCGGCTCGAGATCGCGCGCGAGGCCGCGGCCAGCGACGAGCGGTATCGCCGCAACGCCGAACTGCTGGCGGCCGCCGTCCGGCCGGACGTCGGCCCGCTCGAGATCGCCGTCTCCCTCGCGGCGCCCTGGATCGGCGCCGAGGACATCGAGGCGTTCATCCGCGAGGTGCTCGGCGGCCAGGCCCGCGTCTGGCACCTGCCGTCCGCGGCCTACTGGAAGATCGAACCGACGGACACCGAACCCGCCGGACGGTTCAGCACCGGCCGCATGAGCACGTACGACGTGCTCAGCCACGGGCTCAACGGTCGCGCACCGATCGTCGTCGACCTGGTGGCGAGTCGGATGCCCGGCAAGCGCGTGCGCCGCCGCAACGTCGAGGAGAGCATCGCCGCGCAGGACCGGCTGATCGCGATGCAGGACGCGTTCGCCGACTGGCTGTGGCAGGCGGCGGACCGCACCGAGCGGCTGGTCGCCGAGTACAACCGGCGCTTCAACAGCCACCGGCCGCGCCGCCCGGACGGCTCGCGATTGACGTTCCCCGGGCTGGCCGACGGCATCGAGCTGTGGCCCTGGCAGCGGGACATCGTCGCGCGCGCCCTCACCACGCCGGCCACCCTGTGCGCGCACGCGGTCGGTGCGGGCAAGACGAGGTCGATGGCGCTGCTGGCGATGACGGCGCGGCGTCTCGGCCTGGCGCGCAAGCCGCTGGTCACCGTCCCGGCACACCTGGTCGAGCAGACCGCGCGCGAGTTCCGGCAGGCGTACCCGTTCGGACGCTTCCTCGTCGCCGGCGAGGACGGCGCCGGACCGCGGGCGCGGCTGGCGGCGCGCTGCGCGACCGGCGACTGGGACGCGGTGATCGTCTCGCACGGCACGTTCAGCGCGCTGCCGGTGGCCCCGGAGGCCGAGCATGCCTGGCTCGCCGCGCGCATCGCCGAGACCGAGGCCGAGCTGCGTGGCGGACGCGGCGGGCGGCACGGGCGCGCGGTGCTGCGGCGTCGGCTGGCCACGCTGCAGGCCCGGTCCGCGCGGCTGGACGCGTCCGCCCCGCCGCCGGTCACGTTCGACGCGCTCGGCGTCGACCTGCTGCTGGTCGACGAGGCGCACTACTTCAAGCGGCTGCCGGTCACGTCCCGCCGCGAAGGCATCTCGCTCGGCTCGTCGCAGCGCGCGGCCGACCTGCTGCTCAAGGCGCAGATCCTGCGCGAGCGACGCGGCCGGCGCCCCAGCCTCGCGCTGTTCACGGGCACGCCGTGGTCGAACACGATCGCCGAGACGTTCGTCTGGCAGACGTTCACCCAGCCCGACCGGCTCGCGGCCGCTGGCATCGAGCACTTCGACGCGTGGGCCGCGGTGTTCGTCGAGTACGACGAGCTGCTCGAGGTCGCGCCGGACAGCGCCGGGTTCCGGCTCAAGCAGCGGCCGTCGCGCATCCGCAACCTGCCCGAGCTGCGCGCGATGCTCGCCGACGTCGCGGACGTGCTGCCGAGCAACGCGCTGGGCATGGACCGCCCGGAGCGCAGCGACGACACGGTGGTCTGCGAGGCCTCGCCCGGGCAGCGCGAGTACATCGCGAGCCTGCAGTTGCGTGCCGACAAGATCAGGCGCTCGCGCGTGCACGGCGTCCCCGGCGAGGACAACATGCTCGCGCTCTGCGGCGACGGACGGCGGGTCGCCCTCGATCCGCTGCTGGTCGGCGTCTCCGAGGAGTCGTCGAAGGTCGCTGCCGTCGCGGACCGCGTCGCGCGGATCCACGCGCAGCACCGTGACGTGCGCTTTGCGGGCAGCGACGTCCTGGGCGTGCTGCAGATCGTCTTCTGCGATCAGGGCACGCCGCGCGGCGACGGGCTGCAGACCTATGGCCGGCTGCGGCGCGCGATCGTGGCGCGCGGTATCGCCCCTGAGCGGGTGCGCTGGGTGCACGAGGCGAGCACGCCGGCCGAGCGCACCGCGCTGTTCGCCGCGTGCCGCGCAGGTGAGGTGTCGGTGCTGCTCGGCTCGACGGACACGCTCGGCACCGGCGCGAACGTGCAGACCCGGCTGCGCGCGATCCACCATGCGGACGCGCCGTGGCGGCCGTCGGACATCGAGCAGCGTGAAGGGCGCGCGCTCCGTCCGGGCAACCGCAACGCGACCGTCGACGTGATCCGTTACGTCACGCGCGCGACGTTCGACGGCTACATGTGGCAGACGCTCGAGCGCAAGGCGCGCTTCATCGCCCAGTTGCAGCGCGGCATGGTGGACGGTGCGGACGTCGGTGTCAGGACGGTCGACGACCTGGGCGAGAGCGTGCTCAGCTACGCCGAGGTCAAGGCACTCGCGACCGGCAACCCGATGCTGCTCGAGGAGGCGCGGGCCGCGGCCGAGGTCGCCCGGCTGCGGATCCTGCGGGCGCTGGACGCGCAGGCAATCACCGCGGCGCGCGCCGCGCGGAAGGCCGCGGAGCAGTCCGGTTATCGGCTGGAGCAGCAGGCGCGGATGCTCAGCTCCGCCATCGCCCGGCTGGCCGACGCCGGACCGGTCACCGACGACGAGGCCGACGTGCGCGCTGCCGTGGCCGCTGTCGTGCAGCGGATTCGCCACCCGGACCCGGCCGCGCCGGCAGCCCCCGAGCGCGCCCGCTGGACCGGTCTCGGCGTCGAACTCGTCCCGGCCGGCGGCTGGCGGGTCGCGCGGGTCGACGACCTGCTGGTGCGCGTGACGCTCGACCACCGCCCGGTCGACGAGCTCACGGTCGCCGCTCGCGCGTTCCGCCGCGGCGAGGTCGCGGCCGCCGAACGGGTTCTCGTGACGGCGCTGCGGCGTTGGCGCCGTCGCGTGCCCGACCGCCTCGCCGAGGTGGAAGCGGCGGCCGTCGCGGCGCGGCAGAGCGCGGAGCGGGCAGAGGAGATCGTCCGCCTGCACCGCTTCGACCGCGCGGACGATCTCGCCGCCGCCGAGCAACGGCTTGTGCTCATCCGCACGACGCTCGAGGCCGCCGTCGAGGACCTCGAGCCCGACCGCGACGGCGCCGCCTGAGCGCTGTTTCGGTCAGCGGCGAACCGGGCTGTGCGAGCACTCTTCCCGGCTTCTTTTCGGCTCCCATCTGGGAAACCGGTCACACCCGGCGAAGGCTCGGCCACGCGGACGACGCCACGCGGCATGCGAAATCCTCGAGTCCTGGTTGGCTCCGACGGTGTCCGGGATCGCCCATGAGGCCGGTGCCGGTGGGGGCGCCGCACGCCCTCGCGGTAGGAAGGTAGGCATGCGCATCTTCTTCACCGGCGGCAGCGGAAAGGCCGGCAGGCACGTCGCGCCGTATCTGGCCGAGCAAGGCCACCAGGTCACGAACGCCGACATCGTCCCGCTGGGTCACCCGGCGATCACGGACCTTCGCATCGACCTCACCGACGCCGGTGAGACCTACTCCGCGCTCGCCGGGCTGGCGACCTTCGACGAGCTGGATCTGCCTTCGCAGCCGAGCTACGACGCTGTTGTGCACTTCGCCGCGGTGCCGGCGATCCTGCGGACGTCCGACGCCACCACGTATGCGACGAACGTGCTCAGCACCTTCAATGTGCTCGAGGCCGCGACCCGGCTGGGGGTGCGCAAGATCGTGTTTGCGTCCTCGGAGACGACCTACGGGATCTGCTTCGCTCAGGGCGAGCGGCGTCCGCTTTACGTGCCGGTCGACGAGAACCATCCGACGGTTCCCGAGGACGCCTATGCGATGTCCAAGGTCGCCAACGAGGTGACGGCGCGCTCGTTCCAAGCGCGCACCGGGGCGGACGTGTACGGCTTGCGGATCAACAATGTCATCGAGCCACACGAGTACGAGGAGATGTTCTCGGCGTTCCTCGCCGATCCGTCGCTGCGGCGCCGCAACATCTTCGCCTACATCGACGTGCGCGACCTGGGTCAAATGGTGCAGCGCTGCCTGGAGACCGACGGACTGGGCTACCAGATCTTCAACGTCGCGAACGCCGACATGTCCGTTGCCGCGACGAGCCAGGAGATCCAGGAGCGCTTCTACGAGGGCGTGGAAGTACGCCGCGAGATGGCGCGCGACGAGACCTTCTACGCCATCGACAAGGCACGCGATCTACTCGGCTTCATCCCGCGTCACTCCTGGCGCGACGTGCTCGCCGACCCGGGCGCGTAGGCGCCGCCGAGCCGCGATGGCAGGCTGAGCCGGTGCGAATCGCGATCCGAGTCCGGCCGGGCGCCTCGCGGACCGCCGTCGGTGGCAACCACGACGGCGCGCTGATCGTCCGCGTGGGGGAGCGCGCGGTCGACGGCAAGGCAACGGCGGCCGCGTTGAAGGCGGTCGCGAAGGCGCTGCAGGTGCCCGGCCGCGACGTCGTGCTGGTCGCGGGCGCGACCAGGAGGACGAAAACGATCGAGGTGCCCGACGAGGCCGCCGAGCGGCTCCGCGAGTTGCTGGACGGATAGTCGGCGGTCAGCGCCCTCGCACGCGTCGCACCAGCGCCGCGAAGTTGATCGTGTAGCCCCAGCCGACGTTCTTCGGCGTGATGATGCGCCGGTCGCTCGTGTCCCAGATCCCCTTGCCCGCCTCGGAGCGGGACGGACGCGTCCAGTTGAACGGCATCCCGAGGAACCGGCCCTGCGGTTTGCGTGCCATACATCGAATCGTAGGCGCGGCTGCGGCGGTCAGTCGCCGGTGATCACCAGCTCGGGCGCGTGTGCCGCGTCCTCCCGGCTGGCGATCCGTTCGATCACCCCGCCGACGCTGTAACTCAGCCCGAGGCTGGTCTGCCCGCCGGCGACGAGTGCGCGCGTGGGCAGCGCGATCGTCACCCATTCGGCCTTCGACTGCGTCGCTCCCGTCGCCAGGACCTGACTGCTCCAGGCCGGCTGGTTCGACCAGGTCGTCCCCGTCTCCGTCCAACTGTCCGGCTCGGGGCGCACCTGGACGCCGCCCGACGCCAGCCCGACCGTGGCGTAGACGCGCAGGGCGAGCGACGTGACGTTCGGCGTGGCGGGAACGGCACTGGTGTCGAATCGGAGCAACGTCCGGTAGCTGCCCGCCGAGAACAGCAGCGGCGTGACGGCACCGAAGTTCTGCGTGCCAGCGCCGTTGTAGAGGTACGTGTCCGCTGACGGGTTGAGCGTGACCGTGGCCGGCGGAGGTGGCGCTGCCGCCGCCGCGATCGTCACGATCAACTGCGGCGGGTTCGCCGGGTCCTCCCGGGACGCGAGGCGTTCGATCACCCCGGCGGTGCTGTAGCCGAGGCCGAAGTTGCTCTGCCCGCCCGCGACGATGCTCGACACGGGCAGCGGGATCGTCAGCCATCCGGGTGCGGACGGTGCCGCCGACGTCGCGAGCACCGCGGGGTTCCAACTCGGCTGGTTGTTCCACGTCGTGGTGGCCTCGTCCCATCCGCCGGTCGACGGATGGACCTGGACGCCGCCGCTCGCGATGCCGACGGTGGAGTATACCCGCAGCATTGCTCCCGTCACCGTCGCCGACGGATCGAGCGCGGACGTGTCGAATCGCAGCAGGCCGCGGTAGCTGCCCGCCGACGCGAGCAACGGGTTCGCCGAACCGAAGGACGTCGTCCGCGCGCCGCTGTAGACGTAGGTGTCCGCGCTCGCGGGCAGGAAGCTTGTCTCGGTCGTCGGCGCGGTAGTCGCGAAGTGATAGGTGACCGTGTCGAATACGTTGCCCAGCGCGTTCTCGGGCGCCACCGTGACGTCGCTGCCGGACACCGTCACGTGCAGGAAGTGGTACACCTGTGACGGCGAGGTGGGGGTGCTTGCTCCGGTGCCACAGCGCGACCCCACGCCCGCGCCGGGATCCCAGCCGATCGAGTACAGGTCGATCGCGGTGCAGCCGTGGCCCGCCGTCGGTTCGAGCGTCGCACCGCCTCCGCCGGTCACGTAACTGACCATCGCACCGATCGCCGGGGCGTTGCGCTCGTACATGTGCGAGTGCCCGTTGAACACGATGTCCACGCCGTTCGCGGCCAGCAGCCCTTCCAGCCCGCTTGTGCCCTGCAGTTGAGCGTCCGACGTCTCGGTCGCGTTGTCCGAGTGCAGCGGGAAGTGGAACGTCGCGAACTTCAGGCCTCCCGGATGCGCGGCCAGGTCGCTCTTCAACCACTCGTACTCGGCGTCACCCGGCGCCCAGTGGTTGAGATAGTCCTGGCCGTACAAGGTGCTCGTGCCGACGTTCGCGTCGGTCCAATCCGCGTCCAGCACGTAGAACCGCGCCTGCCCGATGTCGAACGCGTAGTAGTCGGTCGGGTACGTCGCCGTGGCCGCGCCGGCCTGACCCGGATACGTGACCATGGCGTATTGACCACCCGACGCTGCAACAGGATCAGCGGTCGGCCAGTTCTGCAGGAACGTCGCCGACCGGCCGTGGTTGCCGAGCACGGGGAACGTCGGTTCGCTCGCCCCCATCGTCGGCCAGCCATTGGCGCCGAAGATCGTGGACGTGTCCGGCCCGCTGTTGACCAGGTCGCCGTAGTTGTTCTGCGAGCCGTCCGGGTACGCCATGTCACCGGTGGTCAGCACGAAGGACGCTCCGCTGTGGGCCATCTCGGCGTACAACCGGTCCTGGTCCGGATTGGTGCCGGCCGTGCCGTTGAAGCCGGTGTCCCCGATGACGTCGAAGCTGAACGTGGATGTGCCCGTCGCGGGCAACGTGCGGAACGAGATCGGGCCGGCGACGCGCGTGCTGCCGTCGGTGATCGCGTAGCAGTAGGCGGTCGCGGGGGACAGGTTGCCCAGTCGCGCCGTCCAACTCGTCTCGCTCGTGGTGTCGACCGTGAAGGGCGCGCCGGTGGCGGACGTCGAGTACTGGGCGCAGTTGCCGCCGGCCGGTCCCCACGACACGAAGTGATCGGCGGAGCCGGCCCGCGTGCCCCACGTGATCCGGACCGACGTCGCGGTCGCATCGGTGAGATACGGGTTGCGGGTGAGCGTGCTCGCGGTCGCAACCGCGTTCACCGGCACCATGAAACCGACGACGACGGCTACTGCTGCCGCGACGACCGCGCCACGCCATGACGTCATCGCATCCTCCCGGGAGGTCGACGCCAAAGCTAGGCGCGCGACGGCGCGGGCGGGTCATGCAATAGGACGAGTCCGGACCGTCCTAACTCCAGAGCCCAACGCGGGCGAGCACGGCTAACGTTGCGAGGACGGCGGTGCGAGGTGGATCAGGCGTCCCGGCGCAGCACGAGGTACACCGCGACGGCAACGAGGACCGCGCTGATACCGACGAAGATGCCGGCCTCGATCCACTGGAACGGCCAGTACCGGCTCGCGGGCTGGAACGTGCTGCGGAAGTGGAAGCCGTGCTGCTGCAGGCAGCTCGTCATGGCGTCGCGGCTGCCGCTGCCGGCGCACCCCGTCGGCACTCGGACCGGCCCGTCGACAACCTGGCCCTTGTAGATCAGGTCGGTGTTGAATGACCACGCACCGTTCGGCGTCCCCTTCCCGACCGTCGGGTCGAGCACGGTCACCGCGGTCTCGTAGTGCGGCCGAACCCAGTTCTCGATCGACAGTCGCACCGCGACGAACCCGCCGACCGTGGTCGCGATCGCGGGCAGCACCCGGCGCCACGCGACGCCCGCGAGCAGGCCGAGTGCGGCGGCGAACAGCGTGTACGCGACCGGCGACAGGCCCTGGATGTCGAACTCCAGCGGGTCGAAGCGGTTCCCGTGGTACAGGTTCAACGTCTTCGACCACCAGGTGACCATGACCGACAGCGCGGTTCCGGCCAGCAGCGACGTCACGAGCAGGGTCGCGATCTTCGCGGCAAGCCAGCGCCGGCGGGACACCGACTGCGTCCAGGCCAGCACGTTGGTGCCGCTGTCGTACTCGCGACCGATCGAGGTGGCGCCCCAGAACACGCCGATCAGCAGCGGGACTGCCACCGTCAGGTTGACCAGGTCGATGATCGCGCCGTCGCCACGGAACAGGGTCAGGCCCGAGCAGTCCACGCCCCGCTGCGAACACGAGCTCAGCGCGTTGTGATAGTCGTTCGCCATCGTGACGCCGGTGATCGCCAGCAGGATCGCGAACGCGGCCAGCATGACCGAGGCCGCAGCGCTCTGCATGCGGTGCTGGCGCCAGATCAGCCAGGTCATGACGCCACCGTCCCCAGCTGTTGCTTCTGTTCGAGCGGATGCTGCGAGCCGAGGTAGGCGAGCACGATGTCTTCCAGGCTGAGCTCGTTCACCTGCCACGCCGGATCGTGCACCGGCCCGTTCAGCCGCACCCACAGGTCGGTCTGGCGCTGCGTGGTTTCCCGTTGCAGCACAACGTGATCGCGCTCGATCACGGACGCGTCCCGGCGGGCCGAGGTGAGCAGCCGGTGCGAGGCCAGCACGTCGTCGATGTCCGCGGCGAGCATGGTCCGCGAGGCCGCCACGACGACCAGGTAGTCGCAGATCCGCTCGAGGTCGGTGACCAGGTGGCTGGACAGCACCACGGTCAGGTCACCGTCCGCGACCGCGGTCGCCAGCGAGGACAGGAACTCGCGGCGGGCGAGTGGATCCAGCGCGGCCACCGGCTCGTCCAGCAGCAGCACCCGCGGCCGCTTGCCGAGACACAGCGCGAGGGCCACCTGCGCGCGCTGCCCGCCGGACAGGGTGCGGATCGGCTGCTGCAGCGGGATCTGCAGCGCGGTCAGCCGCTCGCGCGCCACGTCGTCGTCCCAGCGCGGGTTCATCGCGGCGCCGAAGCGGAGATGGTCCTCGGCGTTCCAGCGCTTGTGCAGCGGGATCTCCTGCGCGAGGAAGCCGACGTCGCTGAGGAACGCGACGTCGTCGCAGGGACGGCGCCCGCACACCTCGAGATCACCCGTGGTCGGCGTGCTCAGTCCGGCGAGCATGCGCAGCAGCGTGGTCTTGCCGGCACCGTTCGCGCCGACCAGTCCGCAGACGCGTCCCTCCGGGATGGACAGCGTGCAGTCCTGGACGGCCCACTTGCTGCCGAAGCGCCGGCCCAGGCCGTACGTCGCCAGCGCCGCGCTCATGCTGTCGCCTCCTCGGACGTGGAGGACGTCAGCGTCGAACGGACCATGCTCTCGATGTCCGCATCGCGCAGGCCGGCCTTGCGCGCCTTGGCGATCCAGGTCGCCAGGCTGCGTGCGAGCAGGACGTGTGTGCCCGGCGGCGGGCCGTCCGGGCGGCGCAGCACGAAGGTGCCGATGCCCTGCCGGCCCTCGACCAGCCCCTCGTGCTCGAGCTCGCGGTACGCCTTGAGCACGGTGTTGGCGTTGATCGCCAGCGAACCGACGACCTCCTTGACCGTGGGCAGCCGGTCACCCTCGCGCAGCACGCCGGTCATCAGCGCCTGGCGCACCTGTTCGGCCAGCTGGGCGTACGGCGGCACGTTGGACTTTGCCGCGAGCCGGAACATCATCATGTCGACGTCCTTCCTAGTTATCTAGATGATTAGATAAAGTCCGGAGCGGTGTCAAGGCAAGTTCCTGAGAACTCGGCCTGCAGCTGTCACGTTTCGCCGCCGCCGTGCGTCGGATGGACGATGGACGCGTCCGGTCGGGTGGAAGGAGCACGCGATGGAGCAGGGCACACAGCCGAGGGCACAGACGCTCGCGGCGCAGGGGCTGGCGAACCGGATCGTGCGGGCGTTGCTGAGCACCCCGTTGATCTGCCGCGGGATCGGCAAGCGGTTGGTCGTTCTCTACGTGGTCGGCCGCAAGTCGGGCCGGCGGTACACGGTCCCGGTCGCCTACACGCGCGTCGGTGACGAACTGCTGATCGGGACGCCGTTCGGGTGGGGACGCAATCTGCGCACCGGCGAACCGATCACCATCCGGTTCAAGGGACGGCGCCGTCCCGCCGACGTCCGCGTGATCTCGGACGAACCCGGCGTCGTGGAGGCGTACGCGACCATGTCGCGCGACAACCACAACTTCGCCAACTTCAACAAGATCGCGCTGGACGACGCGGGCAATCCGTCCGCCGACGACCTGCACGAGGCGTGGGTCGCCGGCGCGCGCGCGTTCGTCCTGACGCCGCGCTGATCACCTTCGCCCCGATCCGGGCGGAAGGTGTCGTGTGCATTCGCGAGCGGTTGCCCTACGGTGGCGTGGGCGAATTCCCGCGCGACGTGGAGGTAGGTGCGCCGAATGAGTTCAGGTCCCCACCCGGTGCTGGACCGTCCGTGGCGACGGCCCGGCGCTCTCCGCTACGGACTTTCGCGGGCGCGCCAGATCGCGCGGCCGCCGATCTCGATCTACGCGCCGCGACCGGGTGACCTGATCATCGAGCGGGACGTTCCCGTGCCGACGCGCGACGGCACGGTGCTGCGCGTGAACGTCCACCGCCCCGTGGACGGCGACGCCGTGCCGGTGCTGATGTCCGCGCACCCGTACGGCAAGGACAACGTCCCGCATCGCGAGGGGCGCCGTCCGCGCATCCCCTTGCAGTACCGCATGATGCGCGCGCCCGCGCCGATCCGGCACTCGGACCTCACCAGCTGGGAGGCGCCCGATCCGGTGTGGTGGGTGAAGCAGGGCTACGCGGTGATCAACGCGGACCTGCGCGGCGCCGGCACGTCCGAAGGCGTGGGTTCGCTCATGTCGGACGAGGAGGCCGAGGACATCCACGACCTGATCGAATGGGCGGCGAAGCAGCCGTGGTCGAGCGGGAACGTCGGCCTGCTCGGGGTGTCCTATCTCGCGATCTCGCAGTACAAGGTGGCCGGCCTGCGTCCGCCGAGCCTCAAGGCGATCTGCCCGTGGGAGGGCATGACCGATCCGTACCGCGACCTGATGCGTCCCGGCGGCATGCTCGAGGACGGCTTCGCCAAGGTCTGGAGCACCCAGACGCGCAAGGTCGCGCGGCTCGGTGTGGATCTCGGGGCCGAGCAGCGAGCGCATCCGGTGATCGACGACTTCTGGCACTCGGTGACGGTGAATCCGTCCGCGATCGTCGTGCCGATGCTCGTGTGCACCAGCTTCTCGGACAACAACCTGCACAGCCGCGGCTCGTTCCGCGCGTTCCAGCAGGCGGGTTCGCAGGACAAGTTCGCGTACACGCACCGCGGCGGCAAGTGGTCGGTGTTCTACAGCGACGAGGCGCGCCGCGTCCAGCTCGGGTTCTTCGACCGGTACCTGCGCGGTCTCGATCGGGAGGCTCCGCCGCGGGTGCGCCTGGAGGTGCGCGAGTCCCGCGACGTCGTCACCGCCGTCCGCGACGAGTCGGCGTGGCCGCTGGAACGCACGCAGTGGCGCCCGCTGTACCTCGCCCCGGACGGTCTGCTCGCTGACAAGCCGTCCGACTCAGAGGGCCAGATCACCTTTCAGAGCAAGCGAAACGCGGCCGCGTTCACCTTCACCGTTCCCGAGGACCTGGAGCTGACCGGTCCGATGGCGGCACGGCTGTGGGTCTCCGTCGACGGTGGCGACGATGCCGACCTGTACCTCGGTGTCGAGAAGTGGTGCGGCCGTCGGTACGTGCCGTTCGAGGGCTCGTACGGCTGGGGACGTGACCGCGTCACGACCGGTTGGCAGAAGCTGTCGCTGCGCGAGCTGGACGAGTTGCGGTCGACGCCTGCCGAGCCCGTCCACACGTTCGCGCAGAAGCAGCCGCTCGCGCCCGGCGAGGTCGTGTGCGTGGACGTGCCGCTCGGGCCGTCCGCGACGCTGTTCCGTGCGGGTGAGTCGCTGCGCTTCGTCGTCGCCGGACGGTGGCTGTCCAACCGCAACCCGTTCAGCGGTCAGTTCCCCGCGCACTACCGTCCCGGCCCGGACGTTCGCTGCACGCTGCACTGGGGACCGGATCGTCCGGCCCGCCTGCTCGTCCCGGTAATGCCGCCGGCTTAGACCGTGACCGTGATCTCGAAGACGTCGTCGGCGGGGTGCCCGGCGCGCTCATGAATGCGGCGGACGGCGTCGGCGTTCGGCGCCTCCGCAAGGCAGAAGACGTGGCCGCTCACCGGGTCCGCCCAGGCCTGTTTGAACGTCACGCCCTCTTCGCCCTCGATCGCCTGGTCGGCCTGATGCGCCGCGAGCAATGCTTCCGGGGTTACCCCGACCATGTCGTTGTGCACGTCCATGAACTGCGCCATTGGGTACCTGCCTCCTTCGTGGTTGCCGTGGCGCGAGACTAGGGCGACGGCCGATTGGGCCAACAGTTCCGCCGGCCGGTTCGGCACGAAAAGTGCAGATCATCGGTAAAGCCACAGCGGGTTCAGTTGGGCAGCTCGACCGCCCGCCGGATCAGCGCCGTCACGCGACGGTGAAACCGCCGTCCACGGGCAGGATCGTGCCGGTAACCCACCCGGCGTGGACGAGATAGCCGACCGCGTCCGCGACGTCGGCAGCCGTCCCGATCCGTCCCGAACGCGGCAACGGCTTCCCGGTCAGTGCTGTCGAGGCACTCGGCGCCGGCGAATCGGCCCTCGAGTCCGGCCAGCTTGCCCGGGCCTCGTCCGGGCAGCGGCGGCGCGAGGCCCTGGCGGTCATTGCCGATCGGGCTCGCGCGCGCGGCGACCTGCCGAAC
>Ga0164242_10001746_pt1 | contig 25615 bp, 22 predicted proteins | sample OricomgcompostMG_FD_108783 | JGI IMG/M metagenome (GOLD analysis project Ga0164242, IMG submission 108783) | Miracle-Growth compost microbial communities from Emeryville, California, USA - Original compost - Miracle growth compost (MG) ...
GCGGGCGAAGGTGCCGTCCTCGAGGAGGACCTCGACCTCGACGGTGGGGTTGCCGCGGGAGTCCAGGATCTCGCGTGCTCCGACTGCTTCGATGGCTGCCACTGTGGTGCTCCTGAGTAGAGGACGAACGTGCGGCAGCAGCCTAGGCGACCAAGCGAGCGGCAGCGCCAGCGAGGTACGAGCTTTAGCGCTGGCCGCGAGCGCGGGAGCCAGCGCGCGGAGCGCGCTCGTGGGCGTCCTCAGGCGGAGGCAGAGGGAGCGGCCTCTACTGGACAGTCACCGGGAAGGTTGCCCTCGGCCCATTGGGTCAGCGCATGGAGCGCAGGCAACAGCGCCGTACCGGAATCGGTGAGCCGGTAGGAGACGGCGACCGGAGGCCCGGGGTCGACGGCGCGCTCGATCAGGCCGGCGTGGCCGAGCTCGGTGAGGCGCTCGGAGAGCATCGAGTCGGAGATGCCTGCGACCGCCCGCTTGAGCTCGGCGAATCCCATAGGGCCGTCACCCAGGGTGGCGAGGAGGACGCCGTTCCACCGCTTGCCGAGGAAGCCGAAGGCGCGGGTCAGCGCGGCGTTGCAGGCGCGTGGCTCGTGCTCGGTCATGTGACCGACTCTACCCTGCACGTCCCCATTTCCCGGTGTTACTCTTTTTTTCGTAGCAACAGGAATAGTCCTAGCAACCCAGGAGTTAAGAGCAGCATGACCGACACGATCACTCTCGAGAAGCTCGACGAGAAGGGCCGCCAGATCGTCTTCACCGGCGCCCGCACCTCCAACTCCTTCGCCGACACTCCTGTCACCGACGACGAGCTGCGCGACATCTGGGAGCTGACCCGCTTCACGCCGACCATGGCGAACACCCAGCCGCTCCGGGTCGTCTTCGTCCGCACGGCGGAGGGCAAGGAGCGCCTGCTCCCCCACATCGCCGAGGGCAACGTGGCCAAGACCACCGCCGCGCCGGTCACCGCGATCCTCGCCTACGACAAGAACTGGCACGAGGAGATCCCCAACGTCTTCCCGATCCGCCCGGAGATGAAGGACTACTTCGCCGCCGACGAGGCCGCCCGCCACGGCGCCGGCTACCACTCGGCCGCCCTGCAGGAGGGCGCCTTCATCCTCGCCACCCGCGCCGCCGGCCTGGCCGCCGGTCCGATCGCCGGCTACGACAAGGACGGCATCGACAAGGAGTTCTTCCCCGAGGGCAACTGGACCACCGTGATGGTCGTCAACATCGGCCACCCGGGCGAGAACCCCTGGTTCGACCGTCTGCCCCGCGTCGCTGCCGAGACCGCCGTCGTCTGGGCCTGACCTGTCACTCGCGCACCTGACGTTCCTCGCAACGACACGCCGTACTGGCGTGAGGAACGTCAGGTGCGCGGCGGCATTTCAGCCCTCTCGGCCCGCTTCGCCGCCTGCCACTGCTCCTCGATCTGCTCGAGCGTGTACGGCCCGCCCGCCGCGACCTCGGGATCGAACACGTGCGGGTTGCGGCGCACCATCTTGGCGTGCAGCCCGGCGATCACGTCGTCCATGGTGAACTCGCCGTTCTCCTCGGCGATCGCCGCGTGGAAGTAGATCTGCAGCAGCAGGTCACCGAGTTCCTCGCACAGGTGCGCGGGATCGCCCTCGTCGATCGCCTCGAGCACCTCGTCGCTCTCCTCGCGCAGGTACGTCGCCAACGACGCATGGGTCTGCTGTGCCTTCCACGCGCACCGCTCCCGCATCAGCCGCATGGTCGCCAGGAACTCGACCAGCCCCTCGCCGCTCGCCTCGTTCACAGCGCGGTCGCGTGGTGGAGCAGCTGCCGCAGCAGCGCGCCTCGGCCACCCTCGAGGTCGGCTGCGACATCGCTGGCCGCCGCCTCCTCGGGCGCCAGCCAGGTGATCTCCAGGGCGTCCTGCCGCGGCTGGCACTCCCCCGCCACCGGTACGACGTAGGCGAGTGCGACGGCGTGCTGCCGGGGATCGCTGAGTCGCTCGCCCGGCCACGGGAAGTACTCGGCCACCGCGGCCGGCACGATCGCCGTCGGCAGCACCGGGAAGGCGGTGGGGCCGAGGTCCTTCTCCAGGTGGCGCAGCAGCGCGTCTCGGACCCGCTCGCCGTGCAACACCCGCCCCGAGACCAGCGACCGGGTGATGGCGCCGGTCAACGGCGAGCCGCGCAGCAGCAGCCCCACCTCGGTGAGCCGGCCGGCGTGGTCGACCCGCACCGGGAGGGCCTCGACGTACAGGATCGGGACCCGTCCCCGCGTCTCGGCGAGCTCCTCCTCGCTGAGCCAGCCCTGCTGCCGCTCCAACGGCGGTTCCCAACGCGGATCGTCGTCGAAGTTCTCCTCGCCGAACGCTTCCATCGTCATGCGCCGATCCTGCCAGACGGAGCCATCAGCCGGTCGGGACGGACGCCCGGCTCGGGCATCACCACACCAGCGGGTCGCGCACGATCGGGCAGGTCATGCAGCGTCCGCCGCCGCGACCGCGACCGAGCTCGGCGCCGACGATGGTGATCACCTCGATGCCTGCCTTGCGCAACGCGGCGTTGGTGCTGGTGTTGCGGTCGTAGGTCACCACGACACCGGGCTCCAGCGCGACGGCGTTGTTGCCGCTGTCCCACTGCTGCCGCTCGGAGGCGTAGGCGTCCCCGCCGGTCTCGACCAGACGCAGCCGGTCCAGGCCGAGCGAGGCCGCGACCACGTCGGTGAACCGCGCGCCGGCGTTGTCGATGACCTCGACCCCCGGCCTCCTGTCGGTCGGCACCAGCGTGAACGGATGGATCCGGTCGACGATCGCGGGATAGATCGTCGCCACGTCGCGGTCGGCGAAGGTCATCACGGTGTCCAGATGCATCGCGGCGCGCAGCCGCGGCATCCCGGCCACGACCACCTTCTCGGCTGCGCCGTGCGCGAAGAGCGCGGCCGCCACCTGGGTGATCGCCTGCCGCGACGTGCGCTCGCTCATCCCCATCAGGACGACACCGTTGCCCACCGGCATGATGTCGCCGCCCTCGAACGTGGCCTGGCCCCAGTCCCGCTCCGCGTCGCCCCACCAGACCCTCGCGCCGACGTACTCGGGGTGGAACGAATAGATGGCCTGGTAGATCAGGGTCTCGTCGTGCCGGGCCGGCCAGTACAGCGGGTTGAGAGTCAGGCCGCCGTAGAGCCAGCACGTGGTGTCGCGGGTGAAGATCGTGTTCGGCAGGGGCGGCATGAGGTACTCCTGACGCCCGGTCGACAGCCGTGCCAGCGCGACGTGACCGGAACGGAAGTCCTCAGGCAGGTCGCCCACCGCCAGGCCGCCGATCAGGAACTCGGCGAGCTGCCGGCTCGTCAGCGTCTCCAGGAACGCCCGGGTCTCGTCGACCAGTCCCAGCCCGACGTTGTTGGGCTCGATCTTGCGGTCGAGCAGCCAGTCCCGAGCCCCGGGTACGTCGAGGGCCTCGGCGAGCAGCTGGTGCAGCTCGACCACCTCGATGCCACGCCGCACCATCTTGTCGACGAAGTCGGCGTGGTCCCGCTGAGCGTTCTCCACCCAGAGCACGTCGTCGAAGAGCAGCTCGGCGGCATTGCGCGGCGTGAGCCGGCGATGGGCGAGGCCCGGCGAGCAGACCAGCACCTTGCGCAGCGTGCCGACCTCGGAGTGGACACCGTGGGCGGTGGAGACGGGCTGGTCGGTCGCGCTGCTCATCAGGTCAGTCCTTCGGGTCGATCACCGTGTCGATCACGACGCGCGCCCACTCCAGCAGCGCGATGCCGTCGAGCGGCTTGGCCGGGAAGCCGGTCGAGATCGGCCGTGGCACCAGGATGGTGTCGGTCTGCGACTTGACCAGCGACTTGGGGAACATCCGCTGCAGCCGGACGACCCGCGACTCCGGCAGCGACACCGGCGCGAACCGGACGTTCTTGCCGGCGATGGTCACCTCGGTGACGCCGGCCTGCCGCGCGCGTGCCCGGAAGCGGGCTACGAGGAGGAGCGAGACGACCTCCACCGGCGGCTCGCCGTACCGGTCGAGGAGCTCCTCGTTGATCGCGTCGACGTCGGCGTCGTCGCGGACCTCGGCGAGGCGCTTGTACATCTCCAGGCGCAGCCGCTCCGAGGGGATGTACCCGTGCGGCAGGTGGGCGTCCACCGGCAGCTCGATCCGGACCTCCTCGAACTGCTGGTCGGACTCACCCTTGTAGTCGTTGACCGCCTCGCCGACCAGCCGGACGTAGAGGTCGAAGCCGACGTCGGCGATGTGGCCGGACTGCTGGCCACCGAGCAGGTTGCCGGCACCTCGGATCTCGAGGTCCTTCATCGCGATCGCCATGCCGCCGCCCAGGTCGGAGTGCTGGGCGAGTGTGGCGAGCCGCTCGTGCGCAGTCTCGGTGAGCGGCTTCTCGAGCGGGTAGAGGAAGTAGGCGTAGGCGCGCTCGCGGGAGCGGCCGACGCGACCGCGCAGCTGGTGGAGCTGGCTCAGGCCGAGGGCATCGGCCCGCTCGATGATCATGGTGTTGGCGTTGGAGACGTCCAGCCCGGACTCGACCAGCGTCGTGCAGACGAGTACGTCGAAGCGCTTCTCCCAGAAGTCGAGCATCACCTGCTCGAGCTGCTTCTCGTTCATCTGGCCGTGGGCCACCGCGACCCGCGCCTCCGGCACCAGATCGCGGATGCGCTGGGCGGCCTTGTCGATCGACTGCACGCGGTTGTGGATGTAGAAGACCTGGCCGTCACGAAGGAGCTCGCGTCGTACTGCCGCGATGACCTGCCGGTCCTCGTAGCCGCCGACGTAGGTGAGCACCGGGTGGCGCTCCTCCGGCGGGGTGGTGATCGTCGACATCTCGCGGATGCCGGTGATCGACATCTCCAAGGTGCGTGGGATCGGTGTCGCCGACATCGCCAGGAAGTCGACCGAGGTGCGGAGGCGCTTCATCTGCTCCTTGTGCTCGACGCCGAAGCGCTGCTCCTCGTCGACGATGATCAGGCCGAGGTCCTTGAACCGGATGTCCTTGTTGAACAGCCGGTGGGTGCCGACCACGATGTCGACGCTGCCGTCGGCCAGGCCGGCGATGACCTCCGCCGCCTCCTTGTCGCTCTGGAAGCGGCTCAGCGCCTTGATGTTGACCGGGAAACCCGTCATCCGCTCCACGAACGTCGACAGGTGCTGGTTGACCAGCAGCGTCGTCGGCACGAGTACGGCGACCTGCTTGCCGTCCTGGATCGCCTTGAAGGCCGCGCGGACGGCGATCTCGGTCTTGCCGTAGCCGACGTCACCGCAGATCAGCCGGTCCATGGGGACGGGCTTCATCATGTCGGCCTTGACCTCGTCGACCGTGGTGAGCTGGTCGGCGGTCTCCTGGAACGGGAAGGCGTCCTCGAGCTCACGCTGCCACGGGGTGTCGGGGCCGAAGGCGTAGCCCTTGGTCGCCTGGCGGGCGGCGTAGAGCCGGATCAGCTCGGCCGCGATCTCCTTGACCGCCTTCTTGGCACGGGCTTTGCGCTTCTGCCAGTCGGCGCCGCCGAGCCGGTCGAGGCCCGGGGCCTCGCCGCCGACGTAGCGGGTGACCTGGTCCAGCGCGTCCGCGGGCACGTAGAGCCGGTCCGGCGGAGCGCCCCTCTTGGCCGCGCCGTACTCGAGCACGAGGTACTCACGCGTCGCGCCACCGACCTCGCGCTGCTTCATCTCGATGAACCGGCCGACGCCGTGCTGCTCGTGGACGACGTAGTCGCCCGGCTTGAGCTCGAGCGGGTCGATCTGCTTCTTGCGCCGCGCCGGCATCTTCTGCATGTCGCGGGTGGAGGACTTCTGCCCGGAGATGTCCTCGCCGGTCAGCACCGCGAGCTTGAGGTCGTCGTCGACGAAGCCGTGCTGCAGGGTCGCCTGGATGACGGTGATGACGTTGAGCCGCGGCTTGCTGCTCTCCGCGTCGGTGGCCAGGCGGGCCGGGACGTCCTGCTCGCCGAGGGTCTCGACGGTGCGCTGGGCCGGGCCGTGACCGGGCTGGACGACCACCACGCGGTAGCCGTCGTCGCGCCAGCGGGCGAGGTCCTTGACCGCCGCGGGGATGTCGCCCCGATAGGACTCCGCCGCCTTCGTGGAGAGTGCACGCGTCGGTACGCCGGCGGTCTCCGCGTCGACCAGGCCTTCGTCGTCGGCGATGCCGAAGGGTGACATCGACCACCACGGCAGGCCGCGGGCGATGGCGTGGGCACGGACGTCGCCGAGCTCGCGATAGGAGGCCTGCGAGAGGTCGATCGGGGCGGTGCCACCGCTCGCCGCCGCGGCCCAGCTCGCACCGAGGAACTCCTCCGCGGTGGCGACCAGGTCGTGCGCGCGGCGGCGGGCCCGCTCGGGGTCGCAGACCAGCACTGTCGCGTCGTCGGGCAACAGGTCGACCAACAGCTCCATGTCGTCGACCAGGACGGGCGCGAGCGACTCCATGCCCTCGACGGCGATGCCCTGGCTGATCTTGTCGGTCAGCTCGATCAGGGTCGGGTGGGCCTCGCCGAGTGCCTTCGCCCGGGCACGCACCTCGTCGGTGAGCAGCAGCTCACGGCAGGGCGGCGCCCAGAGCCGGTCCTTCTTCTCCACGGTGCGCTGGTCGGCGACGGCGAAGCTGCGGATCTCCTCGATCTCGTCCCCCCAGAACTCCACGCGGAGCGGGTGCTCCTCGGTGGGCGGGAAGACGTCCACGATGCCGCCGCGGACCGCGAACTCACCCCGCTTCTCGACCAGGTCGACGCGGGTGTAGGCGGCGTCGACCAGCCGCTTCACCGTGTCGTCGATGCTGGCGGTCTCTCCCGCTGCCAGGGCGACCGGCTCGAGATCACCCAGGCCCTTGACCTGCGGCTGCAGCACCGAGCGCACCGGGGCGACGATCACCTGGAGCGGACCGGTCGCCTCGGAGTCGGCCTCCGGGTGCACCAGCCGGCGCAGTACGGCGAGCCGACGCCCGACCGTGTCGCTGCGCGGGCTGAGCCGCTCGTGCGGGAGCGTCTCCCAGCTGGGGAAGTAGGCGACCGTGTCCGGCCCGATCAGGTCGCCGAGATCGGCGGCCAGGTCCTCGGCTTCGCGGCTGGTCGCGGTGACCGCGAGCACGGTGCGGCCGGCGCGGACCAGGCCAGTCGTGAGGAACGGACGCAGCGCCTCCGGCCCGGTGATGTCGAGGGCGAGCACGCGCCCGCCACGGGCCTCGTCGAGCACCTCGGCCAGGTGTGGGGTCGTCAGGAGGTGATCGGCGAGCGGAGCAAGGGTCACGTGGCCCGATTCTACGGGCGCCGTTGCATCCTGCTTCCTACGTGGGCTCCTCCGGGAACACACGGTGTGCGATCACGGAGATGTCGCGGTCGAGAAGGTCGATCTTCGCGCTCAACTTCGCGTCGAGCTTCTCGATCTTCGCCTCCAGCCGAGACTCGACCGCCTCGATCCGGTAACCGACGCCGGCGAAGCCGGCGTTCATCGTCTTGGTGAAGCTCGTCGTGATGATGCCGATGACACCGAACATCGTTGCCGCGAAGACACCGATGAGCGTCCATACCTGAACGTCAGACATGTCCTACTCCTCTCGTGGGTGTGCTTCGCCGTCCTGGAGACAGTCTGACACGAGCCACTGACAAGAAGGCCCACGTATTTTGAGGGCGTGCGCCGTCTGCTCCCCCTGCTCCTGCTGCTCGCTCTGACAGGCTGCGGCGGGACGACCAGCACCCCGGCCGCGCCCATGACATCCCCGACCAGCACGGCTAGCCCAACGACCCCGACAAGCGCGGCCGGTCCCACCAAGCCCGCGGCTCCGTCGCGTCTCAACACCACGCCGCCCACCTGGCTCGGCACCCGCGTCCTGCCGACGACCAGCGACGGGTTCGGCGCCGTACTCCCGACACCGAAGGCGCTCCGCCACCGGGCCTGGACCGTGCCGGACACCCTCCCGATGCTCCCGGGCACCGGGTTCGACGCGAAGGTCGAGCGCGCCCCCGCGTCGGTGATCGCCCGCTCGACCTGGGTGAGCGGCTGCCCCGTCGCGGCCAGCGACCTGGACTGGATGCGGCTGACGTTCTGGGGCTTCGACGGCAAGCGCCACACCGGCGAGCTGCTGGTCAACCACAGCGCGTCCGCCGCGCTCGTCACCGTGTTCAGACGTCTGTACGCCGCCCACTTCCCGATCGAGCAGATGCACATCACGACGAAGGCCGAGGCCGCGCTGCCGCCCACCGGAGACGGCAACAACACCTCCGCCTTCGTCTGCCGGCCGGTGCGCGGCCAGACCACCGGCTTCAGCCAGCACGCCTACGGCCTGGCGATCGACATCGACCCGTTCCAGAACCCCTACGTGAAGGGGCCGCGCGTCCTGCCGGAGCTGTCGTCGTGGTATCTCGACCGCAGCCGCCGCACGCCCGGCCTCATCACCGCCGACGGCCCCGTCGTACAGGCCTTCCACGCGATCGGCTGGGGCTGGGGCGGCTCCTGGCACGGCCTCAAGGACTACGAACACCTCAGCGCCAACGGGCGCTGAGGTGCCAAGCGACGCGATGCCGCGGGCGGGCCGACTGCGTAAGCCGACGGGCCCGCGACAAGCTCGCGGCGCTAGGTGCGCCCGCCGTCGCCGAGAAGCTCGGCCGCAAGATCGGCAGGAGTGTCGGAAGGAATGACGTCGATGGTCAGGCGTCGGCCGTCGAGCATCGTCAGGATGAGCACCCGGGTGTCGTCTCGGGGAAAGCAACCGGTCTTCACCCTGCCCCGGGCGAGAGCCACTGACCGCGGGCGGTCGTCCCAGTCCGGTGGAGAGTAGAGGACGCGGACGATCCGTCCCACTGCGGGCGGCCACAGCGCGAAGAGCTGACCGAGCTCATCGGAGAGACAACGGCTCTTCGGCCACCACGCCCCGTCGGAGAGCTTCCGGTCCGGGACCATGTGCAGTGCGAGACGAGGAGGAAGGACATCAGTGGCCATAGCCACCGCCTAACAGTCGCTGCCTTCTCGGGCTCACGGTGGAGCCGAGCGATTGCAGTCTTGGTGCGAGTGTACGTCGGTGTCCCAAACCACGGCGGCTCCCGAAGGCGGGGCTCCACGGTGAGCGAGATAGCCGCCGACCAGCGCTGACATCTCCGTGATCACCGCCTCGCGGGCGATCGGCGGCTCGTCGAGCACCCACCGCAGCGCAAGGTTCTCCACCGCCAGCACGATCACCCAGGCAGTGACGGCGGGATCGGGCCGGCTGGTCGCCTCCGGCCGGACGAGAAGGTACGCCGCAAGCAGCTCCCGCACCCGTCGCTCCAGAGCCGCCCGGCGGGTCCGGTTGTGGGCCAGCGGCAGCTCCTCGGCGATCACCCGCAGCAGCGCCCGGTCCGCCTCGAGTGCCCGGATGAGCGCGTCAGCGGTGTCGTACAGCATCGCCGGCCCGACCTCACCGAGCCGGTCGGCGAGCGAGGAGGCGACCGAGTCCGCCACCTCCTCCCAGTAGCGGTCCACGACCAGCTCGAGGATGGCGGCCTTGTCGGGGAAGTACTGGTACACGGACCCGGGACTGACACCTGCCGTCGTGGCGACCCGGTTGGTCGAGAACGCGTCGTACCCGTGCTCGACCAGCACCGCGCGACCCGCAGCGAGGATCCGCTCGACCATCTCCCGCGACCTGGCCTGCCGAGGTGTCTTGCGCACGATTGCGAATTGTATGCGAGTGATCGCTCGCATCACGATGGAGACATGAAGACGCCCACTCGCTTCCGCGCCGGCGAGGCACGCAACGCCCGGATCGGGCGCGGCCTGCGCCTGGTGGCACGTGTCAACCGCCTCGACGAGGACCTGATGGCCCGGATCGGCCGTGGCTTCACCGAACGCGACGAGCTCGGTGCGCGGCTCGCGGATGCGATCCGGATGCGAGCGGGTCAGCCCGGCAAGGTCACCATGCGGCAGTTCCGCACCGCGCTGGAACAGGGTGTGGCCGCCGTACCGGATGCTCCGGACGCGCTGCGGGACTTCTTCGCCGAGGTCGAGACCGTCCCTGACTGGGTGGACCAGGACCGGATCGAGCGCGGTGCCACCGTCTTCCGCCGGATGGGCCGCAACGCCGGGGACATCCTGCTGCAGCTCTCCCTCATCGGCGGCTACCGCTTCGGCGGCCCCACCGACCTGCTCGTCATGACCGACGGCCTGACCGGCCCGGCCACCGTGCGCCGGCTCGCCGAGACGCAGAAGTGGGGCGTGTCCCTGCAGAGCCCCCAGGCCCTTCGTCCGTACGCCGAGGGCTGGCGGCTGACGGTGCACGTCCGGCTGATGCACGCCCTGGTCAACGCGGAGTACGCCGACAGGTGGGACAGCGAGCGCTGGGGCCTGCCGATCAACCAGACCGACCTCGCCTCCACGCTCGGCCTGTTCGACGGCGTGCCGCTGCTCGGCTGCCGCCTGCTCGGAGCCCGGTTCACCCGGCAGGAGTCGGACGACTACATGCACCTGTGGCGCTACGTCGGCCACCTGCTCGGTGTCGACCCCGACTTCCTGGTCGACCGCGAGCACGATCGGCACGTCATCAACTACCACATGCTGCGTGCTCAGGGTGAGCTCACCGAGGCCGGCCCGCAGCTCGCACGGGCGGTGGTCGAGGCGCAGCGTGACCGGCAGTGGCCGGGCTGGCCCGCCGTCCTGAAGCCGTGGCGGAGCCGCTACGAGCAGGAGCGGCTCCTCAGCATGCTGACGTTCCTCCTCGGCCCGATGAGCATGCGGGACCTCGGCCTGCCGATCCGGCCGCCGTGGGTGCTCGCCTACCTCGTGCCGCTCAACACGCTGCGCTACCAGGTGCTCGCCCGCACTGCCCCGGGCCGCCGGATGCTCGAGGACTGGGGCATGCGCAGCTCGCGGTGGGTGCTGGCGACGTACTTCCGGGGCGAGGCCGAGGGCGTCGGCGAGCTGCCGGTCGGGCCTCAGCGCGTCCGCTCGGCGTAGGTGTCGGCGGCGGCGCGGACCTGGTCCACGTAGGCCTGCGAGTGGTTGTAGGCGAAGACCGCCTGCGACCAGCCCGCGCCCGTCGTCAGGTCCTGGCCGGTACCGCAGAGGTAGCGCATCGCCGTCATCGCGGCGTCGTCGAGATCATCGACGTCGGCGAGTCCGTCACCGTCGCCGTCGCTGGCCCAGCGCGCCCAGGTCGAGGGGATGAACTGCATCGGCCCATAGGCGTGGTCCAGTCCCCCGCTCAGCGCCGGGCCGACGATCGGGGTCGACGACCTCCCGTCGTCGCCGAGGACACGACCGCCGAGGGTGCCGTGCTGCGATTCGACCCAGCCGATCCCGGCCAGCGTCGTCCAGCCGAGCGCGCACCCCTGCGGCCGGGCCAGCTGGGCCCGGGCGTAGGCGCGCATCGCCGGCACCGGGATGCCGGCCTTCGCGGCCACCCGTGCCACCCACGCCTCGTTAGGGGCGGGTACGGCGGAGGCAGCGGACGTCGGCGCCTCGACAGGCGCCTCGACAGGCTCGGCGTGCGTGGCCGCCGGCGCGGTGATCGGGGCCGACACATAGGCCAGCGGCTCGGTCGACGGGCCAGCGAGCAGCGCCCAGGCGACGTACCCGAGGACGCCGACGACCAGGACGCCCGCAACGACCGGGACCAGGGGACGCAGGCTCACGCGCGACTCACCCGAAGCGGCCGTTGACGTAGTCGTAGGTGCGCGGGTCCTGCGGGTTCTGGAACATCGCCACGGTGTCGCCGTACTCGACGATCCCGCCGGGAGTGTTGTGCGAGGCGAGGAAGAAGGCGGTCTGGTCCGAGACCCGCGCCGCCTGCTGCATGTTGTGGGTGACGATGACGATGGTGACCTCCTCGGCGAGGTACTTCATCGTCTCCTCGATCACCCGGGTCGAGGTCGGGTCGAGGGCCGAGCAGGGCTCGTCCATCAGCAGCACCCGCGGCTTGATCGCCATCGAGCGGGCGATGCACAGCCGCTGCTGCTGACCTCCCGAGAGGCCGCCCCCGGGTGCGTCGAGCCGATCCTTGACCTCGTTCCAGAGGCCGCCGAGCTGGAGGCAGTGCTCGACCAGGTCGTCCTTCTCGGACCTCCCGGCCTTCTTGCCGGTGAGCTTGAGCCCGGCCAGCACGTTGTCCCGGATCGACATCGCCGGGAACGGGTTCGGCTTCTGGAAGACCATGCCGATGTCGCGACGGGCGTCTGTGAGCTTCTTCGCCGGGGCATAGATGTCCTCGCCGTCGAGGAGCACCTGCCCGGCGAGCTTGGCCGAGGGCACCAGCTCGTGCATCCGGTTGAGCGTGCGCAGGAAGGTGGACTTGCCACAGCCCGAGGGGCCGATCAGCGCGGTGATGCCGCCGGCGGGCATGGTCAGGGACACGCGGTCGAGGACCAGGCGGTCGCCGAACCAGCAGGAGATCTCCCGTGCCTCGAGGGTGGCGAGGGACGCGCCGGCCGCAGGGGGCGGGGCGATCGACTCCTCCGCCGGTACGGCGCTGTCGACGGTCGGGATCACCTGGGTCGAGGTGGGCTCGGCGGTGGTCATGCTCAACATCTCTCTCACGGATCTGGAATCTGCGTGGTGCCGGCCCGGGGCGGGTGGCCCCGGGCCGGCACGGTGTTCAACTGAGCCGTGGGCTCACTTGGCGGTCTTGACCGCCGCCTTGTCCGCCCTGATGGCCTTCTTCAGCTTCTTGATCTTCTTGTGCAGCTTGGCCTTCTTGGCGCCGTGCGCCTTCTTGAACTGCTTCTTGGCCTTCTTCAGCGCCTTCTGGGCCTTGGCGAGCTTGTGCTCGGCCTTGACCAGCTTGGTGTTGACGCTCGGCGTCGGCGCCGGCTTGGTGGTGGTGCCACCGGGCTTGGTCGTGGTGGACCCGCCGCCGCTCGTGGTGGTGCCCGAGGACTTCACCGTGATGGTGCCCGGGGTGGCGGCTGTCGTCTCCGCATCGCTCCAGCTCGCCTGGAACTTCGGGTCGCCGACGTAGGAGACCGCGACCTCCCAGGTGCCAGCCGGCAGGGTGGACGGGGCGTTGACCGTGGCGGACCCGCTGGCGTCCAGGGTCGCCATCACCGGTGCGGGCGCCTTGGTGGTGGACTTGATGGTGTTCAGCGGGATGAACTTCACGCTGACCTGACCGGTCGGCACCGTCGCGACCGAGGAGTCACCGCTGGCGACCTTGACCGCGACCGACCTGCCACTGATCGTGGCCGCCGTGGTCGACACGGTGGGCGCGCCGACGGCCGCCAGACTCGACGGGTTGCCGCTGCCGCTGGTGATCTCGACGCCACACGTGCCCGGCTTGAGCTGGTAGAAGCCGTACCGCTGCATGATCGAGGCGGCATCCGAGCTGCACAGATAGCCAGTCGGGCCGAAGAGCGTGTTGACGATGTTGTTCGAGTCGTCCCCACCCTTGTAGTCGTAGTTCGCGATCCAGTCCGGGTTGACCCCGGTGAGCGAACCCGACGGCGTCAGGTTGGCGTCGCGAAGCTCGTTGAAGACCGCACGGTCGAGCACCCAACCGCCCAGCGCCTTGATCGGACTGGTGGACGGGTCACCCGACGTGGCCTCGTCCATGATGATGCGGCTGTAGGAGAACGGCGCAACGGCGTCGGGGTCGTTCTCGATCGCGGCCGGGTCGTGCTCCACGATCGGCTTCCCGGCCTCGCCGTTGTCGACCAGGCTGGAGCTGTTCACCGCGACGTTCGACACGAACGCACCGCCGGGCGCCGGCGTACCTACCGACGGCGTGATCACGTTGATGCCGGTGGCCGCACCGCCGGGCGACTCCAGGTCGAGCGCACCGTAGAACGCGGCGAGCGTGCCCGAGCTGGCGTTGTTCGGGTAGTAGGCGTGGATCGGGGCGTTGTTGCCGCCGAGCTGGTCCCAGTTGGTGTAGATGCCGGAGTAGATGCCGTAGAGCTCGGCGCGGGTCAGCGTGGCCGGGGCGTTGGACTTCACCTTGTTCGACACCACCGCGACGACCTGGTCCAGGGCGAAGGGGTAGAGCCCGAGGGCGCCGACCTGCTTGGGACCGGAGGTGCGGGCGAAGGCGATGTTCGGCTGGGTGACTCCGCCGTTGTTCAGCAGGTTCGCACCGTCGCCCGACGTTCCGGCACCCACCTTGGTGAGCGCCTTGCCGCCGACCGTGAACGGGTAGTCAGCGCCGGTCGGGTACGCGCACGACGTCTGGATCGTGGAGCCGGGCGTCACGGTCTTGCCGTCGGCCTGGGTCGCGCCGGGCTCGTAGCAGGCCGAGAGGGACACCATCTTGTTGGCCGGCGCAGAGCCGGTGGTGGGGTTGTCGTACGCCTTCGCCAGCGCACCGTCCACGAACTGGATCGTGTCGGACCCAGCGCCCAGGACGTCGGTGCTGCTGAGCGCCGTGCCGTCGGCGAAACCGCTGTTGGACAGCTGGTACCACGGGTCCTCACCCGCGGCGTTCGCCGGGGCCAGTGCCGTAAGGGTCAGGCCGGCGGTGGCCGCAGCGGCCAACCCCAGCTTGACGATGTTCTTGCGAACGGACATCAGTTGCTCCCTGATTTCGTGTTCTCGGGTGTTTCTCGATGCGTGTCACATCAAGTTCGGTAGGAGGCGGATGACCTGGTCGGTCACGCCCCAGGCCAGCGCGACGGCGACAGGTGCGGCACAGGTCCACACCAGGACGGCGCGCACGTGGCGCCGGGCGACGCTCACCGCGAGCACCAGACCCGCCAACGCGGCCAGCAGGAGGACCAGGAGCGGGAGCGCGGCGGTGTCGCGCCCCATCACCTGCTCCGAGGTCGGCACCGCAGCGGCGACGACGCCCGTCGACGTCGCCTTGTCGGTGCTGGCGTCGACGTAGATCGCTGCTCCGGGGCGCAGCGCGGAGAGAAAACCGCTCCCCCGGGCCGTCACCAGCGTCAACCGACCGGCGGTCGCGCCGCTGGGGGCGGCCGGGATCGGGTCGCCGGCGCCACGGACGTCGTCGACGACATAGTCGACGGTGCCGGTCGCGTTCTGCACGGTGATGTGGTCGCCCTTGACCAGGTCGGGCAGCTCGCGGAACGGCGCGCCGTACGTCGACGCGCGTCCCATCACCACCGAGACTCCGGCCTGCCCGGGCATCGGGGTGCTGCGCAGGTGGCCCGGTCCGGCCATCAGGTCGCCCGAGGCGGTGCCGTCCACGACGACCTGTTGCAGCCCCAGCTTCGGGATCGAGAGCAGCGCCACCGGTGAGCCAGGCGCGATCGGCTTCTGGTTGTAGTCGAGCTCGCCGGTCGGTGCCGTCGCCTGGGCGAGCTGGCTGCGGAACTCGGCGTACAGGAGGTGCTGGGAGCGCTGCTGCGTGATCCCGCCCAGGACCAGCAGCTGCACCAGCATCCAGCCGCAGACCAGGGCGATGATCAGCGTCGCCGAGGACGCGATGGCCATCGTCTCCTCAGGTGCCCCCGGGCGGATCTCCTGCCGCGCGCGGGGAGCTCGCTGGAGTGTCAGGACGGTCATCGGGCCCCCTTGAGGTGGAGCCAGACCCGACCGCCGAGCGCGACCGCACCCGAGAACAGGCCGACGATCAGCAGCAGCGGCAGGAGCCCGCCACCGAGACCGGACGTGATGGCGGCGGTCCTCACCAGCGGCGCCGAGGACGTGTCGACCGAGCCGCCGGCTGCCGGCGCCGCCGTACCGACCGCCGCCGGTGCCGGCGCCGACCCTGAGCCCGGCGGTGCGGCGCCGGACGTGTCGCCGGAGGCCACTGCCGACGGGCTCGCGGAGGCGGACGTGGAAGCCGTCGCCGAGCCGGAGGCCGACGGATTCGACGCCGCCGGCTCCTGCGGCACCTTCTGCGCTGCGATCACCGACGCCACCGCTTGCGCCTGCGCATAGAGGCGCGCTGTGGCGCCGGTCTTCGTGATCGGCAGGTAGCCGTCCGGCAGTTGGCCGTTGCCGCGCCCGGGCACCTGACCCTCGGTCGACGAGACGCGGATGAACTGTGCCACCCGGGCCGCCGTGGTCTTGTCCAGGCCGGTCGTCTTCGCTGCGGTGTAGACGACCATGGCCCCGGGATACGCGCTGCCACTCGACCGGAACGCGGTCTGGTCGAGTGTCTCGGGAAGAAGCCCCGCGGCTGCCTGTGCCTGCTTCTCGGCCTGCTTCTTCGCCTTGGTCGACAGCTTGTCGGCATCGATCGCCGCAGTCGGTGCCGGTGTGGCGAGCTCCACCGCCGCGGCCATGCCGGCGGCGTTCGCGCCGACATAGTGGCCTGGCTCCGCCTGGAGGGCCGCCACCGGCAGGTCGTAGCGGGCGGCATCCCCGAGATCCACCAGACCGAGCATGAACCGGGAGCCGATGCCCTGCTGGGGCACCCGGCTGAGCTCATAGAGCCCGGTCGAGCTGTTGAATTGGCAGACCGTGCTCACGTTGGGCCAGTAGTAGAACATCGCCTGGGAGATCAGGCGCAGGCTGCTGAGCGGGGACGCGATCTTCTGCAGGTACGGCGCCGGGTTGTCGTTGAGACAGGCGCTTCCGGACTCCTTCGGATACCAACCGTCCTTCAAGGGCCACGTGGTGACCGGGAGCTTGAGACCCTTGTAGGCGGGGTTGACCTTCATGCCCCACGGATCCGGCTTACCGTCGATCCACTCCATGGCCTCCGGATCGGCAGCGATGTACGACGTCACCTGCTGCATCACGGCGGAGCTGTTCGAGATCGCGAGCAGCGTCGAGGCCGCCTCGCTGAAGTGGCGGACGTCCAGCCCGGGGTTCAGCTCCTGGAACTCGGGATCAAGATTGATCGAGTACGGATTGTTCGCCAGGCCCGGTCGGCTGGCGCCCAATGTCGACCCCGGATAGGACTCGGTGAGGAGCTTGGCGAGCAGTCGCGCGTCCAGCTTGAGCGACATCAGCTGGGTGCCGTCGGGCTTGTCGATCTCGAAGGCGATCCCCCAGCCCGTGACCGCGGTCGGCGCATATCCGACGTCGGCGTCGTCCGCCCCACGGCCGGAGACCTCGGCCGCGACCGCGCCGCCGTTCTGCATCAGCTGGAACCCGGCGTCGTCCGAGGTGACGTTGTCCTGCCAGTTGAAGCGGCTCTTGTTCAGGCAGTACGCCGGGGTCCACTGCAGCGCTGCCTGGCTCAACAGCTCGCTGCCGTAGAAGGCGACCGGCGAGCCCGCCGTGGTCGAGAGCGCGCACACGCTCGGGGGCAGGGCGAGCTGGAGCGGGAAGACGAACCGGTTGTCCCAGTTCGACGGCGACCACCACAGCTTGGGCGAGACCGTCAGGTCGGCACCGAGGCCGTCGTTGAGCTGCCCCGCCTGATAGTTGCCGGTCAGGTTGCACTGCTGCTGAGCGGGTGACGTACAGCTGATGCCCTCGATCGGCACGACGACGATCGAGCACTGGACCGTGGCCGAGCAGCCGAGGGAGGCGTTCTCGGTGGCGGTGCGCACCTCGAAGTCGTCGCTGCCGTTGCCATGGGCGTCGGTGAACGCCTCGATCTCGTTCGGCGGCGTCGAGGAGGTCTGCGCAGCCTCCGGGGGCATGTCGTTGTCCGAGCAGCCGTAGGAGATCTTGCCGTCGGCCGCCTGGAACGGGGTGATGTGCGCAGCCAACGTCTTGCCGAACGTGCAGTCGCCGTCCGGGATCGCGTCGGCCTCAGCGTCGGTCAGACCCGAGATGCGCTGGTTGTCGGCGTCGCCGTTGCCCTTGTCATCCAGCCACACGGCATCGTCGGCGGCCGGATCGGCGAGGCTGGACTGGGTGCGCTCCTCGGAGGTGTCGGTCCAGCAGGTCTGTGGCGTCACGGTGTCCGTGTCACCCCGGCACTCCATGATCATGACGGGGTATTCCTGCTCCATGCCGCCCGCACCGAACGGGTTCGTCGTCCGGCCGCCGGTCGGGTGTGCGCCGCTCCAGGTGATGTGGACGCGCTCGTTGGCCTGGATGTCGGTGTGCCGGTCGATGTGCACGGTGACCTTGTTCGTCTTCGTGACCGGGCTGCCGCTGGCATCGAAGTAGTCACGCGTCAACGTCTTGGTCTGTGACTGCGCCTCGCTGTCGGCGGCCACCGCCGAACCGGCCGACGACGGAAGCAGGACCAGCACCGCCGCAGCGACCCAAGCGAAGACGCTGAGGACCGCGCTGTACCGCAACAGCCGGGTCATGCGGGTCATGCGGCACCACCCTTGCGACGCCGCAGCCAGGCCACATAGGTGCCGGGCATCAGCACGATCGCGAGCAGCTCGAGGACCGCGACACCACCGAAGACCTTGTTGTCGCCGGAGCGCTGCGCGGAGACGTCGACCGCATTTGCCGTCGCCGCAGCACCAGAGGTCGTCCCCGTGCCGGTCGCGGCGGCAGGCACGGCACCGGTGGCCGGATCCGGTGCAGCACCGGTGGCGCGATCAGGTGCAGCGACCCCTCCTGCCGGTGCCGTGCCTGCGGCCGGAGCGCCGGCCGCAGCGGTCGACGTACTGGCATCGGTGCCGGTGGACTTGGTCGAGACCTTGGCGCCGTTGCCGGCAGCGGTGCCGGGCGGGGTGACCGAGTCGCCGCACGGCTGCGCCGTCGCCTTCTGGCAGGCGAGCGGCTGCGGGGCTACCTGGGCGAGGTGGTTGGCGCCGAGGTTGCCCTTGACGAAGGTCGGGTTGTCGCAGGAGGCGAGGTTGGCGCTCGGGTCCTTGATGTTCACCCCGGCGACGGCGCCTCCCTGCGCCTGCGAGCCGAGCTTCTCCACCTGGCCGAACGCGGCCTTGACCAGGTTCAGCGGCAGCGGCGAGTAGCCGAACGGTCCCGCCTTCGACTGGCCTGTACAGAGTGAATAGGTGAGGAAGTCGGCGAGCGTCTGCCTCTTGGCGACGGTCATCCGCTGATCGCTGTTCGACGTCGGGATGATCATGTAGGAGTACGACGACACCGGGTAGGACCGCGGGTCCTTGTAGGTGTAGACGGCGTCCAGGTTCTGGGTCAGGTAGGTGTTGGCCGAGAGGCCGTTCGGGCTGCACACACCGTTGCCGTTGCAGCCGTTGATCTGTGCCTTGGTCAGCGCGACGGCGACGTTGTACTGGGTCGGCTGGACGTAGTAGCCGGCCGCGTTCTCGACGTACGCCACGGGATAGTGGGCGTTGAGCGGATAGGAGTACTCGGCGTAGCCGATGGTTCCGTTGCCGGCATCTGAGTCGACCGTGTTCATCACGCCGTCGTCACCCGAGGCCGCGATCTGGCGGCCCTTGCGCGGATAGATCGAGGTCAGACCGGAGGCGCCGAAGTAGGGCCGCCAGATCGACGGGTACTGGTTGTCCATCCACAGCGTGAACTGCGCCGTCGCGCCGGACCCGTCCGAGCGCACCACCGGCGTGATCGGCAGCGACGGCAGCGCGTGCCCGCCGTTCTCCTTGGTGATCTCCGGATCGTTCCAGTTGGTGATCTGGTTGGTGAAGATCTTCGCGATCGTCTGGCCGGACAGACGCAGATTGTTGACCAGCTTGCCGGCGACGGTCAGGTGGTAGGTGAAAGCGGTGCCACCGGCCACCACCGGAAGGTAGGCGTAGGGACGGTTGCTCGCGTCCGCCTGATGAGTGATCGGGTCGACGCCCTGGTAGGGGATGTCGGAGTCGCCGAAGTCGGTGACGCTGTTGGCGAAGTCCTTGCGGCCCTGCGAGGAGCCGTTGTTGTTGAACGTGACCTGCATACCTGCCGCCGACACGTCGGCGATCCACTGCTGCACGATCGTGTACGCCCAGGTCGAGCCCGAGCCCTCGATCTCGGCGTACGACGCGGACGCCGGGCCGACCGGGCGTGACAGCATGGCGCCGGAGAGCAGGGCGACGAGCACCAGGCGCCAGGCGATGGCGCCGTGCCGGCACAGCCTGCGGCGCAGCGTGGAGAGCAGGTTCACGAGAGTTCCTCGACAGGCGTTGACGACGCGGTACGGCGTCGGGCGACGGATCGGGTGAGCGCGCGCAGACGGCGCAGTGGGGAGGGCTTGTTCGACGGCGGCCGCGCCAGGTAGCGGGCGGTGGAGAAGAGCACCAGGACCAGCACCAGCAGCACGGCGGCGGCGCCGAACGCGCGCTGGATCTGCACCTCGATGCCGCTGCGGGCGGCGGTGAAGATGTAGAGCGGCAGCGAGTTCATCACGCCGCTGGTCGGGTCCACGTGGACGAAGGTCGCGTTGCCGGAGGTGATCAGCACCGGCGCGGTCTCCCCGATGCCGCGGGCGATCGCCAGGATCAGGGCGGTGGCCAGGCCTGACTTGGCGGTCGGCAGGACCACGTTCCAGACGGTCGACCAACGGCTGGCGCCCAGCGCGAGCGAGGCCTCGCGCAGGGAGCCCGGCACGACCCGGAGGACGACGTCGGAGGCTCGCGCGATGATCGGCAGCATCATCACCGTGATCGCCAGGCCGGCGGCCAGGCCGGAGCGCGGGAAGCCGAGCGCCAGGATCCAGACGGTGTAGATGAACAGACCCGCCAGGATGTCCGGCAGCGCAGTCATCGCCTCGACGACCGTCCGCACGACCTTGGCGAACCTCCCGCCGATCTCGTTCATGAAGACGGCGGTGCCGATGCCGAGTGGCAGCGCGATCGCCGACGCGATGGCAAGCTCGATCAGCGAGCCGATGATCGCGTGCAGGATGCCGCCCTTGTCGAGCGGGTCCTGGGTGCCCACCCCGGTCATGTCGTGGGTGAAGAAGTTGAGGTGGTGCAGTACCGGCCAGCCCTGCTTGAGCACGTAGACGATCACCGAGCCGAGCGCCACGAAGACGATCACGGCGGCGGTCGAGAACAGCCACTGCGCGACCCGGTCGGAGACGGCGACGTTGCTGCCGGTCACCGACGTGCCGACGGCCAGGACGACGACGTTGGCGAGCGCGGCGACGACCAGGAACCAGCCCAGGCCGTGCCACGGCATCAGCTGCTGGGTGATCACCCAGGCGATCGCGATCGCCGCGAAGCGGGCGCCCCAGGTCAGGAAGCGGTCCTCCAGCGGGAGCTGGCCGAGGTTGGTGCGCGGTGTCGGCGACGGGGCGTCCTCCGGCGAAGGCAGGTACGTCGCGGTCTTCGGCGTACTCCCGGCGGTGGCGCTGCTCGCGGGCTCGAACGTGGTGCTCATCCGGTCTCGGCCCCCGAACGGCTGCGGTTGACCACCATCGCCGCCACCGTGTTGACCGCGAGCGTGATGACGAAGAGGACGAAGCCGGCCGCGAGCAGGGCGGAGAGCTGGATGCCCGTGGCCTCGCCGAACTCGCTGGCGATGAGGGAGGCCACCGACTGGGCGCCGATCTCGAGGATGCGGCCCTTGATCACGAACTCGGGGCTGACGATCATGACCACGGCCATGGTCTCGCCGAGCGCACGGCCCAAGGCGAGCATCGTGCCGCCGATGATGCCGCCCTTGCCGAAGGGCAGGACGACGGTGCGGATCATGCCCCACTTGGTGGCACCGAGCGCGAGCGCCGCCTCCTTCTCCCCCGGCGGCGTCTGGGAGAAGACCTGCCGGATCACCGAGCAGGCCATCGGCATCACCATCATCGAGACGACGACCCCGGCGATGAACGCGCTGCGGGTGTAGCGGGTCATGTCCAGGACCGGTGCGTTCGGATCGGCGTCGACAACGGTGAGCAGCGGCGCCAGCGCCAGCAGCGCAAGCGCTGCGATGCCGAACGGCAGCAGTGACCAGCGGCTCCTGACCCGCGCGAGGTAGCGCATCGCCAGCCCGGCGATCAGCGCGACCACGAGCACCGTGACGATCAGGTCGCGGGCGAGGCCATGCACCAGCAGCGGTTTGAAGGTGCGCTGCAGGAACACCGAGAGCTCCGCAGCGTGCGGCATGACCAGGAAGAAGCCCCACAGGCCGTAGACGATCGAGGGGATCGCCGCCATCAGGTCGACGCCGGCGACCAGCGTCGCGCGCAGGCGCGGCGGGGCGTACTCCGTGATGTAGAGCGCTGTCGCCAGCGCGAGTGGGAAGGCGATCACCAGCGCCACCAGCGCGATCACGACCGTGCTCACCAGCACCGCGGCGATGCCGATGACGTCGGACCCAGGGTTCCAGTCACGCGTGGTGAAGAAGCCGAGACCGTAGTGCCGCAACGTCGGGACCGACTGGTACGCCAGGAAGACGCCGATGCCACCGGTGATCACCAGGACCGACGCGCCGACAGCGCGGAAGGTCTGGGCGAACACGGCGTCGCCACCCGTGGGCTTCCGGGAGATCCGGCGGGGTGTGGCAGGCGGTCGTGCGTCGGACGCAGGGTCCTGCAGCGGGAGGGTCGTCAAGCTCTGTGGCCTTCGAGTGGTCGCCCCGAGATACCGGCGGTCACCGTGTGCGCCGTAACTCTGAGGACCCCACCCGACCAGCAGGGCCGTGCTGGGTTAACCGGGAACGAACACCCTTGGTCGAACAGGCCGTGACCGGTATGGACCAGTCAGGCGGTCGGTGCCTGTGCCGACGTAGCTTCGGGTTGAGAGGTCACTTTTCGCGGGTCGAGTGGTCACCTTCTGCGAGTTGACGAGAAGCGGGGCACAGCGGGTGCCACCACAGTGTCTTGCGGACCTTGGGTGCCTCCGTATCGGTTCCGTCGGGCCACCATGCGTGTGGTCCAGTACGACGAGACTTCACGTGGGATCAGGCCTTCGAGACCCTGTCTTGCGATGATCGCCCGCCACCTCGCCATACGGCGTTGCCCGGCCCGCCGCGCCGTGGCCGGATTCAGCCGAGCTCGCCGAGGGCGATCGCGGCACGCAGCAGCGCCGCCATGGTCTCGCCGTCACTGATCTCACCACTGGCGACCATCGACATGACGCCTGCCCAGGGAACGGTGAGGATCTCGGTGATCCCCTCCTCCTCGGTCTCCGCAGCGACGTCGGAAGGGCGCAGGCCCGTCGCCAGGTAGATCCGGCCCGGTGCGTCGGCGACACCGTCCAGCGACCAGACCTCGCCCAGGTCGCGCCACATGTCAGCCGCGAGACCGGTCTCCTCGCGCAGCTCGCGCCGGGCCGCGACGAGCGGCTCCTCGCCATCGGTGCCGCCGGCCGGGATCTCGATCGACTCCCGGCCCGTGGTGTAGCGGTACATCCGGATCAGCACGACCTCGCCGGCGTCGGTGACCGGCACGACGAAGACCGCCGGGTGCCGCACCTGGACCACGCCGTAGATGCCGGCACCACCATCGGGCCGGACGACGTCGTCCTCGCGGACGGTGATCCAACGGTTCTCGTAGACCACCCGCGACCCGGAGGTCTGCCAGTCGCTCACGCCGACCTCAGGCCTCGGTCGCGGCCAGCTCCCGCTTCCACGTCCGGAAGCCCTCCTCGGTGCGTCCCCGCCGCCAGTAGCCGGAGATGCTCAGGTCGCCGCGGGGTACCGCACGCTCCTTGGTCAGGTAGGGCCGGATGCCGTGCATGACGGCCTCCGCCTCACCGTGCACGAACACGTGCACGCGTCCGGGCGGCCACTCCAGCGCGAGTACGGCGTCGACGAGCGCCCCCGGCTCGGGGTCGATCACCCAACTGACCTGCACCCCGGCCGGAGCCGGCAGCTCCTGCCGGTGCGCCTCGGCCGGCACGTGGACGACGGCGTACCCCTGGGCGTCGGTGGGCAGCGCCGCGAGCGCGGCACGCACCGCCGGCAGGCCGGCCTCGTCGCAGGCGAACAGGTGCCAGTCCGCCGTCGGGTCGGGGGCGTACGCGCCGCCCGGTCCGCGGGCGGTGATCCGCTCCCCCGGCTCGGCGACGGCCGCCCAGGGCCCCGCGACGCCGTCCGTGCCGTGCACGACGAAGTCGATCGCCAGCGTGCCGGCCTCGATGTCGGGCTCGAGCGCCGTGTAGGTCCGCACGACGGCGCTGCCGTCGGGCTGGGGGAAGGAGAGCTTCACGTAGCGGTCGGTGAAGACGCTCTCGCCGAACGCCTGCTCGAACACCTCGCGGTCGGCCGCGGCGAAGCGCACCCGCACCATGCCGGGAGTCAGCTGCTCACGGGCGGTGACGACAAGAACGGTCTCGGGCCGGGACCGGCGCTCACCGCGAGGCGTCTCACTCATGCGTCGATGCCGTGCTTCTTGATGAAGGCCAGGATCCGATCGGCCAGCTCGGGCCGGCACACGATCACGTCGGGGAGGTAGACGTCGTCCTGGTTGTACTCCAGCTCGGAGCCGTCCACCCGGCTGGTGAAGAGGCCTGCCGCACGGGCCACGGCGACCGGAGCCGCGGAGTCCCACTCGTACTGGCCGCCGGCATGGACGTAGGCGTCGCTGATGTCGCGAACCACCGACATCATCTTGACGCCGGCCGAACCCATCGGCACCAACTCGGCGTCGAGCTCCTCGGCAAGGGCCTGGACGAACGCCGGCGGACGGCTGCGGGAGACGGCGATCCGGATCCGGTCGCTGGTCCGTGCCGGTACCTGCGGCGGGTTCCCGGTGTGGAAGGTGCTCTGTACGTCGGAGGCCGCCAGCGCCGGCTGGGCCACTGCACCGGCGATCAGGTTGCCAGCGGACCAGAGCGCCACGTGGACCGCCCAGTCGTCGCGCGGCGGCTCGGAGAACTCACGGGTGCCGTCGAGCGGGTCGATGATCCACACCCGCTCCGCGGTGAGGCGGGCCTTGTCGTCCTTGCCCTCCTCGGACAGCACGGCGTCGTCGGGACGGTAGGTCGCGACGAGCTCCATCAGCAGCTCGTGCGCAGCACGGTCACCGGCGTCCTTGAGCTCCTTGCCCTCCAACCCCTCCTGCCGGACCTCGAGCAGCCGGTTGCCGGCGGCCTCGGCCAGCCAGGCAGCGAGGAGGTGGTCGTCGGCGATGATCTCGGCGGTCGGTGCGCTCATGAAGGCAACCCTAACGGCGGCCTGTCGGCGACGGGCCGGAGCGTCCGGCATGCCAGACCGCGCAGGTGCGGGATCTTGTACGCCGCCACGCCGCCTCGGGCCGTGACAGGACCCGCGGGTGTGGGATCTGTCACGGCCGGTCCGGGAAGTAGCGCCGCCACCGGTCGGAGAGCCGGGCCGGCACGCCTGGCTCACCGCGCTCGAGCAGGATGCGGTGGATGCGGTCCAGCGTGTCGCCGGGCGTGCGATAGATGTGCTTCGAGATCAGCACGATGGTGCGCCAGGCGTCGTCGTCCATCCCGGCGCGGCGATCGACGTCCTGCTCCCACTGCTGGGCCCGGTCGACGTGCTGGCGACCGTCATACTCGATCAGCGTCCGCGACTTCCAGTAGCAGAGGTCGTACTTGCGCACCGTGAAACCGTCGTCGCCGAGGACCGTCGGGTTGACCTCGGGCTCCGGAAGTCCCGCGAGCACGATCAGCATCCGGCTCCGGGTCTCCATCGGAGAGTCGACCCGCTCGCGCACGAAGCGCGCCGCCTCGAGGGCGCGGCCGGCGCCGCTGTGGGTGCTCTGCTCGCAGAACTCGACCAGCTTGGCCGGCGCAACGTCGCAGCGTCGAGCGAGGTGGTCACCGACCACGACGAGGTCGACCAGGTTGATCAGGGTGGCCAGCTCGACGAAGGTCTGCATCATCGATGAGACCCGGACGCCACCGACCGTCACCACCTCACGCCGCTTGGTCCAGTGACAGCGGATCCCGGCGCGGGACCGACGCTGCTTGCGGTCGGTCACCGTGACGTGCTCGTCCGGCAGCACCGGGATGGGCAGTCCCCAGACACGCGCTGCCGTGGCATGTGATGCATGGGCATCAGCACCGAAGGGCAGCAGCGCCGCC
>Ga0164242_10001747_pt1 | contig 25604 bp, 24 predicted proteins | sample OricomgcompostMG_FD_108783 | JGI IMG/M metagenome (GOLD analysis project Ga0164242, IMG submission 108783) | Miracle-Growth compost microbial communities from Emeryville, California, USA - Original compost - Miracle growth compost (MG) ...
AGAAGGCGCCATGGGGCGACTCGTTCGGCATGCTGACGGACAGATTCGGCACGGGCTGGATGGTCAACATCGCTGGCCAGGGCTGAACCCGCGCATGGCAGACGAGACCACTCTCGAGGTTCCCGGCCCCGACGGCGCGCGCTCGGTGCGCATCAGCCATCCCGGGCGCGTCGTCTACCCGGAGGAGGGCATCACGAAGCTCGACCTCGCGGAATACATCCTGGCTGTGTCCGGGCCGTTCCTGTCGGCCAACGGCGACCGTCCGATCTCGCTCCAGCGGTTCAGGGACACCATCGACGGCGAGCAGTTCTTCTCGAAGAATCCGCCGCGGGGTGCGCCTGCCTACATCCGCGAGGTGAAGGTGGTCTATCCGAGCGCGCGATCGCATCCGCAGCTCGTGCTGGACGAGCCGGCGTCGGCGGTGTGGGCGGTGCAGATGGGCACCGTCGTCTTCCACCCCTGGCCGTCCCGCGCCGAGAACTCCGACAATCCCGACCAGTTCCGCATCGACCTCGACCCGCAGCCGGGAACGGGCTTCGAGGAGGCCGTGCCTGCCGCCATCGCGCTGCGGGCCGTGCTGGCCGAGGCGGGACTGGATGCCTACGTGAAGACCTCGGGAAATCGCGGCCTTCACGTGTTCGCACCCATCAGGCCCGAGCACGAGTTCCTCGACGTGCGGCACGCCGTCATCGCTGCAGCGAGGGAGCTCGAGCGGCGGATGCCCCACGCCGTCACGACGGCGTGGTGGAAGGAGGAGCGCGGGCGCAAGATCTTCGTCGACTTCAACCAGGCGAATCGTGACCGCACGATGGCCGGCGCGTACAGCCCGCGGCCGTTGCCGCACGCGCCCGTGTCGTGCCCCGTCACCTGGGACGAGCTGGAGTCCGTCGATCCGCGATCCTTCACGGTGCTGACGGTGCCGAAGAGGCTCGAGGAGGTCGGGGACGCCTGGGCCGACTTCGCGGAGCGCCCTGGCAGCATCGACGTGCTGCTGTCGTGGTGGCAACGCGACCTCGACAACGGGCTGGGCGAGCTTCCCTTCCCGCCCGACTACCCGAAGATGCCGGGCGAGCCGCCGCGAGTGCAGCCGAGCAAGAAGGTGGCCGAGAACTGGGACGAGAACGGCAACCGCACCGCCGGTTGAGCCCCCTCACCGCCGGTTGAGCCCCCTTACCTTCGGTTGAGCCTGTCGAAACCGCCCCGCTTACCGTCGGTTGAGCGTGTCGAAACCGCCCCGCTTACCGTCGGTTGAGCCCGTCGAAACCGCCCCGCTCACCGTCGGCTCACCGTCGCCCGCGGCGCTGCCTCTCAGGCGAGCACGTCGGACAGGTCGTACGCGACGGGCCGGTCCAGCTGGTCGAACGTGCACGAGCGCGGCTCTCGGTCATCCCGCCACCGCTCGAACTGCACGGTGTGGCGGAACCGCTGGCCCTCCAGCTGGTCGTAGCGCACCTCGATGACACGTTCCGGCCGCAGCTTGACGAACGAGACGTCTTTGCTCGATGAGAACCGGCTGCGGTCGGTAGCGCCCTTCACCATCTCGCCGTTCTCGTCTCGCTCGACTAGCGGCTCGAGCTCGTCGACGAGCTCCTTGCGCCGTTTGTCGCTGAAGGCGGATGCGCCGCCCACGTTCCGCAGCACGCCGTCGTCGTCGTAGAGACCGAGCAGCAGCGAGCCGACGCCGTGGCCGCTGGAGTGTACGCGGTACCCGAGCAGCACCACGTCGGCGGTGCGGTGGTGCTTCACCTTGAGCATGGCGCGCTTGCCGGGGGCGTACGCCGCCGCGAGCGGTTTGGCGACCACCCCGTCGAGTCCGGCCCCCTCGAACTCGACGAGCCAGCGGCGCGCGAGCTCGACATCCGTTGTGGTCTGCACGAGGTAGAGCGGATGCCGCCAGCCCGCGGCGAGCTTCTCCAGCGCAGTCCGCCGTTCCGCGAACGGCCGTTCCATGAAGTTCTCGCCTTCGAGCGAGAGCAGATCGAACGCGACGAACATGGCCGGCCTCGTCTCGGACAGATGAGCGATCCGGCTGGCGGCGGGATGGATGCGCTGCGACAGCGCCTCCCAGTCCAGACGTTCCGAGCCGCTGCGGCCTGTGCGCACGACGATCTCGCCGTCGACGATGCACGGTGGCAGCTGTTGGGCGAACGCCTCGACGAGCTCGGGGAAGTAGCGGGTGAGCGGCTTGGACCCGCGGCTTCCGATGGTCACCTCCCGCTCGTCGTCGGCGCCGGCTTCGACGCCGACGATGCCTCGGAAGCCGTCCCATTTCGGCTCGTAGGACAGTCCGCCCGCTACGGCATCGGGCTCGGGAACGGCGTCGACGGCACGGGCGAGCATGGGTGCGGGAAGCGAGGCGGCCATCATCCGATCATGCCGCGATCAGGCGCTGGACGACAGCCCGTCGATCGGGATGCCCTCGGCGTCGGCGATCCAGAGGTGCATCGTCGCGTATGCGCGCCAGGGCCGCCACCGCTCGCCGAGCTCCAGTGCTGCCGCGGGAGAGATACCGCCCAGAGAGCGCCGCAGCACGAGATCGCCGACCGGATAGGCGTCGGGATCCCTCAGCACCCGCAGGGCGATGTAGTCCACGGTCCACGGGCCGATGCCCGGCAGGGCGAGCAGCCGCGCGCGAACGTCGGCGTGATCGGCGAGGCGCTCCACGCGCAGACCGGACGTGAAAGCCTCGGCCAGCGCGATGACGGTCCTCGCCCGTGCCTCGGGAATGCCGACGGCCGAGCGCAACTCCTCGAGCTCTGCCGCCGCCACGGTGGCGGCGCCCGGGAACACCGTGAGGCCGTCTCCTACTGCACGGCCGTATGCCGCAGCCAGGCGTCCGGTGAACGTCCGGCACGCGGCCAGCGACACCTGCTGGCCGAGCACGGTCTGGGCGGCCGCCTCGAAGGCATCCGGATGCCCGATCACGCGCAGCGCGGGCCGCTGACGCACCAGCGACCCCAGCACCGTATCGTCGCGGAACGCCGACTCCACCGCCTCGACGTCGGTGTCGAGGTCGAACCATTCGCGCACCGCCTCGATGACGGACGGCGTCGCCGATCCGTGCACCTCCACGCCGTCATCCCGCACGGTGACCGTGATCGGTACGGGCTTCTCGCCGGATGCCCCACCGACCAGGCGGCTCACTGTGCCGTTCTCCGGATCCACCCGCTCGACCCCCGGCACGCTGTGGCGAACGAGGGAGTCGAGCACGACATCCCGTTCCAGGCGGCCGGCCAGGAACGTCGGCGCCGCCTCGCTCACGCCGCTGCTTCCAGAGAGAGGAGCGCCCGTTTGGCGTCGAGACCGCCCACGTAGCCGCCGAGAGATCCGTCTCCGCGCAGCACCCGGTGGCACGGCACGACAACGGGGAGCGGGTTCGTCGCGCAGGCCGTGCCGACGGCGCGGAACGCACGCGGGCGCCCGGCCGCGTCGGCGAGCCGTGCGTAGCTGGTGGTGTGCCCGTACGCGATCGACGGGAGCAGGCGCTGCACCTCGCCTCTGAACCCGCGGCTGAGCGCGAAATCGAGGGGGAGATCGAACGATGTGCGGTGCCCCGCGAAGTACTCGTCCAGCTCGGCAGCCGCCCGATCCAGCCGGCCGGGCGCCTCGAGCACCCGCGGACTCACCCGGTCGGCCAGCGTCTCCAGCACCGTGTCGAAGCCCTCGCTCTCGAACGCCACCCGCACGATGCCATGCTCCGTCGCCGCGACCAGCAGCCGGCCAACCGGACTGTCGACCACACGATAGGCGACATCGACGAGGCCTCGGTCGGCGGCCTCGCGCTCGAGCCGCTCGTGCAGTGAGGCCAGGGTCGTCTCGGTCTCGTCCGTGATCTCGTTCATCGCACAGCTCCCATCGCTCCTCGGAGGGTGCGGATACCGTCGGATGCCGCTCTGCGCGCAGCCTCCGCGGTCCCGCCGATGATGTCCGCCACCTCCCGATAGGCCAGCCCGCCGAGATAGTGGTACGTCACGGCCTGTCGCTGCCGGCTGGGCAGTGCGGCGACGGCCCTGGCCACCTCGTCGGCCTCGGCTTCGGCCTCCACCTCGTCCTCCGGGATGCCGATCGTGGCCGGCCTCTCGGGGAGGCGGTCGACGGTGATAGCACGGCGGCCCTCGGACCGGATCAGGTCGATGCACGTGCGGCGTGCGATCGTGACCAGCCACGCCTCGACGTTCGCGTCCGCCGGAAGGCGCGGGTAGGCATCCAGCGCCTTCAGAAACGTCTCCGACCAGGCGTCGTCCGCGTCGTGCGCGGACAGGATCGACCGGCACACGCGCAGCACGACGGCGCCGTGCGTGCGAACGACCGACTCGAAGGGCAGGAGCATCATCACACGGTAGACGCTGCCGCCGACGAGAACGTGAGGTCCGCTGACCAGCCGGCTACGCCAGGATGTCGCGCACCATCGGGATGACCTTCGTCGCGTACAGCTCGATGGAATGCGTGAGCAGCTCGTGCGGCATGGGGCCGTTCGCGTACTTGAGATCGAACCGGTCGACGCCGAGCACGCGGATCGCCTCGGCCATGCGCTTGGCGGCGGTCTCCGGCGAACCGGCGTACAGCGAGCCGTGCCGCACCTCGCTGATGAACTGCTCCTTGCTCTGCGGAGCCCATCCGCGTTCCGCGCCGATGCGGTCCATGGTGGCCTTCTGATACGGGTACAGCTGCTCCATGGCCAGCTCGTCGGTGTCGGCGATGAATCCGGGGGAGTGCATGGCCAGCGGCATCGGCTGCCTGTCCATCTGCTCCTGTGCCCGCTTGTACAGGTCGACGTACGGCGCGAAGCGGCCGGCGTTGCCCCCGATGATGGCCAGTGCCATGGGGATGCCGTACCTCACCGAGCGGATGACGCTCTCCGGGCTCCCGCCGACGCCCACCCACGCCTTGAGTCTGCCCGACTCCGTCTTCGGATAGACCTGCTGGTCGGTGAGCGGCGCTCGCACCGTTCCCGCCCAGGTCACGGGATCCTCGTTCAGCAGCAGGCTGAACAGCTCGAGCTTCTCCTCGAACAGCTTCTCGTACTGTGCGAGGTCGTATCCGAAGAGCGGGAACGACTCCGTGAACGACCCGCGTCCCACCGTGATCTCGGCTCTGCCGCCGGAGATGGCGTCGAGGGTGGCGAAGCGTTCGTAGACGCGAACGGGGTCGTCCGAGCTGAGCACGGTCACCGCGGTGCCGACGCTGATGTTCTTCGTGCGAGCGGCGATCGCGGAGAGCACGACGTCGGGCGCGCTGATGGCGAAGTCGGCGCGGTGATGCTCACCGATGCCGAAGGCGTCGACGCCGAGCTCGTCGGCGAGCACCGCCTGCTCGACGACCTCGCGGATCGTCTTCGCGCCCTGACCCTGACTCCCGTCCTCGGCGAGCGGGACGTCCCCGAACGTGTCCAAACCGAACTGCACGGCCACCACGGCCCCTTTCGTCATGTCCAGCACTCATATATGCAAATGCATAGGGCGCCAACGTCGCCGACCCCGCCATCATTCCGTCGATGCGCGGTTCGGTCGACCACCGCGGCCTGGGGAAGTCCGCGTCACGAGGGCGGCCGCGCCTCGCCATAGCTGCGCCACGGCCGGTCCGCATGGCGGCGCAGCCGACGGCTCGGCACCAGAAGGAGCCGCATCACGCTCGCGCGCAAGGGGTGGGTGCCGCATCCCATCCGTCGTAGCGTGGCGTGCATGGATGCGCTGGATCTGGCGAAGAAGCACACCAAACGCGCCGCGAAGCGCACGGAGAAGCTGGTCAAGACCCATCGCGAGCACGAGCAGAAACCGCCGTCACGCGAGGAGCTCGCCCTGCGCGAGCGTGAGGAGAAGGCGGCGGCGTCTGCCCGATACGGCCGCCTCCCGTGGAAGTACGTGCTCGGTCGCACCCTGCGCGAGTACGGCAGAGACGGATGCTCCAACATCGCGGCCGGGCTCACCTACTTCTCCGTGCTGTCGGCCCTGCCCGCTCTCCTCGCGCTCATCTCGGTTCTCGGTCTGCTGGGTGCCGACCGCTCCGGATCGAAGAAGCTCCTGGAGGTGATCGACACGGTCGCACCGCAACAGGTGCAGCCGGCGCTGTCCTCCTTGCTCTCGCAGCTCACCTCGTCGAGCGCAGCGGGCATCGGGCTCGCCATCGGCATCATCGGAGCCGTGTGGTCCGCCTCCGGCTACGTCGGCGCGTTCACGCGCGCCGTGAACCGCATCTATGGAGTGAAGGAGGGACGCACGACCATCGTGCTGCGCTCGCAGCAGGTTCTGATCACGGTCGTCGTGCTCGCGCTCGCCGTCGTGATCGTGCTCGCCCTCGTCCTGAGCGGCTCGGTCTCGCGCACGATCGGCCAGGCGCTGGGGATCGGAGACGCGGTGTTCACCACGTGGGAGATCGTCAAGTGGCCCCTGATCGCTGTCGCGGTCATCCTCGCCGTCGCCGTGCTGTACTTCGGGGCGCCGAACCTCCATCACCCGCGCATCCGCTACGTCGCGTCCGGCGCGGCGATCGCGGTCGTCATCATGGTCGTCGGCTCGGTGCTCTTCGGGTTCTACGTGTCCAACTTCTCCAGCTACAACCGCGTCTACGGTGCGGTCGGCGGCCTGCTCGTCGCTCTGCTCTGGGTGTGGCTGGTGAACCTCGCACTCGTGATCGGGGCCGAGATCGGATCCGAGCTGGAACGCGGGCACGAGTTGTCCATTGGCGAGTCGGCGGAGCGCGTCGTCAGGCTCCGCGTGCGCGGCGAGAAGGCGTCGGACAAGGCGGAGGAGAAACTCAGGGCCGACGAGCGGGTGGGAGCTGCCATCCGCAGAGCGACAGCGATTCAGGGCGGCAGGGACGGCGCGATGAGTGCGTAACCGGCAGGAGCCGGGTTAGCCTGACAGCGTTCCTCCTGCACCGCGTTCACGCATCCGTCAGCGGATGCCACCATCCGTTCACACCACAGGGAGACATCGATGATCGCGTCCATTCTCGAGAACGACAGCGTGCACTTCGAGCACAGGGGCCTCGGATACGTGGTGCACCGGATGGGACCGGCCGACTGGGTCGTGCGGTCAGACGACGGCCGCGCGATCGGAGCCCTGACGGTGGTCTCGCCGGAGGGCGAGGAACACGAACCGGTCTACGGCGGCATCATCGCAGGCCAGACGGAGACCGACTACGAGGGCTCCGACTGGGAGTCGATCGTGCGCGGGCTCGTCAACGAGGCGTTGGACGCCGATGACGGATCCATGACCCAGGTGACGACGCAGCACTGACGAGCCGGCGCTGACTGGCCGCGTTGACGGCTCAGCGCTGAAACGCAGCATGACGGCCCGACGCTGACGGTTCAGCTCTCGCGCACCACGTCGCGCGGATCCTTGTCGGTGCGCCACCCGCGCCAGGACGGCTGCCTGAGGCGGCCGCCTCTCGTCCACTCCGCGAACTCCACCTCGCCGACGAGGTCGGGCTTCACCCAGTGCACCCCGCGAGCGTCGGCCGGCGGGATGTCCTCGAACGGGTTCGTCTTCGCCTCGAGGCCGCCCAGTCGCTCGGCGATCTCGTCGAGCGCGGCGTCGCCGAACCCGGTGCCCACCTTGCCCACGTAAGTGAGCTTCCTGCCGTGCGGGATGCCGAGCAGCAGTGATCCGACGCCGTTCGCTCGTCTCCCTTCCCCGGGTTTCCAGCCGCCGATCACCACTTCCTGCGTTCCGTGGTGCTTCACCTTGACCCACGCGGTCGACCGCCTGCCCGAGGCGTACGTGGACTCCCTGTCCTTGGCCACGATGCCCTCGAGCCCGGCCTTCTTGCTGCGGGCCATGGCCTCCTCGATCGGCAGGTCGACGGCATCCGGAACCTGGAGAATGCCGCGATGGCGGTCGGTGACGACGTGCTCCAGGGCCGCGCGGCGCACCTCGTACTCCTCGCTTGTGACGTCGTGGCCGTCGAGCTCGAGGATGTCGAACGCGTAGTAGCGCACGGGGACACGCGCCGCGGTGCGCGAGATCTCGGTCTCGTTCTGCAGGTTCATCCGCTGCTGCAGAAGCCCGAAGTCCGGATGCCCGTCGTTCAGCGCGACGATCTCGCCGTCGAGCACGGCGGGCGAGCGCACGCCGTCCGCGATCGCCGTCAGCTCCGGATACTGCGCCGTGACGTCGTGTCCGTTGCGGGTCACGAGCCGCACGGCGCCCTCCTGCACGTAGGCGATCGCGCGGATGCCGTCCCACTTGTTCTCGAAGACCCAGCGGTCCTCGTCGTGGCCGAGCTGCGCCGCGCTGCCGAGCGTCGCGAGCATGGGGGAGTAGTCCTTGCGGTGCGGCTGGAGGTCCATCCGGTGGATGAGCCAGTTCTTCTCATCAGCGGAGGAATCCGAGGAGCCGCGCCTGGTCGAATGCCCGGTGTGGATGAGCGCCACCTTCACCGGCTGTCCGCCGAGGCCGCCTCCCTCCGACGGATGCAGCGTGACGATGACCTCCTCGCCCTCTCGCCACTTCTCGAGGTCGTACACGCCTGAGTCCCAGATGTCCACGTGTCCTGCGCCGTATTCCCCGCGCGGAATGTCTCCTGCGAAGCCCCCGTAGTCCAGGGGGTGGTCTTCGGTCTGCACCGCGAGGTGGTTCTCCTTGGTGTCTGTCGGCACGCCCTTCGGAAGCGCCCAGCTCACGAGCACGCCGTCTCGCTCGAGCCTGAAGTCGTAGTGCAGCCGGCGCGCGGCGTGCTTCTGGATCACGAACGAACGCCCATTGGTGGTCTTCGGCTTCCCGCGCGGCACGGGTTCCGGGGTCTTCGCGGCGTCGCGTTTGCTCCGGTACACCGTGAGCCGGTCGCGCGAGGACCCGGCCCGGGCCTGCTCGTCGGCGCTTTCCGCTGCTTCGGACGAGTCCCGGCCGGCATCCGTCTTGGCCGATCTGCCGCCGCGCCCGCTTCGGGCTGCCGCCTTGGCGTCGCTCGCGGACCCCTGCGAGGCCTCCGCGAGTGGATCGCCCTTCGTCGCCACGCGTTTCAGCACCTCCTCGTATCCCAGATGGCGCAGCTTGGGCGACGCGAGCTCGCGCCAGGTGCGGGGCACGGCCACCGTCGGGTGAGCCCGTCCGCGGAGTGAATAGGGTGCGATCGTGGTCTTGTTCGCGTTGTTCTGACTCCAGTCGATGAAGACCTTGCCCGCGCGATCGGCACGTTTCATCGTGCTGATGACCTCGTCTTTGTGATCCGCCTCCAGAGCGCGCGCGAGCTCGTGCGCGACCTGCGAGATCTGATCCGACGTCTGGCGCCCGTCGAGCCGCGCGTACAGATGGATGCCCTTGCTGCCGCTCGTCACCGGAACGGGATCCAGCCCCACGTCGGTGAGGATGTCCCTCGCCCAGCCGGCCACCTCGGCGCACTCGATCAGTCCCACACCCTCTCCGGGGTCGAGGTCGAGCACGAGGCGGTCGGGGTTCTTCCTGGCTCCGCGGGGGCCCGCCTTCCACTGCGGAACGTGGATCTCCAGCGCCGCGATCTGGCCGAGCCAGGCGAGCACGGCAGGCTCGTTCACGAGCGGATACGTGTTCGCGTGATCCTTGTGCTCGATGGTGACGCGCGGAACCCAGTCCGGCGTGCCCTCGTCGAGGTTCTTGTGGAAGAACGGCGCCTCCGGATGCTCGCCGGTGCCGACGCCGTTCGGCCACCGTTTGCGCGTGGCGGGCCGACCCTGCGCGTGTTCGATGAGAAACGGGGCGATCTGGGCGTAGTAGGCGACCACGTCGCCCTTGGTCGTGCCGGTCTCGGGGTACAGCACCTTGTCGAGGTTGGTCAGTTTGAGCCGGTGCCCGTCGATCTCCACCAGCTGAGAACCGCCCGACCGCCGCGAGCCGGATGTGCCGCCGGAGGCGCGGGATGCGTTGTTGGCCGCCATGTGACAGACGTTACGCTCGCCCGAGCAGCGGTCGCGACGGCTTGACGGCCGTCAGAGAGCGGCTCGTGACGCTCCGCTCTCGGTCTGTCCGCGCATCCCTGGTGGGCAGCGCATAGGGCGGCGCATCGGGCAGGAGGGTTGTCGTTCGGCACGGAGGGCTGTGCAATAGACGGTATGCGAGCCATCGGTAAGCGTGTGATCGCCTTCGGCCTGGTCAACGTGCCCGTGAAGATCTACAGCGCCACGGAAGACCACGACGTGTCGCTGCACCAGGTGCACGACAAGGACGGCGGTCGCATCCGCTACAAGCGCACGTGCGAGATCGACGGCAGCGTCGTCCCCTATGAGCACATCGTCAAGGCCTACGACTCAGGAGACCAGACGGTCGTCCTCACCGACGAGGATCTCTCCTCGCTTCCGGAGGAGCGCAGCAACGAGATCGAGGTGGTCGAGTTCGTCCCCGACGACCAGGTGGATCCGATCATGTTCGAGCGCAGCTACTTCCTGGAACCGGACTCCAAGTCGGCCAAGGCGTACGTGCTGCTCCGTCAGACCCTCGAAGCGACCAACCGCACCGCGATCGTCAAGTTCGCGCTGCGCCAGAAGACCCGGCTTGGCGCCCTTCGTGTGCGCGACGGCGTGCTCGTGCTCCAGGGCCTGCTGTGGGCCGACGAGGTGCGCAAGCCCGAGTTCCAGAGCCTCTCGGAGAACGTCAAGGTCACCGACAAGGAACTGGACATGTCCGCGCGACTCGTCGCCAGCTACGAGAGCGACTTCTCGCCGGAGAAGTTCGAAGACGACTATCAGATCCAGTTGAAGAAGCTCATCGACGCCAAGCTCGAGCAGGGCGAGAGCATCGACACGGGGGCCACCTTCGGCGAAGAGGGCGAAGGCGAGAAGGGCGAGGTCCTCGACCTCATGGAGGCCCTGCGCCGGAGCGTGGAGAAGAACAGGGGAGCGAAGAAGGGCACGTCCACGGGCTCGAAGACTCGCTCCTCGAAGCCTCGCACCACGAAGCCGCGAGCGCCGAAGGCGGACACGGGGAGCACAGGAAGCCGCACGCGCAAGAAGGCGGGCTGAACCCGAGCGGGTGGATGAACCGCGCGGCGTCCTCGTCGACGAGTGCCGCGTCAACCCCCTGCTCTGGGGGCACCGCCGATTCGCTCGCTGCAGTGACTCCTCCGGTCGCCCGGCCAGGCGGGCGTGAGCGCCATTCCAGGCTTCCTGGATTCCGATATGCCGTGAGCGGGCATCCGTGCTGCGATGATGGGCAGATGGGATACCTCATCTACGGTTCCGGTGCTGAGTACGAGATCGACGACCGCACCCTGGCTCATCTCAAGATCGCGATCGTGGTCAAGCTTCGGTTGCAGGAGAGCTTCCTGATCAACTGGACCGTCCCCGCCGAAGAAGGCTCGGGACGTGTGAGCCTGTGGGTCTCGCCCGCGATACCTCTGCAGTTCCGGTTCTCGGGCAGCAGGCCGCCGGAGCTCAACCGCGTCTGGCTCGAGGCGCTCGCGCTCTCGTCGCACGGGACGCGGGGCATGGTCGTGATGCCGGAGTCGGACGCGGAGGGTTTCGTGGCTTCTGCGCCGAGCGCAGGCTAGGCGTGTCGGAGGCGACGGGGCCGGCAGGCGGCCGCGCACACGACGCCGAGCGCACAGCGCCGTCGACGGGAAGCGGTGGCCCTGCGCATCTGCAGCGCCGGCCACTCGGCAGCGGAGACGCGTGGGTGGACGGCCCCGACGGCCGGCGGTTCTGGGGAACGTACGGGGCGGCCGGACTCCTCGTCGTCAGTGAGGACTCCGGCATCCTCTTGCAGCATCGCGCGGAATGGAGCCACTTCGGCGGCACGTGGGGACTGCCGGGAGGCGCTCGCCATCGTGACGAGAGCGCCAGGGACGGCGCCGTGCGGGAGGCTGCCGAGGAAGCGGGGGTGCCTCCCGAGTCGGTGCAGCCCCTCTTCCTCTCCCGGCTCGACCTCGGCTGGTGGTCGTACTCGACCGTCGTCGCAGCGACGTCGTCTCCGTTCGTGCCGGTCATCGGCGACGCGGAGAGCATCGAGGTGCGTTGGGTTCCCCTCGACGACGTCGAGAGCCTGCCACTCCACCCATCGTTCGCGGAGCGTTGGCCTCAGCTCCGCCCCGACCTGTTCCGCCGGCCCGTCGTCATCGTCGACGCTGCGAATGTCGTCGGCTCACGGCCGGATGGCTGGTGGCGGGACCGGCCAGGGGCGGCAGCGCGGCTCGTCGAGCATCTCGGCGCGCTGGGCGACACCGGCTGGCCGGCCGCGATGCTGGGCCTGCCGCACGACGCGTGGTGGCCGAACGTGGTCGTCGTGCTGGAAGGTGAGGCGAAGCGGATGCCGCAGCCCGAGCACCTGCACGGGCTCACCATCGTGCGAGCGGACGCCGACGGCGACTCGGCCATCATCGAGCGAACGCGGTCGCTTCCCGATCCTGCTCAGGCGATCGTGGTGACGGCGGACAGAGGGCTGGCGCACCGCGTTGCCGAGCTGGGAGCGGCCGTCGCATCCCCCGCCGCGCTCTGGAGAGGAGCGCACGCGCTGGGCTGAGCGGGCTCCCAGGGGATACCGGATCTCCGGGACGCACAGCCCTGCACGCCGGGCCCTCTGGAACGCGCGGGCCGCGGGGTCACGCGGACGCCTGGTACGCGCGGACCTCTGGGATCGAGGCTCAGGCCGGTGTCGCTTGCTCGGCGAGCGAGCCCTTCCACTTCACGAGGGCGCGCACCGTCGAGCTCGGATCCTCGGCGAGAACGTCCATCACGTCCGCAGGCACGAAGTAGTTGACCGCGACCCAGCCGCGCACGAGCTCCGACCGGTCTCCGGCCAGTTCTCTCAGCACGTCGCACGGCGTCGCTTCGTTGCGAGCGACGCAGGCCCGCACGCCATCGTCGGGGTCCCGCGCAAGCGTCTCGAAGAGGTCCGGCGGCGTGTTGTAGCTGCTCGCGACGCTCTCGCGGATCTTGGGGTTCTCGCTCTCGGCGAGGAGCCGCAACCGCCGGATCTTGCTCTCCGTGATCGCGGGCATGGGGTGCAGAGCCGCCGCCTCCTCAGCACTCAGCATCGCCGGAGCCGCGCGGCGCATGGCTTCGCGCTGGGCTGGTGTGTTGAAGCGGATGCACGACATGCCTCCAGGCTAGCGACGGTGTGCGTCATCCGGTCGCATCAGCACGCGCGTCAGCCGGTCGTGCGCCGACGCGCTTCTGCGCGTCGCTCAGCGTGCCGTCGCGGCGAGCCGACGGCGCTTCGGCAGCCACGGCACCACGGCGGAGGTGGTCGCCTGGTATTCGGCGTACTCCGGGTAGCGGCTGCGCGTGATGCTCTCGGTGAAGATCGTGGATCCGATGAAGAGCACGGTCAGCAGAAGCGCGCCCAGAACGGTCCACTGCAGCACGGAGCGGGCAGCGATCGCTCCGAAGAAGAAGAACACCCACCATTGGGCCTGCTCGAAGAAGAAGTTCGGATGCCGCGAGAAGCGGAAGAGCCCGGACTGCAGGAAGCGGGGGTTCGGCTGACGACCCGCAGCCACCTCCGCCGCCTTCCAGGCGTGGAAGTCCCACTGCTGCTGGTCGGCGACCGACTCACCGATCAGGAACACGAGGAAGACCACGGCCGCGACGACATCGAGAACGGTGAACGGGCTCTGGTGCTCGTATGCCGTCCAGGCGGGCAGCGTGAACAGGAAGATCAGAACGTTCTGGTAGATCACGATGAAGAGCAGGTTGAACAGGAACCACTTCCAGCCGGCGATCCTCGATCGCAGCAGCGCCCAGCGGTAGTCCTCGCCGCCTGCCGCGTAGCCGCCCTTCCTCGCGAAGTTGAACGTGAGTCTGGCTCCCCACAGCGTGACCAGCGCGGCCATCACGTCCAGGCGCGGGTCGGTGAGGCCCGCGGCGATCGCGTACACCCAGACGTAGACGACGGGGATGATCGACCAGATGCGGTCGACCCACGAGTACTCCTTGGTGAGAAGCGACAGCACCCAGGTCACGACGCAGACCGCCGCGAGTATCCATAGGCACACGATCACGGGGGACATGTACCGAATTCTAGGGGTGCAGCTGAACCCGGGCCATCGTCGGCCGGAGGCCGCAGCGGACGGCAGTCCTCGGGGAGGCGACAAGCGGCACGCACCCGGTCGGCCTAAGATTGCCAGCCGTGGCACAAGCATCCGGAGCGGTCTCCTCTCGGGTGTTCACCATCCCCAATCTGCTCAGCTTCTTCCGCCTCGCGCTCGTTCCGGTCTTCCTCTTGTTCGTGATAGCGGGCTGGGATGCCTCGGCCCTGCTCGTGCTCGTCGTCGCCAGCGTCACCGACTTCTTCGACGGGTTCCTGGCGCGACGTCTCCATCAGGTCTCGCGTCTCGGTCAGCTGCTCGACCCGGCGGCCGACCGGCTCTACATCTTCGCTGCGCTCATCGGGCTCGCATGGCGCGAGCTGCTTCCGTGGTGGCTCGTGGCGGCCATCGTCGCGCGCGACGTGATGCTGCTCGTCCTCGGCATCGTGCTGGCCAACCACGGCCACGGCCCTCTGCCCGTGCATCATCTGGGCAAGATCGCCACATTCGCGCTGCTCGTCGCGCTGCCGGTCCTCATGCTGGGCGAGGCGTTCCCGGTCATCGCGTGGGCGTCCCAGCCGGTCGGCTGGGCGATCGCGATCTGGGGCGCCTTCCTCTACTGGTGGGCCGGCATCCTCTACATCCGTGAAACGCGGCGTGTGGTTCGCGGTGCGCCTGTCATAGCCGGTGCGGCATCCGATACGCTTTCTGCAGAGGAGGTCGACGGTGGCTGAGCAGAACAACCCGAACCGCGAAGCACGCTCCGCCTCGGGGGAGGACACGACCGCCGGATTCGGCGAGGAGTTCGCCGCGGCGATGAACGCGCAGGCCGCCGGCGTCTCGCCGGAGGAGCGCGAGGCGATCAGCGCGCTGCCGAGCGGCTCGGCGCTGCTGATCGTGCGGCGTGGTCCCAACACGGGGGCGCGCTTCCTGCTGGACGCGGACGTCACGACGGCCGGCAGGCATCCGGACGCCGACATCTTCCTCGACGACGTGACGGTCTCGCGCCGGCATGCCGAGTTCATCCGGCACGGAACGGCCTTCGAGGTGAAAGACCTGGGCTCCCTCAACGGCACGTACTTCGACGGAGTGCGCGTCGAGAGCGCCATGCTGACAGACGGCGCCGAGGTGCAGGTCGGAAAGTTCCGCCTCACGTTCTATGCGGCCCGCCCCGACCTGGACGCGTCGGCGACGGCCTGATGGCCCGCGAGTCCTCACAGGCGCGCGGTTCCGCGGTCGCCCGTGGACCCGCGCTGCTGAGCATCGGCCAGGTGCTCGCCCAGCTGACCCCTGAGTTCCCGGACCTCGCCCCGTCGAAGCTGCGATTCCTCGAGGAGCAGGGGCTCGTCACGCCCGCTCGCACGGCGTCCGGCTATCGCAAGTTCTGTGCCGAGGACGTCGAGCGGCTGCGCACAATCCTCACGCTGCAGCGCGAGCACTACCTTCCCCTCAAGGTGATCCGGTCGTACCTCGCCGATCAGGACGCCGGCCGGGCGCCCATCCTCCCCGGCACCACGGGACCGTCCCGCCCGACCATCCTGTCGACCGGGCGGCGCTTCAGCCGCGACGAGCTGCTGAACGAGGCGGATGCCTCGCCCGCGCTGCTCCAGGAAGCGATCGCGGCATCCTTGATCGCCCCGGCCGAGGTGTACGGCGACGATCAGCTGACCGTGCTCAAGGCCCTCGTCGAACTGCACCGCTCGGGAATCGAGCCGCGGCATCTGCGCGGGCTCCGGGCATCGGCGGAGCGTGACATCGGTCTCATCGAGACGGCCCTCGCACCCGTGCTGCGCCGGGCGGATGCGAGTGCGCGAGCCCGCGCGGGGGAGCTCGGTCGCGAGCTCGCGGACGATCTCGAGACGGTGCGCTCAGGCATCGTGCGTGCCGCTCTCACGCGCCTGGCACCGTGAGCGTGCGGGAGCCGGCGACACGCCGACCGGTTGGGGCGGATGTCATTGATCGCTTCCGTCGGCACGGTTACCGTGGAGGGTACGCCGCGCGTCAGCGGGGTGCCTGGGGTGAGAGGGAACGCGCATGACGGAAGTTCGTCGGAATGACGACGCTCGCTACGACCTCGGCTTCCTGTTCACCGACGGTCTTCCGGAGATGGATGACGTCTCGGGCTATCGCGGCGCCGTCGCGGCCCGCGCGGCCGGCATCAGCTACCGGCAACTGGACTACTGGGCGCGGACGGGTCTCGTCGAGCCGACCGTCAGAGGAGCGGCGGGGAGTGGGTCGCAGCGGCTGTACGGCTTCCGCGACATCCTGGTGCTCAAGCTCGTCAAACGCCTGCTCGACACCGGCATCTCGCTCCAGCAGATCCGCACCGCGGTGGAGCAGCTGCGCAAAGAGGGTGTCAACGACCTTGCGCAGACCACACTCATGAGCGACGGTGCCAGCGTCTACCTGTGCACGTCGGACGACGAGGTGATCGACCTCGTGGGCCGTGGTCAGGGCGTGTTCGGCATCGCGGTGGGCAAGGTGCTCCGTGAGGTCGAGACCAGCCTGGTCGAGCTGAACGTGCAGGCGTCGGACCCGATGGACGAGCTCGCGGCTCGTCGCGCGGCCCGCAAGATCAGCTGAACGCCGCCGGCAAGATCAGCTGAAGCACTCAGTCGAGCGACGCTGCGCCGACCGCGCTCAGGCGACCCGCACGCAACCGACGGCTGTCGATCGGCGGCATCGATCAGCGGCGTCGACGAACGTGCGTCGGCCAATCAGCCGAGGCCGTCCTCGATCGGGGCCGCGCCGAATCCTCAGTTGCTGCTCTCGGCGTATTCGCCCATGCGCGCCGTCCTGAGCACGCGCTCGAGCAGCATGTCGAAGTTGTGCGCCATCTCCTGCGCGCTCTCACCCGGCCAAACGTGCAGCGGCTTGGCAGCGCCCTGCGCCTGCTGCAGCGAGGTGCGCTCAGGGAGCTGAGGCGAGAGCACGAGCGGCCCGAACATGTCGCGCAGCTCCTTGATGCGGAACTGGTGCTCCAGGGACTGCACCCTGGCCCGGTTCACGATGATCCCGAGCGGCTGAAGCCGGGGAGACAGGCCGCGCCTGATCTCCTCGATGGCGCGCAGCGCGCGGTCGGCAGCGGCCACGGAGAACAGGCCGGGTTCCGTCACGACAGACACCCGGTCGCTCGCGGCCCACGCAGTGCGGGTCAGGGCGTTGAGTGATGGCGCGCAGTCGATGAGCACGAGGTCGTAGTCGTGCTCCACGTTGGCGAGCGCCTCTTCGAGCTTCCAGATGTCGCGGATCGAGGGGTGCGGACCGTCGAAGTTGATGGCGGACGGACTGCCGATCATGACGTCGACCTTGCCCGGCCGCCCGCGCGTCCACCCGCTCGGCGCGATCGCCGCACGCACCACCTTCTCCTTCGGAGAGGCGAGCACGTCGGCCACGTTGAGGTGGCCGGCGATCGTGATGTCCATGCCGGTCGAGACGTCGGACTGCGGGTCGAGGTCGACGACGAGCGTGCGCAGGCCCTTGGCGAAAGCGGCTGAGGCGAGGCCCAACGTCACGGTCGTCTTGCCGACACCGCCTTTGAGGGAACTGACGCTGAGCACATGCACAAGAGGCAACGTTACCGTCAGTAGTCTTAGAGAACCTAACCGTTCGCTGAGCGGCGCGTGCCCCGCCAGAGAGGCTCTGATGTTCACGAAGATCCTGGTTGCCAACCGCGGGGAGATCGCCATCAGGGCGTTCCGCGCGGCCTACGAACTCGGCGCGCAGACCGTCGCGGTGTTCCCGTACGAAGACCGCAATTCGATGCATCGGCTCAAGGCGGACGAGGCGTACGAGATCGGCGAGCCGGGGCATCCGGTGCGCGCCTACCTCGATGTCGACGAGATCATCAGGGTCGCGAAGCAGTCCGGCGCCGACGCCATCTACCCCGGCTACGGCTTCCTGTCCGAGAACCCGGAGCTCGCCGAGGCGGCCGCGCGCGCGGGCATCACGTTCATCGGCCCGAACGCGGATGTGCTGCGGATGGCGGGCAACAAGGTGACGGCGAAGGAGCACGCGATTGCCGCAGGCGTTCCCGTTCTGGCCTCGACACCGCCGTCGCGAGACATCGAGGAGCTCCTGGCGGGTGCCGAGGCGATCGGGTTCCCCGTCTTCGCGAAGGCCGTCGCGGGAGGCGGCGGCCGCGGCATGCGGCGGGTGAACAGTCTGGCCGACCTGAGACCGGCGCTCGAAGAGGCGATGCGGGAGGCCGACAGCGCGTTCGGCGACCCCACCATGTTCCTCGAGCAAGCCGTGCTGAGACCGCGGCACATCGAGGTCCAGGTGCTGGCGGATGCCTCCGGCCACACCGTGCACCTGTTCGAGCGGGACTGCTCCGTGCAGCGCCGACACCAGAAGGTGCTCGAGATCGCGCCCGCGCCCAGCCTGCCCGACGACATCCGGCAGTCGCTCTACCGCGACGCCGTGGCGTTCGCCGAGTCCATCGGCTACGTCAACGCGGGAACCGTCGAGTTCTTGCTCGACACGGTGGGGGAGCGTGCCGGGCAGCACGTCTTCATCGAGATGAACCCCCGCATCCAGGTGGAGCACACGGTCACGGAAGAGGTGACGGACGTCGACCTGGTGCAGTCGCAGATGCGCATCGCGGCGGGGGAGACGCTCGCCGACCTGGGGTTGCATCAGGAGAGCATCCAGCTGCACGGCGCTGCCATTCAGTGCCGCATCACTACGGAGGATCCGACTCAGGGCTTCCGGCCGGACACCGGAACCATCACCACCTACCGTTCACCCGGTGGCGGCGGCATCCGGCTCGATGGCGGCACGGTCGCCGCGGGTGCGCAGATCAGCCCCCATTTCGACTCGATGCTGGCCAAGCTCACCTGCCGCGGCCGTGATTTCGGCGCAGCTGTGCTCCGCGCCAGGCGCGCGCTGGCCGAATTCCGCATCCGCGGTGTCGCCACGAACATCCCGTTCCTCCAGGCGGTGCTGGACGACCCGTCGTTCGTGGCCGGCGATCTGAGCACGTCGTTCATCGAGGAACGTCCGCAGCTGCTGCGCGGGCGGGTGTCGAAGGATCGCGGAACGAAGCTCCTGAACTGGTTGGTCGACGTCACGGTGAACCAGCCGAACGGCCCTCGGCCGTCGGTGGCCGACCCGGTCGCGAAGCTGCCCGCTATCGATCTGAAAGCGCCTGCGCCCGATGGATCGCGGCAGCGTCTTCTCGCGCTCGGTCCTGCCGCATTCGCCGCCGAACTGCGCGCTCAGACCGCCCTCGCAGTGACCGAGACCACTTTCCGCGACGCCCACCAGTCGCTGCTGGCCACCCGAGTGCGCACCAGGGACCTGCTTGCCGTCGCGCCCTACGTGGCGAGGCTCACCCCTCAGCTGCTCTCGGTCGAGGCATGGGGCGGCGCCACGTACGACGTGGCCCTCCGCTTTCTCGGCGAGGATCCGTGGGAGCGGCTCGCCGCCCTGCGCGATGCCCTCCCGAACATCAACATCCAGATGCTGCTACGTGGCAGGAACACCGTCGGGTACACGCCGTATCCCACGGAGGTCACGGATGCGTTCGTTCGTGAAGCGGTCTCGACCGGTGTGGACATCTTCCGCATCTTCGACGCGCTCAACGACGTCGGCCAGATGCGCCCGGCCATCGACGCCGTGCTGGCCAGCGGCACCGCCGTGGCCGAGGTGGCGGTCTGCTACACGGGCGACGTGCTCGATCCCGCAGAGGAGCTGTACACGCTCGACTACTACCTGAGGCTCGCGGAGAACATCGTCAAGGCCGGAGCGCACGTTCTGGCCATCAAGGACATGGCCGGCCTGCTCCGGCCGGGTGCCGCCGAACTCCTCGTGCGCTCGTTCCGGGAGCGGTTCGACCTCCCGGTGCACGTGCACACGCACGACACCGCCGGCGGACAGCTGGCGACTCTGCTGGCGGCCAGCGCTGCGGGTGCCGACGCGGTCGATGTCGCCAGCGCGCCCATGGCGGGAACGACGAGCCAGCCATCGGCATCCGCTCTGGTCGCGGCCCTCGCCCACACCGACCGGGATACGGGCATTCCGCTGCGCAACGTGACGGACCTCGAGCCGTACTGGGCGGCGGTTCGCGGCATGTACTCGCCGTTCGAGTCGGGACTGCCAGGACCGACCGGGCGCGTCTACACGCACGAGATCCCCGGAGGACAGCTGTCGAATCTCAGGCAGCAGGCGAAAGCCCTCGGGCTGGCCGAGGACTTCGAGCTGATCGAGGACATGTACGCGGCCGCGGATCGCATCCTCGGCCGCATCCCCAAGGTGACGCCCTCGTCGAAAGTGGTAGGCGACCTCGCCTTGCATCTGGCCGCCGTGCACGCCGACCCCGACGACTTCGAGCAGAACCCGCAGAAGTACGACGTTCCGGACTCGGTCGTCGGGTTCATGGCAGGCGAGCTCGGCGACCTGCCGGGTGGATGGCCAGAGCCGTTCCGCAGCAAGGTGCTCGAGGGCAAGAACGTGCGGGTCGCGGTGGCAGACCTCTCCGCCGACGATCGGGCGGCGCTCGACGGCGACTCTGCGTTGCGTCGCACCACCCTCAACCGACTGCTGTTCCCGGCGCCCGCCAGGCATTTCGAGCAGGTGCGCGAACTGTTCGGCGACGTCTCGGTTCTCGACACGGCCGACTACCTGTACGGGCTGACGCCCGGCCGGGAGCACGTCATCCGCCTGGCGCCCGGGGTGCGTCTCTACGCCGGACTGGAGGCGATCGGCGAGGCCGACGACAAGGGGATCCGCACGGTGATGACCACGCTGAACGGTCAGCTTCGTCCGGTCTTCGTGCGCGACCGCTCGATCACCGTGGAGGCGAAGTCCGCGGAGAAGGCGGATGCCTCCATCCCCGGCCACGTCGCCGCTCCGTTCTCCGGCGTCATCACGATGCAGGTGCAGGTGGGCGATCGCGTCGTCGCAGGCACACCTGTGGCCTCCATCGAGGCCATGAAGATGGAGGCGGCGATCGCCTCGCCGATCTCCGGAACCGTGGCACGGCTCGCCGTCCCCAAGACGCAGCAGGTGGATGCCGGCGATCTGCTCGTGGTGGTGAGCCCGGACTGACCCACGCCGGAGTCACGACCGCGTGGCTTGTCCACGTGCGGGTGCACGCGGACGGGGGAGGGCATCCGCCCCTATAAAATGAGCGGATGCCCGATCGTCCGATCCGCCTCTACGGCGACCCCGTGCTCTCCACCGTGTCCGACCCGATCACCACGGTGGACGACGGCGTGCGGGCGCTCGTCGCCGATCTCGTGGACAGCGTCAAGGTCGAGGGACGTGCAGGAGTCGCGGCGTGCCAGATCGGCGTGGGCCTTCGCGCGTTCAGCTACAACGTGGACGGCGAGGTCGGCTACCTGCTCAACCCCGAGATCGTCGAGCTCGGCGACGACGTGGAGGAGATCGACGAGGGATGCCTCTCCGTCCCCGGTCTCTGGTTCCCGACGCCGCGGCACACGTACGCCAAGGCCCGCGGCACCGATCTGGACGGCAACGAGGTCACCGTGGAGGGAACGGGGGTTCTCGCGCAGGCGTTGCAGCACGAGACCGATCACCTCGATGGCATCGTCTATCTCAAGCGGCTGAAGCCCGAGCGCCGCCGCGAAGCCATGCGCAAGGTTCGCGAGTCGGACTGGTTCTAGCCGTCCTGCCCGTCGTGCCTTCTCGGCACGCCGCGGCAGCAGCGAGCGGTCCGCTCAGCGCAGCGAGAAGCCCTCGGTCGCCGGAGCGTTCGAGTACAGCGCTTCGATCTGCGGGGCGAAGTCCTTCAGGATCTCGCCGCGCTTGATGCTGAGCTTCGGTGTCAGGTGGCCGCTCCGCTCCGTGAACTCGGTGGGCAGCACGACGAACTTGCGGATCGACTCCGCGCGCGAGACCTGCGCGTTCGCGGCATCCACGGCCTTCTGAAGCTCGGCGAGCACGGCAGGATGCTTCGCCGCGACCTCGAGCGGCATCGCGGCATCCTCCCCGTTGTTGTGCAGCCACACCGGGAGCATCTCGGTGTCCAGGGTGATGAGACACGCGATGAACGGCTTCTGGTCGCCGACGACCACGACCTGACCGACCAAGGGGTTGGCGCGGATGGGATCCTCCAGCACGGCCGGGGCCACGTTCTTGCCGCCCGCCGTGACGATGATCTCCTTCTTGCGTCCCGTGATGGTGAGGAAGCCGTCGTCGTCGAGACTGCCGAGGTCGCCGGTCTTGAACCAGCCGTCCTCGAACGACGATGCCGTCTGCTCGGGGTTCTTCCAGTACTCCTTGAACACGTCGACGCCCTTGACGAAGATCTCGCCGTCGTCCGCGATGCGGATGGCGACTCCCGGAAGCGGCAGTCCGACGGTGCCGATCTTCGTCGCCTGCGGCAGGTTCACGGTCGCAGGTGCCGTGGTCTCGGTCAGCCCGTAGCCCTCGAGCACCTTGATGCCCATGCTGTGGAAGAAGTGGCCCAGCCGGGCTCCCAGCGGCGCGGACCCGGAGACGGCGAACCGCACGTTGCCTCCCATGGCGGCGCGCAGCTTGGAGAACACCAGGCGGTTGAAGAGCGCGTACTGCATGCGAAGGCCGAGGGGAACGGATGCCCCGCCCTCCTGCGCCTTCGAATACTCGATGGCGACGTTCGCGGCCCTGCGGAAGATGGCGCCCCTGCCGCTCGACTCTGCGTTCTGCTCCGCCGAGTTGTAGACCTTCTCGAACACGCGGGGCACCGCCAGCAGGAAGCTCGGCTTGAACGTCCCGAGCGAGGGGAGCAGGTTGCGGGTGTCGGGCTGGTGTCCGACGCGCACGCCCCCGTGCACGGAGAGAACCGAGATGAAGCGCGCGAAGACGTGGGCGAGGGGAATGAACAGCAGCGTGGATGCCCCGCCCCTGTCGTCGACGACGTCGGACAGGGCTACGGCCGAGTTGCGCGAGAGCTCGACGAAATTCGAGTGCGTGATGACGCATCCCTTCGGCCTCCCCATCGAGCCGGACGTGTAGATGATGGTCGCGAGGTCGTCGGCCTCGGCGAGACCGCGACGACGGATGATCTCCTCGTCGGGAACGTCCCTCCCGGTCTGCACCAGCTTCTCGAGGTCGCCGAGCTCGATCTGCCACACGTTCCTGATCTGGGGAAGGTCGGCGGCGACCTCATCGAAGCGGGCGAAGTGGTCGGCGGTCTCCAGAAAGAGGGCTGAGGCGCCGGAATCGCTGAGATTCCACTGCACCTGCTGCGGCGAGCTGGTGTCGTAGATCGGAACGAGCACCGCTCCCGCGTACCAGGTGGCGAAATCGATGAGCGACCACTCGTAGCGCGTGCGGCACATGATGCCGATCTTGTCGGCCGGCTGCACGCCCGCGGCGACCAGGCCCTTCGCCAGGGCGATCACCTCGGCCTCGAACTGGGCGGCGGTGACATCCACCCAGCCGTTTCCCGCCGGCTTGGCGAAGATCACCTTGTCGGGGGATTCCGCCACCCGCTCGACCAGCAGGTCTGCAGTGTTCGCATGGGGATCAGCGGGCACGGCGGCAGGCGTTTCGGCATGGTTCACTGGTAGCTCCTTCGGCACCGATCCAACCACTACACTCTATGCTGCACTGGCCGACAGCTCCGACGGCCGGTCCTCCTCCGACGAAAGGCGACGTGAAGCGTGCACTCGATCGGAATCGACATCGGCGGCACGAAGATCGCCGGAGCTCTCGTCGACGAGCTGGGCGCGATCATCCGTGAGCACCGGGTGCCGACGCCGAAAGACGCGAAGGGCATCGAAGACGCCGTCGTCGACATGATCGGGGTGCTCGGTGAGGGCGCCGAGCCGGTCGGGGCCGGAGTGGCGGCCGCAGGATTCATCGACGCCGCACACTCCACTGTCTACTACGCCCCGAACATCGCCTGGCGCAACGAGCCGCTGCGCCAGAAGATCGAGGCTCGCGTCGACGTTCCGGTCATCATCGAGAATGACGCGAACGCCGCGGGCTGGGCGGAGTTCCGCTTCGGCGCCGGACGCCTGGTGAGCGACATGGTGATCCTCACGATCGGCACCGGAGTGGGCGGCGCGATCGTCAGCGAGGACCACCTCTTCCGCGGCGGCTTCGGTGCGGGCGCCGAGGTCGGGCACATGCGCGTGGTGCCGGGCGGCCTGCTGTGCGGATGCGGTGCCAGGGGCTGCATCGAGCAGTACGGATCCGGGCGTGCGCTGCAGCGCTACGCCAATGAGCTCGCCGATCAGGGAGGCATCGGCCAGGCTCTCGCAGATGTGCGGACCAGGACGGGCACACTGTCCGGTTCCGACATCAGCGACCTCATCCAGAGCGGTGACCCGGGAGCGCTTGCCGCTCTGCGGCAGCTCGGCGACTGGCTGGGGCAGGCGAGCGCCAGCCTGGGTGCGGTGCTCGACCCGCAGATGTTCGTGTTCGGCGGAGGAGTGGCGCAGGCCGGAGATCAGCTGCTCGAGCCGATCCGCGCCGCCTATCTCGAGAACCTGCCGGCCCGCGGCTACCACCCGGAGCCGGAGTTCCGCATCGCCGAACTGGTCAACGACGCGGGAGTCGTCGGCGCGGCAGACCTGGCAAGGGTGCACGCCACCAGGTGAGCGAACCGCCGGTCGAGTGAGCAAGCTCCCTCGACCAGGCCTCAATCGCCACTATCGCGAGTCCGCTCAATGGCTCAATGGGCCTGGTCGAGTGAGCGAGCTCCCTCGACCAGGCCTCAATCGCCACTAGGCTTCACGTGCACGCTACGAAAGGGTTGCGCGAGAGTGTTCTACTGGCTGCTGAAGTTCGTCGTGGCAGGACCTGCGCTCCGTGCCATCTTCCGGCCGTGGGTCATCGGGCTCGAGAACGTGCCGAAGGACGGCGCCGTCATCCTCGCCAGCAACCATCTGTCGTTCATCGACTCGATCTTCCTGCCGCTCGTGGTGAATAGGCACGTCTCGTTCCTCGCGAAAAGCGACTACTTCACGAAGCGCGGTCTCGTCGGCTGGCTCATGAAGACGTTCATGATGGCGACCGGTCAGCTTCCGATCGACCGAGGCGGCGGTCCCGCTTCGGAGGCCTCGCTCAACACCGGGCTGGGCGTTCTCGCCGGGGGTGAGATCCTCGGCATCTATCCGGAGGGCACACGCAGTCCCGACGGCCGTCTCTACCGCGGACGCACCGGCGTTGCGAGGATGATCCTCGAGGGCCATGTGCCCGTGGTTCCCGTGGTGATGATGGGCACCCAGGCCATCATGCCGATCGGCTCGAGGCTGCCTCGCATCCGTCGCGTCGGCGTCGTCTTCGGCGAGCCTCTCGACTTCTCCCGGTTCGAGGGACTGGAGGGCGACCGGTTCATCTTGAGGTCCATCACGGACGAGATCGTGTACGCGCTGCACAGCCTGGGCGGCCAGGAGTATGAGGATGTCTACGCCTCGACGGTCAAGGAGCGGCGCCCGAGCGTGGCCAGGTAGGCTGAACGACGTCTGATGCGCGGCGCGGATCGCCGCTCGCGGTCGGTCGGCTTCCGTCGGAAGCCGCGGCCGTCCCTGACGAGATCGGCCGCACGGCCCGCCGCCAGACGCCCCCGACGACCGCGTCACCGACGCGCCAACCCATGAGAACTGGAACTCCGCCCGTGCTGCTCGATCACTCCGATCCCGTCGTTACCGCCGATGACTCCGTGATCGCGGGTCTCGACCACTGGCGCACTCTCGAGGCGAAGCAGCAGCCGG
>Ga0164242_10001748_pt1 | contig 25597 bp, 21 predicted proteins | sample OricomgcompostMG_FD_108783 | JGI IMG/M metagenome (GOLD analysis project Ga0164242, IMG submission 108783) | Miracle-Growth compost microbial communities from Emeryville, California, USA - Original compost - Miracle growth compost (MG) ...
ATGCTCGGATGCTCGCCTGCTCCCGAGGTCACCCAAGCGACTCGCCAGACGAGCGCTCGAGCAGGCGCGCCACGTTCGTGACGCTGTCGATCGCCGCTTGATCAAAGCCCAGCTTCGAGAAGTCCACGCCGAACTTCTCCTCGAGGAAGACGACCAACTCCACCCCGTCGATGGATTGAAGGCGGCCGCTCGAGAAGAGCGGCTCTTCGTCGGAGAACGAGTCGAGATCGCCGCTGCGCACCAGCAATTCACCGAGGAACTGACGGATGGGTTCGAGGTCGTGCATGGTCTAGGTGACAGGCAGGCCCAGCAAGGCGCCAAAGAATTTGAGGTGGACGCCCAGCGAGAACCTGAACGACTCGTCCACGAAAGCAAACATGAAGCAGTAGAACGCGACCACCCGGGTTACAGCGAGCCAGCGCGCGACCGGGCCCTTGCCCTCGCTGCGTCCGCGGCTTCTCGATTGAGAGATGCAGATCGCCACCGCCAGCATGGCGCACTGCACACCGTAAATGCTCATCATGCCCAAGGCCCGCTGGAACCCATGATCGCGAACCAGTTCCGGAGTGCGAGCGAAATGATAATACATGTCGCCGAAGAACACCGCCGCGAACACCGCAAAGTTCCGCCGCAACCAAGGATGCTTTTTGAAATAGCGGATGAATGCTGGATAATAGAAAAAATCGACAAGTAATTCTTTAAAATAATAATAATATCTATTCCAGAACTCGGCGACCGTCCGCGACTCGAACGGCCGGTAGGTGTTGCGCAGCGCCGAGAACCCAGCCATGCGGCAACAAGCGATGATTCGGTGCCCGAGCACCGTCAAGAAGAAGAGCTGGTCGGCGAAGTTGCAGAGGACGCTCGCCCAACACGCGCGCCAGCCCGGCGATTGACCATCGGCAATCCGCTGAAGCGCGGAGCTCATCTCCAGGACTCCGAGGTGCTCGTATACGACCGAGCGGAAGAGCTGGTACAGCGCTGCCAGGACAAGGCACCAAAGCACGAGCTTCACACCCTTTAGCTGGGTGATCGCCAGAGACTCGCCATCGTGCGCCTCGATCTTGCGCAGGTTTGCAGCGCCCTTGGGAAATGGCGTGACGGTGCTTCCCCAAAAGGGCATGAACCTGCCGACCTGCAACGGCGTGGGATCGGCGCTGGTCGAGAGCCTGTCGAGGAGCGCGAAACCAATGAACCACTGATACGTGGCGAGCGCCTCCGCCACCCGCCACGCGAAAGAGTCCTCGGCGAACAGGCCCGGGCGCCATCCGATGATCGCGGAGTACGCCAGGACGACGCAGATGAGCAGCGACACCGGCCGGTTCAGCCGTCGCTTGCCTGAGGCGCTGCGCACCCCGGTACAGAGCACGGCGGCGAACGAGAAGACCACCAGCGTCGCACCGGTCTGGCGGGGATCGAAGCCGCGCAGGTTTGGAAGTGCCAGTGCCAGCACGCCCGTGCCGAGTGAAACCACGGCGCGCCGGTGCCTCGGGAAGAAAGACGTGAGCACCAGAAATGGCGTCACGCGGAGCCAACTGGGCTGCAACACCGCGAGCACGACCGAGAACACCGCGAGCAGAAGCAACTTGCCCGGCGGCGTCTGCGCCAAGGCGACGAGCTGCGGATTTTTTTCGAGAGCGGGTATGAGCCGCAGCTCACGCCGTCCCTCAGGTGCGACCGCGATGCCAGGGGCGCTCATGCGCGCGCGGATTGCAGCCGTTCGAGGAGCTGCTTGCGATCAATTTTTGCGTTCGCGTTCAGCGGCAGCTCAGCCAAGAAGTGCAACGCCGTGGGTGCCATGTACCCGGGCAAGCGCGACCGAAGCGCCTTGCGAAGCTCGGCTGCGTTCTGCGGCATCTCACCGCAGATGAACGCGACAATCCCCTCGGCCGATCCGTCGCGCACCGGCCACGCCACGGCCGCGACGGCATCGGTGGCGTACACCTCGCGCAGATGCGCCTCGATCTCTTCGAGCTCCACCCGCATGCCCCGCACCTTGACCTGGTTGTCGATGCGTCCGAGGTGGAAATAGCGGCCTTGAGCGTCGCGTTGTGCGAGATCGCCAGTGAGGTACCAGCGCTCGCCATCGAGGGTTACGAACTTCTGCCGCGTCTTCTCTTCGTCCCCGTCGTAGCCCAGCGCGAGCTGCGGACCGGAGATCGCCAGCTCTCCGGGCGAATCGGGGCCGAGCGGTCGTAGGTCGTCGTCCAGGATCACGAAGCGCATACCCGGGAATGGCTCACCAATAGAAACGATGCCCCGAAGCGACGGCGTGCCCGACGCGTCGATGCGCTGACGCGAGCAGGCCACGGTCGCCTCGGTGGGGCCGTAGTGGTTCTCGACCACGCTCCACGGCGCCGCTTCGCACCACGCGTGCGCCAGCGCGACCGGCAGCGGTTCGCCGCAGAAGAGCGAGGTGCGCAGGCTGGGCATCGCGCCCGGGCGCAAGAGCTTCATTCTCCGCAACATCGCCGCCACCGAGGGTACCGCGAGGCAGACACTGACCCCGTGCTCCTGGATGAACCCGAGCGGTGCCATGGTCTGCCCGGCGGGCACCACGTACAGCGCGGCACCGCGATCCCAGGCGAAGAACATATCGAAGACGGAGAGGTCGAAGGTGATATCGGAGAGCGCGGCAACGCGGTCCTCGGTGGTCACTGAGAGGCCCACGCGGCTGACGCCAAGGAAGTGGGCCACCGCTCTGCTCGGGACGAGGACGCCTTTGGGGAAGCCCGTGGTACCCGAGGTGAACTCGATGTAGCCGACGTGCGCGTCGCCAACGTCCACCGGCCTACCGTCAGCTGCCGCAGAGGCCAGCGGCTGCTCCGAAGGACAGAGCACCGGTACCCGGCCGCGCAGACGAGCCGTAAGCAGCGGCAGGTGCTCGCGGTCGGCGACGATCGCCTGGACCCGGCTGGAGGCCAGCATTCGGGCCAGCCGCTCTTCCGGGAGCTGCGGGTTGAGCGGTACGTACGTGCCCCCAGCCCAGGCGGTGCCGAGGATGCCGAGGTAAGAATCCAGGCTGCGCTTGGCGAAGATCGCGACCCGAGCGCCCGGCGTGCCGCCCGTCCGCTCGCGAAGCCAGGCTGAGACCGCCTCGACGCGGCCGCGCAGGTCCGCATAGCGGTAACTGCTTTTACCGATCTGGAGCGCGAGACGATCCGGATGTCGTTCGGTGCTCTCGGCGAAGCCTTGCGCGAGGTTGTAGCCCATGTTCAGTCGGCGCCCGCCTCATCGGGAAGCGCTTCGACCACTGCGATCCGTGTGGGTACCCACGCGGATTCCAGCAGCTTTTGCGCATGTGCCATGAGCCCGGGCACGAGACTGTGGCGACGGGTGTTGCCGCTCGGCTCGTTGAATGTTGGCCCTGAGCCGGGGGCCAGCTCCGGCCAGGCTATCGGCATGACCGGTGTGGCAGTGCGCTCAAAAACGGCATCGAACCGACCGTCGGTGGTGCTGCTCGCGAAGCTGAGCCTGGCGCGGAAGCCGTGCTCAGCCGCCATGACGTGCAAATCCTCGGGCGAGAGGCCGATCTCTCCAGCTTTGATCGCCTGGGCGTTTACCCCCTCGACATCCGGCGCAGCCGCCCGCTCTATCGCAAACCATGCGGCCAGGTCGCGGCCGAGCCGCGCGTTGGCAATCCCACGCAGGGCCAGCGACTCGGACCCCGGCGCGGACAGCATCCCGGCGATCACCGCGAGGTCGAGCTCCGACGTCCAGTCGATCCACCGTGGCGCAAGGAGTTCCCGGCGTTCGCCCACATGGATCACAACCTCATAGCGATACGCCGAGAATTCGTTCGTGAACCGCCCGCGCTTCGGCTCGATGCATACGTCGGCGACCCCGGGGTGCGCACGCCCCCAATCGAGGAAGTACGCAGGCGAAAGGAGGAGCTCGTCCTGCTTCGCGATCCGACGAGCGATGCGCTCGCGAACCTCCGGGATTCCGAGCGCGGTGGGCGCACGAAACAGCTCCAGCGAGGTTGAGAACAACCCCAGCAGAGGCAGGCTGCGCACGTCACCCACATAGACGACGCCGCCCGGTCGCACCGCGCGGACCGCGCGCCCCAGGACTTCGCTAAGGTAATTTTCGCTCGGGAAGTATTGAATCACCGAATTCACCAGCACCGCGTCGAACGCGCGCTCCGGAATTCCGGAGAAGTCGTTCGCCGCCTGCTCAAGAAGCGAGACGTGATCCAGACTTGGCCGCACTGCGCGAAGGTAGGCGGCGAACTGCTCAAGCGAACGGCCGGAAAGATCGGTCCCCAAATACCCAGCGCACCGCTGCGCGAGCCGGGCCGCCAGCACGCCGATGCCGCAGCCCAGTTCCAAAATCCGCGACGGCGCGAGCTGCTGCACCCGGCGGACCGTCGCATCGATCCATTCATCGATTTCTTCGGGCGCGAACTCCTGGCGCGTGTAGCTGCTGGTCCATTTGGGGCGCGGCAAGACGTGCTCGACTTCCGAGGCATTCGGCCCGGTGTGGATGAGGTCGAAGACCTTGCGCCACTTCTGCACCTGCGAAGCCTCGGCGGGCTCCGGCAACTCGGCCTCGTGGGGCACCACATAGCAGGTGATTTGCAGCGCTCCTGGACCAACGCTCGCCACCGCCCGGACATCACGCACCGCGGGATGAGCTCGCAACGCGGTCTCGATCGCCTGAGTTCGGAAGCGCAGCTCGGCGTCAGCATGGCTCATGGCACGATGACGATATAGCACGCAGCCAAGGACAGCCCCGACTCACCCTCGGCGTGCCGAGGCGGCGCGTTGCGACTTCAGGAGCCCGTGTGTGGGCCCGCAGGTCGCGTGCGCTTCGGCACGTCAGGGCTGCGGCGCGCGGCGGCCCGCCATTCGACGCCCTCTTCCCGCGCTGAAATGATGGCGCGCATGCGCCTCCGAGCCAGCCTCTCGCGCGCCGGGCTGGTTGCTGCGCTCGGGGTCTTCGGTCTGGCCGCGATCCCCGCGGTGCTGACCGCGAGCGCGCCACCGGTCACCGACGTGGACATCTGGTGGGTGGCCGCCGCCGGCCGGCGGATGCTCGCCGAGCACGCGGTGCCGCGGACCAACGGCTTCTCGTTCGTCGACGGCGACGTCCCCTGGGTGATGCACGAGTGGGTCTTCGGACCGCCGTACGCCGCGGGGCTCGAGCGCTGGGGGCCGCGCTTTTTCCTCGCGGTCGGCCTGGCCAGCTGCCTCGCGGTGCTCGCGCTGCTCTTGGCCGGCACGATCGGACGGGTGCGCCACCGGCTCGCGGGCGCGCTGCTCGCGCTGCTCGGGCTGCTCTGCTTCGACGGCCGACTGGGCGATGTCCGCCCACTGGGCGTGGCGATCCTCTTCCCGATGGCGGTCGCGCTGCTCTGCTTCACCGAGGAGCTCACGCGAGCGCGCGTGGTGATGCTGGTGGCCTGCGAGTGGATCTGGGCGAACGCCCACGGCAGCTTCCCGCTCGGGCTGGCGCTCCTCGGCGCTTCGACGTTGGCCTACCCCGGCCAGCGCAGGCGCCGCGTTCTGACCCTCGGCGCCGCCGCGGCGGCGACGCTCATCAACCCGTACGGCCTGCGGCTGCACGCGCTGGTGGCGGGCTACGTCCTCGGGAGCGACGGCGTCTATGCGGTGATCGGAAAAGCGATCATCGAGTTCTTGCCCCTGTGGCAGGTCCCCGGCTTCACCGCCACGGCGACACTGGTCGGGCTGGCGCTCCTGGCCCTCGCCGCGCTCGCGCTCGCGGCGTTGAAGCCGACGCGGGTCCACGGGCTCACGATGCTGGCGTTCCTGGCGCTCGGGGTGCTGCACTGCCGCAACATCGAGGTCTGCGGGCTGACCGCGCTCCTGGTTCTGGGTTCGGCCGCGGATCGCGCGCTCGACCTCAGCGTCGCCTCCACCTCCCCGGCGCTGGGACGGCGCTCGCTCTTGCTGCTCGCGGCGCCGGCGGCGCTCGGGCTGGTGGCCTTCGCGCGGAGGCCGAGCGCGCCGGCCGGTGCATGGGTTTCCGACGAGCTCGGCGGCGCGGCGCTCTTCGACCTCGTCCCGAACCTGCCGGACCACGCGCGGGTCTTCGCCCCGTTCGTCACCTCGGGCCTTGCGATCTGGCTGGGCGACCGCCGGGGCGCCCGCGTCTTGTATGACGCGCGAAACGATCCCTACCGGCCAGAGACCGCCTGGGACGCGCTGACCCTCGACAACCCGCAGCCAGCCAAGGTGGTGGCGGCCCGGTTCGACAAATACGGCGTCGAGCAGGCCCTGGCGAAGGACGGCACCTGGCTCGCGCGGGATCTCGCGTCGCTGCCTGCGTGGCGCACACTCCGGCGGACCGATGGCTGGACGGCGTACGCCCGCGTCGAGCAGCCAGCCACCGTCCAGCCTTAGCCGCCGCCGCCTGATGCCGCGGCGCCATTCGCCTGCGCTTCCTCGGGGACCGGGACACCGCCCGCGATCGCGACAGCGCCTGGCCCGGCCTTCTCGCGGCGGAGCAACAGCAACGCGATGGCGAGCGCCAGCAGCGGTCCGGCGAAAGCCCAGGGCCAGCCCCACGGTCGGTAGCTCAGCCGGACGGTGTGCGCACCCGCCGGTACCGGCAGCGCGCAGAGCGAGCCATCGGCCTTGGTCAGCTCGGCCGGTGCACCGTCGAGCTGCGCGCTCCAGCCCGCCGCACACGAGAGCGCGAAGACCGCGAAGCCCGGGGCATCGAGGCGCATGCGCGCGGCGATGCGTCCCGGCGTCGAGCGATCCGCGGAGATGGTGCCGCCGGGCGCGGGGAGGTCCGGACCCGGGCCGGCCAGGATCGCTTCGACAGCCGGCCGCCGCGCCGGATCGAAGATGGCCTTCCTCAACCTCTCAGCTGGAACGTGGCGCACCGCGGGGAGGCTCGCGAACGGCCGCGCGAGCGGGTCTTCGACCAGGAGCGACTTCGGATCCGCCTGTTCGGCGAGGACGCGCAGTCCGTTCGCCTCGAGCCGCGCGCGCTCTGCCGGATCCGCCACCCCGAAGCCGGCGCCGCCCACGCGCGCGCACGCCGAACCACAGGGCGGCTCGATGCCGCACGCCGCTTGAAAGAACGCGTCGCCGCCGGGAAAGTAGGCGCGCAAGTTGGCGATCTTGAATCGGCCGTTCGCGACAGGTGCGAGCGTCCGGACGTCGGATTGCAACACCTCGACCTCCCCGTCATCCGGCGCCGGACCTGTGTAGACGTAGTTCGGCAGGTGCCAGCACATGCGCGCCGTGCCCCGCGCCTGCTCAACCAGGGCCGCAGCCCGGAACGGCGAGTCCTGGGTGAGCCAGAACGCGCTCGGCCCGACTCCGACCACCCAGCCGGAGAGCAACAGGACGTGCAGAGCGTTGAGGCCGGCGGCCGACCAGCCCGCAGCGCGCCCTCCGCGAACACTGACCAGCAGGAGCACGCTGAGCAGGCCAAGGCCCAACAACGTGCGGCCGCGCAAGAGGTCCGAGATCTGCTGGACGATGTCGGTGCTCGGTACGGCCGCCGCCGCGAGGTGGAGGCGCGCGAAGGCGTCGACACGCGCGGGCGAAGTCACCGAGAGCCAAACCACCAGCAGACCAAAAACCGCGAGCAATCCTCGGGTGAGCCGCGGATCCGCGCGCATGAGCGCCCGAACGCCCCAGCCGGCCAAGAGGCAAAGCGGCAGCAGCGCAAACGGCACCAGCTTCTCCGGATACCGGAACGCCGACCACAGCGGCACCACCTTCACGAACTGGGCGTAGATGCCACCGTATCGTCCCAGGGAGAGCGCGAGCGCAACCACGCCGATGCCGGCGACCACGCGCAGCCTCCGGGGCAACGGGCGCAACAGTGCGCCAAGTGCCAGCAGGCACAGCGGCAGCCCCAAGAGCTCGGAGTGGGCCCAGGTGGCGCCGGCCTTTCCGCCCAGGGCGTCGTTGAAAGTGTCTGCGCCGGTGATGAGCCAGGTTGGAAGGAGCGGGCCGAGGGCGAACTCCACCAGCCGGAGCGGGTGGAGCGACCACGTGAGCGTATCGGCCAACGGAATTCCAGCGCTTCTTCCGGAGCCGCGGAAGGTGAACCAGGTGGGCAAGAGCTGGGGCAGGCAGAGAAGGCCTGTGAGCGCGAAGCTTGCCGCCAGCCCGACCAGCCGCTTGCGCCTCCCGCCCGCGCGCGCAAAGAGCACGATGACCGCTGCCGTGAGGCTCTGCAGCAGCGCCCCCTGCACGTCACCGCCCACGATGGCCAGAGTCAACGCGCCCGTGAGCCAGGCGGCGCTCCGAAGGTCGGCCCGGCGCGCCAGGCGGTCAGCGGCGAGCCAGGACCAGGGGAGCACCGCCGCGGAGAGCAGGTAGGGCAGGTTATCGCTGACGCTGAGCAGATAACCCGAGGCGGCGAAGCCAAGCGCGGCGAGCAGACGACCGGCCGGTGGAGCGCCCATCCGCCGAGCGAGCTTGTGCGCTCCCCAGGCGGCAAATGGATAGGCGAGGAGGGACTGCCACTTGAGCCCCTGTTCGGCCGAGAGGAAGAGGTAGAGCGCGTTGAGCGGGTGAAAGAGGCCTCCGATCGATGCGCCGACGTAGCTCACCCCGAGGCCGTCGAAGGGGTACCAGACCGGCACGCGATGGGCGCGGAGCGCATCGACCAGGAACTGCTTTACCGGCAGGTAGAGGATGAAGGCATCGCGGCGGGTGAGCATCTGCGACGCCGGCAAAACGTGCCGAAGCAGCACCGCGAAAAACGCGAGCGGCGCCAAGACCGTACCGACCCAGCTGCGCCAGCGCCCACTGCTCAATGAGACCTCACGCCGCACTCAGCGGACCGCCATCGTATTCCGACCGGGCGCATGGCTATACACTCCCCGAAGAATCCAATGACCCAGCCCGCCGCCGACGCTCGCGTGAGGTCCCTTCGCGGCGTGCTCAGCAGGATCCCGAATGGCGACCCGCCGGGCCCGGCCTCGCCAGACGCCGCCGCCCTGGCCGGCGTACGTCGGGCCCGGCGCGCCTGGCTTTTCCTGGCGCTCGCGGCCCTTTCGGCGGCGCTTTGGGGCGCGGCCGTGTTGCCCCACCAGATGCTGCTCGGGCGCGACACCCTCGGCCTCTACCTGCCCCTGAAGCAGTTCATGGGCCAGGCTTTCCGCGCTGGCACGCTGCCCACCTGGTATCCCTACGACGGGCTCGGGTTCAGCATCCCCGGCGCGCTGGTGGCGGGCCTTCTTGATCCCTCGAACCTGCTCCTCCTGATCCTCTCGCCGGCGAGCGCGGTGAAGTGGTCGGTGCTGCTCTGCTACCCGGTCGCGGCGCTCGGCGGCTACGACCTCGGGCGATCGCTCCGCATGCCGACGCTTGCCGCGTGCGTGGTGGGCGTCGCCTTCGCGGCGAGCGGGTACCTGCTGAGCCAGAGCGGCAACCTCCTCTACGTGGCGGCAGCGGCGCGGTTGCCATGGGCCCTCGGGGCGGCGGAGCGCATCGCCAGGTGCGCCCGCGCCCGCGACGCCGGGGTCTTCGGAATTGCCACCGCGAGCATTCTCTGGGCTGGCGATGTGGAGATCCTCATCCCCCTCGTCGCGGTCAGCGCGATGATCGTGCTGCTGCGCGCGCGGAACCGTCGAACGGCCTGGCTCCGCTGGGGCCAGGGGGGCCTGCTCGCGCTGCTGCTCAATGCGCCGGTGCTCGTCCCGGCCATCGCAACCTACGCGGGCAGCACCCGCGCGGCCGCGCTCTCGGCGGGAGAGGCGCTCTCGTGGTCGCTCCATCCGCTGAGGCTTCCCGAACTGCTGATTGGCTCAGCGTTCCATCTCGACCTCGGCCTCGGGGCCGCACCACTCAACTTCGGTGGCCAGAACGTGGCCTTCTGGTCGGAGTCGGTCTTTCTCGGAGCGGCCACCTGCGTGCTCGCGGTGCTGGGGCTGCGGGCGCGCCGGTCGGGCCTGGGGCTCTATGCGGCGCTCGGAGCAATCGGGCTCTGGCTGGCGCTGGGAGCCTCGGGTCACCTCTACGCGCGGGTTCCTGGCCTCATGCACTTCCGCTACCCGGAAAAACTGGTGGTCTGGGTGAGCCTCGCCGTGGCGGTCGCTGCAGGCGCGGGAATGGCCGAAGCGAGCCGCCACCGCCTGATCGGCAAGCCACTGCTGCTGCTCGCCGCGTTGCCCGTTCTCGGAGCGTTCTTTGGCCTCTGGCTTCCCGCATATCGACTCCGCGGCCTGGAGGCGGCGGCAGCGGCGGTGCTGCTGGTGCTGGCGAGCGACGCGCCTCTTCGTCTGCGTCATCGACACATGCTGATGCTCGCCGTACTCACCTTTGAGCTGGTCTTGGCGAACTCAAGCTTGATTCACCACGGTGATTCACGGCAGTACCCGCTTCTCCCGCCGCCGATTCCCGGCCTCCGCGCCGACGACCGACTCTGCGCCGATCTTCCTCTCGGGGATTTCGTCCGCGCCGACGGAACCGTGGATGCCGAGGGGTACACGCGTTGGCAACTTCATGCCGCCAACCTGGACGCAAGCGGGATCTATCGGCTGCGCTCCACCGTCGCGCTGGTGCCCACGCTCCCGCGTGAGTTGGACCGACTCTGCAGCGTCGAGTCGATCTGCGCGGACGCGTGCGCACGCGTCCTCGGCGCCCGCTGGCGCGTGTTGCCGCCAGACGCCGCGAAACGACTGGTGGCCGGCGGGGAGTTTCGCGAGGCCGCGCGCTGGGGCGAACCGTCGCTGGTCGCGCTGGAAGATCTGAAAAGCCCCGGCTATGCCTCGCTGCTCCCCGCACGGAGCTACCGGGATCCCTGGCCGCTGGAGATCGCGCTGCACGACCGGAAGGTCACCCCCCAGGACTTCGCCTTCGTCGAGGATGGCGTGCTCGGCGATCCGACGAACTACGGCGGTCGCGGCGAAGTGACGGTCGAATCGAGTGCGGCGGGTAAGTTGGAAATGCGAACCCGGAGCCGATCGCCCGCGGTTCTCTCGGTCCGAGAAGCGCGCGCGCCGGGTTGGCGCGCAACCCTGGATGGCCTACCAGTTCCGGTGTTGCCGGTGAACCTGGGGATGCTTGGCCTTGCGGTTCCCGGAGGTGAGCACGCGGTGAAGCTCGAATACATCCCACTCACCTGGCCATGGGCGTGGGTGCCCTTCGTCTTGGCCTGGGCCGCGGCGCTTGCTCTGGTCGTCCGTGGCAATAAAAAACCCCGAGCCGTTCGCGAGACGCGAACCGGCCCGGGGCGGGACGAACCGCAGTCCGATTAGGTCCCGGTGGCGGTCGCCTGGGCCGCGAACGAGGTCACGCCCTGGTGCTTGGACGCAGCATCCGACTTCTTCGCACCGGTGTTGCTGGTGGCCTGCCCGGCGAGCGCGTCGACCGAGGCGCCAAACATCTTGCGGATGTTGTCGCCAAAGATCGTGACCACGCCGATGGCCGCGATGGCGATGAGCGCCACGATGATGATGTACTCGGTCATTCCCTGACCAGACTGGTTCCGCATCAGCTTGCGCATGTTCTTCATGGTCATCTCCTGGTTCTGGCCGGCTCAGCCGGCGGAAGTTCACCGCTCCTGCTTCAAGCATCATCGCGGACAACCGAGCGAGCGAACATCGGTAGGGTGGAGGATGGGGCTTTGGGTCGTCCTGCGGCCCCTCTTCGACTGGCTTTCAGCCACCTGGCGGCTCGAAGAATCCTCCCTGCCACGTCGAGTTGCGACACACCTGGTCGGCGGGGCACTCCCACAGAGCGAAGCGCGTGACGGCCCCGTGCGCGACCCCGAGCACGCGGACATCGGCCCTGCTTGCGGCCAGGACAGCCTCGAGCTCGGGGAGGTGCTCTCGCGCTCGGGCGCTCAGCGGTTTCGGAGAGAGCTCGTCCGGATCAGCCTTCAGGTCAAAGGCAATCGCCTCATCGCTCCGGGGGAGGACGACGACCTTCTCGTCGCCGAGCACGTAGCCGGCGCACGCGTCGTCGTAGTAGCAGCCGAACCAGCGGGGAACGTCTGAGAGCTTCCCGGGGAGCACGGAGAAGCCTGCCCCGCCCCCGTCTCGGCGCAGGTCGATTCCGAGTGCATCGAGAATGGAGGGCGTCACGTCGACCAGCGATGCATTCCCGTCGACGCGCTGCACAGGTACGCCGGGGCCCTCGAGGACGAGCGGCACACGCAGGCCCTCCTCGTAGAAGTTGTTGTCGTGCTGGCGGATCGCGTGATCGCCAAATCCCTCGCCATGGTCCCCGACGACCACGATGAGGGTCTGGGCGTCGAGGCCACGCGCCAGGAGGCCAGCGACCACCTGACCAATGAGCTCGTCCTCGATCTGGACCAGCCGCAAGTAGCGCTGATGGTCGGAGAGGTTCGTGCCGGAGTCCGAGGCCGGGAGCCTGTACGGATGGTGGGTCCCAGAGCTGAGGAGCGTGGCAAAGAACGGCCGGCTGCGGTCGGCGTCGATCCAGGCGAAGAGGGGCTGCGCCAGGCTGCGGTCGTCGGAGGCGAGGTATCCCAGTGGCGCACCGCGTATGTCTTCCCAGGCCTTGAACTCAGAAAACCCGAGGTTCGCCACGAGCCTTGGACGCCCTTCGAAAAATCCGAGAGCGCTCTGGAAGAAGCCAGTCCGGTAGCCGGCGGCATCTAGAATGCCGGGGAGGCATTGCACCTGGAGCGCGGTCGAGGTCTCAAAAAGCGTGTGCTGCATGGTCGGCAAGCGGTCGCACAGCATCGAGAAAAGCGACTTCGATGTGTGCGGCAGAACCGCGCGGGCAACCGGAGCCGTGGTGCCACGCGCGGCGAGCGCGACCAGGTTCGGCGTCGAGGCGCCGCCTGCGCTGGCGAGCCCGGTCGCGTCGTAGCGCGTCGATTCGAGGACCAGGAGCACCACATTGGTCCGAGCTCCCGAGCGCAGCCGCGCGAGCTGGGGCTGACTCACCAGGATCTCGGGCAGGTACCCCTTGAACCGAGGCCGGCGCGCGGGAGAAGTGGGCTTCGCCTCCTGAAGTGCGGTCGCGAGCAACGCGTCGCTGCGCAACTGACGCAGCGGCAGCAGGGCCGGCGTCCCCGAAAACGACCAGGAGGCCAGGCCCACCATCGCCATCGCGGCCGCAGCGCGCGCTCGGGCCCAGTCACCCTCCGAGGTGACCGTTTCCCGCCGTCGAAGGAAGGTCCAGGTCGCGACCGGAAGGGTGGCCAGCACGATCAGCGCCGCCTCGATTTCGGCCGCGCCGATGCGCCTCAGCGCCTCGGCGAGCACCCCACGGAGATCACCGAAGCGCTCGAGGCCGAGCCGTATCGCCGCCAACGAGAGTGGGGCTCCGGCGATGGCGAAATAGAAAGCTCCGATGAGCGCGAGAGCCGAGCAGACCGCAGCGATCGACCAGGTCGCGACGCGCAGCCACCATGCCGCCGCCTCGACCATTGCAAGCAACGCGGCCAAGCCGAACAGCACCGCAGCGTCGACGCCGAGCGCAGGCATCAGATCCAGCGCACCCGCGCCATGGAGCTTCGTCAGGACCCGCGCCTTGGCCACCGCAGTGCCCAGAAAAGCAATGAGCAGCAGGTAGCTCGACAACCCGGCGAAGAGCCACGGCCAATCCCACCGCCGTGGAGCGAGCCGCTTCAGCCAAGCGGCAAGTGCTGCCATGCGTCGCACGGACGCAGGTTACACGATCGTCACTGGGCGCGCTCCCTCGCGCGCGTCGGCGCCGGGGCGTGAGGACCGCGAAGCCAAACTCCCCCCCAACCGATCGCGACCAAGCAGGCGAGCAACCCCATCGCGAAGAGCCCCAGGCCGTACAGGAACGAGCGCGGCGCGTACACCAGATCGAGGCGCCGCGATCCGCGCGGGACCTGGATCACATCGATTCCGTCGCGTGCCTCCATTTGCGCAGCGTGCCCATCGATACGCGCCTGCCAGCCCGGGAACGCGGTGTCGAAGACCGTGAGCACGCCCGACTCTCCGGGCAGGGTGAAGCTCTCCGCCCCTGGAGGGCCCGTCTCGGCATTCACCGCCACCTCTCCCTGGGCGGTCCGGAGCATGGCGCGAAGCGGAGGTCCGATTTCATAGGCGGTGAATCGGCCGCGCTGAAGCAGGCGCTTGCCGGGAGGGTAGTGGGCGCGGTCGACGTCATCCCCGAGCACCACCACCGAGGGTCGATAGGTCCGTGCGAGCTTCGGGACATCGGCGCGCAACAGTTCGTGGATCCCGGCGGGCGCCGGCGCGACGAACCCGCTCACCGACGCCACGTGCGCGAGGATGTTGCGGTTGTCCCAGCCCAGCTCGCAAAGCGAGGTCCAGTCGCTCGGCGGGCGGACCCCCGCTCCAACATCGAAGAGGATCCGCCCATCCGGCCTGAGCTCGGGCGACGCTGCGCAAGGCGGGCCAGCATGGAGGATCTGTCGGGTGACGCCGAGGTTGAAGGCAACCAGCTCGGCGGCGACCACGATAAGCGCTGCCCATCGCCGCATCTCCGAGTGCGGCAACGACCAGGTGCTCAGCAGAAGCGCGGCGGCGGTACCTGACCATGCCGCACTCGAGGCCCATGGAGCCGCCGTGCCGGAGAGGCCATCCGCCGCGAAGCCCAGGCACGCAAGTGCGGCGAAGCCGAGGGCCATCGTCCAGGCCTTGCGACCCCCGTGAGCCGCCCATCGCTGAAGCCCCCAGCCTGCCCGCAACGAAAGGAGGACCGCCATCAGCCCGGCGAGCTTGATGGGAGATCGCACAGCGTGCAGCGGCGGCAAGATGGACCAGAGCAGGTGGAAGAGCGGCGTCTCGTCTCCCAGCGAAATCACCAGAAGTGCCGCCGCAAGCAGCAACCAAAGCCGCCGCCGGGCGGCGAACGCGAGCACGGCGACCGATGCCCCGAGGAAGAACTGCTGGAAGTAGTGGTCATGCAGCCCTGGAGCTTCTGCGTACTGCGCAAACGGCGCGAAGAGGTCGACGACCTCGAGGCGATGCAGCTCGAAGTGACACACCTCCGCGAACGGCACCCCCGCCGCGCGCTCGGAATGCCGCAGCAACTCGAGGAAGGGGAGCCAAGCCGGCGCCGCGAGCAGGGCACCTGTTGCCAAGCCGAGCGCGAGCCAGCCGATCCGCCGCCGGGCAATCCACACCGCACCGATGGCCGCACAAGCGGCCAGCTCGGGGGCTCCCGCCGTGAAGGCGCAGGCCCACACCACCGCGAGCGCAGCGGCCAACCGAGGCGTGGGGCGGCGAGAGAGCCGCCGCGCGATGGCCCACATCCAAGGGAGCCAGCTCAATGCACACAAGAGATTTGGGTGCTGGTAATGCTCGACGATGAGCGGCGACAAGCCCATCGCCAACGCGACGACCGCGCTTGACTCGGGCCTGAGGCGGAACGCCCGTCCCATCACGAACGCGCCGGCGGCGCCGAAGACCAGATGCAGAGCCAGGAAGGCCCCCATCCATCGTCGCGGGTCCACAAACGCCCAGAGCAAGCTCGGCGGATAGAGCACCTGGGTCTGCAACTCGGCCAAGAATGGATGCCCTCCTAGGAGGTAGGGATCCCAGAGCGGGAGGTGCCCCGCCCGAAGCTGCTCGCCCAGAAAGTGCGCGTTGGGCACGGCCAGGAACAGGACGTCCGGGGAGAACGGCTCACCGCTCACGAACATGGGCACTTGGGCCGCCGCGACGACCGCCAGCGCAAACAGAACAAGCCTGCGAGTAAACCTACGGGAGTTGGAGAGGGCGCGCGGAAACGCAGGCATCGTGGTCGTCATGCCGGGCCGCGAAAGAGCATCTGCGGAGCAGTATATGCGCCGGCCCTCGAGACCACGCGGCGGACCGCGGAGCGTCGGGCGCTTCGTGAGGGTGAGCCGTCAAAGCCTTCCCCGGGTCGTTTGACCGCCCTCAGACCGACTTCTAGAGTCGCGGCCCATGTCCATCGTGCCGAGGATCGAGCGATGGACATCGAAGATCCGACCGGCCGAGTGGGTCGTGCTGCTCTTCGCCGCGTACCTCTTCGCCCGCATCGCGCTCGAGACGAGCCACAGCCAGGCCGAAGCCACCTTCGGTCCAACCGAGCCACGCCTCGACATCCTCTGCGCTGCGCTCACGGTGATCGCGGTGCGGCACGCGCTGACGTTCGCTCGCATGCCCTGGCCAGAGAACTGCGAGCTGGCACGTCCTCACTGGTTGCTGTTCCCGTTCACGGCGATCGCGGTGGTGCTTCAGGTCGCAACCGTGGTCCGGATCAAAGACTGGGGCTACGCCGGGCTCTCCTCAGCCGTCAGCGTTCACATTCTGTTCGCCGTCTTTTGGCTTTTCAGGAGATTCGGCACCAGCTGGCTGCCCTTCTTGCTGATCTGGCTCGGGCTCGGCCTGCACATCAAGAAGAATGGCCGCGTCGATCTGCGCGCCTTCCTGCGCGACTCCAGCACCGCGACCTTCCAAACAGCGCGCGACTGGGCGCCGCCGCTCTTGCTCATCATGGTCTACGGCCTGCTCGGCGACGTCCTCGATCACAACCCGCGGCCCGACATGGACGCCCAGCTCTTCGCCTTCGATCGGTGGCTCTTTCTCGGTCACAGTCCCGAGCACGCGATCGAGGCGCTCGTCCATCCCGCCGTCTCGGAGTGGATGGTGTTCTGCTACAGCTTCTATGCGGTGCTGTTCGCGCTCTGTTTCGGCGTGGCCTATGCGAAGGACCGATCTGCCTTCCGGCTCCTCGCATTCATGATCACCCTCACGCTTGCCTGTGGCTACGTGGGTTACACCTTCGTGCCCGCCATGGGGCCGGCGTTCACGCAGCGGTTCAGCGTGAGCCTCGACGCGTACTACTTCGGCTGGGTCAAGGACGAGCTGATGGACAAGTATCGCGTCCCACGCGATTGCTTCCCCAGCCTGCACACCGCCGTCTCACTGGTTTTCCTGGTGCACGCGCGCCGGGTCGCGCGTTGGCTGTTCTGGGCGCTGCTGCCAATCGTGGCGACGATTCCAGTGGCCTGCATCTACCTGCGGTACCACTACGTGGCCGACCTGCTCGCGGGTGCAGCGCTGGCCATGGTGGTGTGCAGCGTCTGCCCGAGGATCGAGCGTTGGGCGACCCATGCGGCGGAGGCCGAGGAAGCGGACCATGCACTCGCGCCCGCTACTCTACCGTGACGCTCTTGGCCAGGTTCCTCGGCTGGTCGACGTCGGTCCCGCGGGCGTCGGCCACGTGGTACGCGAGCATCTGCAGCGGCACCGCGGCGAGCATCCCCGCGAGCAGCGGCGGCGCGTCGGGGATGGTCACCCAGCCATCCGCCAGCCGCGACATCTCCGTATCGCCCTCGGTCACCACCGCGAAGAGCTTGCCGCCGCGCGCCCGGACCTCCTCGGCGTTGCCCAGCATCTTCTCGTAGCCCGCGCCCTTGGGCGCGAGCACCACCACCGGCACGTTCTGGTCGATGAGCGCGATTGGCCCGTGCTTCATCTCACCGGCCGCGTAGCCCTCGGCGTGGATGTAGGAGATCTCCTTGAGCTTGAGCGCACCCTCGAGCGCTATCGGCCACATCGGCCCGCGGCCGAGGAAGAGCACGTCGCGCGCGTGCACGAACTGCTTGGCCATCGCCTTGACCGCGCCCTCCTGCTCGAGCGCCTTCTCCATGAGCTGCGGCACCTCGCGGAGCTGCCCGAGCAGCTCGCGCGCCTTCTCCGGCGAGAGCGCGCCCGAAAGCCGCCCGAGCTTCACCGCCAGCAGGTACAGCGCCGAGAGCTGGGTGGTGAAGCACTTGGTCGAGGCGACGCCAATCTCCGGGCCGGCGTGGGTGTAGACGGTGAAGCCGCTCTCGCGGGGGATGTTGGAACCGACCACGTTGCAGATGCCGCCGGTCCTCGCGCCGCGGGCCTTGGCCTCGCGCAGCGCGGCCAGGGTGTCGGCGGTCTCGCCCGATTGGGAGATGGCGATGGCCAGCATGTCCGAATCGACCAGCGGGTTCCGGTAGCGGAACTCGCTCGCCAGATCGACCTCCACCGGGATCTTGGCCAGCGACTCGATCATCGCCTTGCCCAGAAGGCCGGCGTGGTAGCTGGTGCCGCACGCCAGGATGAAGACCTTCTTCAGCGACTGCACCTTCTGGGCGTCGAGGTCGAAGCCGTCCAGCCAGACGTCGGCCTCCTCGAGGCTCACCCGGCCGCGGATGGTGTCGGCGATGGCGCGCGGCTGCTCGTGGATCTCCTTGTGCATGAAGTGCTTGTGGCCGTTCTTCTCGGCCATCATCGGCGTCCAGTCCACGCGCGTCACCTTGCGCTGCACCGGCTTCATCGAGAGGTCGAAGAGCGAGACGCCGCCCTTCTCCACCACCACCAGGTCGCCCTCTTCGATGAAGATGACATCGCGGGTGTGCTCGAGCAGCGCCGGGACATCGCTCGCCACGAAGTTGCAGCCCTGGCCGAGGCCCACCACCATCGGGCTGGCGTTCTTCACCGCCACGATCTGCTCGGGGAACTTGCTGCAGGCCACCACCAACGCGTAGGTGCCGTGCACCTGGCCCACCGCGCGGCGCACCGCCTCGGGCAAGCTCGCGCCCTTCTCCACCTCGTCGCTGATGAGGTGCGCGAAGATCTCGGTGTCGGTCTCGCTCGCGAAGTGGTGCCCGACCGCGCGCAGCGACTCCTTGAGCGCCAGGTGGTTCTCGATGATGCCGTTGTGCACCACCGCCACGTCCTTGTGGCGGTGCGGGTGCGCGTTCTCGTCGCTCGGACGCCCGTGGGTGGCCCAGCGGGTGTGGCCAATTCCGGCGGTGCCCTTCGGCGCGTCCTTGGCGAGCAGCGCCTCGAGGTTGGCCAGCTTGCCCACCGAGCGGATGATCTCCAGCTCACCGTTGGAATGCACCGCGATGCCCGCGGAGTCGTACCCGCGGTACTCGAGCTTCTTGAGGCCGCCCACCAGGATCTGCGCGCACTGCGCCTCGCCCACGTAGCCCACGATGCCGCACATGATTCCGACCCGCCCTTTCCCTACTTCTTGGCCTTCGCTTTTCGCTTCGCCACCCAGCCCTCGATGTTCTTCTGCGGCGCGCGGGAAATTGCCAGCGCGCCTTTCGGCACGTCACCGGTCACGGTGGTGCCCGCGCCCACGTACGCGCCCTCGCCCACCGAAACCGGGGCCACGAGCTGCGTATCCGAACCGATGAACACCCCGTCGCCGAGGGTGGTGGGCAGCTTGTTCACGCCGTCGTAGTTGCAGGTGATGGTGCCCGCGCCGATGTTGCAGCCGGCGCCGATGCTCGCATCCCCCAGGTAGCTGAGGTGGTTGGCCTTGCTGCCCTTGCCGAGGCGCGCCTTCTTGGTCTCGACGAAGTTGCCGAGGTGGACGTCCTCGGCGAGCTCGGTCCCCGGCCGCAGCCGCGAAAAAGGCCCAATCTGGTTGCGCGCGCCGGCGATGGCCTGCTCGAAGACCGAGTAGGGCTTCACCTGCGAGCCGTCGCCTATCACCGAGTCGGTGACCACGCAGCCCTGGCCGATGCGGACGCCGGCGCCGATTCGCGTCGCGCCCAGCAGCGAGACGTTCGGCCCGATCTCGGTGTCCGGCCCCACCTCGACCGACTCGTCGATCCAGGTGGTCGCGGGATCGAGCAGGGTCACGCCGGCGAGCATGTGCGCTTCGTTCACCCGGGCCTGGAGCACCTTGGTGGCCAGCGCGAGCTCGCGGCGGTCGTTCACGCCGGCGACCTCCTCGGCGCTCGCCTCGACCACCGCCACCTGCGCGCCCGCGCCCGCAGCCGCGGAGACCAGGTCGGTCAGGTAGAACTCGCCCTGCGCGTTCTCGTTCTTGATCCCGCGTAGCGCCTCCCAGAGGAACGCGGAGTCGGCCAGGTAGATGCCGGCGTTGCACTCGGTCAGCGCCTTCTGCTCGGCCGTCGCGTCCTTCTCCTCGACGATGCGCACCACCTTCCCCTCGCTGCGCACCAGGCGGCCATAGCCCTTGGGGTTGGCCGGGCGGAACGCGACCAGGGTCAGCGGCCCGGGCGCGCTGCGGTGAGCGGCGAGCAGCGCGGCCAGCGTTTCGCGGCGGAGCAGCGGCACGTCGCCATAAAGGATGAGCACATCGCCCGAGAAGCCCTGAAGCTCGGCCTCGGCGGCGCGGACCGCGTGCGCGGTGCCGAGCTGCTGGGTCTGCCGCGCGAAGCGCAGAGGCTTTCCCGGAAAGCGCGCGGCCAGCTCCCGCTCGACGTCATCGGCTTGGTGGCCCACCACCGCCACCGCCAGCTCGGCGCCGAGCTCGAAGGCGCGCTGGAGCGGGTGGTACGCGAGCGGCTGGCCCAGCACCGGGTGCAGGACCTTGGCCTTCTCGCTCTTCATGCGCGTTCCCTTGCCCGCGCAGAGCACAATCGCAGAGAGCTTTTTCATGGTTTCACGCCGCCAGCTAACCCGAAGGTGCCCGGCGGATCAAACCTAGGGACCGAACGCAGGCCCGGCAATGAATCCGCCGCTCAGGCGGCCTGGCGGCCCTGCACGTAGGCATCGATGAGGGAGCGCGCGCTGGAGGTGATGTCCAGGAACTGCACGCCCATCCCCGGCTCGCGCAGCACGCCGCCGTGGACCGTCCGCACCACCCGCGCCAAGACGGTGAACCCGCCGCGCGTGCCAGGCAACGCCAGACGGAGCGTCACCATGCGTCCTTCGGGGAGCGGCGCCGAGGTCTTGAGGAACATCCCGCCGGCGCCGATCTCCACGCCTTGCGCCTGTCGCGCCCGGTCCCACTCGAAGTACCGCACCGACTCGCGGTACGGGGCGCGCGCGTGCGCCCGGGACTCTTTCTGATGCCGCCGCAGAACCATGAACCGCCTCGCTCGAAACGCCGGGCTGCCACCTGCATTCACCGCGCCAGAATTGGCGCAGCGCGCCACGCCCGGTGCAAGCGCCCAAGACGCCTGGGGCTGCGGCGAATTCAGCGGCGAGTCCGAGGGTTGGAAGCCGTGCGATTCATGTCACCGCTGTCGCGGAAATCCGGCGCGCGCGGTCGCACCGCCAGCCGGGTGCTAACTTCGGTTCCCTCCGTGGCCCTCTTCGACGCCCACCTTCAGCCCGATGGCCTGGCCCAGTCTGATCTCGAGACGCTGGCACGCTTCGGGGTGACGGCGGCGCTGCTGCCCGCGCACGCCGGCAACACCCGCGCCGATGCCGAGGCGCTGCTGGCGCACTTCCGCGACCTCTCCCAGGTTCAGGCCGGGCGGCTGCTGCGCGCGGGCATCCGGCCGTTTCTGGCGCTCGGCGTGCCCGCGGGCTGCGCGCCGCCGCAGGATCTCGACCGGGTGCTCGATCTCCTGCCCGAGACCGCAGGCGAGTCCCGGGTGGTGGCCATCGGGCTCATCGGCCTGGGCGATGGCGCGCCCGAGGCGGAGCGACTCTTCGCGCGGCAGCTCGAGCTGGCGGTGGAGCTGGATCTTCCCGCGGTGATCGAGGTGGGAAGCATCGAACGGGTGCGGCTGCTTCGCCGCACGCTGGCGCTGCTGCGCGAGAGCGGCATCGCGCCTGGGCGGGTGCTGCTCGCGCGCGCCCAGGAAGCCGATCTCAAGGTCGTGCTGGGCTGCGGGCACCTGGCCGGGCTCTCGGTGCGCAGCGGTCGGGTTCAGCCGACGCAGGCAGTGGCCGCGGTTCGCGCCTACGGACCAGCCCAGCTCGTGCTCGGTTCGGATGCCGGCTCGGGCGCCTCGGATCTGTTGGCACTGCCGCGCACCGCCGATGCGCTCCAGGCGGCGGGGCTCTCGGAGCCGATCGTGCGGCGGGTCACCGGCGAGAACGCGGCGGCGCTGCTCCGGGTCGATCTGGGGGCGCTGAAGACCTAGGCGCGGGCTTGCGCCACGCCATTTCGCCGGGCATCGCTCTTCGAGGGCGCGCGGGCGAGCAGCTCGTCGCCAATGGCGCGGAGCATCTTCGCCCCGGCGCACGAGGGCGCGTACTCCCAGATGGTCTTGCCGTGGCTCTGGGCCTCGTCGAGCTTGACGTTGTAGCCGAGCGCGGTGGCCGCGAGCTCGCCCGGAAAGTAGGCCTTGAGCTTGCCGAGGATCTCGTCGGCGAGCGCGGTGTGCCGGTAGAGCGTGGGCACCACCATCGAGACGCGAAGCTCGGGCTTGTGCTGCGCCTCGGCTTGCGCCCGCACGGTCTCGACCATCTCCGCACACCCGTCGAGGCCCAGGTAGGTCAGCGCCACCGGAATCACCACCTCTTCACAGGCGCCCATGATGTTCACCGAGGTGAGGCCCATCGAGGGCGGGGCGTCGTAGAGGATGAAGTCGTAGAGCGAGAGGCCCTGCATCACCCGGTCGAGGCGGCGGTCGCGGTCGGCGCGGCTGGCCACCGCCAGCGGGAACTCGGCCATCTGCTTGTTCGAAGGCACCACGTCGAGCCCGGGCGTCGCGGTCGCGCGAGCCACCTGGTTCACCGTGAGCTCATCCGAAGTCAGCAGGTCGAAGACGTTCGGCGAGAGGCCGCGCACGTCGAGGCCCAGGCTCTTTCCGGCGTGGCCCTGGGTGTCGAGGTCCACCACCAGCACCCGCTTCTGCTTCTCGCTCGCCAGGTAGGCGCCGAGGTTCACGCAGAGCGTGGTCTTGCAGGTGCCGCCCTTCTCGTTGATGAACGCGATGCGCCGCATGCCATCCCCCGGAGTGCTCAGGCGCCGCGCTGGGCGAGAAGCTGGGTGACCTTCTCGTCGAGCTTGACCAGCACCGCCTCGAGCTCGCCGACCTTGTTGCGGATGACTTCGAGATCCTGCGTCGAGGGCAGGTTCATGGCCGAGAGCGCCATGCGGATGTTGCGATCGAAGGCCCCCTTGGCGGTGAGGGTGGTCTGGACCACGGTCTGGATGCCGGAGACGAACTTCTCGTTGGCCAGGACCTGCTGGACGACCTTGCCGACCTGGGCCTCGCCGGTCTGGACCAGCCGCTTCACCACCGGGTTGCTCTTGAGCGCCATGCCGTACCTCACGAGCCGCGCAACTTACCGGCCCGCGATCCGCAATTCAACGGCGCGGCCGATTCAGTCCACGAGCGGATTGCGCGCCTTGAGCCGCGGAAACCTGCCGAAGTCGCGGTCGGCGGTCCAGAGCTCGGAGACGCCGTGGACCAGACAGAGCGCGGCGATGCGCGCGTCGTGGACCATCGGTCCTACGACGCGCCCGCTTCGAACGAGATCCTGAAGCGCATCCCAGTACCCATCGACCTCGGCCAGAAGCACCAAACCCGGGGAGCACAGGAGCTCTGTCAGGAAGGAGAGGGCCTCGTCGGTGGTGCTGGCGCGCGGGAAGATTCGCCTTTGGGTCACGGTCCCGAAGAACTCGTGGACACACGGCCACGGAATCGCCCACCCAGCCCGCGACTCCACCAACTCACTGAGCCGGGTGGCGGCCGGCTCGTGCCACGGCATCTCTGCACGGTGCGCATAGACGAGGATGTTCGTGTCGACCGCGATCACTTCGGTTCCTCCTCGTCCGGCGGCGGCAAGTCGTAAGCGAGGTAGCGCGGCAGGTTCTCCGGAATCCCAGGAGCGAGACCTGTTCCACGGACGGTGATCAGCTTGAGCTTGAACGGCTTCTCGCGACGCTTCCGTTCGGCGAGCGCATGCCTGAGCCCATCCTCCACGAGCGCGCGCACGGTCGTCTTGTCGCGCGCGGCAACCTTCTTGGCCTCGAGCAGGAGCCCATCAGCAATATCGATGGTCGTCTTCATATGGGTAACCATATCCGCGCGACGACGTGCCGCAAGCCGAGGCCTTGGGCCTGAACACGCATTCAGGCATGCTCCGGCGCATGCGCCCGCGTCCGATCTCCAATCCGCCGAACCCGTACCGCACCACCGAGGTCGATTATCTCGGCGAGCCGCCGAGCGTGCCGGTGAGCTTCTACGAGGACGCGACCCGTTCGATCGTCGCGCGCAACGACTCGCCGGACGTGGGCTTCGAGTTCAGCGTCAATCCCTACCGCGGCTGCCAGCACGCCTGCGCGTACTGCTTCGCGCGGCCCGGCCACGAGTACCTCGGCTTCGGCGCCGGCACCGACTTCGAGACCCGCATCGCGGTGAAGCCGGATGCGCCCAAGCTGCTGCGCGAGGCCTTCGAGAAGCCCTCGTGGAAGGGCGAGCTCATCGTCTTCTCCGGCGTGACCGACTGCTACCAGCCGATCGAGGCCAGCCTGAAGCTCACCCGCCAATGCCTTCAGGTCTGCGCCGAGTTCCGGAACCCGATCGGCATCATCACCAAGGCGCCGCTGGTGGAGCGCGACATCGACGTCCTCCAGGAGCTCACCGCCGTGGCCAACGCGCGGGTGAACGTGAGCATCCCGTTCTGGAACAAGGAGCACGCCCGGGCCATCGAGCCATTCGTGGCCACGCCCGAGCGGCGAATCGAGACCGTGCGGCGGCTCTCGGAGGCGGGCATCGCGGTGAATGTGATGGTCGCGCCGATCATCCCCGGGCTCTCCGACGAAGGTCTGGCACACGTGCTCACCGCCGCGCGCGAGGCAGGCGCGCGCTCGGCGGGCTACGTGCTGCTCCGGCTGCCAGGTTCGGTGAAGCAGGTCTTCGAGGAGCGGCTCCGCGCCTCGCTCCCCGACCGCGCCGAGCGCGTGCTCCACCGCATCCGCGAGACCCGCGACGGCAAGCTCTACGACCCCCGCTGGCGCAAGCGGCAGACCGGCGAGGGGATCTACGCCGAGGCCATCGCCGCGCTCTTCGACTCCACGGTGAAGCGGCTCGCCTTCCCGGGCATGCCGCCGCCGCGCGTCGGGACGTTCAAGCGGCCGCCGAAAGCCGGCGAGCAGCTCCGGCTGCTCTGACCCCCATCCCCCAGACCTTGCGCGGACGGCGCGGATTGGCGACCTTGCCGGCCATGGACCTCGATACGCGGGTGATGGAGCTCGAAGTGCGGCACATGGAGCAGCAGGATCTCGTGCAGAAGCTCAACGAGGCGCTGGTCAGCCAGCAGCGCGAGCTCGATGACCTGCGCCGCGCGGTGGGCCAGCTCGCCAAGAAGCTCGACGTGCTGCCCGGCCAGGTCGACGCCACCGTGCAGGAGAAGCCGCCGCATTACTGACTGGCGGTGGACTCGACGCGGCGCAGCCATTAGGTTGCCCGCCTTCGCATGCCGGGCCTTCTCGACAAGCGGCTTCTCTTCGTGACCGGCAAGGGCGGCGTGGGCAAGAGCACGGTCTCGGCCGCGCTGGCGCTCAAGGCCGCCCGCGACGGCAAGCGGGTACTCGTCTGCGAGGTGCGCGCCCACGAGCGCATCAGCGCCCTGCTCGGCAAGCCGCCGGTCGGCCCCGAGATCCGCACGCTCGAGCCCGGTCTCGACGCCGTCGACATCGACACCCTCGCCGCCTTCCGCGAGTACGCCCTGATGAAGCTGCGCTTCCAGGCGGTCTACAAGGTCGTCTTCGAGAACCGGATCATGCGCTACGCCCTGCGCGCGATCCCTTCGATCGCCGAGATCGTCACGCTGGGGAAGATCGTCTTCCACGTGGGCGAACGCGAGGGCGGCCGGCCGCGGTGGGACCTGGTCATCGTCGATGCGCCGGCTACCGGCCACGCGCTCTCGCTGCTGCGCACCCCGCAGACCATCCTCGACTCGGTGCCCGCCGGCGCGATGGCCGACGAGATGAAGCACATCCTCGAGGTCTTCCGCGACGGCCGGCAGAGCGGCGTGGTGCTGGTCACGCTTCCCGAGGAGATGCCGGTCAACGAG
>Ga0164242_10001749_pt1 | contig 25593 bp, 16 predicted proteins | sample OricomgcompostMG_FD_108783 | JGI IMG/M metagenome (GOLD analysis project Ga0164242, IMG submission 108783) | Miracle-Growth compost microbial communities from Emeryville, California, USA - Original compost - Miracle growth compost (MG) ...
CCTAACCCCCTCACAAAGGCATGTTTTTCGGGCCTAAATCAATCCCCCCTTGGTTTAGGCCCATTTTTTTTATTGAAACCTCAACCCCAATCATGAAATCGTAGGGCTCTAGTGGAAACTCAGACGGGAACCTGGAAGCTTTGCTCGTCCTGTAAGCGGCCGATTGGCTTGAATACGCTTTATTGGACCTGCAATGTTTCGACGTGTAACCGGAAGCGGACCGGACTCGTTTTTTGTTCGGTGGAATGTTGGGACGCCCATGTCCCAATGGCCAATCATCGCGAATCCTGGGCGCTGGAAAATCGTTCGCCAAAAGTTTCAGAGCGCGAAGAGTCTATTTTGGGCGTAGACAACAATGAAGAAAGGGAACTCACCATGTCAGACGGAAACACAGAAAAAGAAATTTTGATCGTAGCTTCAAAATTGAAAAACTACATTCGCGCGAAATCGGGAATGAACACTTCGGCCGCAGTGATCGACGTGCTTTCCGATAAAATCCGCGAATTGTGCGATCAAGCAGTGGAAGCCGCAAAACGCGACGGACGCAAGACCGTGATGGATCGCGATTTCGGCTGATTGAAATCGAATTAAAATGAAAAAGCCCTGCCGGCCCTGGTGCCTGCGGGGCTTTTTTTTACCAATGGATGGTTTTCTTCACCGACGGGTCGAGCGAAAGGGCGACCGGACAATGAAGGGCTGAGCGTTTCAGCGACTCCATCTGTTCGGTCGTGATTTGACGATCAATGCCGTTCCAGCGGAAGGTCAGGACGATTTCTTGAATTTTGCGGGGTGCTTCGGCGGTCATGATTTTTTGAATCTCGACTTCCACGCCGTCGATATCGATTCCGAGTGACCGGGCCTTGATTCCCATGATGGTCAGTTTGCAGCTTGCCAGGCTGGTGCAAAGTAGGTCGGTCGGTGAAAACGTCGAGCCGTCGCCCTGGTTGTCTTTCGGTGCCGCCGTAACCAGCGTTGTGCCGGTATCGAGATGCGTGGCTTCGGTTTTCAAATTTCCGACATAGCGAACGTTCATTTTGCCCATGGTTTTATTTTTCCTTTATACAAAGAAGGAGATACTCCTTCTGATCGACGATTTTCATCCCCCGCTCCTGGCATTCATGTTCTTTCCATTGTGGGGTGATGAGGTACTTCATTAAATTCGGTTCGCAGCGGTTGTGAATCAGTTCGATACCGAGCGCGATGCTGAGGGTCGGCGAGTGCGGCCCCGAGTACCGAATGCAGTCGCCGGGACGCGCGCGTTCGCGGACACTCTGAGCAATTTGCTCGAAGGGTTGGACCAAAAGGTGATTCAGCGTCGGCAGAAGGCCGAACCCGAGCAAGACCGAAACACCGACGCCGAAGCTTGCGGTCAGCATCGGGTGACGGGTCAGGTACGAGCGTCGGGACTGAAAAGAGATGCAAAGAATCGCGGCACCCACGAGTGACAGGCGCGAGAAGAACGAAAGCGCGGTGAAGTAGCTCACGATAATGCGGGCCTGTTGGCTCAGTTCGATTTGATTCAGGATGAAGGTCGGGCTGAAAACCGTAAAGATCGCGAGTGCCCCTAAAACGAAAACCGGCAAACTGGCGAGAAACCCTGCGGTTCTGCCGATCGCCCGTTCATTTTGTTGGTCGTCGAGATTACCGCTCAATTCGAAAAAGATTGCGCCCATTAGCGCCAATGCCGGCCAGACGGGCCAAATATAATGCGGTAATTTGGTGGCCGTGATCGTGAATACCAGCAGAAAAGCCAACGCGTACGTCAGCGGAAAGCAGTATTGACGGTAATCAGGACGGATGCGCATCCATTGATACAGCAAAAACGGCGTAAGAAAACCGCCGCCGAAAAACAGAACCAAGGGTTGGTAAAAGACGGACCCGCCGTGCGACTCCATCGGGTCACGGGCGCGGCCCAGGTGATGAACGAGAAAAAATTCGCGGGTGAAGGCCCGGCCCATTTCGGCATCCAGCACCGAATAATACAAAAAAAGTAGGACGGTCGCGGGCAAAAAGGCGTACAGGGTGAAGCGCCAGATCGGCTTGAACCATTGCTTGAGGTCGAATTGCTTCAAAAATAAAAGCCAATGCAATCCGAAGGCGAAGGTCGGGAGCACGAGCCCGTTTAAGCCTTTGAATGCGGATGAAAGAAACATTCCGAGCCCGATGTAAAGGTGCTCCTCGATCGTCAGCGTCCGTTCTTCAAGAAAGGCTGCGGCCGGTAAAAGAAGCGTCGGCATTAAAAAGAGGGTCTGGATCGGCTCGAAGATCACGCCGGTCGCGGTCAGCATCGGAAAGACTGCGCAAAGAAAAAGCGAAGGGGCGAAGATGTTTCGCGTGAATCGATACAACGAAACGAGAATTCCCGCGCTGGCGAGAAAGCTCGGAAGCCTGGCCGCGAAAACCGAAACGGGCGCTTGGACTCCGTCGACGACGCGGCTGATGAGCGCAATCATCCAGTAAAAGATCGGCGGCTTATGGTAAAGCGGAAGGTGATCCCAGGTGGGTTGCCACCAATTCCCGGAGCGTTTAATCTCTTCGGCCACTCGGCGATACAAAGACTCATCGAGGTCGAAGGTGGGGACGAAAAACAGCGAGTAGATCCAAAGGATCGCGGTCAGAATCAAAATGAGCGTAAAAAGCCGCTGACTAATGCGTTGATTCAGATGGCCCGGGTTTATTGCCATAGCCAAAGCCTCAGTCGAAGTTGGATTACTCGCATCAGCATTTCAGCGGCATCGCGCACGGGGTGAACATGACTGTCGTCCTGGTGTTCCCAGCTGACGGGGACTTCGATCGTTTTTAATCCGAATTTTTTCGCAAACATCAAAAACTCGACGTCCCACGCGAAGCGTTTGACTTTGAGTTTCGGAAGGAAGGCCTGAATCGACGGGCGATGAATCAACTTAAACCCGCATTGGGTGTCTTTGAACGACAAGCCCGTGATGAATCGGACGAGCAGGTTGAAGGTTTTCCCCATGTGTTCGCGAACCCATGACTGACGGGTGCGCACGTCGCTTTCGGGCAAGTCGCGCGAACCGATGGCGATTGAAGTTCGGGGTGTGGCTTGTGAGGCGGAAGCCGCTTCGTTCAGTTTCAAAAATTGATCCCAGGGGGTGGCCGAATCGGCGTCGGCGATGAGGCACCAAGGCCCTTGCGCTTGCGATAATCCTTGATGGATGGCGTTTCCTTTTCCTTGATTGGGGCGAATGCGAATGACTCGAATGAGTGCATTTAAGATCGGATTTTTCTGGCGATCCGTTTCGGCACGGGTCGCAGTTTCATCTCGAGATCCGTCATCGACGATCAGAATTTCGGCGAGAGAAAATGCCGAAAAGACGCCGCCGTCGATCGCCTGAGTCAGCAGCTCGAAGGTGCGGGGAAGACGGGTGGCCTCGTTGTAGGCCGGGATGATGATCGAAAGGCCCTGCATGCGTATTTTAGCTTAAAATATTGAAATGACGTGAAAAAGAAATAAACGAAAAATAATGAAAAAATTAGTTGACCAAAATAATCAGGAATGAGATTCTGATTTCAGGGAGGACGTATATGAGTAAAATCGCAGCACGTGAGCTGTCTCATAGCGCAACGAAGGAAAAGCACCAACAACCCGGCGCGGGACCCCCACGCTGAATCAGGCATAGGTGATGCGCACGACGTTGGCGCGGCCTATGAACCGGTGGGTCAAGCCCGGCCAGGTTTGACGGTGTCGGCTAGAATCAGAAAAACTAAATATCAAAAATAAAGGGACGACGGGAAAGGGAGCCAGCAAATATACCATTGGCGACGATCTTCACCCCCCATCCCCCAAAAGAAGTCACAATGACCATCTGGGCTCGAACATCGCGTTCGAGCCCTTTTTTTATGCAAAATCAAATTCGACCCATGAAAGTATTGTTGATCGAAGATCAGCTCGGCCATCGCTTGAGTCTGATGAAGGTCTTGAGTCGATTCAAAGCCGAGATCGATTCGGCCGTCACCTTCGGTCGCGCTCGCGATCTGGTCGCTCTCAAGGTTTATGATCTGGTGATCTCAGAGCTCCTTTTGTCGCATTGTCCGGAGATCCAGGGCGACGGGATGCAATTTTGGTATTACTTCCAAGCATTGCATCCGAGCGTTCCGATCTTTCTCATCGCCGACGAGGTGACTCGCATGACGACCGAAATGTTCCTGCACGGTTCGATGAAGCCGCCGATTTTGAATAAACCCGTCAATGAAGCGGCACTCAAACACCTGATCGAACGCGAGGTCATGGCTTTCTTGAAAATTGCTTAAGGATTGGCCTGATAAGCACCCGGAAAGAGATTCGGGTATTTCGCGATTTCGTCTTTAAAACGGCTCATGAATTCACGAACAGTCGAATTCGCGGCATTCACGAAATCCTTCGCCTCGTCGACCATCATCTCAAGGTGATACTTCGTCCGGGCATCGACAACGCCCGACTGGATCAAGTTTTGAATAACGTCCGAATGCGCTTCGAATTCGACGATGCCATCGTCGGCATAGCGAACAGAAATCGTCTGCGGTGCCCAGTAACCCAAGCCCTCGAAAAAGAGCGCGATATCGGGGACCTCGATCGAGGTCTTGAGCTCTGAAACGGGAACGTCGTTCATCAGTTGATGGACGATTTTTCGGGCCTTCAGCTGATCCAACAATTTGATCAAGGTCCGGTCTGAAGCACTGCCTGCGGCCGAAACGTAATAATCAGGGAACTCGCGTGAATCCATGCGGCTTGCACTGCGGGATTCTTCCTCGACCTTGATCCGCGCAGCCAGAAATTTCTGATGAACAGTAGCGAGCAATTCTTTGACCATCGGGCTTGAGAACTCGACTTGATCCATGAGCGGCTTCAGTTTCTGAATACCCAAGAGTCCATTCCAGGGGGCCGCTCCGCCGTTTTCCAGTTGAGTGAGAAACCGCGTTAAATCGGCCTCGTTCGAGATTTTATTCGAGACATAAACCTTGTCGACCGCGCGATCCATCACGGCTTCTCCGGTCGAGCGATCTTCATAATAAGAATCCAGAAACTCGCTCGGCATTTTGTTCGAGGTCATGATCGCCGTCCGGAGCGCAACCTTGATGACGCGATTTCCGGCGAACACTTCGCGTTCGTTCAAAATCGAGAGCAATGCGGTAATGGTTTGCGGGTTGGCCTTATCCACCTCGTCTAGGATCGCAAAAATGAAACGCTCAGCAGCCAAGCTCGATGAGGTTTCGATTTCTTCGATCCCTTCATTCAACTGCTTTTCGACTTTCGGAAAGCCGATGAGCACGCCTTCGGGCAAAAGTTTGTGGAACTGGAGTAAAAAGCGATCGAATTCCTTCGGCGATTCTTCGCGCAATCGATTCAGGGTTTCGGCTAAAAACGCTTGCCCGTCGGGATTCTTCAGACGTGTCAGCGTCTCGTTCACGAAGGTATTTACTTCGGTTTGATTCACCGTTTTCAGTTCCGCCTTCAGAATGGTTTCGGCGAGCGCGGTTTTGGCGCCGCCCGGAGGACCGAAAACGTAAAGGTGATTATCCGAAAGCATCGCCGTCAAATGCGCTTCGATAGAGTAATCGAGTTCGACGAAACGCTCTTTCAGCGGCTTGATTTCATCGCGAATCCAATCGTAATAACGAATGGCTTGCTGGTCAGGGGTAAGGTCTTTGACGTCACGTCGAAACGCGCGTTGCTCAAGAACCGTCCGTTGTGGCGTGAGTGGTTTGATCTCGGTGCCCGCAAGTTCACTTTCGGGTGTCGTCAGGGTCTGATTCAAGACGGTCACGAGTTGATTTAAGTCGGCTTGAATGGATTCGAGCTCGGCTTTCGTGCGATTTTTAAAGGTCCCTTTGGCCAAAAGCTGTTGCAGGTTCGAATCGACTTCGAATTGCGGAAGGTTTTCGTCGATCGCCTGTGCCTCGGTCACTTGAGCGATTTTTTCGTTCAGCGTTTTCAGTTCGGTGTCGGTCACGGACCAACCGGTGAAGGCGGGGGTGGGGTCGAGGGGCCGAAACGATCCGTCTTTCTGGATTTCGAAAGTCATGGCCGGTTCGCCGGCCTGATCGGTTAAAATCAATCGATGATCGTAAGGGCTGAGGGTGGCGTCGAAACTCGCTTTGGTTCCATAAGGAGAGGTGCCTTGCACGCGAGAGTTTTCATCGGTCAGGGCATAACGTTTCAGCTGAATTTCACCCGCGCCGATGTAAACGGCGGATTTCGAAAGCAGGGGTAAATCGCGAGCGTCGGGCGTGAGTCGAAGTTGATCGAACGGAACGCCTTGGGAGAGCTGATGAGCGATGAATGCCGATTTGAAAACTTGAACCATCCGCCGAACGGAGCGGTTCGAAAATTGATTGGCGGGAAAGTACTCGGCGTCGGCCTCGCCGTAACGAACCGTCTTGCGCGATTCATCGGCTTTTTGAGTGACAAAACGATCGAATTCACGGGTAATCCGCACGATTTTTCGCATGAGCGAATCGTCAACCTTTACCTGCCGAACCAGTGAATCGAGTTCGTAAAGTGGGAGCTCGATTTTCGATTTCTGCGGATTTTTCACCAGGTCATACATCGCGATCGATGCTTGCGGGTTCAGCTGTTGGTTCGGAATATGGATTTTAATTGCCATCCGATCCAGAAGCGCCTCGCCCGAAGGACGGTCGTTCAGGAAGCCCTGAACGAATTCGCCGGTGGTCTTGTTCGAGGTGAAGACGCCCGAAGCTAAAATCGCATCGACGACTCGCGAGCCTAAAAAGGCTTTCCGCTCGTTCAAGACGGCCAAAAGTGCGTTTAATACGGCGGGGTTCGATTTTTCGGCCTCATCGGCGATCAAAAACAGATAGCGATCGCCCACGAGCGACGATTCGGTTTCGATTTCGTATTTGCCGTCTTTCATCATCGATTGAAATTTTTGAAAGCCCGTGATCTTGCCTTCGCTGATGAGTTTATGGAATTGAAGAACGAAGATGCGTTTTTCTTGATCGGGAATCGTGTTTAAAACGGCCTGAAAGACGATTCGTGAAAGAAAGGTTTTGGCACCCCCCGGTTCGCCGTTCATCCAAACGAATTCGCGCGCAAGGATCGCGGTCGTCATTGCCTCGATCACGTCGGCCCGATTGTAAACGCGTTGATTGATCTCGCGAAGGGCCGAGACCGATTCCGCCCATGCATCCGAAGTCGTCAGTGTGCCAGCGATTTTGCCACGAAGCAGGGATTCGCATGCGTTGTCGATCGGAGTGGGGGTCCCCGCCCTGGCCATGCTGGCAGGGGGTAAGAGGCTTAGAAATAAAAGCAAGGGAACCGCTCTCATGAGGGGGAATGATGCCATAAGAGAGACTTTTAATAAAGAACTATTTTAATCAAGAATGACTTAATCAATGACAATCATTGATAATTTTAAATAACCGACTAAAAAAATCCTTTATTATAAATGGACAATATGTAATAATTCCTTCCGCATGACTTTCGCGAAGTCTTTTCAATGTCTAGCGCTTTGCCTGAGCTTGGCCGGGAGCAGTTTGCTCTCTTGGCCGACGCAGGCGCGTGCGCAAGACGATGCATGCAATCGGATTTTGCATGCCGATGGTCAGACGCCCGATCTGAAGCCGTCCGATCTTCATCCGCATTCCGAACTCTGGCGGCGTCTCACTGAAGCTCTGTTCAAAAAAGTTGAAAACGTTCCGCACCCATTCGAGCAAGCGGGAGTGAACGCGGACGCATTGGGGCGCGTGATCCAACAAATGACGGAAGCCTTCCCCGATCTGGCGCCTGCGCTTCGAATGAATCAGAATTTGGAATCGCAATCGCGTCGTCTTTCGCCCGACGAGTATGCGCAATTCATGCGTCCGATCGCGCGCGATTTGATCCGGGTTGCAAAGACCTCCGCCGATTCGACCGAAGTTTTTGCAGCGCTCGAAACCGTAAACGTTTTGGGTCAGATCGAGTCTCAGGTGGATTTCCCGAAAACCGAAGAACAAATCCAGGCAGAAGAGCGCAAGCAAGAAGAAGAGCGTGAGAAAAAGAAGGACGAGGATCAAGAAGAGCAGGAGCCCGAGTGGAATCAGACGCAAGATCAATATCAACCCGAGAATAAAGACATCTCGGACCAGGACGGCCCGAAAAAGAAAAACGTCGCTCTTGTTTTGACGGATGTTCAGCCGCCGAAAGCATTGATGCGGCAAAAAATTTACGACCAATTCGATTATCAGGATTGGAAGTCGCTCCCGTCGAGTCGCCTGAAGATGAAGCTTGCGGCCCATCCGACGAAAAAACTGATCTTAGATCCGTTGAAGGCACGCCAAGTAGATGTTCCCGTTCCTTACGGATACGCGTTGAAGCCCGGGCATTACGGCGATTACGAAATTTCGGAAGTCGGTGCGGGTGAATACGTCCTTCACGTCCTGAAGCCATCGTCCGAAAAGAAACCGATCGCGATGGATCTCTACGAGATCACGGGCGAGAAATATCTACCGAGTCTTTCTTCGGCGACCGAGAAGTATCTGTCGTTGTTCCCCGAACACCTGCGCTTGTTTGCCGAAAGTCTGAAGGGCCTGCCGCCGGTCGAAGCGGCCGCACGTCTTGAAAAATACCTTTCGCGCGAAGGCGGCTTTCTTTATTACTCGAAGGGCAATCAGATCAGCGAAGAAAAATTAAAAGAACTCGAATCAAAATATCAGCAATTATTGTCATCCGGTCTTCCGAAACCCGTGGCCATGGCGAATTTGGGTGCGTTCAATTGCGACGGTGCTGCGTGGATCGGCGGATTGATCCTTCGCGATCTGTTGAAGATTCCGGTTCGTTTGGCCGGAGGTCGAACGGTCGGCGGTTTTAAAACCATCGACGGTCAAAAAATGTACGTCATCCAATCGTCGAGCGACGCTCACGCTTGGCTCGAAGTCTACGACGGCACGCATTGGGTGCCGTTCGATATGACTCCGAAGAATAATGTCCCGGATCGGTCGGGTGACCCCAGCGATCTGCAACAAGAACGAAAAGAAGATCAAGCGGACCAGCAGGCCGACCAGCAGCCATCGGAAGGGCAACCGAGCGACGCCCAACCCTCGCCCAGCGATTCGCAAGAAGAAAAAGGCGAGAAAGCTGAGCAAAAATCGGAAAAGACCGCCGAGGAGGGTGCGGAGTCTGGTGCAGAGTCTAGTACAGAGAACAGCCCCGCGACGGATGAAATGATTCGCGCAAAATCCTCTCAGGGTTCCGGACCGGGGGCGCCTCGTGATCTGGTCGGAACGATTTTGTCGACGGACGAGAAGATTTTTTTCGAGTCGTTGATCCGTGACGGATTCAAAACGAAGGTTTTGGACGAATTCCAACCGTTCTACGCATCGTTAGAGGGCGGGCTACACGCCTACCGAGGTGAGGCTTCTTGGAGAAAAATGCAAACGCTTCTGGAAGAGGCGAGATATCAAAAGTATCCGGGACTGAACGAACTGCTACGCGAAATTCGAAACGATTTCTCTCAGGATCACCCGCTCGACGGAAAGGTGAAGCTGGATTTCGTCGATTCGATGTTCAAGACGCTTTCGGAGTTCCGGCCCTTGACGGATGCTGAAAATACGGCGGTCGAAAACGTCCAAAAAATCCTCACGGTTCTGAACCGAATCAAGCATGCGAATGCGAAAGAGTACGAAGCGGTCCGGGATTTCGAAAAAAATCTTCCGGGCAATGTTTCGAAGCAATGGTTGAAGAAAGTTTACGGAGAGGACTACGATCGTTTAGGAAGTGCTGCATGCAGCAAGCTTGCCCAAGACATCGTGAGCGGCAAGTTGAAGTCGATTCTGGAAGAGCAGAAGGTTGTCCCTTTTGTCGACATGACCTTGAATTCGACCGTCGAGCCGCAATGGAAAGACGAGCCGACGCTGAACAAAAGCCCGATGCCGAAACCTCGGCAAGACTTGGTGGTCACTCGAAATCCGCTCGATTTTGCGAAGATGTTATGGAATCTGCGCCCGGGTGAGCCGATCTTCGCGCCGACCTTGCAAGGTCGCCAGTTCGCGGTGGGGAGTTTGGAAACCCGTCGAGTGGTGGATCCGAAGCATCCGATTGAGCGTAAAATCTCGGTAGTTTATTACGACATTTCAGGTTCGATGAGTAGCGAAGGTCGAAGTGAGGTGGTGGATGCGCTTTTGATGGCTTACGTCGATCGCGCACTCAGCGAAACGGATGCGATCGGTCGTCCGATTCACGAGGTTTATCTGCTGCCGTTCAACGATCAGGTGAAGGAAGGCGTTCACATCGCGACCCGAGAAGACGCGCTCAATTTTTTCGCCAATCGGGTGAATTACCAGACCCAGGTTTCGGGGGGCACGGATATCCAAAAAGCCATCCTTCATTTTTACAAACTGATTCAAAACAGCTATCGCAGCAAACAAAAGCTCGGTCGCGAGGCCATGTTTCAAAAGGCGAACATGATTCTGTTTACCGACGGCGGGTCGTCGATCGATACGGAAGCACTTTTGGCCGAGCGGTCTCAGATCTCGTCCGACGTTAAGATCAACATGAACCTCGTCAGTGTCGGGAACGAGCCGAACCAGACGCTTAAGGAACTGGTGTTGAAAGAGGGCTTGTCGAGCGAGAAGCCGAAGTATCGCGAAATTCATTCCGACATGCTGAACGAAGTCGTTTCGGTGAAACAGAATTACAAGGACAATGCGTTTGCCACCGATCAAAAGCTGAACGGTCAGATGGTTGCTGAAATCGATCGCTTGCTGAAGGGTATTTCGGTCGATCCGAAGCTTCAGGCGAATGCCGCGAGCTCGGGAAAACTCGTCGGTCAACTCGGTTTGACCAAAACGTCGGCGAAAGACCTTTCAGGTGCAAGCCTCAGGGTCGCATTGCAACTTTCACAAATGAAAGACGCTCTGATGAACCCGGCGCTCTCGTCCGAATCGAAGCGCAGGATCGTCGAAGCGATCCTGAATGTTTACCCCAATTTGATCGGACGCTCGTTGCGAGAGTTGACGATCTCTGAAAAAGAAAACCTGGAGCGGATATACCAATGGGCATTCATGGAGTAACTCGCTTCATTCTGCTTTCCGCTTTGGGCCTGTCGCTCGCCGCGATTCCGAGCGTGCGCGCCGATTCGGCATGCAATGCCGTGCTTTCAGGCAATCCGCTTGCCATCTCGATTCACGATTTAGCGAAGCTTCGCTTCAATCTCGATCAAAAACGCGCGGCAGGCGTGAGCGATGCCGTCACGCGTATGCTCGAAACCGAATATGCGAAGAAGGAATCCGAAGTTCTCGCCTTGGGGCTTACTCGTGAACAAATCAAGGCTGAGATCGAAAAAATCCAAAAAGGCGACAGAGATGCCACGAAGTCTGCTCGTCAAGTTCGCGAAGCACAATCCGAAGAGGCGATTCAGGCTGAAGCCACGGCCACGATTGCGGGGCATTTATCGTCCAATCGGTATGGCCATGCCACGATCTTTCTTTCAAAAAGCCAGATGCTCGTTTGGGGCGGAAGTAGTCGCCACGATTTTGCGAGTCCGGAATTATATCACCTGACCGACGGTCAAAGCACTCCGATCAATGACCGTTATCGCGCGCGGGACGGTGCGAACCTGTTTCTGATGAAAGACGGACAGGTCGTCATCAGTGGTGGAACAATGGGGTCGACGCCGATTTCTGAAATCGAACGGTACAACCCTCAAACCGGAAAGATTTTGAAGGTCGGAAACTGGCAGGCCGTAAGTCTCGATGCACCTCAAGTGATGTTGCCAGACGAACGAATCGTGGCCGTAGCGGGACGACTCCAATGGCGTGCGATTTCGGACATAGTCGAAGCCTACGATTCGATTTTAGGTAAAGTCGAACGGATTGGGCATCTGTTTGAGCCGCGTCGATCGCATTCCGTGACGGTTCTTTCGGACGGCACCCTGGCCGTGATCGGCGGTGAAAATGCTTCGGGATATCTGACTTCGATCGAACGCTTCGATCCGACTCAGGAAAACTCAAAAGGAGTTCCCGTCGCGGACCTGCCTCGGCCGATCGCGGATCCCTCGTCCGTATTGCTTCATGACGGACGAGTCGCAATCATCGGTGGTCGAGTCAAAGACGCTCAGGCGTTGTCGTCTATCGAAATTTTTGATCCCAAGCAAGAGACCTGCACTCAGGTCGCGGACCTGCATCGAGCCCGATTTGCTCCGTTTGTGAAGGCGCTTTCGGACGGACGAGTGGTCATCATCGGCGGATCCGATTCGACGGGACTGCCGGTGCCGGGAATGGAAATTTACGATCCCGACTCGAATACGGTCGAAATCTTCGAGGGTTTGTCTGAGGCCCGATCGTCACCGGGAATCGCCATTTCATCGGACGACGAGATCTGGATCTCGGGTGGTTTCAACCGGACGCACGACGATCTTTCATCCATTGAACGCATTCGAGTGGGGCGTCGATGAAACTCGTATTGGTTTTTCTATTCACTTTCTTGATCGGCATCTCGGTTCACGCCGAAAATCTTTGCAGCGATTTATTGTCGGGCAATCCGCTTGCCCTTTCGATTCACGATCTGGCGAAACTGCGCTTCGACCTCGACGTTCAGAAAGCATCGGGAACCCGCGACTCGATCACACATGTGCTCGAAGACGAGTATGCCCGAAGAGAGGCACAGATGATCGTTGCCGCGGCTCAGTTGGGAATGAGTCGGCAAGATTTCGAAAAGCAAATTCGCATCGAAGTCCGGAACATTCAGAACGAAGCTGCGATTCGAGCTCAGGCAATCGAATGGAAAAAAAGCGAGCAGACCCGAGAAGCCCTCGCAGCAAGGACCGAGATCAAAAAATTCGGTCGCTTGAAAGAAGGTCGTGCTGAAAACGCGATGTGGGCCTTGCCTGACGATCGGATCGTAGTCGTCAGCAAAGCGCGCGAACATCCCTCGGTCGAAATCGTCGACTTGAAACAAGGAACCGTCGAAAAAATCGGCGACTTGATCGAGATTCGCGGTGATTTCGGTTACAGCGTCGCGCCCGACGGAACGGCGATTTTATCAGGGGGCCACGCACAGACCTATAAGCTCTCGGCAGTCGAGCGAATCGATCCGTTTCGGCGAACGATTGAAAGCGTGGGTTCGTTGTACGCTTCTCGGTACGGACATACGCAAAGTTTGCTTCCGGACGGTCGAATCGCCGTTTTTGGCGGATACGGTTGGTCGACCCGAAATTGGGCGCAATGGTTTCAGCCGTCGACGAACCAAGGGCGTCCGGTCGATTTCGACGGATTGGGTGCAGGAATGACTCAATCGGTTCTGTCCGACGGGCGAGTGGTCTTGGTCGGCGGTTATGCCGGTCAGCCGCTTTCGGCGGTGAACGTCGTTGATCTCGATCAAGGCGTGACTCAGAAGATCGGTGAACTGCAGGATCCGAGGTACGGGCATGCACAAAGCGTATTTCAAGACGGAACGATTTGGGTTTCGGGCGGAGAGACGTTCGGCGGTCGGATATTGAGTTCAATTGAAAGCGTTGATCCCATAACGGGAGTGACGCAAAGGCGAGGCGATTTGCAGATTCCCAGAAAAAATCACGCACAAAGCCTTTTACCAGACGGTCGAATCCTGGTCTCGGGCGGAGAAGACGCTGAGGGCAATCCGCTTTCATCGGTCGAGGTTTTTAATCCGGCAACCGGAGAAAGTAGAGAAATCGGCCACTTGGCCGACGCGCGACGCTCACATTCTCAGGTCACGCTTTCGAACGGTGAAGTCGCCGTGGCCGGCGGCATCGGAAGGGGTGGGAAGCCCCTTTCATCGATCGAAGTCATTCGGGTCGGGCGGGAGTGATTTAATGCGAAGGTTTTTCACGCTTTTATTTCTAACAATGCTTTTTTCGGGTGCGAGGTTTGCGCACGCGTCTGTGCACTCTTCCGTGAACTCGTGCAACCGGATCCTTTCGGGCGATCCGATCGCGCTTTCCATTCGTGATCTGGCGAAGCTTCGTTTCGATCTTGATCAAAAGCAGGCGGCAGGTTTAAACGATGCCGTCACTCGGGCGCTCGAAGCGGAGTACCTGAAGAAAGAAGCCCAAATCCTTTCGATGGGCGTGTCGCGAAAGCGCTTGAAAGCGGAAGTCCTAAAAGTACAGCGTTTCGAGCAACACAAAAGCGAAGAACGTGCACGCGTGCGAAAAGAAGATGAAGACCAAATCGAAACGCTTAAAACGTCTCTGAAGTGGGTCGCGAAAATCACTCCTCGGGTCGAGTTCGCGCAAAGTGTTCTGCCAGACGGTCGACTGGTGATTTCGGGCGGACGCGAGAATCCATACTCGGTTCAGTCGATTCCGACCATCGAATGGATCGATCTGATGAGCGGTGAAACGGGGACTTTTCAAGATTTGCAAGTCGGGCGATGGGGTCATGCCCAAAGCACGCTGCCTGACGGACGAATTTGGATTTCAGGAGGGTGGGGGCAACCGAATGGCTTTTTGTCTTCGATCGAAACGTTAGACTTTCAGACGGGAGCGATGACTCTGGAAAGCCTCGCTGCGGCCCGCGCTTACCACGCACAAAGCGTTCTGTCTGATGGGCGAGTCATCGTGAGTGGCGGTCTCAACTTCGAAGGTATACTGACCTCGGTCGAGCAAGGCGGCCAAATGGTGGCGAACCTGTTCGAGGGTCGTACCGAGCACATGCAAACATTATTGCCGGACGGAACGCTACTCGTTTCAGGAGGCAGCAACCGGCAAGGTCGTTTCACCTCTTCGATTGAAATCGTCGATCTCAAAAAAGGAACATCCGAAAAAGTGGGCGAGCTTCCGCCGCTCGACACCAACCCGATTCAGGCGCCGTTGTCCGACGGCCGGGTTTTGCTCGTTTCGAGTAACAAAGGGACCTCTATGTTGACGGTGTTTGATCCATCGGATCGAAGTCTGCAAGAACTGATGAAGGTTGAGGACCTTGTTCTGGCCGCGACCCTCACTCCAGAAGGCCAAGTCGCTCTGACGGCTGATTCAGGTTCGGTGTATCTGCTGAAAATGGGGCGAAGATGAAACGCCTCTTTGCCGTCGGGATGTTTTCGTTGTTGCTTCTTTCAAATCCGGTTTTAAGTCACGCGGATTGCAACCGACTTCTTTCGGGAAGCTGGAGTGCTTCGATTCATGACCTCGCGAAGCTCCGTTTCGACCTGGATCAAAAACGAGCGGCGGGCATCGACGATGCCGTCAGGCGGGCGCTTGAGGACGAATATCAAAAAAAGATCGCTGAGATCGTGCGAACTACGCCCGAACTGGAACCGACCCTTCAGGCCGAGATCAGCGCCGAAATCGGCAAAATTCAAGGTGAAACCGTGACCCGCGAAACCGAAGTCGTTCGTCAACGCGAAGACGAAGCACGGGAAATCGAAGAAAATCGCCGCGAAATGAGCTTCTTCGATGGGTTGAAAGAATCGCGCGCATGGCACCTTCAAAGCGAGCTTCCTGATGGGAGCTTACTCGTCACGGGCGGAAAAGACGTTTCGGGCGTGCCCCTCTCGTCAATCGAGCGGGTGGATCTCAAGAAAAAAGCCTCGGTCATGATCGGTTCGTTCCTGGATTTACGAACGGATTACGCCCACACCGTGCTGCCCGATGGTCGTCTTTTGGTTTCGGGCGGGCTTTTTCGCGACACTCGTCCGCTTACGTCGGTTGAAATCATCGATCCGATCCGAAAGACCGTCGAAAAATTCGGTGATCTGAAAAATCATCGATTCAATCATCACCAAGTTCTTTTGCCCGATGGCCGGGTTTTGATCTTGCCCGGAACTGGCGATTACCTCACGCGAGTCGAGATCGTCGACGTGAAGCAAGGAACGATCCAGCCATTCGGCGGGTTAAAATTTCCGGTCAAAGACGCGACCACGGCCTTGCTTTCGGACGGTCGCGTGATGATCGTCGGAAAGCACGAGAGATCGAAATCTCTGTTCGTCGAGGTTTTCGATCCCGCAACTCATAGTTCTCAATATTTAGGCAAAATCGCTGGTATTCATCCGCGCGCGACGATCAGCATTCAGCCCGACGGGACGATCCTGGCCTGCGGCGGAGTTGACGGATCGACCGCCTTTTCGGATGTTTTTGTGTGGAATCCGTTTCAAAAGATTTTGAAAAAAATCGGCGATTTGAGCGAACCGAAATACGACATGATCCCGAGTCGTCTGCCGGATGGACGAGTTTTCTTAAGCGGCGGAGCCGACTCGATGGCTCATACCGTGACCCGTCTTGAGGTCGTCGATCTCGCGCAAGGCACGGTTGATCCTGTCGGTGATTTACCTGAGCCGATGTGGCTTTACTCGCAAACCGCGCTTTCGAACGGCACTGTCGTCATCACCGGCGGATACGGCAATGACGGGCAGAAGCGATCCGTGATTCTGATTCAGGTGGGCCGGCGATGAAGTTTTTACTCGTGGCTTTGATTTTCTTTTCGATACCAGGGCTGGGCCTTTCGAGCGCTTTTGCCGACGAGAGCGAGTGCGGTCGTTTGCTTTCAGGCGACCCCCTTTCGTTTGCGATTCGCGATCTGGCGAAACTTCGTTTGGATCTCGACCGAAGGCAGGCAGCGGGATTGGGCGATGCCGTGACCCACGCGCTTGAAACCGAGTACGGTAAAAAAGAATCCGAAATTCTGCTCACGGAAGCGTCCTCGGGTCTGACACGCGAACGCTTGCAGCTCAGGCTTGCTCAGGAGGTTCAAACGCTTCAAGCCCAAGAACGTGAAACGTCGACCCGACAAGCTCAAACGCGGTCGGAACAGGAGAGTGAAACCGAGGCCGCCACGGGCTCGATTGAAAAATGGGGTGACTTGCTCGAACCGCGAAACGACGCCATGCCTGTTTTTGTTTCGAACGACCGAATCTGGATGATCGGCGGTTTCGGCGAACGCGGAACCCGGTTGTCGTCGATCGAAGAAATTGATCTTCAAAAACATCAAGTGCGAAGAATTGGCGACGTCGGGAAGGTGTATTCCGATTTAACGCCGGTTCCGATGGCCGATGGTCGGATTTTGATCATCGACGGGCTTCGTGAACGCTCGTCGCTCTGGATCGCCGACCCTCGTCGCGACACCGTTCAAAAATGGGGTCGCCTCAAGCAGCCTCGCGCGAATTTTACACCCGTGGTTCTTTCGGACGGACGGGTGTTGCTGATCGGCGGAAAGGGCGCTTACGCCGAACGTCTGAATACGATCGAAGAGATCGATTTTCGGAAAAAACGCGGTCATCTTTGGAAAACGACGCTGATGCCGAAGTTAAGGGAGCGCGCGACGGTGATTCAGTTTCCCGACGGTCGGATTTGGGTCATTGGCGGAAGGGACGCTTACGGCGATCCGGTGTCTGACATCGAAGAAATCAACCCGACGGACCGAACCGTTCGAAAATGGGGCGACTTACTCGAAGCCCGATCCGATTTTTCTTGGGTCATCCGACCCGACGGACATCTTTGGATTATGGGCGGACGAGGCGCGCTGGGGCAACCCATCACTTCGATCGAAGAGATCGACCCCGCTCAGAACATGATCCAAAAGGCGGGCGATTTGCACGAGGCCAGAACGGAGGCCCCGTCGATGCTCCTTCCTGACGGGCAGATTTTGATTCTGGGGGGAACGGGGCCTTCCTACGAGCATTGTACTTCGATCGAGCGGATCGACCCTGTTCTGAATACGGTTCGAAAAGTGGGTGAGTTGCCCGAGGGTTTGAAAAATCCGTTCCCGGTCGCGCTGCCGGATGGACGTGTTTTGATTTTTAGGCGGGGGCAACCGCAATCCGCGCCTCAAAATGCGATCGAAGAGTTCGACCCTCGGACCGACGTTCTTCGCAGATGGGGCTTTCTTCCACGAGCCCGTTCGTATTACATCCCAATCCTGCTTCCAAGCGGACAAATTTTGATCCCTGGCGGGGTTTATCCCGGACAGCTGTTTACCGGTACGACGATTTCTTCGATCGAACTGATGAAAGTGGGGCGCCAATGAAGCATCTCGCGTTTTCTTGGATCGTTCTTTTTTTCGCGTTCGCGCCTTTTTCGATGGCGAATGCGACTGAAAATCTTTGCAATACCCTGTTGTCGGGCGAGGTCGCCGCCGCATCGATTCACGATCTGGCGAAGTTGCGCTTTGATCTTGATCAAAGGCGAGCCGCAGGCCTGAACGACGCGGTGACACGCATGCTTGAGGCCGAGTACGCAAAAAAAGAATCCGAAGTTTTAGCTTTGGGGGTGACGCGCACGCAGATTACCGCCGAGGTCGAAAGTCTTCAAAAACAGGGCTTAGCACAAGAAAAGCGCAGCCAAGAAACCCGCTCGAAACAAGATCGCGCGATGGAAGACACCCAGGTTACGATTCGCAAAATCGGCGATCTTATCGATGCTCGGCGCGGTCATCGACAAAGTGCGCTTCCGAGCGGAACCGTGGTGGTGACGGGCGGAGAGGGTCAATCGGGAACCATGGGTTCAGTCGAGTGGATTCACCCCCAATCCGGTCGAGTCGAAAAAATCGGCGATCTGGCTCATCGGCGATCGTGGCACACTCAAAGTGTTCTGCCCGATGGTCGGGTGTTGGTGGCGGGCGGTTATTCTTATTATTGGCCGGCAGCAGTCGAGGTGATTGACCCCGTTCACTCCACGATTGAAACCGTGGGTGAGCTTCATCAGCCGCGATACCATCATGCACAAAGTCTTTTACCCAATGGCTGTGTGGTGGTTACCGGGGGCTCGGGCGATCGAAATACATTGGCTTCGATCGAAGTGATTGATCCGATCAAAAAAACGGTGACCGAAGCGGGGAGGCTGCTGGAGCCTCGGTACGATCATGCGCAAAGCTCGCTGCCGGATGGAACGATTGTGGTGAGTGGCGGGTGGCGCTATGGCGTGACCGCTTCGATTGAACGGGCGAATCTCGCTCTGGGAACGTCTGAAAAAATCGGCGATTTGCTTGAAGCGCGCATGTTCCATACGCAAACCACCTTGCTCGACGGTCGGGTGTTGGTCGTGGGTGGATATAACGAAAAACTGCTGTCGTCGGTTGAAATCATCGATCCGGTTCACCGGACGGTTCGGAAGATCGGAGACCTGAATCAAGCGCGGGATCATCATACTGCGTTTTTGCTGTCGAACGGAAAAGTACGAATCGTGGGCGGCCGAGTGGACGGTCCGATTTCATACATCGAAGAAATCGATCCGAATACCGAAACGATCGGAATCGTCGGAGAGATGAAGTCGAGAGACTGGGGGAGCATTGCGATTCTTCCGGATGAATCCATGGTGGTCTCAGGAGGTGACGACGGAGTGAGTCATCAGACGACCGAGATTCATCAAATCCGTTTTGGGAAGCCCTGAGTTGACTTGCCTTTTCATGACTTTTTTGGGAAAACTTTCCTAAAGCGTCAACGGCCTGGCAGCGGGCCACGGGGGGAATTGCACCATGCGTATCAAACGCCTTGAAATTCAAGGGTTTAAGTCGTTCAAAGATAAGACCGTCATCTACTTCGATCGCCCGATTACGGGGATCGTGGGGCCAAACGGATCCGGAAAATCGAACATCGTCGATGCCTTCTTCTGGGTGATGGGCGAGCAATCCTACAAACACATCCGTTCGAGCGGATCGGACGACATCATTTTCAAGGGCTCGTCCAAATACCAGCCGCTCGGCATGGCCGAAGCGACGCTCGTTTTGGAACAAGACTACATCGACACTGAAAACATGCCCATGGCCGCGACGACCGAAGAAAACGTGCCGATGAAAAAACGCGAAATCGCGGTCACGCGTCGGGTTTATCGTTCGGGCGAGGGCGAGTATTACATCAACGGCGTGCAAGCACGCTTGAAAGACATTCAAGAGCTTTTCCTCGATACCGGCGTCGGCGCCAAGGGTTACTCGGTGATCGAACAGGGTCAGATCGATAAAGTCGTCAACTCCAAGCCCGAAGATCGCCGTCTTCTGATCGAAGACGCAGCCGGAATCGCGAAGTACAAACAACGCAAAAAAGAATCGCTCCGCAAACTCGAAGGCGCTCAGCAAAACCTGGCCCGGTTGAATGATGTATTGGCCGAAATCGAACGCTCGCTCGCGAGCCTGGAGCGCCAAGCGCAAAAAGCACGAAAATATAAGGAATATCGCGCGGAATTGCTCGAAAAAGAAACGACCTGGGGCCGCCGCAAAAACCAGGTTTTGAACCGCCAGTTCCATAAAATCCATCAGGATCGCGAAGCGCTCGAACACTTGCTCGTGGGTTTGAAGGCCGAGCTTGCGCAAACCGAAGCCGACCTCGAATCACAACGCGTGGTTCAGCTGACGGACTCGAAAATTCAAGAGCAGCTTCAAGCCGAAGTCGAACAATTCGCGGCCGAGCTGACTCAGCATCAAAGCGCCCTCGAATTATCGAAAAAGCGCCAAGAAGATTTGAATCGCCAGCTCGTTCAGCTGACGACCGAAAAAGATCAGATCGAAGAAGCTTTGGCGAACGATCGCGAATCCATCTCGGCCAAGGCCGAAGAATTCGAAGGCCTGGACGAAAAAGTGGCCGTGATGACGGCACGGGCCGACGAGCTGAACGCGAAAACGGACGAGCTTCGCGCGGCTTACGAGTCGAATCAGCGTGAAGCCGAAAGCAAACGTCGCGAATTCGTGGGACTGACCGAGCAATCGTCCGAAAGCCAATCGAAGATCGCGGCCTTGAAAGAACGGATCCAAGGCGCCGAATCACAACTGACTCGTTTGGCCGCTCAGGAAGACGAGTTTAATGCCGAAACGTCGGTGCTTCGCGAAGAAAACACGGCGCTTTTAGCGCGTTTAGAAGAAAAAACCGAAGCCCGCCGGATGGCGCGCGAATCGGTCGGCACAGCGAAAGAAAATGTCGAACGTCTTGAGCTTGAAGTCAAAGCAGCTCGCCAGGCGCGTGATTCGGCTTTGAAAAATCTGACGGCGAACAGCTCGCGTTTGAAATCGCTCGAAGACCTCGACCGTGCCCGCGAAGGCATGGCCAACGGTCCGAAGAAGATTCTCGACTGGGCGAACACTCAAGACAAAAATTTCGCCGTTTTGTCGGACTTCATCGAAGTCGAAAACGGATACGACCAAGCCGTCGAAGCGGTGTTGGGCTATGCGTTTGAACGCCTTTATGTTCAAGATGCCGATACGGCATTCGCCGCATTGTCGTTTTTGCGCGACGGTAACGAGGGAACGGCCGCGATTCAAATTGCGATCCCGAACCTTGAAACGAAAGAGCGCGCGAACTACAATCCGCTTCGCAAGTACGTGAAGGTTACCAATCCTGCGTTTCAGTCTCTGATCGAGGCGATGATTTCGTCGATCGAAGTGCTCGAAGAAGTGCCGGCCCTGGGCGATATCAAAACCTATCAGGCCGAAGGCATTAGCTTCGTGACTAAAAACGGAATCTGGTTCGACGCCAATCAAGGCGTACTTTTCGGCGGAAGCGCCGAAAGCGATCAGGCTGCCTCAATTTTGGCTCGCAAGCGCGTGATCCAAGAATTGAAAGAAACCGTTGCCGTCGCCGAAGCCGAATGGTCGACCATCGAAGAAAACGTCATGGCCCTTTCGACCTCGCTCGACAATGCCCATGCCGAGCTTAAGACCGCATCGCAGGCGCTTTCGGATCTCGAAATCGAAGTGGGTTCGCTTGAGCGCGAGCGTGCTCAGATGGATCGCAAACTCGCCGATGTGGATCGTTCGCAAGCGCGTTTCGCATCCGAAAAAGAGAAATTCGAAGCTCAAGGGCTTGAGGCCCGCTCTGAAATCGAAGCGATCGAGCAGTCGATCCTCGAAATGTCGCAGAAAAAAGAAGAGCTTGAAACCTGGATTCACAATCACGAAGGCCAGTTGAGCGAAAAAGAAGGCGAATTGCGCGCGGCCGAGCAAGAGTTGCAAGTCGTTCGCATTCAAGAGGCGTCTGAAAAAGAACGCAAGAATTCGCTGAAAAAAGAGCTCGAAACCGAACAGCGTTACCTGCAAGACCGTGAGCGTCGCTTGGGCGAAGTCGAGCGTTTGCTCGAAGAATTCAACCAAGACCGCGATCAGTATTCGGATGGCGATCAAGAACATCAAGATGCCGTCGTGAACCTGACTCGTTTATTGAGTGAAAAGCGCGAAGAGCTGTCGATCGTCCGCGATCGGCTCGAACAGGCCAATGCACAGGTCAGCGGCCAGATGGAGCGGATCAAAGAGCTTCATAAAATGGGCGACGAGAAGACCCAGGCCGTGAACCAGATGGCAATCGACGTCGAGAAGATTCAGATCGAGATCACCCATCTGAAGCAAAACATGGAAGAAAAATACGGCGTGGGTTGTCTGGATGAAGCTCAAGGCGTCGATATTCAAGAAGAAATGACCGATCCGGTGGTCACTTTAGAAATGTCTGAAGAAGACGAGAAAACCCTTCACGTCGAAGTCGAAGAGCTGCGCGAACGCATCCGTAAACTGGGTGAAGTGAACACGATGGCGGTCGAAGAGTACGAAGACATGCAACATCGTCACGAGCATCTGTTCAAAGAGAAGATGGATCTCGATGCTTCGATTCAAAACCTGAACGATGCGATCGAGCACATCAACAAGACCTCGGAGGAGCGGTTCCGAAGAGCATTTGAGGCGATTCAAGTTCGCTTCGAGAAGCTCTTCCCGATCATCTTCGGCGGTGGACAGGCGCAATTGTCGCTCGTTTACCCCGAAGGAAGCGACGACATCCTCGAAGCCGGTGTTGACATTCTGGCTCAGCCGCCCGGCAAGAAAATTTCGAACATGACCCTTCTTTCGGGGGGAGAGAAAGCCCTGACGGCGATCTCGCTCATTTTCGCGATCTTCATGGTGAAGCCGTCTCCGTTCTGTATTTTGGACGAGGTGGATGCTCCATTGGATGACTCGAATATCGGTAAGTTCAATGCGCTCGTTCGCGAGATGTCGGTGAAGTCGCAGTTTATTCTCGTGACCCACAACAAGAAAACGATGGAATTGAACGATACGCTCTACGGCGTGACGATGGAAGAGCCTGGCGTTTCGCGCATGGTTTCCATTCAGCTGCAATGAAATCGATCAGCGTTCTGGCACTCTCGGCATTGCTGGTGGGGGCGGCTCAAGTGGCTACTCAGGCGACCGCCCAAGCAGCGACACTTCCGCCCTTGATGCAAAAGGTGCAGACCGAGTATCAGAAGGCTTCCGGCATCGAAGCCGAATTCGAACAATTGACGAATGTCAAAGCGACGAAACAGAAGAAAAAAGCCGAAGGACGGATCTGGATTAAACGTCCGAATCAGCTTCGCTGGGAGACCTTCGAGCCTGATCCGAACATCCTGATTAGCGACGGTAAGACCTTTTGGTTTTATACTCCGCCGTTCGAAAAAGGGGATCGCGGCCAGGTAATCGTCCGAAAAAGTGCCCAGGTTCAGACTCAATTTCTGAATGCCTTGCTGAGCGGGTCGTTCGATTTCGGAAAGTCAGATACCCGTATCGAAGCGAAGGGAAATACGTTTTTGCTGACTCCGAAGAAGGGGAGCGCGGGCGACGTTCAGACAGCCGAAGTGACGATCGACCCGAAATCGCATCAGATTGAAAAAGTCGTGCTCGATCACACAACGGGCAATCGCACCGAGATCACGCTGAAAAACATCAAGCTCTTGTCGCATTTGGACGAGAAGCTGTTTCACTTCGTGCCTGATCGCAATACCGATAAAATCAGCGAATAAAAAAACCCCCGAGCTTCGCACGTGACTGAAGCCCGAGGGTGGGTAGCTGACTCAAAATGCTCAGAGAAGAGCCCGAATTATAGGAGCTTGAGCGCGGCCTGAGGTGCGGAGTTCGCTTGCGCGAGCACCGAGACACCGGCTTGCTGAAGGATCTGCTTTTTCGACAGATCGGTCGCTTCTTCCGCGATATCGGCATCGGCGATCCGCGAACGCGCGTTCGAGAGGTTCTCTTGCGCGATCGAGAGGGTGTTGGTCGCGGATTGCAGTTTGTTCTGCATGGCGCCCAATCCCGCTCTGGCACCCGTCACCCGGGCGATGGCCTCGTCCAATTTATCGATGGAGGTACGGGCATCGTCTATGGATTTCGCGGAAATTCCGGAAATTCCGAGTCGATCGGTCCGAACATCGGCCTCGCGAACGTTGAAGTTGATCCGGTCGGCTTCGTTGTTCCGGGCACCGACCTGGATTTCGAGGTTGGATTTCGGCGCCTCTCCGTTCAACAGCGGAGTGCCGTTGAAGTTCGTGGTATTGGCGATCCGATCGACCTCGTTTTTCAAGCTTTGGTATTCTTTATCGATGAATCCCCGCTCGCGGTCTCCGATCGTATCCGATGCGGCCTGGATCGAGAGTTCTCTTAAGCGCACCAAGATATTTCCGACCTCGCTCAATCCGCCTTCCGCGACTTGGACGAATGAAATTCCGTCGTTCGCGTTTCGTTCGGCTTGTTTGAGTGAACGGATTTGCGCCGTTAAGTTTTCGGAGATGGAGAGCCCGGCTGCGTCGTCGCCCGCCGAGGTGATTCGTTTACCGGATGCCAGTCGATTGAAAGTCTTTTGCATCTCGACACTGGTTTTAGACAAGTTTCGTTGTGCCGACATCGAAGCGATGTTGGTTCCGATTCTTAATCCCATACTATTTGCCCTTTCGTCTACGCTTACCCTTTAGACTGCGTGGCCGGCTCCCCCCGGAACCGACGCTTGTTTGACGCCCTCATTTTCAATTCTACGAAAATGTTTGGCTAAGTGCATCAAAAAAGTTGAGCAAAATAGTATATTTTTTTAACTAATGAAAACAGGCAATTAAAAAGGTGGACCCATCAAATGATGGGCCCACCCAGTGTGGTTGTAGTGATTACCCTAAAAGCTTCAGAGCACTCATCGCGTTGTTGTTGGCTTGACTGAGGACCGCAGTACCTGCTTGAGCAAGGATATTAGACTTCGTCAATTCCGCAGTCTCAGAGGCCACGTCCACGTCATAGATCCGACTTTTCGCCGCAGACAAGTTCTCTTCATAGGTGCCCAAGTTATTGACCGACGCTTGCAAGCGGTTCTGAAGCGCGCCCACTTCCGAGCGGTTTTCAGAGAGCATCTTGATCGCGTTGTCGATTTTCGACAGGTTTTCTTGAGCGGCTTCTTTGGTCAACGTGTTCACGTCCGAAACTCCCAAGGCTTCCGCCGTGGTGTTGAGTTTTTGGGTGTCGAACACGAAACGGTCCTGCTCCGGAGAGTTGTTGAGACCGACTTGGATCTCAAGTTTGTCTCCGTCGCCGTGAAGCAGTTTTCTACCGTTGAATTCGGTCGTTGCCGAAATACGGTCTACTTCCGAGCGAAGTTGAACCATTTCTTTGTTGATGAAACCCCGTTCCTTGTCGCCGATCGTATCCGATGCGGCTTGGATCGAGAGTTCGCGGAAGCGAGTCAGGATATTGCTGACTTCGTTCATTCCGCCTTCGGCCACTTGAACCATCGAGATACCGTCGTTCGCGTTTCGGTTGTCTTGGCGCAACGAGCGGATATCCGCCTGCATTTTCGATGCGATCGCCAAACCGGCCGAGTCATCCGCCGCTTTTGCAATCCGGGTTCCTGAAGAAATCTTCTGCAAGCTGTCTTGTTGTGCTTGAGTCGATTTTCCCAAGTTACGTTGTGCAATCAACGATTGCACGTTGGTATTAATACGAAGACCC
>Ga0164242_10001750_pt1 | contig 25592 bp, 25 predicted proteins | sample OricomgcompostMG_FD_108783 | JGI IMG/M metagenome (GOLD analysis project Ga0164242, IMG submission 108783) | Miracle-Growth compost microbial communities from Emeryville, California, USA - Original compost - Miracle growth compost (MG) ...
AAACCAACTTTTCAGTTGGGCCTTGAATTGGGCGCGATCGACGTCGCTCAGGTTGTTGTAACTCTGAACGGCCCATTTGAAGAAATCCTCGTCGTTTCGCGGAACGACGATGACGGCCGGAGCATGTTCGCCGCTATGATCGGCATGCTGGCCCGCGATCTTGTGGGTCAATTTCGCGGCATACTCTTTCTCCATGAGCAGCATCAATTCTTGCTCGTTGATTTCGAGCGCCCGAACCAAGGCTTGAATGTGTACGGCCGGAACCGGGGTGATTCCCCGCTCCAGGTTCGAAACGAATTGCGTCGTGACGGCCGGTTCGAATTTCTGGCCCAGCTCTTTTTGAGAGAGGCCTTTTTCTTCGCGCTTCTGGCGAATAAAAGCACCGACCCAGTTAGGAGACTTCACTAAACTTTTCTTGTTCAAATTTTCCATACTCTTAGTTTAATAAATCAAACTTGAATATGCAACAAAAAAAGTTGGGTATTATTTAAAAAATAAATATTGTTAATAAAAACAATTACTTAAATACCCAGTCCACCCACGGAAACCCCCAGTCGGCGTATCGATCGACCTGGACTCCCCATTCTTTAGCAATTCTCGTGCATGACTTCTGACAAAGAAGCCCGTGGCACTTGCCCTTGGCCACGTCGGTGACCTGGGCCAAAGCCTCTAATGTATCGGGATTGGTCAGCTCGCATTTGCTTTCCAGTTCCGACACCGAAATCCGGTTGCAGGGACACAGCTCGGACGACTGCTCGTGATCGCGAGTGAACCGGATCGCCATCCCCTGATGAATCGTGCTCTCGCAAGCGAAGCGGCGAACACCGTCCACTTCGATCTGACAAAGCCCGCAGCTGCCGTCCTCGCAGACCAAAATATCGTTCGGTCGAGCCATGCCGTTTTCAAACAGCGCAACCGAAATCGATTGACCTTCACGCACCCTGCGCACGTCGCCTTGGATTTGCACTTCGACACGCGCGCCTTTTTCTTCGTAAATGTCTTCGGCGTTTTCAAATTCCTGTTTGGGTGCCAGCGAGACGATCCCGCGCGCTTCCCAAATCAAATGCGACGGCACTTCGATCTTCCAGAGCGGAGTCTCACCGTCCAAAAACTGATCGAGCACACGCGAGTTGGTCAAGACTTCGCCTTTGCGATTCAAAAGTCCGACCCGGTCGCCCTTCTTCAGCGGCGGGGTCTCGACGTACGGAAAGATCAGCGTCGTGAAGCTTTCCGAGGGCTCGCCCTCGATCATCACCGGAACCTGACTCGGGCAAGCCTGAAGGCAAAACCCGCAGCCCGTGCAATCGTCTTCGACCAAAAACTTCGTCGCCGTTCCTTTCGAATCGCGCTCGATGCGGATCGCGTTCGACGGGCAAGCCTTTTCGCAAACGCGACAGCCGATCGATTCCACACATTCGATCGAGGCCACGATGCGGCTCGCTTCCAACTTCTTCGGCGTTCCTGAAAATTCACCGAGCAATTTTTTGCTTTCGCCGTCGAGCCACTTGCCGTCATAGGTCCATTTGAAACGCCGGTCGCGCGTCGATTCGAGTTCGATGAGCTTCTGCTTGGCGGCCCAAAGCGCCTTCGAGTCGGTCTTGAGACCGATCGAAGCGGTTCCGATCCCCTTGATGATTCTTGCGGCCAAGACAGCGGCGCGGTTCTCGTCGAGCAGTACACCTTCGACATCCGCCGCAACCGACTGCGCTTCCGTGTTTTCCCACTCGACCAAAAACGAACCCGAGGGATATTCGCGAAACCCCGAATCCACGTCAAAGGGGCCGACCGAAATCACGCGGGCGACATCCATCACACGCATGCCTTGACTGTCCTGTACTTTCAGCTCCCACGAAAACGGAGTTTTCTTCGTCAACCGCGCGGGCTTTCCGAAAATGATCTTGCCACCCAGAATTTCAAAACGTCTTCGTTCGACCTCCCAAGCCTGAGCCGAATCGAAAACCGATTCAAGACAAACCACTCGGTTCGTCACTTTTTTCTGAATCAACTCAGAGCCCAGCTTCAGCGCGCGATTGCCCGAGCCTAAAATCACGACCACGGGCTGCCAGCTTAAGCTTCCTTGCGACAACAGCTTTCTTGCAGTCGATTCGGGGATCAAGCCCGCCGAATACCAACCCTGAAAGGGGGTCGGAAATTCAAGGTGCGGAATGATCTTGATCGCGGCCTTGGCCTGAATACGATGAATGCGCTTTTGCGCGTCTTCGATCATCACGACCCCACCGCTACCTTCGAGCGGAAGGACGCCGCGCACGCGCATCCCCGGGCCGCCGTACCAGCCGACGCGCAATCCCGCATCGGCGCAGTGACGAGAAAGCACACGAGCGCCTTGCGTGGGCCATTGCTTCAGGCGGGGCCCCGCCAGGATCGCGACATCAATGGTGCTGTCTCGTACCTTGACTTCCATCATACTCCGTCGATCGCGTGTCGAACCTGTTCGGCGATCCAATGCAAGGGACCGTCACAGGCCGAAATCACGAGCGTCCTCACTCCATCCGAATCATACTCGATCGGGTGGGTCGTGTTCCAGCGATAGAATAAACGAGGCGACATGCCTCGCACCGTGAAGCGCTCCCATCCGAGCGCCTGAAAAATCACTTTCGAAACATCCTGAAAACCACCCTCACCCAACATCGCGGCCGAGGCCTCGCGACGCATGACTTTGATACGGCTCCAACCCCCGACCGGCGGCATGCCTTCGCCGTGCGCCCACACGCGCATGCTCTCCATGTGAGCGACCACGTAAGGGTTCACCGGATCGCGCGAAAGAAGGTCCCACTCCTCCCAATGCTGCTTCTTCACGGCGGCGGTGAATTCGCCGATGGCGCGCGGCTGGTATTTTTCGATGTTCTGCCGAAGCGAACGCTCCATCTTCGGCGTCCAAAAATAAAGAATCGCGCGACCGACTTCGAAGGTCTCGGGCAGCCCCGATGCGAGCTGAAAGCGCGCGCCCTTGCGGTCGATGTCAAGAATATGAGCGGAAGTCAGGATGTTCTCGCGGCCCAGACGCTCGCGCACGAACTCCAACAAACCCGTGCGATAGCGAGCGACGTCGATATCGCCGAAGCGCGGGCCCAAAAACCCGACGTAACCTTCAAGCCCACGAGCCTCAAGATTGCGCGACGAAAAGCCGGGGAATCGCTTGGCCAGCGACACACCTTCGAGCCACTTGGGCTTCCACCCCAGATCGAGCGCGCGCAGATATAAATTTTCAATCCGATCCACGCCAGTACCCCGCTCGGGCACGACCCACAAACGATGACGAAAACGAATCCAAGGCGCGCTCTCGACCCGGTAATGCTTGTCTTCGCGCGATTCGTCTTCTTCTTTCCACATCTCGATGGCACCCGGAAATTCGGGAATCAGATCGCGGTACACCTGCTCGGGCAGGTTGTTCGAAAACCGCTTTGAAAGATCGGCATTCGTCGATTCGAAGCTGAGAAGATCCAAAGGAAGTTCAGAGTTTTCGAGAAAGAAATCGGGGTCGGGATTCAACACCGCCACCTTCTCGCCCCGGTTCGACAACCGTTGCGCCGCCAGCAGGGGGGCGACACCGGTACCGACCAGAAGGTAATCCACCGTTTTTTTCAAGTCAGCGATCCCATCACCCGAAGCATGGCCGCTTTCTGTTGGGCTTTTTTATATTCACGGTGGGCGCTTCGGCCCTTTTCATTTTCGAGGTAGCTCTCCTCATCCATGATCTGAATCTCGAAGGGATAGAAAAATCGGATCATGCGTTGAATCTGGCGCGGGTCCATTTTGTCGATCATCGACTGAAGCGCATCGCTCAGCTCTTGCTCTTTGCTGATTTGTTTCAGTTCGCGAATTTCGTCGGCGAGCGAATTGCGGATCTTAACGAGCTGACGGCAAGTGAATTGGATCGCGCGGTAATGCTCGGAGCTGAATTGATTATCGCCCCGCTTGACGGGATAGCCGGCTTTTTCAAGGCACCCGACCAGATGCTCTTCGTCGCATTCTTCGCGAGCGAGGATTTCTTTCAACTCGGGAATATCGATCAAGGTATTCCGCGAGCGACTCGGCTTGACGTTGGCGGCAACGATGATGTTCGACTGTTCAAGAAAATGAATGACCCGAATCGCATCGGCACGCGTCTTGGTCACGAAACGGACGCCCACGCGATCGAACAGCTCTTCGGCCACGCTTTCAGGCTTGTGCAGCAGCTTCATCAAGGTGCTGTCGCGAGCCTTCTTCGGCTTCACCTGAAACTCGACGAGATCGACTCTGAGCGGGTCTTCGTTCGAACGTCCGATGTAGAGCTTTCCGTCTTCGTCGCGATGGATGTGACGGTAGAACCGATCCAGAATTTGCTTTTGGACTTCGCCGAAGTAATGCGTGCGAATGTCGCGGTCGATGTGGTTGATCGTATGAACCACGCGAAGGATGGCGCAGGCCCAGTGTCGGTATTCCTCGTTCGCATCCGAGCTGGCGTAAAGCAGCAACTCACGAAGATCAAGTAGATCGCTGAATTTTTTGGGTACCTCGACGGTCAGGCCTTCCGGATTTTCCGGTTTCAGAAAGTAACGCTTGATGAACCGGATCGCCTCTTGAACATTCCCCTGAAGCTCGGCCAACTCGATCGGATCCTCGATGTCGTAACCGTAGGCCTCTAAGAACTTCTCGGCCGACTCGTTGTCGGTGAAACTCCCTTTAAAACCCTCTTTGGAATCCAAAAAAGAGATCCCTCCGATGACGACATCCAAGATGCTCTCACCGATGTTCCACTTCTGTTTGAAAAAAGGAGTTTTGGCCTGTGGTGCCATCGTAGGGAAGAAAGTACCGAACCCACTCCGAATCTTCAATCAAAACTTCATCGACTTGACGCAGGCCGCACTGTTACCGTGAAAGCGTGAAAAAGCTGAAATCATTCTGGGTGACTTTTATTGCAACCGCTGCGGGATCGGGCTTTACGCCCAAAGCGCCCGGCACGGCGGGAACCGTGATCGGCGTCTTCGTCGTTTACCTGACTCGACATCTCGGTTGGGGCACTCAGGCCGCGATCGGTCTGGCGATTTTTTTCGTCGGCTGGTGGGCTTCGACCGAATGGAGCCGAGCCGTTCAACAAACCGATTCTCAGAAAATCGTGATCGACGAAGTTTTGGGATATCTCGTCGCCATGGGCACCCTTCCTCGAACCGGAGCGATTCTCGTCATTCAGTTTATTCTCTTTCGGATCTTCGATGCCCTCAAACCACCGCCGATCCGTCAGCTCGACCGCTGGGGGAAGAACTTTCAAATCGGGCCCGCTCAAGCGTTCATGGTCATTTTCGACGACCTCCTGGCCGGTGTGGTTTCGCTCCTCGTGTTTTTAGCGATCGCCCCGCTCCTTCATTCAATGGGGATCATTGAATAACGGGATATCCGACCTTTTTTGTTGATTTTACACTCAAGTTAGATAAAAATAAGCGACCATGAAAGCTGCCTACGCATTCAGCGTTTTTCTCTCCCTCTTTCTCAATCGAGTTTTTACGCCTCAGGCCCACGCCTTCGAAATGGACGATGTTCCGGGATATATCGATATCACTGCCGATCATTCTGAGACCGACAGCGGAGGCGGCACCGTTCAAGACGGACGAAGATTCCGTAAATTTCAGGTGGCCCTCCAGGCACTCGGCGTTCCGCCCGAGACCGATCCCGATTTTTCGAAGTTTCCGGCTCCGATCGAAGTGAGCGAAAGCGATGTGATGGATCACCTGCCGTACATCGACCCGGACGGGGGCTTGCATCGCTATTTAAACCTTCAAGCCAATTCGATCGGCCTTTACAAAGATTTTTTCAGCAGCCTGCTTCCGCGCGATTATCTCGAATTCGAGCAAGAAATGCGCGACGACAACCCGAGCAGCGATTCGCTCAACTTGATGAACCGCCTGAATCAGGTCGCAACTCAAGTCAAAGCCGGCAGCGAGCTCCCCCTTTCAGGTTTGCGGATCATCATCGACCCGGGCCACATGGGGCCCGCCGAAGTGATGGACGTCGCCAGCGGCAAAATGAGCAACTGGGATGAAATCACCGGCAAGTACGTCAAGTACAAGGGCGGCAAGGTCAGCGAAGGACTTCTGAACCTTTGGACCGCGATGCTGACCGCGCGACAGCTGGAGTCGTTGGGCGCCGAAGTGCGGCTGACTCGCTCGGAGAGCGGAACCGTTTCGAAAGAAGATCCGACTCATTTCGACATCACTCCGTATCGCAATCAGTATTTCTACAACAGCCTCGATTCGTGGATGAACAATTACCTGCATCTGAGCGATGCCGAGCTTGCCCGTCAGGTCGTGAAGGCGCCGCAAGTCACGGCCATGAAAGACCCGGGACGCCAGGTACAGCAGTTTTATATCGGCGGCGCCGATCTTGAGGCTCGCTCGAAGATGATCGACGAGTTCAACCCCGACATCACGATCGACATTCATTACGATGCCAGTAAGGTCAATGCGCTTCAAAACGGGATGGACGACGTGGAAGCTTACGTTCCGGGCGGATTTCGTGAAACCGAAACGGGTTCTCGCAACATCCGAGCAATGGAGCTGAAGCATCTGCTTGAAGGCCGCCGCTGGAACGCTTCGGTCGATCTTGCCAGTGCCGTGACTTCTTCGATGGCGCATGATTTGAATTTGCCGCTACTCGATCGTCCTTCTTTTTTGACGGCGGTTAAGGTCAAGGACGGCGTTTATGCACGAAACCTCTACATCACCCGTCGCGCGGTCGAAGGCTTGATGGTTTATCTGGAGTGCCTGCACTACGATCACGTCAACGAATTCCAAAAGCTCACCCGATTGACCGAGCTCGGACAATATCACGGAGTCTCGTTTCAATATCCGTCGCGCTTGAATCAAGTCTCGAACGGAATCATGACCGGAATTTTGAATTACTTCCGATCGCTTTAGTACGACACTAAAGGCGTGCTCAAGTCTCGTTCGAAATTCAGTTAGCCGTTGAAATCGCGCAAAGCCGCGCGCTACCTTCTTTCAATCAATTTACTTTGATGGGGAGAAGGTTTTCGATGAAATTCGTCGAAGATTTGGGGTTTTTTCATTTCAACACCAGTGAGCCGGGAGAATTCTCGAAACACTGCGAAAGCGCGTTCGCGCTCTGGGAAGAGCAGTGGGTGAGCACCTTTGCGAAATCGAAATTGGAGATCGAAATCTTCAGTGACGAGTTTCTGAATCGCGAACTGGGCGGATTGTTCTTCGGAACTAAGGCCGTCGGCTTCATGCTTTATTCTTTCTTCGATTTTTCGAAATATTCGTCGCAGAAAGCACGGTACTTCAAAAATTATCCACGTGAAGTCTGGGCATCACACCACCAGAAAAAGGATCTCGTTTTTTCGCCGACGCACATGACACTTCATCCGGACTGGCGGAAGTCGAACACGAATCTTCCGATCTCCGAGCTTCTCTTCGGATTCTCGCTGCTTCGCTTTCTCGACAGTTCAGCCGATCGACTGATCGGATACGCCCGAAACGACCTCAAGATGAACGAAGTCCTTTACCGACACGGCGGTTATCCGCTGGCAACGAATCTTCAAGCATACAATACGCCGGTCGATTTCATCGAAATTTCGCGCGCAAGCGCTCATCTCTCGGACGACGACGCCTGTGCCGAGATGAATCTCATGTTTTGGAACAAAACCAAAAGCCGGAGCAACCATCATTTGCAAACCGTGCTTCACAAACGAAAGGGGAAAAATCATGTCGTCACTCTATATCAGCCCGGAACTCCGAAAAACGATCCAAGCGGTAAACGAAGCTCCATGGGAAAACAAAGCCTTCTATCTGGACTGGCTCGCCCAAACCTACCATTACACTCGCTATAGCCCTCGGGCTTTGGCGATGGCTGCGGGCTGGTCCGGGATCGAAGACCGAAAGCTTTTCGACGGCTCTCTCAAGCATCTCAAAGAAGAAGAAGGTCACGAATTCGCCGCAGTCGACGATATCCGCATCCTTGACGGCGGCAGCATTGAAGATTACCGCCGCTACGGCATCACGGGCGCGCTGGCCCAGGTTCAATTCGAAAATCTGTTGCGCAATCCTTATTACCTCATGGGAACGATTTTGCCTCTGGAAACCCTGGTCGTCGAAACCTTCCGTCCGATTTATCAGCGTCTGATCAAAGTCTATCCGGGCGAAGCCTGCAAAATGGTGAAGATCCACATGGACGACGACCCGGATCACGTTGCAAAAGGACTGGAACAAATCGAGCGCTGCGGTCCGGACGTCCGAAAGGAAATTTTGAGCGCTTACGATCAAACGGCCGAACTTTATCGCCTGATGATTCAAGTGATTCGCGAAAATACCGGTGCCTGAATCGTCGCTCGAACGAACCGATCAAATATCTTGATCCCACTCGAAAACGAGCAGGACTCTGACCGTTGAAACCCAAGCGACACGTTGATCGCTCCCTGCATCGAAACAGGGAGCGATCGAACCCATTTTGATCTCGTAAGTCCGTTTTCTCGGATGCAGGGATTCGACGAGTTCGTGATTCGGAAGCCCCCAAGAAACGACTCCGTTTTCGCGCAAAGCGACCTGCGCGGCCCGTTTGACGAGCGCGTTCTGATCTTCATCCGATCGCCAAAACAGCTTCGGAAAAGCGATGTCACTCATCTGCTCGGCGGAGTAAGAGCAAAACCGGGAAAACTCTTCGTTCCGATAAAGTTGGCGATTTTCGGGATAACTGTAAATCTCGATCGTGTCGCCCATCTCGACTCTAGAGAAAAATTTTTCGTCTGTTTTCAAGTTCAGGCGCTGAAGTGCCTGCTTCAGCTTTTCGACTTCTTGAGCGATGTCGTAATCGCTGTAATCAATCACTTGGGTATTGATCATTTCCATAGGGTAAACGTACCACGAAACAGCTATTTCCGACCGTCCGGTCCAAAAAAAGCTTACCACCATGTCTTGCGATGATTCCATGAGAAATACTCAATCCCAAGCCTGACCCCTTGCCCGCGTCCTTGGTGGTAAAAAAGGGCTTGAAAATTTTCTGCTCGATTTCGGGCGGCACACCCGGTCCGTTGTCTCGGATCATAATGTCGAGAAATCGATCCTCATGACGGATGCCGATATAAATTTTAGGCTCCACTCGTCCCGTCAGCGCATCGCATGCGTTATTGACGAGATTCACGAGGACCTGCATCAGCTGAACGGGCCGGCCATAGCATCGGTCTGCGGGCGAAATGTCTTCACAAATGACCTCTGCGGTCGAAATCCGAATCTTTTCCGAACACAGCGCAATTGACTCGTCGATCAGATTCGATACCTGGCAGTCGACCATCGGGTCGGAGGACGCATCCCGCGAAAAATTCATCAGACTTCGGACGATCTTCGCGATTCGTTCGGTCTGGGTAATGATCTTCTCGGCTGAATCGAGCATCTGCGCGCGGTTGATTTCGGCCGATTCCTTTTCCAGCAGCTTTTTCATCTGCAACGACTTTAAAAGCACGACGGTCAAGGGGTTGTTGATCTCGTGGGCCAAGCCTCCCGCCATCTCGCCCATTTCTTCATAGTGCGCCTTCGACGCCTGTAAGGTCTTGAACTGATCGAGTTCGGTCAGCACCTCGCGGTTAAAATCAAAGCCCTCGATCATCACGATCACCGTGCGCTTTCGCCAAGCGGTCATGCGAAGCCTGAGCCCCTCGTCGCGTCCGTCCTGCAACTTGAAAAAAATTTTTTCGTCGAATCGGCTCGACGGAATGCCGAAAGCCCGCTTCATGCCTTCGTCCCACGAAAGCTTGAATTCGTTGATGTGCAGGTAATCCTCGATCCGAATTTCTTTTTTCCAGCCCTCGCTCGCCGCAAGCTTGCCCTGTTCCGAAAACAAAGCAACGTTTCCGGGCATCGTCTCGATCATCCGAAGCGAATCTGACTGAAGCTCCGCCATTTACTCGGACTCCCTCCCAAGCTCGTGCTCGATCATTTGCTGAATCTTGCTCGTCGCTGAAATCCCTTCGCTCAGGCATCGTTCGTAAAACGCTTTCACGGTCGGTTTTTCGAGCAAAAGCGAAATTTGATCGAAGTTCACGTGCATCGCCGAACGGCACAACTCGTAAAGTCGCGCGTCTCGATCGAGTTCTCTGACCCCCACCAAGCACTCGCGAATTTCATCCACCTTGAATGGCTTCTCGAAATAATCATAGACACCGAAGGCCCAGGCCTGTTTTCGGATCTGCTGTGTTCCCCGTCCCGTCAACCAGATCACCGGAACGTTGACATTCCGTTCGCCCAGCAGTTTGAGTAATTCAAGCCCGTCCATGCGGGGCATGTTGAAGTCGCTGATCACAACGTCGGGGCGATTCTCGGAAATTTTTTCGTACGCTTCCAAACCGTCCGACGCGTAAATGACCTCATCAAAAAGATCGCCCACACTCTCGCCGATCACTTCCCGAATGGTTTCTTCGTCGTCCACAATCATCAATTGCATAGCCCCACCCTTCTTTATCTCTCATCAGAATCCCACTTTGTGCGTTGCGGCGCCATAAAAGTTTTCTTGAGTCCGTTGATTTTCCAGGAGATTCGACCAGACTGTCATCGATCAATTTTTGACAGAATGAGGCTTTACATTTGCGTCATTCAGACGATAATCCAAAGATATGTGGAATTGGGGAATACCTTTGATTTTTGGGGCCACGGCCTCGAACGACCGGTCCTGGTTTCAGCCCGTGCGTCCATGGTCCGGACATCTCCAACCTTTTCACGTTCGCTTAAAATATGCCGGGTCGATACCGAAAACGACACCCGCACCAGCCGTTTTCGCTTCGGCAACGAATGCCTTAGCCGAATGGCACAACGATTGAACTTTGAACCCATTGAACCCAAAACAATGAACCCAAAAACAACGAAGGAGTAGTGAATGGAAAACAAGAACGAAAAAAACGCCGATCAGGCGAATAAGGGCAAGGCAATCGACCTCGCGATCCAGACGATCGAAAAGCAATTCGGAAAAGGCTCGATCATGCGTCTCGGAAACGAGGAAAGCCTCGTCGCCTCCGACACCCCGGTCGTTCCAAGCGGATCGCTGGGCCTCGACCTCGCGCTCGGAATCGGCGGTTACGCTCGCGGCCGGATCATGGAAGTCTACGGTCCGGAATCTTCGGGTAAAACCACGCTGGCGCTGCACGCAGCGGCCGAAGCCCAAAAACAAGGCGGAGTGGTTGCTTACGTCGACGCCGAACACGCACTCGATGTTTCTTACGCGCGCAAACTCGGCGTCCGCACCGACGATCTTTTGATCTCGCAACCGGATACCGGCGAACAAGCGCTTGAAATCGCCGACATGCTCGTCCGTTCGGGCGGCATCGACGTGCTCGTCATCGACTCGGTCGCAGCGCTCGTGCCACGCGCCGAAATCGAAGGCGAAATGGGCGATTCGCACATGGGACTGCAAGCACGCTTGATGTCGCAAGCCTTGCGTAAACTCACCGGAACGATCAACCGCTCTAAAACGCTCGTGATCTTCATCAACCAGATCCGCATGAAGATCGGCGTGATGTTCGGTAACCCTGAAACCACCACCGGTGGGAACGCGCTGAAGTTCTACTCGACCGTTCGCCTCGATATCCGCCGCATTCAGGCGATCAAAGACGGCGAAAGCGTGGTCGGAAACCGCACCCGCGTGAAAGTCGTGAAGAACAAACTCGCGCCTCCGTTCAAAGAAGTCGAATTCGACATCCTTTACGGCGAAGGGATTTCAAAAGAAGGCGACTTGCTCGACATCGCGGTTCAACACAACCTGGTCGAGAAGAGCGGAACCTGGTTCGCTTATAAAGACGAACGCATGGGACAAGGCCGCGACAACGCGATCAAATGGCTGAAGGCGCGCCCGGAAGTCATCAACACCCTTCGCGGCGACGTTCTGGCCAAGGTCGGAATCGGCGCGAAGCCCGCGACTGCCGAAGCAGCTGCAACCGCAACGGCTAAAACGGCTCCGATGGCTGCGACCGCCGCCGGCAAACCGACCATCGCGAAAGATGCCAAAGAAGCGCCGAAGGCTCACGCGAGAAAATAGTCCTAGAAACGGAATCGCGATGAATTTTATTTTTCAAACCCCCATCCCTGAGATTCGGCGATGGGGGTTTTTGTTTTTTCTGCCTCTCATCTGGCTCCCGCCCTCGGCTACACCCTCAGCTATGGCCCAGATGCACGATCATTTTCAAAATTACGCCGAATTGTCGCGGGGCTTGAAAGAAGGCTCCGATTACCGGATCGAATCAAAATCGCGTCCGTCGCCGATCGCGATCTTCGCCATTCACGGCGGCGTGATCGAACCCGGGACGATCGAACTCGCACGCGCGATCGCCGGCGATGATTTTTCTCTCTACATTTTTGAAGGACTGCACCGAACTCAAGCCGAGGCGTTGCACCTGACTGCGACTCACTTCGACGAACCCCAGGCGCTGGCGCTCGCCGAAAAAAGCGAGCTTTGCCTTTCGACTCACGGATTCGCAAGCTCCGAGAAAAAACTTCAGGTCTGTCTCGGCGGCGGCAACGAAAAGCGGATCGCCCAGTTCATCACGACCGGCTTTGAAGATGTCGAATGGACACGATGCCCGAGGCTTCCCGGAAAATCCCCGAAAAACATCGTGAATCGCTGCCAGCAACCCGGCATTCAGATGGAGATGTCACCCGAACTTCGCCGGAAGATTCTTCGTGATCCGGAATTCAAGGTGCGCTTCGCAAGCTGGATTCGAAAACAGCTTTCTGGTTGAGGATTAATTCTTGCACTTCACACCGGCATGCGGCAAAGCGGATTGAGCACTCTCGGTCGCATGACAATCGGGGCAAGCCGCGCTGACTTCACAGATCATTTTCTTCCAAAGTTTGTCGCGCGAAGAGCGAACTCCGCCGATCAGAATACCGGCCATCGATAATATGATCGATAGCAACAAAACATACTCAATAATCGCCTGGCCTTGGTTGCCTAAACCGGTTTTGGTTTCCACATTCTCCATTTTAGGCTAAACTCAAGGAATATGGAAGAATCACAAAATCTTGACCCTACCCCGACTCCCGATATGGCTCCGGCCCCGAGCCGAAAAAAGATTCTGATTCCGATCGTAGCCATCTTGATGGTCATCGTGGGCGTCCTGATGGCGATTAAGGCCTCGGTTCAAAAAGAAGCGCATCTGAGCCTTCAACCGATCGAGCTGAACGAAGGCTCGCAAATTCCGAATCTCGAAATGACTCGACTCGACGGAACCAAGGTCAAGTTCGACGATCTTCCTTATAAAGTCATGATGATCAATTTCTGGGCGACCTGGTGTGACGCTTGTATGGAAGAAATGCCGTCGATCGTGGCTTTGCGCGATAAATTCTCGTCGCAAGGCTTCGAAGTGCTGGCCGTCAATGTCGATGAAAATCCGACTCAGGCTGCGCCTCCGGTCATTAAAAAACTGGGAATGCACTTCCCCGTCTTCACCGATCAATCCAACGCCTTGGCTGAAATGTTCGACGTGCATGCGATCCCGCTGACCGTGATCGTAGGCAAAGACCGCAAGATCCGCTACGTCGAATCGGGTGGCGTCGATTGGGCGTCGGACAACATTCAGCAAATGCTGACTCAGTGGTTGAAGTAATTGTTCCAATAATGGAATAATGATTCTCGTTTGTCCCTCTTTCGTTTTTCCGAAATGAGTCCATCTTCAGAAGAAGGAAAGCGAGAACTCTATGAAAACCAGAAAAATTGAAAAAATCGTAGCAGGACTACCCACCGAAGACGGCGCAGGAGTGAAATTGACCCGCGCCCTGAACCGTCCTTTACAACGTCGCTTAGATCCGTTTTTGATGCTCGATCACTTCCATTCCGACAAGCCCGACGATTACCTCGCGGGCTTTCCGGATCATCCGCATCGCGGGTTCGAGACGGTGACGTACATGCTCGAAGGCAAAATGCGCCACCGCGACAGCGCGGGCCATGAAGGCCTTCTTGAAGGCGGCGGGGTCCAATGGATGACGACCGGTCGTGGGCTCATTCACTCGGAAATCCCCGAGCAAGAAAACGGCTTGATGTCGGGCTTTCAGCTTTGGATCAACCTGCCATCGCATGCCAAAATGATGCGCCCGCAGTACCGTGATTTTAAAGCGAGCGAGATCCCTCAGGTCGATTTGCCTTCGGGCGGATCGGTCAAGGTCATCGCCGGAGAATGGAACGGAACCCGGGGAGCAGTCCAACAACCCTTCACCGAACCGCTTTATCTGGACGTGCGATTGCCGGCGGGTGAAAGTTTCGAAGTGGCGATTCCGTCCGCTCATCACTCCTTTCTCTACGTCTACGAAGGCGAAGTGAGCGACGAGGCGGGAACCATGGTCTCGGCCTCGCATCTAGCGGTGCTGGACCAAGATCCGGCGACAGAGGGGCTTCGAATTCAAAGCTCAAAAGGCGCCCGGGTTCTGATCTTGGCGGGAAAACCGCTGAACGAACCGATCGCCCAGTACGGTCCGTTCGTCATGAACACGGAAGCCCAACTTCATCAAACTATTGCCGATTTTCAAAACGGCGAGTTTGAACGAAGCACTTCCGAAGCCCTTGAATTGAAAAATTAAATTAATGTTGTTTAATTAGGGCCGACATGCTAATCTCCCTCCGCCACAACGATTTAAAGCAATTGCGGAGGTATCATGAAATTGCATTCGGCCCTTTCTATTCTATCGACAGCCGTCCTTTTATCGGCAGGCTCGTCTTTTGCTCAAGAGGTAGTTCCTGTTTACCAGAGCCTGAGCAACCAAGGCGACTACATGCTGACCCTCAGCCAATTTGAAGGAAGCCCGACCTACCGGGATCTTGGCTTAGCCTTTTTCCTCTCGGACGATGCGTCCGAATTCGACGATTACGTTCCCCTGTTTCGCTGCGTTTCGGGCAATGATCATTTCGTGTCGGTCGACCCGAATTGTGAAGGCGCCGCAACCGAGTATCTGTACGGATACGCGTCCCCCACGCCGATCCCAGGTTTGGTTCCGCTCTATCGTTATTATAACGCTCAAACCCGAGATCACTACGTCACGACGTTCATGTTGAGCGACGTTCCGCTGGGATATTATCAAGAAAGCATTCTGGGCTTCGTTTATCCGGGATATGAAACAAGCGTGGTTCAAAGCGTTCGGATTCCAGGCCCAGTGGTTTGGCCGGTTCGGGTCATCATCGGACACCCTGTCCGTCACCCGCCAGTGACTCGTCGTCCGATTTTCACTCGTCGGCATCCTCCGGTTCGTCCGGCTCCACGCCCTCCGGTTGTCGTGCGTCCGCCAGTGGTGGTGCATCCGGCTCCACGACCTCCAGTGGTGGTTCATCCACCGGTGCGTCCAGCCCCACGGCCTCCAGTGGTCGCGCATCCACCGGCTCATCCGACCCCACGCCCTTCAGTGAACAACGGGCATCGCGGGAATGATCACCAAGACAAGCATCCTGGGAATGGGCATCAGAATAACGGCCATGCGTCGACCACACGTACGCCACCTAGCCGTCCTGCTCCGAGCAAAGCGGGTCCACACCATCGATAAGTCATTTTAAAAACAAAAAGCCCGGGCTCGATTCGAGTCCGGGCTTTTTGTTTTTTTACCAACCCATCCGGTAGTACATCTCTTCGAAGCGCTCATACGGCAGCACCACGAAATCCGAATCAAACCCGACGGCGAGTTTTCCCTTGCGCTCTGAAAGGCCCAGCGCCGCAGCCGCGTTGTAGGTGACACCCGCAAAAATCTCTGCAAGATTCATTTTCATGTAAAGAGCGCTCAGGTTCATCATCAGCGGCAGATTGAGCGAATAACACGAACCCGGATTAAAATCAGTGGCGATCGCGACTCGCGCCCCGGCATCGAGCAGTTTGCGTGCGGGAGCATAAGGCTCCTTCAAGTAAAACGCCGTTCCGGGCAACAACGTTGCGACCGTGTCGGATTTCGCCAAGGCCTGGACTCCGCGATCCGAAATCTTCAGCAAATGATCGGCAGAAAGCGCATCGAGCTTCGCCGCCAGGCGTGCCGATTCGGTATTCACCATTTCGTCGGCGTGAATTTTAACCTGAAATCCCAGCTTTTTCGCTGTTCGCAAAATACGTTCGCCTTCCGACAGGGTGTAATACCCTTCGTCGATGAACACGTCGCAAATCGAAGCCAATTTTTTCTCGGCCACTTCGGGGAGCGTCCGGTGCAGCATCTCGTCCAGATACTGCGAACGCTTTCGGTCGAACGGAATCGCGTGCGCACCCAGGTAGGTTGAAACAAACGTCATCTGCGGAAGCGCCTTCTTCAGATCGGCCACGACCTTCAGGCACTTGATCTCAGCATCGTGATCAAGCCCGTACCCCGATTTACACTCGATCGTGCGAACTCCGAAACGATAAGCGATCAAAGCACGCTTCAGCGCCGATTCGAATAGTCGCTCGGCACTCGCCTCGCGGGTCGAGCGGACGGTGGTCAGAATTCCTCCGCCTTCGTCGGCGATTTCTTGATACGAGGTACCGGCACACCGACGGGCGAATTCATTTGCGCGCGAGCCGTCGAACACCAAATGGGTGTGCGAATCGATGAGGCCCGGCATGATCGCCTTTTTGCGCTTCAGATCGATCGCCCGAACGCGATGGTACTGAGCCGGGATTTCACTCGTCGGCCCGAGCCAAAGGATTTTTTTCGAGTCAAAGATGATCGCGCCGTCCTCAATGCCTGAAACATCTTCGGGCTTGAGCATCCGGCCTTCTTTGTTGGCGATGCCTTCGCCCGTGTACAGGACGGACGCGTGAACAAAGGCCTGAAGTTTTTTCTCGGAAGGCTTGCCGGTCGGCCTAGAGACCGACGTCGGTTTTTGGGTGCGGGTTGTTTTCATTTGATCATCGGCATAAAAGCGCCGTACTCGGGAAGTTGATGTTTCGCGTTTTCAATCGCGGTTTCATATCCGGCATCGGCGTGACGGACGATGCCCATTCCCGGATCACTCGTCAGCACCCGAGTCAGTCGCTCTTCGGCTTCTTTCGTGCCGTCGGCGACGATCACCATGCCCGCATGGATCGAGTACCCCAAGCCAACGCCTCCGCCGTGATGCAAACTCACCCACGATGCGCCGTTCACGGCGTTGATCATGGCATTTAACACCGGCCAATCGGCCACAGCATCCGATCCGTCTTTCATGGCTTCCGTCTCGCGGTTCGGCGAAGCGACCGAGCCACAATCCAAGTGATCGCGACCGATCACAATCGGCGCCTTCACCTTGCCCGTGCGGACGAGTTCATTGAACATCAATCCCGCCTTCAGGCGCTCGCCGAAGCCTAGCCAACAAATACGTGCAGGCAGACCCTGAAACGCGATTCGCTCTTTTGCGACGTCCAGCCAACGGATCATGCCTTTATTTTCAGGGAAAAGCTTTTTCAACGCTTCATCGGTCACGGCGATATCGGCCGGATCGCCTGAAAGTGCGACCCAGCGGAAAGGCCCGCGACCTTCACAAAACTGCGGACGGATGTACGCCGGAACAAAACCCGGAAAATCAAATGCGTTCGTCACTCCGGCCTTCACGGCCTGAGCGCGGATGTTGTTGCCGTAGTCAAAAACGATCACTCCTCGTTTTTGAAACTCCAGCATCATCGACACGTGTTTGCCCATGCTGGCAATCGCGCGCTTCTTCACCTCTTCGGGGTTCGACTTACGGTAAGCTTGCGTCTCTTCGAGCGACCAGCCTTCCGGATAATATCCGTTCAACTCGTCGTGCGCGCTCGTCTGATCGGTCATCAGGTCGGGCTTGAAATTTCGTTTCAGCAATTCGGCAAGGATGTCGACTGCGTTTCCGATCACTGCGATCGACCGCGCCTCTTTTTTTGCTTTGGCCTGTTCGACGGCCTTGAGTGCATCGTCTAGGTTGTGGTGAAGTTCGTCCAAGTAGCGGGTTTCAATCCGGCGTTGCGCATGGCTGGGGTCGATCTCGATGTTGAGCGAGACCGCTCCGGCGATTGAGGCCGCAAGCGGCTGGGCCCCACCCATTCCGCCTAAACCTGCTGTCAAAATGACCTTACCCGCGAGATCGCCGCCGAAGTGCTTGCGTCCGGCTTCGGCAAAGGTTTCGTAGGTGCCTTGAACAATCCCTTGGGTGCCGATGTAGATCCACGAACCGGCGGTCATCTGGCCGTACATCATCAGGCCTTTGCGGTCGAGTTCATGAAAGTGCTCCCAATTCGCCCAGTTCGGAACGAGCATCGAATTCGAAAGCAGTACACGCGGAGCGTTTTCATGCGAACGAAAAACGGCGACGGGCTTTCCGCTTTGAATCAAAAGGGTCTCGTCGTTCTTCAGCTTCTTTAAGGTTGCGATGATGGCCTCGTAAGCGGGCCAGTTGCGGGCGGCCTTGCCGATCCCGCCGTAGACGACCAATTCGTCGGGGTTCTCAGCAACAGCGGGGTCGAGGTTGTTCATCAGCATGCGCATGGCGGCTTCTTGAACCCAGCCTTGACAAGTTTTTTGGGTGCCGTGAGGGGCGTGAATTTGGGTTTTACTCATGCCCTCTTTTATATCACTGAGCGAGGAATGCGTCGATACACTTCGGCTCGATATCCCGAATTCCGACCGGAACGCCCGCCTTATAATTCGTTCTCACAACGGCTTCGCTCATGCGGCAATGCAAACGTTCGTCGGTGATGCGATATTGCCCGCTTTCAGGATCGAGTTCGACGCGATAGTCAATGGTCGATCGTGAGCCAAAAATGGCGTATTTCAGAAAGCTCAGTTCAAGGATGCCCGAAGTCGGCGAATCCATGCGAACGATTTGTAATTTGACGAAATTGAAACTCCACTTGCGAAACACCGTCACCGAATCGGACTGCAATTCGTCCAACGAATAAAACACCGGCGCTTCGCCTTCTTGGTTGAAGTAAACGCGGCGGATGACATGAGAACCGGGCTCTAAATCGAAGCCCACATCGTAAGCCAGAGTCGGAAAATAATCGGAAGTGATCTTCAGCTCGGGGACGAGCTCGGCTCGGGCCGTATTCCCGTAGGTGACGAATCCGCAAAGAAGCAAAAGCAGGGGGAGCCGCAGGCTGTATCTCATCGCGCCGATTCTACAATAACTGTGTAATTTTGTCAATATTAGGGTGCCCATTGGGTGTCCCCTTGGGGTGTCTGACTACTTTTTGATGCCCACTGCGTAAAATGACGTGCCGGGCATCAAAAAGTAGTCAGACACCCCACCCTCATCAACTATTTTTGTTGAGGCGAATACGGAAAAACTCGGAAAACACTTTTCTCTTCAATGACCAATCGAATCTATTTTTTATTCTTATTTAGTTTAAAAAATACTCAGTAACAAACCCGCCCTCGGAGGTATTCATGAATCGTTCGTTATTAGCCATTTTGGCCAGCATGTCTCTCGCTCAACCCGTCTTCGCCCAGGTTCAATCCAATACCTTGGCAAACGACCTTAATCCAACCGACAACGCGCTCATTACTCAGGATCAGATCAATCAGATCAATGCTTCCATCGCGAAACTTCAAAATGCGACCGAACAGACCGTCACTCCCGACGTGGTCGGCGCTCCGGATTACAAAATAGCCCGGGTCAAACTACAATTTGCCATCGGAGATGCCATCGCCAACTATCTTCAATCGATGGATCAAATCAACACCCAAGTCATCCAGACGCTTCAGAAATTGGCCAGCCTTTCTGCCCAAACCAGCAGTCTTTCCGACCAGCTGATGCAAAACGAGATGAATCGATTGATCCCCAGCACGAACGCTTCGATCAATCAGATTTACAAATCCGCGTTAGAGCACCTGTACCTGACCGATTATTACATCCTGAACGTGACCAGAGCGCACGTCAAACACTATGGCCGTCGATGGCTGAACCCGCTGAAAGAATTTGAATCATCGAAATCCGGAACCTATTCAAACGACTATTGCGTGACCGGCGCTTGTCAATTGCAGTTAGCTCAAGACTTGAGCTCATGGTTTTCATTCGTGGGAACGCTCAATCAAAGCATTTCGATTTTAAACTACAAAACGAATGTAACGCCTTCGAATCAGTCGATGAGCCCGTTCGTCACCGAGGCGTTCTTGAGCGCCTTTCAAGAGCTGACTCGGGGACCGAAACCCAACATCAGTTACAATCTGGGTGGCTATATGACGCAATTGCTGAAAATTCCGGCTGGATATGTGAGCGAAATTTCGCTCGTACCGACGTTTATTTTTGAAAAAACGGCGAAGCTGGCTTCGAAGATCTGGAATACCCAATTTACGAAGCTTCAACTCGCTTTGAATTCAATCGACGCCTATTCGATCGACGAAATCACCCAAGCCGTCAACCGTCAGCAACAAGACATGGCATCCCAAGTACCGGCCGTCCTGTACGGGAATGCGGTTCAAAAATATCTGGATGAACACTCCGATAAAACGCTTTCCGTCGGCAAGACGTACCAAATGCTGAACGGTTCGCTGTATCACATCTTGGGCGATCATCACGCCTGTCTCACGACGCCCAATCAACTGGATCAATGGAACAACGATGCCCCCCCTCTGTTAGAGATCAATCGCCTTGACTCCAGCTATACGGTGGATGCGTCCTGTCCCTATGCTGGAACCGTCCAACTGAAAGATGGTCGCGTCATATTTTTTATTGATGGAATCTCTTACTGCCATATCCAAAAGGATGATTTGGGTAAATTTCCAGAAAATATCACATCTTTTCCATCCTATGAAACCGACGCGTACGCACTCGCAGGCCTCAATTATACCGGCGACTGCTGGAAAGGAAATTACCGGACTCCAGACCTTGCCATGAATCACATTCTCGATTCCGGCCATTATTGTCATATCGCACCCAATGACGACCGCTTTGCCGGAACCTATACCCACGTCCCGTCGATGCAGAACCTGGTCTCAGTCGGCGATTGCCAATAAGTTGGGGTGCCAGTTGGGGTGCCTGACTACTTTTTGATGCCCACTGCGTAAAATGACGTGCCGGGCATCAAAAAGTAGTCAGGCACCTTTTTTACCTTTTTTATTTTTAAACTTTACTCATTTAAGCATTATTGCTATCTTCCCGCCATCAAGCTGCCAAAAACTGTCCATGTTCGCCCTTGGAGGTCTCATGAATCGTCCGTTTTTGGCCATTTTAGCCAGTTTATCCCTCACCCTCGCCCAACCGGTTTTTGCTCAGGTTCAATCCGACAGCCTTGCCAATGACCTAAAACCCATCAACGGCGCTCTGATCACTCAAGATCAGATCAATCAGATCAACGCCTCCATTTCAAAAATTCAGCATGCTTCCGAGCAACCTACTTCACCGGAAGTGGTCGGCGCACCGGACTACAAAGTCGCCAGAGCTTCTTTAGAATTTGCGATCAGCGACGCTATTACGAATTATCTTCAATCGATGGACCAGATCAATGACCAAGTCACTCAAACCCTTCAGAAGTTAGCAAGTCTCGCCAACCAAACTGGGCCCCTTCGAGACAAGCTCCTGCAAAACGAAATCAATCGCCTGATTCCAATCGCCAACGATTCCATTAACCAAATTTACGCATCGGCGTTGAAAGGCCTGTATTTGACCGATTCCATTACCGTGAAGATGGATGGGCCCACCTATCGTAATTGGGTGACGAATCCGGTGAAGCAGTTTTCGGCAGAAAACCCTCGTCCGGGTGATCGTTGCGTGACCGGCGCCTGCAAACTTCAGATTGCCCAAGACTTAAACGAATGGTTCTCGTTCGTGGGAACACTCAATCAAACGATCACCATTTTGAACTATTCGACGAACACGATGTTAACGAGTCGATCCACCAGCCCCTTCATCACCCAAGCGTTTTTGACCGCGTTTAAAAAACTGACGACTGGCCCCAAACCCAATGTGAGCTACGATCTTGGCGGATACATGGTGCAGCTGTTAAAGACTTCGTCCGGCTCGATGAGCGGAACTTCGGTGGTCCCGGCGTTCATTTTCAAAAAAGCAGAGAAATTAGCGGTAAAAATTTCAAAAACACCGCTTTCGCTGGCCTTGAATGCCATCGACGCTTATTCGACCGATGAAATCATCCAAGCCGTCAATCGCCAGCAAGAAGACGCTGCCTCGAAATTACCGGCCGTCCTGTACGGCGACGAAGTACAGCAATACACCGATGTCGTTACCGGAAAAACGCTCTCTGTCGGACAATCTTATCGGGCATTGAACGGTTCTTATTATTTCATGATGAGCGATCATCATGCCTGTGTTGCGACACCCGCTCAGCTGAAACAATGGAGCGGCGATCCCTCTGGGCAGTTGATCGTCGAAGAACTCGACCCAAGCTACACGGTAGAAGGAGCATGCACGGCCTTGGGCGCCTATGCGCTGACCGATGGTCGCGTGATCTGGGCATCCGGGAAGTCTTACTGTCACATTCAAGGAGGGGATTTGCTGAAATTTACGGAAAGAGTCAGCAAAGACGAGCTCTCGTCCGAGCAGCTCAATTCACTTCAAAATTACGGAGATTGCTGGAGAGGGAATTACCGCACGCCTAACGGCGCCGTCAATCATATCGTCGATTCCGGTCACTACTGCCATATCGCAACTCCGGAAGATCTCCGTCATCGCTTCGGAGGGGACTACACCGACGTCCCATCGATGCAGAACCTGATTTCAACCGGGGATTGCCGTTAGGGCCTTCGGGTGTCTGACTACTTTTTGATGCCCGGCACGTCATTTTACGCGGTGGGCATCATAAAGTAGTCAGACACCCTTTTTCTTCGAAATCCCGATCAGAAAAATTTCTTTGCTCTCTTTACGCGTGCTCTTGGGTCGTAAGACCTCGACCCGGCCGAAGCGGGCTTCCATCTGCTTTTTCAGCTCGGCGAAGTCGTCCGAATGGAAAAACTTGCAGACGAAGTTTCCGCCCGGGCGCAAGAAGCGATCGGCGACGTTGAGCGCCAGCTCGCAAAGCTCCATCGAACGCGCCTGATCGGTGATGCGAATTCCGGTCGTCTTCGGCGCCATGTCTGAAAACACGCCGTCGAAAACGGGCGCGAAGCCATGCTCGACGAAAATCTGATCAAGGTTGAGATCGCGCAAATCGGCATGAATAAAAGTCGCATTCGGAAGGGTCAATGTGACCTGAATCAAATCGACGCCCAACACGCGACCGCTTTCGCCGACCTTTTGCGAAAGGTACTGAGACCACGAACCGGGAGCGGCACCGAGATCGAGCACTTTCATCCCCGATTTGATGATTCTGAATTTTTGATCGATTTCTTCGAGCTTATAGATCGAACGCGCGGCAAAGTTCTCTTCCTTCGCCTTGTGATAATAATGGTCGCGTTTGTTGTAAGCCATGCCCCAAAACTAACATAACGGCCCAAAAATGGCACGCGCATTGCTTCCTTATCCAGTGAGGGAATGAGCAAGGAGGGTCTTTTCCATGGCAAAACGAAAATCCGTGAAACATCGGCGTAAACCGAAGCATCGCGATCTCCCCGACGTGATCTCATCCGACTTCGAAGACGTGTATCAAGATCTCGAAAAGGAGCTCGATCCGAACGCGATTGAGAAGGCGAACTTTCGCAGTGAGCTCGATTACGACGGCTACGACAACATCGAAGATTACGACAATACCGTGTTAGGGCGAAACATGGACGAGGTCGAACGCACCGATCGCGAGCTCAATTTTGAGGATCGTCCGGCGAAACCGACCTGACCACCTTACATCACAGTGACTTTGCGAAGCAGGTCGAGGTCTTCGAGCGCTTTTCCGGAACCGCGAACCACACAAGTGAGCGGATCTTCCGCGACGGTAACAGGAAGGCCCGTTTTTTCTTTGATCAGAATGTCGAGGTTGGCGAGCAAAGCCCCACCACCGGCCAGCACGATTCCGTTATCGACGATATCGGCGGCCAATTCAGGCGGCGTGCGTTCGAGCGCGACTTTGATCGCATCGACGACGGCCGAAACCGGTTCAGCCAGAGCATCACGGATTTCTTCCGAGTTCAGTTCGATCGTTTTCGGCGCGCCAGAGATCAGGTCGCGGCCTTTGACCTCGAAGGTTTTCTCTTCTTCGAACGGATACGCACACCCGATCGAGAGCTTGATTTGCTCGGCCGTGCGCTCACCGATCAGAAGCGAGTACTTGCGTTTAATGTAGTTCACGATGGCATCGTCGAACTTATCGCCGGCCACGCGGACGGACTTCGAATACACGATCCCGCCTAAGCTGATCACCGCGACCTCGGTCGTTCCGCCGCCGATGTCGACGATCATGTTCCCCGAAGGTTCACGGATCGGAAGGCCCGCACCGATCGCGGCCGCCATCGGCTCTTCGATCAGGTAAACTTCTCGCGCTCCGGCCGACTGGGCCGATTCCTTCACCGCGCGTTTTTCAACTTGTGTGATGCCGTAAGGGATACAAATCATGATGCGCGGACGGATGAAGCTTCGGCCTTCGGATGCTTTCGTGATGAAATACTTCAGCATCGCCTGAGTGACTTCGAAATCGGCGATCACGCCGTCTTTCAAAGGACGAATCGCCTGAATGGAGCCCGGAGTTCTTCCCAACATCTCTTTGGCTTCTTTACCGACGGCGAGCACACGGGTTTGTCCGCGAGCGTTTCGGTGAATCGCGACCACCGAAGGTTCGTTCATGATCAGGCCGCGGCCTTTCGAGAAAACGAGGGTATTCGCTGTTCCTAAGTCGATCGCCAAATCGTTCGTAAAAAAATCGAGCACTTTTTGAATCATGTTGTCGTCCGTTTTTCCGTTCTTACCACTTGTAATGTCTGATGTGTTCCCCGCGCTCCGCGATCTCGCTCATCGATTTGATTCCGATTTCAAGATGCAGGTCGGTGTATTGCTTGAAAACTCCCGAGGCCGAACGCTTCGTTTTGATTCCGCCCCTCTTTAAAGGCAAATCCGAAACCAACAGCAGCGCTCCGATCGGAACCTTGCTGGCGAATCCCACCGCAAAAAGCGTTGCGGTCTCCATATCGACCGCCAGCGCACGCTCGTGATTCAGTTCGGCCTTGAACTTGTCATTGAACTCCCAAAACCGGTAATCCGTCGTGTGCACCACGCCCGTGCGGTAATCGAGGTCTTTTTCGACGATGATCTCGGACACGAATTTCTGAACCTTGAACGTCGGCAGCGCCGGAACCTGGCGAGGAAGAAAGTGATGCGAAACCCCTTCGTCACGAATCGCGGCCGTGGGAACGATGAAGTCGCCTTTCTTGAGCGAGCGGTGCAGGCCTCCGCACATTCCCAAAAACAAAACCGCCTTCGGATCGACGACCGAAAGACATTCGATGATCAGGGCCGCCGTCGGCGCGCCGATCGAAAAGTTGATGATCGACACTCCTTGTTTTTTGGAGTGGACCGCGCTCATGGCCGAGCCCCGGGTCTTGCTCCCACCGCTCAAGACCGCGAACCGATCAAGGTAGTATTCGAAATTGGTGAGGATGATCTGCTTTTGAAATTGCCCGATCGTGCTTCCGGTGTAACGCTCCAAAATATCACGAGCGATTTTTTGCTTTCGCGCATTCGTGTAGATTTTGTTAGTGTTAGGTATTAAATAGGGATTTTTTTCCACGATAATAGGTTACTCATGCGACGTAGCCAAAACAAGCGAAATGATTGATGAT
>Ga0164242_10001751_pt1 | contig 25591 bp, 30 predicted proteins | sample OricomgcompostMG_FD_108783 | JGI IMG/M metagenome (GOLD analysis project Ga0164242, IMG submission 108783) | Miracle-Growth compost microbial communities from Emeryville, California, USA - Original compost - Miracle growth compost (MG) ...
ACACGAGGGAACCGTCGATAGTTTAGTGATGAGCATGCTGCTCTATATGGGCTAGGGTGCCCCTTTATAGACTATGAGACGCCTACGCCCGGAATACAGTACAGATGCTGAACCGTCTGCAGATCTGTTGGTTATCGCTTACCACAGACGTCCGCAAACACACAAGATTTGTATGTAAAAAGCACTACATGTGGTGCCTTGACGGGTAGCTATTACGCTAGCGTATACTAGTAAGTACAACTTCGTTCTTACAAAAAACAAAGCTGCAAAAAACCATAAAAACAACCAGTGGAGGGGTTATACAATGGTCAAAAACATCACAATATTCACTACCAACACCTGCGCCTACTGCGCCATGGTAAAGAAATACCTCGATTCTAAAAATCACACCTACGAGGTAGTCAACCTCGACGAGCAGCCGGAGCGCCAGGCCGAAGCGTTAGCGCTGTCGGGCGCGCTCACGGTGCCGGTCACCGTGGTGACCAAGCACGATGACACGCGCGAAGTCGTGGTAGGCTTCAATCTAAGCAAATTGGCTCCTGCTGTCGCCTAAGGTATTGCTTTCGGTCTGAAGACCGGAAAAGTAGGTCGCCGCGGCGACCGTAGAAAAACCCTTCAGGGTTTGTCTTGTAGCAATGAGACGCCTACGCCCGGAATACATCACCGATGTGGAGCCATCTGCAGACCTGTCGGTTATCGCAAGCCCCGGGCTCCCAGAGGCTCACTAACCGACGAGTTGAAAATTACTATATAACCTGAGAAGATGGAGAGACTATGGCGGAGACAAACATTCCCGAACACGACGTGATTATCGTCGGTGCTGGCCCGGCGGCGCTCAGCGCGGCTATTTATACGACCCGCGAAGATATCGACACGCTGCTGTTCGACCGCGGTGTGCCGGGTGGCTTGGCCGCTGTGACCGACTGGGTCGATAATTATCCCGGTTTTCCCGATGGTATCGCCGGGCTGGAGCTGGCGGGCAATTTGCAGAAGCAGGCTGAGCGCTTCGGTGCCGTGATCGAGCTGGGCGAAGTGCTGAAACTGCACGACGAAGGCGAGTGGAAGCGGCTGGAAACCACCAGCGGCGATATGCGGGCCAAAGCTGTCCTGATTGCCACCGGTAGTGATTATAAAAAGATAGGTGTGCCCGGCGAAGCCGAGTACTACGCCCGCGGCGTGCATTACTGCGCCACTTGCGACGGCGCATTCTACCGCGACAAGCGGCTGGTGGTGGTCGGCGGCGGCAACAGCGCCATCCAGGAAGCGATGTTCCTGACCCGCTTTGCCAGTCACATCGACCTGCTGGTGCGTTCGACCATCAAAGCCTCCGAGGTCCTGCAAAAAGACCTGCAAAAGTATGTCGACGACGGCAAAATCACCGTGCACCTCGGCACGACTACCGATGAAATCGTCGGCGAAGACAACAAAGTGGTGAAAGTCGTCGGTACCACCGCCGAAACAGGTCAAAAAGTGATTTTCGAGACCGACGGCGTGTTCGTGTTCGTGGGCCTGAAGCCCAACAGTGAATTCTTAGAAGGCAGCGGCATCGAGCTCGACCATATTCACCTGATAAAATCCGACGCAGACCTCATGACCACCATGCCGGGCGTATTCGTGGCGGGTGATATCCGCAGCGGCGCTACTATGCAGATCGCCAGCGCCGCCGGCGAAGGCGCCACTGCCGCCCTCAAAATCCGCGAATACCTCGAGGGCCACGCCCACCCCATCCAAAATTAGTCTTATACTAAATCTGGCGGCAATAAGCTATCTACTGGGCCGGCACCGAGAAGTGATTTGGTCATTGCGTGTATAGCTTCCTTGAGCTGACCGGCCTTTCTCACCTGCGGATTCTGGATAAGTGGGAGAAAAATCGTTTCAATGATTTGTCGGCGCGTCTTTAGGCCGAAGGGAGCGAGCGGAATCTCAAGCCCGTTAGTGGGTGTTCGGAGGGCGAATACCCATGTATGATTTCGAACAGGGAATCCTCCGGCGAACGTCATGAATTGTTTCTGTCCTCCTTCGATAACTGCAACTTGGTTCAGGTCTATGGAGAAGCGTTTGCGCCGGAAGAAGGGCCCGCGGCTCGCTACAAGTATTCCGCCGCTCACGGTAATTGTGGGGCGAAGATCAGCCATGATCCACCAGACGTAAACCATCAGGGCTATCGAAATAGCAGCCACGAATAACCATAATCCGGTACTTTGGCTACCGGTCGGGTTGAGCGCGGAGCCGATTTCACCCAGGGCAAAAAACGCCAGGATCAACTCTGTGATGATGGTCAAGATGATATTGAACTTTGGGACAGTGTACTTTGCGGTTATAGATGTATCCATGCCCTAATCATAGCATGAGTAAGACCTAGAGTTCGGCATAGCCGTCGAAGTAGTCGAAGACTATTTGACTGCGGGGGGTGCCGAGGGCCTCGAGATCGGCGCGTAAGCCCTCCACGAAGGTTTGGCTGCCAGAAAGGTACAGAAGCGCCTCGGGCGGCGTGGAGGCTTTGATGTGCTCGGCGCTCAGACGGTTCGGGGCGATGATGATGTCTTTTGACGCCAGCGGATAGGCACTGGTCAGTTCGCGGAAAATTTGCTCCCGGCGCGACCGCAGGGCGTAAAACAGGTAGATGTCTCTTTCCTCCCGTAGGGAGGAAAGCTGTTGCAGCATGCTAGCGTAGCTAGCGATGCCGATGCCGCCGGCCACGAATACCAGCGGCATGGCCGGGTCTTTCGGCAGCACCAGGTCGCCCATGGCGTCGTCGATCCGGGCTTCGTCGCCAGCCTGCAAGCTCTGCAGGGCTTGCTTGTATGGTGACTGCAGCCCGAAGTGTTTCAAAATGAATGTAACCGATGGGTCACTTGGCAGCGACGTAAAGCTGAACGTGCGGCTCGCGCCGCGCGAGTCGTTCTGGACACCGGTCAGGTGCAAATCGGTGTACTGCCCGGGCACGAAATCGACCGGCCGCTCGGGCCGGAACCAGTACTGCCAAATCCCCGGCGCAATCTCCTCCCGTTTCTCGAAAATCACCTGCATACAGTCAGTGTAGCATCTCCTGATCCGCGATTCCCTAAAGCTTGTCCCGACTTTGTCGGGACATCGCACTTCCATAATCTAAAGACAAAACCCTGAAGGTTTTTTCTACGCAACGCCTGCGGCTTGCTACTTTTTCCGGTCTTCAGACCGAAAGCTCTCGGAGGGCTTTAGCTGGTCATTTTTCGAAGCGGTCAGGGTAATCAGTGATGACGCCGGCAAGGCCGTGTTTGGCCCACTTGCGGGCATTTGCCGGATCGTTGCTGTGCGCGCCAAGCAAAAACGTGGCCAGCGGGCGGTTCTTTTTGGGCGGGAAACTGTACAGCTCATAACCGCCGCGGCGCATCGAGGCGATGAAGCCGGGCCAGAGCCAATATTCCAGCATACTGATCCGCTTCGTACCGAGCTGCCGGGCTCGGCGGGTAGCTCGTACACCCGACCAGTTTTCAATGACAATCGTTTGAATGTCGGGGTACGCCTGGTGCAGGGCTAGCAGGGCTGCCTGATCGTACGAACCGAGTCGGAAATCTTGCGGCTTCCAGCCGGCTGCCAGATATGTATCGAGAATGTTTATAACGGGCTCAGTCGGCTCGCCCGGTTTGATTTCGACGTACAGCGGCACACGGCGGTTCGTAAAATCCAACACTTCTTTGAACGTTGTCAGATCTGGTTTGTGCTTTTTCAGCTCAGCGTAAGTACAGCCGCGAATGAGCAGTTGGTTGCCGGCCGGGTCGCTCAGGTGCGCGTTGTGGCTGAGGATGACCACGCTGTCTGAAGTCACGCGCAGGTCAAATTCGAGCTCGTCGGTATGGTGTTCGATGGCTTTTTTGAAACTGGCGAGCGTATTTTCGGGGGCCAGGCCTTTGGCGCCGCGGTGACCGATTATTTTCATCTACTCTAGTGTACAATAGTTTATGAGTTGTCATCCTGAACCTGTCTGCCGACAGGCAGGCTTGATTCAGGATCCATGCGTGGTATGAGAGCGTTCGTCCGCCGCGAGCGCATGGATTCCGGGTCAAGCCCGGAATGACAGGAAAAAGTAACCGAGGAGCGACCAATGGCAGATTTCAATAAAGTTTTGGAGCCGGGTGACTGGCAGAACGGCGAGGTCAATGTTGTCATCGACATTCCGATGGGCTCGACACTCAAGGTGGAGTGGGACCGCGAGCGTGCCTGTTTCTTTGTAGACCGGGTGGAGCCGAGCATCTACCCCAAGCCGGTGAACTACGGCTTTATCCCGCAGACGATTGACGAAGACGGCGACGAGCTGGATGTGCTGTTGTATTGCAATCAGCCGATTCCGACCGGCATTTGGCTAGAGGCCAAGGTTATCGGCGTGTTCAACTTCGAGGACGACGGCGAAATGGACTACAAGATAGTCTGTGTGCCGGCCGATGACCGCGACACCGGTGATAGCATCAAGAGCCTAGATGACCTGGGTGAGCGCTGGAAGCAGAAGATAGAACAGCACTTCGCCCACTACAAAGACCTGAAAAAGCCCGGCACCACCAAAGTGCTCGGCTGGGGTGACGTAGACGCCGCCAAAAAAGTCATCAAAGAATCATGCGAGCGTTGGAACAGTAAATAAGCAAGTATTCTTAATGTACGGAAGGCCACCGCTTCGCCGGTGGCCTTTAAATTTCATCCAAGTTTTGCATCTGTTGCAGGACTGTTCTAGAATGGAAGCGTAAGCATAATAGGTAAAAAAGGAAAACAGATGAAAACACGGGTGGCAATTAACGGATTTGGCCGGATCGGCCGCAATGCCTTCAAGATCGCGTTTGACCGTGACGACCTGGAGATCGTCGCTATCAATGACCTGACCGACACTAAAACGCTGGCGTACCTGCTCAAGCACGACAGCAACTACGGTACGTACGACAAAGAAGTCGGCTTTGACGAGCAGAACATCATCGTGGATGGTCAACACATCCGCGTGCTGGCCGAAAAGGACCCAGCTGCACTGCCGTGGGCAGATATGAACGTGGAGCTGGTTATTGAAAGCACCGGCTTCTTTACCGACAAAGACGGCGCGAGCAAGCACGTTACGGCGGGCGCGAAGCGGGTGGTTATCAGCGGTCCGACCAAGAGCGATGGCGTGGATACCATCGTGCTGGGGGCGAACGACGACAAGATCGCGGGCGCTACCGAAGTTATCAGCAACGCCAGCTGTACTACCAACAGTCTGGGCGCGGTGATGGCCATCCTGGAAGCGGAATTCGGCGTGGAGAAGTCGCTGCTGACCACGGTGCACAGCTACACTGCCAGCCAGGCACTGCAGGACGCACCGAAGAAAGACCTACGTGAGGGTCGCAACGCTGCCGAGAACATCGTGCCGACGACCACCGGTGCGGCTATTGCGGTGACGCTGGCGCTGCCGCAGCTGAAAGACAAGTTCGATGGCCTCAGTATCCGCGTCCCCACTCCAGTCGTTTCGCTGAGCGATGTGACGGCGCTACTGAAACGCGACGTGAGCGTCGAAGAGCTGAACAACGCCTTCAAAAAGGCTGCTGCCGAGCCATTTTACCAAGGCATTCTAGCAGTCAGCGAAGAACCGTTGGTGAGTTCCGATTACATCGGTAACAGCCACTCCGGCACGGTCGATCTGCTGCTGACCAAGGTCGTCGGCGGCAATCTGGTGAAAGTCATGGTGTGGTACGACAACGAGTGGGGCTACAGCAACCGCCTGGTCGAAGTCGTGGCCGACACGGCTAAGAACCTGCACAAAGATTAGGAAGCGGCGGGCGAACGAGCACATGAAAATTTATCTGGGGGCGGACCACAACGGCTTTGATTACAAAGTCCAGCTGGCGGAATACCTGCGCCGCAGCGGCTACGAGGTCGTGGACGAGGGCGACGCCAAGCGCGATCCCGACGATGACTTTCCGCAGTTTGCCGGCCGGGTGGTAAACGCCCTGCTGGCCGACAGTGACCCGGAGGCGCGCGGCATCCTCATCTGCGGCAGCGGCCAGGGCATGTGCATGGCGGCCAACCGGTTCAAAGGCATCCGGGCCAGCCTGTGCTGGGACCAGGAAGAAGCCCGGGCGGCCCGCAACGACGACAATAGTAACGTGCTGTGCCTGTCGAGCCGGTATGTCGACCTGGACAAGACGCTCGGCATCGTCCACACCTGGCTTTTCACGCCGTTCGCCGGTGCTCCGCGCTTCAAGCGCCGCATAGCGGAAATGGATGAACTCGGGGGCTAGCGACGTGTCTGCATCGATTTGTCCGACTGTTACGACGGATGACCCGGCGGTGTACAAATTGCAGGTCGAGCAGACGCTGGGCTATGCGCACCGACTGCACATCGACCTTTCGGACGGGATTTTTACGAATAACAAGCTGATGGATATCGAGGACGTCTGGTGGCCGGGCGGTGTGCGGGCCGACCTGCATGTGATGTATCAGCGGCCGTTTGACCACACCGAGGCATTGGTGGGGCTACAGCCACAATTGGTGATCGTGCACGCTGAGGCAGAGGGCGATTTTATGGCGTTTGCCGAGCTGGTACGGCACCATGGCATAGAAGTCGGCGTGGCGCTGCTGCCAGAGACATCGGTAGAAACTATCGCGCCGGCCCTGCCGCTTATCGATCACGTGCTGATTTTTTCGGGGCACCTGGGCCACTTCGGCGGCCATGCGGACCTCGGCCTGCTCGATAAGGCCAGACAGCTGCGTGCCCTGAAACCGACGCTCGAAATCGGCTGGGACGGCGGGGTGAACGACCAGAACGCTCACGCTCTGGCGGCAGGCGGCATAGACGTACTGAACGCCGGCGGCTTCTTGCACGGTGCGAAAGATCCGAAAACCGCTTATGCTACACTAAGGAAGCGAGTCGATGGCATATGAGCTTGCTCATATCCAGCGCGAGTGACGACTGTAGCATCTGCCGGTCAGATGATACACTGATAGCAAGCGTGAAAGCATAAAAATGGCCAAAACATACAGCATCAAAGAACTGCAGCAGAAAGCGAACACGATTCGCGAAGATATCATCCGCATGCTGGAGCACGCTGGCAGCGGCCACAGTGCCGGGCCGCTGGGCCTCGCCGATATCTTTACGGCGCTCTATTTTGATGTCCTCAAGCACGATCCCAAGAACCCCGACTGGGAGGAACGGGATATCTTACTGCTGAGCAACGGCCACTGCGTACCGGTGCGCTATGCCACGATGGCCGAGGCCGATTATTTCCCCAAGAAAGAGCTCATGACGCTCCGCAAACTCGGTTCGCGCCTACAGGGTCACCCGGAGCGTACCCGTTTACCAGGGCTGGAAAATACCAGCGGCCCCCTCGGCTCGGGTCTCAGCCAGGCCGCTGGCATGGCGCTGGCACTGCGCATGGATAAGCAGCTGCACCGGCATGTGTACGTCGTGACGGGCGACGGCGAGCTGGATGAAGGCAATGTGTGGGAAGCAGTGATGTTCGCCGGTAAGTACCAGCTGAACAACATTACCGCCATCGTTGACCGTAACAATATTCAGATAGATGGCACGACCGACGATGTTATGCCACTGGAAGACCTGAAGAAGAAGTGGGAAAGCTTTGGCTGGCACGCTATAGAAATCGACGGCAACGACATCGAAGCCGTTATTGACGCCTGCGCCATGGCCAAAGCTATCACCGAGCAGCCGGTGGTTATCATTGCCTACACCATCCCCGGCAAGGGCGTGGACTTTATGGAAAACGACTTCCACTGGCACGGCGTACCGCCGAACCACGAGCAGGCTAAACTGGCGCTGCACGAGCTCCGCACGTTAGGTGGCAAGATTCGGAGCGAACATGAGTAGGCGCTCGCATTTTGCCGAAAAGGTAGCGTTACGCGCCGGCGCATCGGTGATGCGTCGGGCTGCACTTCGCTTGACTACCTTTTCGACAAAACACTCGCTTCTGGGAGGGGCTGCGCATGTCTGATATGCATTTAGTTGATATTACGGCGAAAAGTTTGGCGGCGGAGCCGATACGGTCGGGGTTCGGGCGGGGCTTGCTCAAAGCCGGGCAGATTGATGAAAACGTGGTGGCGGCCTGTGCCGACCTGACTGACAGCACCAAAATGGGTGATTTTGCCAAGACTTTCCCGGAACGGTATGTGGAAATTGGCGTGGCTGAGCAGAATCTCGTTACCGTTGGCTCGGGCCTAGCGGCAATGAGCAAAGTGCCATTCGTGAGCTCCTACTCCGCCTTTATGCCGGGCCGCTGCTGGGAGCAGATCCGCACCACCATCTGCCTGAACGACCAGCCGGTGAAGCTCATCGGCAGCCACGCCGGCGTCAGCGTGGGGCCAGATGGCGCTACCCACCAGATGCTGGAAGATATCGCGCTCATGCGTGCGCTGCCGAACATGGTGGTGATTGCACCGGGCGACAGCGTGGAGGCCGAAAAGGCGACGCTGGCCATGGCAGGAGACAAACGGCCAAACTACATGCGTTTGGCGCGCGAGGCCACGCCGATCATCACTACCGATGCCACGCCGTTCGAGATCGGCAAGGCGTATGTATTTGAAAAGGGCGAAGACGTGACCATCATCGCTACAGGCACCATGACGTACCAGGCGCTGCTGGCGGCCGAGCAGCTGTACAAAGACGGCATCGATGCCGAGGTAGTGCATGTGCCGACCATCAAGCCGCTCGACCATGAAACGATTCTGAAAAGTGTGCGCAAAACCGGCTGTGTGGTAACGGCCGAAGAGGGCCAGATAAATGGTGGCCTGGGCGGCGCCATCGCCGAGCTTTTGAGCGAAAACCATCCGGTGCCGCTGCGCCGGATCGGCATGCAGGACCGTTTTGGCGAAAGCGGCGAGCCGAACGAGCTGCTGGAGCACTTCGGCCTCGATGCCAAACACATCAGATTAGCAGTACATCATATCGTAGAAAGGAAATAACGATGCCGATAACGTTGCAACAAGTACGGAAAAATTGTGCGCAGGCGCGCGAACGGATGGCGCAGGCCCGGGCCGAACACTGGGCCTTTGGGGCGTTCAACCTCGACGATGAGCCGACGCTGAAGGCCGTGGCGGCTGCGGCCAAGGCCAAAAACGCGCCGGTGCTGGTGGAAGTCAGCGCGGGCGAGGTGAGCGACATCGGCATCGAAAACGTCCGCGACCTGGTGGATAACATCAAGTACGAGTACGGCGTGGAAATGTACGTGAACCTGGACCACAGCCCAAGCGTCGAAGCGGCCAAAAAGGGCATCGACGCCGGTTTCGAGTTCATCCATATCGACCTGAGCCAGGCCAAGCACGACGCTAGCGACGAAGAAATCATCGCTGCCACGCGCGAAGTGGTGGAGTATGCCAAATTCACCGGTGCGCTAGTGGAGGCCGAGCCGCATTACTTCGGTGGTAGTAGCAACTTGCACACTGAAAAGATAGATTACGAAGAGATCAGAAAGACATTCAGCACGCCGGAAGGCGCCCTGGCCTTTGTGCAAGCCACCGGTGTTGATACGTTCGCCGCAGCCGTCGGCAACCTGCATGGCAAATACCCGGTGCCCAAGAAGCTCGACCTGGAGCTGCTGCAGCGTATCCGCGACGCCATTCCGTGCAATATCAGCCTGCACGGTGGCAGCGGTACGCCGGGGCATTATTTCGTCAGCGCCGTGCAGATCGGCGTGACCAAGGTGAATATCAACAGCGATATGCGTATCGCGTACCGCGAAACACTCGAAAAAACATTGGCCGCTAACCCCGATGAATATTCGGTCGCTAAGCTTATCGTAAAAGACGTGGTGCCAGCCGTGCAGAAAATAGTCGAAAGCAAAATCGATGATTTCGCCAGCGCCGGACGGGCTGTGGTACACTAAGCGTAAGCAATATACGAACGAAAGAAAGGGTGGGACGTGGCTGCGAAATTCGACATTTTGAGCATCGGTGATATCGTGACCGATGATTTCATACAATTGCTGGAAGACCAAGCGGAAGTGTATGAAAATGAAAAAGGTAAGTGGCTAGCCATGCCATTCGGCACCAAAATACCTTTCCAGGGGCGTGAAGTGGTCGATGCGGTGGGTAATGCCAGCAACGCTGCTGTCGCATTTGCGCGTATCGGCCTGAAAAGTGGTTTCGTGACCAATGTGGGCGGTGACCAATACGGCCGCGATATGCTGGCGGCGCTAGCCCGCGAACATGTGGACCACACATTCGTCAAAGTGAATCCAGATAAAAAAAGCAACTACCACTTCGTGCTGCGCTACAAAGCCGAGCGCACCATCTTGATCAAGCACGAGGAGTACGACTACCGTTGGCCTGAAATCCGGCCGCAGGAAACGCCGACCTGGGTGTACTTCAGCTCCATTTCCGAACACGCTATTCCGTACCACGACCAAGTGTCGGACTGGCTCGATAAGAACCCTGATGTCAAGCTGGCTTTCCAACCCGGTACCTTCCAGATGGAGGCCGGGGTGGAGCGGCTGAAGCGAATTTATCAGCGCTCCGAAGTGCTGGTGCTGAACCGCGAAGAGGCGGTGACGGTAGGTGGCGGCAACCATGCCGATGTGCATGATTTGATCAATAAACTGCATGCCCTGGGTCCGAAAATCGTCGTCGTTACCGACGGCCCCGACGGCGCGTACGTTTCTGATGGCCAAAACCGCTGGAAAATGCCGCTGTACCCCGACCCGGCACCGCCGGTCGATCGTACCGGAGCGGGTGATGCCTTTGCCAGTACCTTCGTGGCAGCCCTGGCCAAGGGCCACGACGTGGAAGGTGCGCTGCAGCTGGCGCCCATCAATTCCATGAGTGTTTGCCAGAAAGTCGGCGCTCAGGCCGGTCTGCTCAGCGAGCGTGAGCTGGAACTTTACCTTACCCACGCCCCCGACTGGTACAAACCGGAACGATTCTAGCGAATAGCATAGGCGGAATACCGCCACTTGTGGTAATCTAAAAAGTAACATGTCGAGGGTACTGGCGAATATCTTGGGGGCGGCTGAGCCGACATTCCGACGGCAGATCGACCGGCTGGAGGCTGCCGCGGGCTTGCCCGGTGCCGATATCCGCCTGATGATGCACGTGGTGACTGAGACCCGCGGCAAGATCCGCGAGCTGGGCCTGGACCCGCACGATACGACTGGCCCGGAGCTGTACGCCGCACTCCAGCTACGGCTGCAGGACGACGAAATCCGTACCCGCGAGGCGCTGGGCCTAGGCGCTACGAGCACGCCGACAGACATATTGGAATCGGTCGGCAGCTACCTGGACCGCCAGGGTCTACAGACCTTCGTGGTCAAGCAATCGGTTATGCGCGCCTTGCTCAAGAAACTCCAGCCCAAAACGACGCTCAAAAAACTTGGCTACCGCAGCATGGATAGCATGCTTAAGCACGAGCCAGTCGCACAGCTGCTGGCGGCTGCTACTATGCTTGAGTCGCATGACTGGCAGCAGCGCCGGCTCGACGCCTACAAGAAGCTGGCTGCCACGGACTTTGAAACCAGGCCGGTGAGTTTCATCGTCCCAACTGGCAAACACTGGCCGACCGTCGCCGCCCGGTATGTTACCACGCGCCGGCACAACATCTTGGCCGTTCCCGAGCTGGGCGCGGTCGTCATGCTGCCGCTGCCACACGTGCTGCCGGGCGTAGCCATCACCAGCACGCTGCTTGCCGTAGAAAATGTCAACGACATGCGTGCGCTTGGATCGTACTTAAAATTACAACAGGTGCGACCTGATTTCGGCAAAGTGTTCGTGGCGACACTGGTGCGGGAGCCGATGACCGGGGCCGATGTTACCGGCGAGCCGCTGCCGTGGAAAGTGGTGCAGTGGTTTTACGGCCATGGCCACTCGGCGTACCACCCCGAAGCGTTCCAGCCCCACGTGCAGCCCGAAGACCTGACGTGGCATGATGCGGAGGATGCGCTGGTTCAGCTGAACCCCACGCTGGCGTTCTGGCAAGGGACCCAGTTTTTGGCGCTGCTCGATGACGGCCAGCAGCCGGTTTCGCTCAATCTGCTCGACGTGGCGCTGAGCGTCTGCAACAGCCTGGACTACGGCCGCCGCATCGTCCAGCACATGCGCGAAGGGCTGGGCCACGAGCTGCTGGCCCGCTATTTGCACCAGGAGAACCTGCAGGCGCTGCTACTGGGCAAGCTCGACGAGGAGTTGGCGCCGGAGCCGGCTGAAATATCGTTCGATGCATGATATAATCATAAGCAGTTCATAAAACTATCAAAACTATCCGACTATAAGACAATCCGACTAATTTATGTATCAAATCTGTGTTTCAGGGGCCGCCAAAGGCCATAGCGTCGAAGAAGGTAAAGAGTTAGCCCGACTGGCTGGCGCGGCTATCGCCAAGGCTGGCCACAGCTTGCTCACCGGCGCTACCGTGGGCCTGCCAAATTATGCCGCCGAGGGCTACAAAGCCGCTGGCGGCAAGATGAGTGTCGGCATCAGTCCGGCCGCCAGCAAAGTCGAGCACGTGCTCAAGTACCGTCTGCCCACCGAAGCGTACGACACCATTCTCTTTACCGGTTTGCACTACGTCGGCCGCGACGCGCTGCTCATCCAATCTTCTGACGCTGTTGTCAGCATCGGCGGTCGGCTTGGCACGCTGCACGAGTTCACCATCAGCATGGAAACAGATACGCCCATCGGCTTTCTGCAAGGTGCCGGCGGTGTCAGCGAAGAAATCCAGGCAATCATGCAAGCCGCCGGCGAGGCTCGAAATGATACGCAAGTGGTATTCAGCCCGGAAGCCGATGAGCTGGTCGCCTCGCTTACCAAGATCCTCGACGAAGAGCACAAAAAGTACCACAGCCTCTACGCCTAAAAACGACGCTTGCGCATCCAGATTTTCTCCATATAATCATAAGCATAACGTAAGCAATAAGGATGGGCTTCCTCATGAAACTCCGTAAAAACCAAACTGGCTTCTCGGCCGTAGAGCTACTGTTGGTTCTGATTTTTCTGGCCATAGTCGCTTTCGCTGGCTACTACGTCTACCATACGCAGAAGACTACTGGGAAGACCAGCGGTTCCAGCTCCTCGCAAACAGCAAAGAGTGAAGCATCCAGTGTTTTTAAATTCCCTGAAATGGGAGTGGCATTCACCTTACCTGACTCCTTGAAGACACTGACATATACCGTCAACACTGATGACGGTCAAACGACGGCCGCGATAAACGTCGGCGGGGAAGTGTATAAAGATATTCAAGAGTGCTCCACGCAGACTACCGCCGGCAGCACTGGCGTCGCTAACATAGCGGCAATCACTAAAGTAAGCGGCCAGTATCCTACCCATCCACAGTTAGGAGATGGCGAGCTAGTAAAGCAATTCCCGCAATTCTATATAGCCATAAGCGGGCCTAATGGCACTATTTGCGATAGTGATAATGCCTCAGCGAATAGCCAGGCCGAAGCTGCCTTTAGCAAGGCCCAAGCCGATTTCTCAGACGCATTCAAGTCGACAGCTACAGAGATTAAGTAGCAAAAACTTGCTACAATACTGTGGTGAGTAAGTTTGTTCTACAGAGTGACTATGCACCGATGGGAGACCAACCGGCGGCTATTCGGCAGCTGACGGAAGGCTTAAGCGCGGGCGCGAAAGAGCAGACGCTGCTCGGCGTGACCGGTAGTGGCAAGACGTTCACGATGGCGAACCTAGTGCAGAATTTCCAGAAGCCGACTCTGGTGCTCAGCCATAACAAAACGCTGGCGGCGCAGCTGTATGCCGAATTCAAGAACTTTTTCCCGGATAACGCCGTGCACTATTTCGTCAGCTACTTCGATTATTACCAGCCGGAGGCCTACATCGCCCGCAGCGACACCTACATCGAAAAAGACAGCGCCATCAACGAGGAAATCGACCGGCTGCGCCACGCCGCCACCGACAGTCTGCTGACGCGCAAAGACGTGCTGATCGTGGCCAGCGTCAGCTGCATATATGGCATCGGCAGCGTGGAAGATTACGGCGGCCTCAGCATCGACATCAAGCGCGGCGAGCGCCGGGTGCGCGACCGGTTTCTAAGGCTACTGACTGATATCCAATACCAGCGCAACGACATCGATTTTCACCGCAGCACCTTCCGAGTCCGCGGTGATGTGGTAGATGTGTTCCCGGCCGGTGAAGAGCTGGCCTATCGCATCGAATTTTTCGGTGACGAGGTGGAACGGATCACCAAGATTGATCCGCTCACCGGGGAAATCCTGGCGAACCTCGACGAATACAAAATATTCCCCGGCAGCCACTATGTGACCCCGCAGGCCAAGCTCAAAATCGCCCTTGGCAAAATCGAGCAGGAACTGGAGCAGCGTCTTGCCCAATTCAAGCGGGAAGGCAAATTGCTGGAAGCCCAGCGGCTGGAACAGCGCACCCGCTTCGACCTCGAGATGCTCGAAGAAACCGGCTTCGTGAAGGGTATCGAAAACTACAGCCGCTACCTGACCAACCGCGAGGAGGGGGACCAGCCGGCCACGCTGCTCGATTATTTCCCGGATGATTTCCTGATGCTGGTAGATGAAAGCCACATGACCATCCCGCAGGTGCGCGGTATGTATAACGGCGACCGTGCCCGCAAGGAAGTGCTGGTGGAGCACGGCTTCCGGCTGCCGAGCGCGCTCGACAACCGGCCGCTGACGTTCGCCGAGTTCGAGCAGCATGTGAACCAAGTGGTGTACGTGAGCGCCACGCCGGCCCAGTACGAGCTCAGCCGCAGTCCTGAGCCGGCCCAGCAGGTCATCCGCCCGACCGGCCTGCTCGATCCGCCCATCGAAGTCCGGCCCATCGAGGGCCAGATAGATGACCTGATCGCCGAAATCCGGGCCACCGTCGATAAGCGCCAACGGGTGCTCGTCACCACGCTCACCAAACGCATGAGCGAAGACCTGACTGAATACCTCCAGGAGTTGAACATAAAGGTAGCCTACCTGCACAGCGATGTCGACACATTAGACCGCACCGACATCCTGCGCGATCTGCGCCTCGGCGTCTACGACGTGCTGGTCGGCATCAACCTGCTGCGCGAAGGCCTTGACCTGCCGGAGGTCAGCCTAGTGGCTATTCTGGACGCCGACAAAGAAGGCTTCCTGCGCAGCGAGCAGGCACTCATCCAGACGGTCGGCCGGGCCGCCCGCCACGAACAGGGCCACGTCATCATGTACGCCGACCGCATCACCGACAGCATGAAGAAGACCATGGAAGAAACCGAGCGTCGCCGCGGCATCCAACAGGCTTATAACACCGAGCATGGCATCACGCCTACCGGTATCCAACGAGCCGTCGAAGCCAGCATGAAGACCGAAGAAATGCTCGGTCAGGAGGCTAAACGCGCCAAGCTCGACCTCAAAAAGATTCCGAAAGACGAATATGGCAGCCTGCTCAAAGACCTCAATGCCCAGATGGAACTGGCCGCCGCCAATCTGCAGTTCGAGGCTGCGGCTGAGCTCCGCGACCTCATCAACCAAATCAAAGCCGAGCAAAAATAAGCTGACCTAGCCTGCCGCGGGCACGGCGAGCGGCTGCAAGGGAGTCGCACCGGTTTCGGGCATACAATCGGCTGGCATGCCCGCTCGGTGCAGGGCAATGCGCCCCAATATCTCGGGGCATCGGACCAGGTTGATATGTTCCGCGGGGTACAGCGTGGAAATAGTTTTGACTTCCGGCGGAGCGTCTCGGAGCATGCGGCGGGCGAGCAATTGTAGCCCGGGGATGCGGGGCGCGACCAGACCCATATCAGCTGGGGCGTGCCCCTGTGGGCGGAGCCCGAAGCCTTGGGGTGGAACGATGAGTTCATCGAGTACAGTCGCGTATATATACATCGGTACATCGGCCGGCCAATCGTTTGCCACCCGGGCATGCTGTTCGTTCATAAATCCGGAATCATGCTGCAGCAGAGCCGCCTCAGGCGGGTTGCCTACGGCTCGGCGCAGGGCTGTCGTGGCCGCCGTTTCTTTTTTGATGCCCGCGTGGGCGCCTCCTACGAACGTCGCGCTGGCCACGATATCGGGGTTTTCGAGTGTAGCAAGCATGGCCATGAGCGCTCCGAGCGAATGGCCTACCAAGTCGAGCTTTCTGCCGTGTTGTTCATGAATCCGAAGCAGGGTGGTATTGAGTTCTGCGGTCATTCCTTCTACGGTGCCAAGCCCACGCTGCGGCGGTGGTACGAACCGCTTGTGAGCAGGCCCGGAGGATGTTTTATCGAGCTTGAGCAGCGGCATATACAGCGGTGAAAGCTGCTTGATGGTGAGCAGTCCGCCGATGACGACCAGGGCGCTTGGTGCTGGCTCTCGGCCGCCAGACAGTGCGGTTCGTACCGGGAGTTCTGTGGCGGGGGCCTTATGCATACTGCTGTTTTTAGGTAACCTTTCGCTCAACTGTATGCTTGCATAAGCGGTTTGTAAAGCACCTTTTGTAAGAATTCTTACAGTGATCACCGAAGTTATTTTTGCTGGGGTGGGCTAGTGCAAGCCCCGAATGAAATGCTATACTGAGCAGTAATGGCAAAGCTTACACGCGAGGATGTATTAAAATTGGCTCGTTTGGCCCGGATTTCTCTGAGCGAGGACGAGGTCGACGAATTCAGCGGTGAGCTCAGCGCGATCCTGCAATATGTCGAGCAGCTCGAAAGCGTCGACACCGCAGAACTTAAACCCACCAATCAAGTTACCGGCCTCACGAACGTCATGCGCGAAGACATGGTGAAAGACTATGGCTATGCACCGCTGGACCTACTCAAAAACGTGCCGAGCGTGCAGGGTAATCAGCTCAAAGTGAAACGGATGATCGGATGATGCAAATTTTCAAGACGCAATTTTCAATTTTGCAATCAATTTTCAATGTTACATTGAAGCATTGGTTCTTGAATGAAAATTGGAAATTGAAAATTGAGAATTGGGAGTCGCTGTGAATTGGGGCAGCGTAAAAAATATCGCGGCTGATGTGCGTGCCGGCAAGATCAAGGCGACTGATCTGGTCGAAAAATCTTTACAGGCTATTGCTGAGAATGATGAGTTCAAGGCCATCATTACCACCACTGCCGATCGGGCGCGGGAGCGCGCCAAAGCTATCGATGCAAACCCGAAGGGGCGGCTGGCCGGCGTGCCGTTTATCGCCAAAGACAATTTCCTGGTGTTCGGGGCGGAGACGACTGCCGCCAGCAACATTTTGAAAGGTTTTACGGCGCCGTACCAAGCTACTGCCGTCGAAAAGCTGGAGGCCGAGGGCGCGATTTGCGTAGCCAAAGCCAACCTGGATGCCTTCGCGCACGGCAGCAGCACCGAAAATTCCGACTTCTTCACTACCCTGAACCCGCATGACGAAACGCGCGTGCCGGGTGGCAGCAGCGGCGGCTCGGCCGCTAGTGTGGCGCTGGGCCTGGCGCCGTTCGCCCTTGGTACCGACACCGGTGGTTCCATCCGCCTGCCGGCCAGCTTTACCGGCACGGTGGGCTACAAGCCGACGTATGGGCTGGTCAGCCGCAGCGGCGTGGTGGCCATGGCCAGCAGCACCGATGTGGTCGGACCGCTGACGCGCACGGTCGAGGACGCCGCGTATATCCTCGATGTGTTGGCCGGCAAAGACCCGCTCGACTCTACTACCATCGACCGCGACCCTGCCGGCTACGTTCTCTCCCGTCATTCCGGGCTTGACCCGGAATCTAAAGTAGTAGATTCCGGCTCGGAGGCCGGAATGACACTCCAGGGTAAAAAGATCGGTGTTATCAAAGAATACATGGGCGATGGTCTGCAGCCAGGTGTCAAAACGGCTATCGACCAGGCTGTCCTGAAGTTAAAACAGGCTGGTGCCGACGTGCAGGAAATCAGCCTGCCCAGCTTGCCGCTGGCGCTGGCGGTGTACTACATCATCTGTCCGGCAGAGGTCAGCAGCAACTTGAGCCGCTACGACGGCCAGCGCTATGGCTATAGTTTTCCAGATGCTAAAAACCTCGAAGAAAGCTACCTGCAAACCCGCGAAATCGGCTTCAACAAAGAAAACAAACGTCGTATCATGGTGGGCACCTATGTGCTCAGCAGCGGCTATTACGATGCGTACTACAAAAAAGCGCAGACCGTCCGCACCAAACTTATCGATGAATTCGCTAGCGCTTTCCAGCAGGTCGATTTTCTGCTCGGGCCGACTGCTCCGGAAGTGGCGTTCAAAATCGGCGCCAACGCTGCCGATCCGCTCCAGATGTATCTGACCGACATCATGACCGTGGCGGTGAATCTGGCCGGTGTGCCGGCTATCAGCATCCCGGCAGGTGAGTCCGAAAACTTGCCGGTCGGCCTGCAGCTGATCGCACCACAGCGGGCGGACCGTGACTTGCTGGCTGTGGCCCACGCGGCGGAGGAATTGCTGCAATGAACCAGACATATCTGGCGGTTGCCGCCATCATCATCCTGCTCATTCTGGTCTTTGCTGCCAGCTGGCTGGTGCGACGCCGCCCCCGCACGCTGAACCAAGCGTACTACCAGGAACGCTGGCAGACGCTGCAGGGGTTACTCAAAGACAAAGCGACCTGGCCGCTGGCTATCATCGACGCCGACAAACTGCTCGACGACGCGCTGAAACGCTCCAAGTACCGCGGCAAGACCATGGGCGAACGCCTGGTGGCCGCGCAGCACGCTATCAAAGACAACGACGATGTCTGGTACGGCCACAAACTGCGCAACCGGCTGGTGCACGAAAGCGATGTGAAACTGCGCGAACGCGACGTCAAAGACGCGCTGCTGGGCATCCGTGCCGCCCTGAAAGACCTGGGAGCCCTATAAAATGTTCAATTATCAATTTTGCAATTTTCAATCAATTTTCAATGTTTCAATTTACCAAAGGTTTGAAGCATTGAAAATTGGTGGTTTGAATGAAAATTGGAAATTGGAAATTGAAAATTGGAGGCAAGCATGATTGCCGAAGACGTACGGAAGCAATACACCGTGACGATCGGCATCGAGTGCCACGTGCAGCTTAAGACGCGGACCAAGCTGTTCAGCGGGGCCGATAATGACGCCCGTGAGGCAGCACCAAACACACTGGTGAACCACATCGACTTCGGTTTGCCCGGCGCGCTGCCGGTGCTGAACCGCGAAGCGGTACGGTTGGCCTGTAAGGCTGCCTTCGCACTTGGCACGACGCCGCAGCCATTCAGCAAGTTCGACCGCAAGCACTACTTTTACCCGGACTTGCCCATGGGCTACCAGATTACGCAGTACGACGAGCCGATCGTGCTCGGTGGTAGCGTGGATATCGAGGTGGACGGGAATAAGAAAACCATCGGCATCACCCGCGCTCACCTGGAAGCCGACGCCGGCAAAAGCACCCACCCGGCCGGGACAGATTACAGCCTGGTCGACCTGAACCGGGCCGGCACGCCGCTGCTCGAAATCGTCAGTGAGCCCGACATACACTCGGCCGCCGAAGCCAAAGCCTATGCCCACGAACTGTACCTGCGTATGCGCTACGCCGACGTCTCTGAAGCCAATCTGTACTACGGCAACATGCGCTTCGATGTGAACGTCAGTGTCAGCAAAACCGCCGAACTTGGTACACGTTCAGAAACCAAGAACTTGAACAGCTTCCGCAGCGTCGAAAAGGCCGTAGAATACGAAGTGAACCGGCAGATTGAGCTGCTCGAAAAGGGCGAATCGGTGGTGCAGGAAACGCGTGGCTGGCTGGATGATCAGCAGAAGACGGTAAGTCAGCGCACCAAAGAGAACGCCGATGATTACCGCTACATGCCCGACCCCGATCTGCCGCCTATCGTACTGACAGATAAATATATCGAAGAAATCAAGGGTAGCATGCCGGCCATGCCGGACGATTACCGCCGAATCCTCGCGGACATCGGTATCGACGCCAAAACGGCCGAAGATATCGTAGCAGTACCAGATACTGCTCGCACCGTCAAACGCGTCTATGAGGCTGCAGGGGCCGCACACGCCAAGCGCGTGGCCTTCTGGCTGCTCCAGCCCGCCGAAGAAGCCGAAGCTTCTTCGGAGAGTCAAGAGGCAGGAGTCAAGAGTCAAGAGGGGGTTGTCATTCCAGCGAAGGCTGGAATCCAGTCTGTAGATGCCCAGCTGATTCAGCTGAGCCAGATGGTTGAAGCTAACAAACTCAGTTCCACTGCCGCCAAAGAAGTCCTGGCCGAACTGCTGAAAACCGGTGAAGATCCCGACAAAATCGCCGAAAGTAAGAACCTGCTACAGGTCAGCGATGAAGCCGAAATCATCAAGATTGTCGACCAAGTATTGGCCGAAAACGAAAAAGCCGCCGCCGATGTACGAAACGGCGAAATGAAAGCCATCGGCTTCCTGGTCGGCCAAGTCATGAAACAGAGCCAAGGCAAAGCCAACCCCGCCCTCGCCACCACTCTCATCAAAAAACAACTGGGGTTATAGCATGCAGCCCAAAGTCATTCTTGTCAATGGCTTTCCGGCATCAGGCAAAACGACGCTGGCTACCCGGCTCAGTAGCGACTTGGGCGTACCCTTGCTTGGTAAGGATCAGTTAAAAGAACATTTGGCAGATACGATGCAAGTGGCGGGAGACGAATGGTCAGCTATACTCGGCAGGGCCTCAAATGCAATGCTGGTAGAACTGCTACGAGCTGCTGCCGGCAGGCAATCGTTGATTTTAGAAAGTGCTTTTATAGCTGAATTCGCTCGGCCGGATATTGTTGCAATTATAGAAAAGAACGATGTTTCGGTACTGGAGCTGTACTGTGTGGTGGGCAGGGAAGAACGGCTGCGACGCTGGAGCGAGCGTTATGCAACTGGCGCGCGGCACCGCATTCATACCGACAGAGAAGGTCACAATCGGGTGACGGATGACGAGCTGGAGCGTAAATATGCTCCGCTAAAAATCGGTGAATTTCTAGAGGTGAACACTACGAATTTTGATGCTGCAGCATACCAGACTCTATTGAGACAGGTAACGCAATTTATGGAAAGAGGTGATAAATGACGAAAGTGACGACGGCGGTGATAGCGGCGGCAGGGTCCAAAGACGCAGCTTTTTGCCGCAGGCATGGTAAAAAACTTCCGGAACGGACTTATAAAGAAACAGCTTGAGCGGTAGCGATTTTGCCAATCTCAGGCAAATCAATCAATGCTCGGCTGATGAACTCTAATGTATCGAGAACCATCTGGAAATCTTCACCAGTAGAGTCGGCTGCATCTATGCGGTCCAGACGACTATAATTAAGTCTATTAAAATCACCCACCGCAACGCCGACGCCAGGTTGGGACGTCGCGCCCCGCGTGAAACTGACAGGACAATTGAGCAACGCAAATGTGTCATGCCCAACTAAGGTCTGGCCGCTGGCGGTATACACAGGATGGGGCCGGGTTACTCGAGCCGTCAGCCTATAGAGGCTGTTACCTTCAAAGCCAGGCAAAGCCTCTAATTTATATTCGACAGTTTCATTATCTGATGAGATTTCAATGTTTCGTACCCAAGCTGTCTCCTTCGCCTTGAGATGGTCATATCCTTGTGCGTTCATAATGTCGGCAGCGCGCCTATTAGCAACTTCGTGCGCAGGTTTCTCGACTGCACGGAGATGCTCATTGTCCAGCGCGTTTTGCGCTTGCCGATCAAGATCACCTTTAACTTCTTGGCGTGGTCTGTATGGTGGCATACATTTCTCCTAACTAATAAGATTGTAGTCCCGAGGAACGAGAATGCAAGCGTGAGCAGGATGCCCTAGATGGTACAACGGAAGAAGTGACGAAAGTGACGAGTGCGGCGGCGGGGTTCAAAGACACGGCTTTTTGCCAAACTAAAGAAGCTATAAAAAAAGAAATACCCAGGGGTGGAACATACTATTCCGGCTGAGTATCTCGTATCTGTATAGTATCAAAGTAAGCCGTTTATGTCAATAACCTCTCGGCGTCGATTTACGAAAAGGAGGTGTTTGATGGAGCCCTGCGAACGAAGACGACTTATCAAGAAATCTTGAATTTTCTTATCGGGCAGACGTTTGATGCGCTGTGAGTCGATGATTATATATGCGGATTGGCGGTTTGCTTTCTTGAGATTGTTCTGAATCTGGTTGAGCTTGCTTGTTTTCGGCGATTTCATCTCCCAAAGAGCGCCATCAATCAAGAGGTCTGGACTCTTCGTGAGGTATTGGTCTGATGCCAGCACGAACTCCACAGTCAGGCCGGTATTGGCGATGGCTCGGGCGGTACGGCGCTCGTGGTCACGGATATTGCCGCGGGAGGGCTCGATGATTTTCCCGACTCTTTTCATGCGCCAGATTATACTACGCACCGCTGCGACAGAGTAACGCTCGTGCTATGATGGGAGGGTATGGCACAGCAAAAAGTGACGAAAGCGGTGATTGCGGCGGCGGGATTCGGGACGCGGTTTTTACCGCAGACGAAGGCCATGCCCAAAGAGATGCTGCCGATTATCGACAAGCCGATCATCCAGTACATCGTCGAGGATCTGGTGGCGGCCGGCATCAAAGACATCATCATCGTGGGGTCGAGCAACAAACGGGCCATAGAGGACCATTTCGACGTGCCGAGCGAAGATTTGCTCCAGAATCTGCGGGTCGGTGGCCAGAAAAAGCAGCACTACATCGACGAAATCGAGGCGATCGCGGGCCTGGCGAACTTCGTCTACATCCGGCAAAAGGGGCCCTATGGCACCGCCACGCCCATCATGAACGCGGCGCATCTCATCGGCGACGAGCCGTTCATCTATGCCTTTGCCGATGACCTGACGGTGGCGACGCCGAACGCCTTCCAGCAGATGGTGGCGCTGCATGAAGAATTCGGCGCCAGCATCCTGCCATGTTTGAAAATCACCGACGACCGGGACTATGACCGCTACGGCGTGCTGGCCGGCAGCGAAGTGCGGGCGGATGTGCTCAAAATGACGAGCATCGTCGAAAAGCCGGGCAAGAGCAAAGCGCCGTCCGACTTCGCAAGCGTCGGCGGCTACCTATTCACGGCGGATATCTTTAATTATCTGGAACAGGGGCTGGCGGATCTGCCGGAAGGCAAAGAATTTTATGTGACGGACTGCATCATCGACCCGATGCTGCAGGCCGGCCGGCCCTTTTACGGTGCCGTTATTCAGAACAGTCGGCGCTACGACACCGGCGACAAGCTGGAGTACCTCAAAACGGTGGTTGATTTCGGCCTCGCCCACGACGAGCTCGGCCCGGAGCTGCGCGAGTACATCGAACGCAAACTGGGCGAGCGCTAAGTCTCGGAGGCTTCCAGGGCTTGCACGGCGCTGGTGAAATCTAGCCAGACTCCGTAGGTCAGCTCGGGACTGACGGCTACAATATCGCGGTCCACTCGTACCCAAATAGGATTAGCCAGGGTAGGTTGCACGCGGTACTCTGCCACGGTTTGGTGGTCGGCATCACGGATATACACCGAAACGTAGGACTTTCGCTCGGGTGTGGCTGGGTGGTCGATACGGCTCTGCTGCTCGGGGTCGGTGCTGGATTCGCGGACGATGCAAGCGGCCACGTAGCCGTCACGGTCCAGCAGTGGCTTTTCGGGTGCCCAGTAGCGTTCGGTGATGGTACGTTGCCGTTCACCGATGCTCGTCTGCGGCTTGGCTGCCACAGTGCGCAGCAGCAGATGCCCCAGCTGCGATGCTATGCGTTGCTGAGGTGTCTGTGGCTGCTCCGGTGGGGTCTCCGCCGAGTAGGCCAAGTGGAGGTGATACTTGCGTTCCATGGCGTATGGTTTCTGTAGCCTCTCTCCAGAGTGATAGTCTAGACCATAAGTAATCACGACGATGTAAGATAACTGACTGCTGCGCTTGGATGGGCATGTGCTATATTGGATAGTATGAATACGACCTTTGATGTGCTGGTGATCGTGCTGAGCTGCCTGCTCGGACTGTTCCTGATCCTGTCAATCATAACGGTGGCGCTGGTGCTTCGGCTGGTGGCGACTGTGCGGCAGATCGTGGCCAAAGGCGAGCAGCTGGTAGACAGCGCCGAAGCGCTCAGCGACACGCTGCGGCGCAATGCCGGGGCGGCGCAGGTAGTGCGGACGCTGATGAGGCTCATAAGTAAAGTGAAATAGGAGGAAAGACCATGGCAAGATATCACGCAGATAAGAAAGATGTAGCTACTAAGTTCGCGCTGGGGGCAGCGCTGAGCGCCATCGCCGGCTATGTGGCCGGGATTCTGACGGCACCGCAGAGCGGTAAGGAAACCCGCCAAGATATAAAGAGCAAAGCAGTCGATACGTACGCGGCAGCCGAAAAGCAGCTCAAAAAACTGCACACCGAGCTGAGCGATGTCATCGACGAGGTGAGTGATAAGTTCGAATCGCTCAAGGAGCGCAAAGAGGTTTCAAGCGCGCTCGACCGCGGCCGCGATGCCAAGCAGAAAGCCCGCGAAGTCTTGAGCACGCTGCACGACGGCGAAGCCGAGGACAAAGACCTGAAAAAGGCCATAGCCGACGCCACCAAAGCCATCGAACACCTCCGCGACTTTTTGCGAAAGTAAGAGTGGGAACATGTACGCCGTTTAGACCTCAGGATCAGTCTGTAACATATACGATCGGGCAATAGAAGCGGCGCCCCGGTAGAAATTGCCCTCGCCCTGCTCGGAGGCATAGTCGCGTGAATACCACATCGTGAGACTGCCCAAGTCTCCGGCAGCTTGCACACGGATGTTCAGATCGCCATCTCGGTCTTCAAGTACGCGGAGAATAGCACCCTCGGCAGTAGTCACCGGTTCTCCGATAAGTGTGTAAAGGCTGGTGTCGTAAGGGCTGGTTTCGGGCGGCCTATCGTAAGTGTACATAATGTTAATTATAACACATAAATAAAATACAACAAATTGAGCGCAAGCGTGTTGTGAATATTAGGGTGCCCGGCGGGGTGGCTTTTGGGGTATACTTTCTGGTAGAAAGCACGAGGGTAATAGCTAGGATATGGCAGCACTGAAGCCATCTGATTACGTACATCTGCATAACCACACGCAGTTCAGCTTGCTCGACGGTCTGACGAAGATTCCCGAGCTGATTAGCTTTGCCAAAGAAACCGGCATGGAAGCCGTGGCCATGACCGACCACGGCACGCTCAGCGGTACGATCGAGTTTTACAAAGAAGCGACTGACAAGGGCATAAAGCCCATCATCGGTATGGAAACGTACGTGGCGGCGCGGAAGCACACCGACAAAGATCCGCAGAAAGACAAAAACCGCTTCCACCTCATACTGCTCGCCATGAACAACACCGGTTACCAGAACCTGATGCGGCTTTCTACTATCGCTAACCTCGATGGCTACTACTACTTCCCGCGCGTTGACCACGAGCTATTGGAGCAATACAACGAGGGCATTATCGCGCTCAGCGCCTGCATGGGCGGTGAGGTCGGCGACGCACTCAAAAATGATGATTACGCGAAGGCCCAAGCAGTCGCTAGCTGGTACAAGGGCGTGTTCGGCGACCGCTACTACCTGGAAATCCAGGACCACGGCCACCCGGAAAACCCGCTGCACTCCGAAGAACAACGGGTGGTGAACGAGGGCGTGCTGAAGCTCGGCCAGGAGCTGGACATACCGGTGGTGGTGACGTGCGACGCGCACTATCTGAAGCACGAAGACCAGGAGGCGCACGAGATCCTGCTGTGTGTCGGTACCGGCGCGTTTCTCTCTGA
>Ga0164242_10001752_pt1 | contig 25591 bp, 23 predicted proteins | sample OricomgcompostMG_FD_108783 | JGI IMG/M metagenome (GOLD analysis project Ga0164242, IMG submission 108783) | Miracle-Growth compost microbial communities from Emeryville, California, USA - Original compost - Miracle growth compost (MG) ...
CACGCTGTCCTTGTCGTTCAACAATGACGGGCCGCTCGGCACCTTCTTCCGCTACATCTGCGACAACGGCACCTGGATCGCCCGCTACGACGATCTCGTGACGGGCCGCGAGGAGTTGGTCGATGTCTCCAACGTCGACGTCTCGATGAACGGCATCGAGCTGCAGGACCGCGAGTTCATCGCCGCGATTCGGCAGGGTCGCGAGCCCAACAGCTCGGTCGCGCAAGTGATGCCCTGCTATCGCGTGCTCGATCACCTACAACGCCAGCTCGCGCGATGAAGACACAGGTTGCGATTATCGGCGCCGGCCCGTCGGGATTGCTGCTCGGGCATTTGTTGCGGCAGGCCGGCATCGATGCGATGATCCTCGAACGCCGGTCGCAGGATTACGTGTTGTCGCGCATTCGCGCCGGCGTGCTCGAACGCACCACCACCGGCCTGCTCGACCGGCTCGGCATCAATCAGGGGCTGAAGCGCGACGGCCTGCCCGAGGATGGTTTCAACCTCGCCGATGGCGAGCGGCTGATCCGCATCGACATCGCCGCGCTGACCGGCAAGCAGGTCGTCGTCTATGGCCAGACCGAGGTGACTCGCGACCTGATGGACGCCGCCCCCGAACGCGGGCTGGACATCGTCTATGAGGCCGCCGACGTCGCGCTCCGCGATATCGAGAGCGATGCGCCGTGGGTAAGCTACGTGAAGGAAGGCAAGGAGCATCGCCTCGACGCCCGCCTGATCGCCGGCTGCGACGGTTATCATGGCCCCTCGCGCCGCGCGATCCCTTTGGGCAAGGCGCGCGAGTTCGAACGCCAATATCCGTTCGGCTGGCTCGGCATCCTCGCCGACGTGCCGCCGTGCCATCACGAGCTGATCTACGCCAATTCGGAACGCGGCTTCGCGCTCGCCAGCATGCGCTCGCCGACGCGCAGCCGCTATTATATCGACGTGCCGATGACCGAGAAGGTCGAGAACTGGTCCGACGACCGGCTGTGGGACGAGCTTGCTCGCCGCCTCGGCCCCGAAGCCGGCAGCCGCATCACCCGCGGCCCGGCGCTGGAGAAATCGATCGCGCCGCTACGCTCCTACGTGTTCGACACGATGCAGCACGGCAGCCTGTTCCTTGCCGGCGACGCCGCGCACATCGTGCCGCCGACCGGCGCCAAGGGCCTCAATCTCGCCGCCTCGGATGTCGCCTATCTGTCCGATGCGATGATCGCCTTCTTCACCCACTGCGATAGCGACGCGCTGGCCGGCTATCAGGCCAAAGCGCTCGCCAGGGTCTGGAAATGCGAGCGGTTCAGTTGGTATCTGACCAAGCTGATGCACCGCTTTCCCGAAGACGGCCCGTTCGAGCGAGAGATGCAGATCGCCGAGCTCGATTATATCGCCAGCTCAACCGCGATGCGGACCGCGATCGCCGAAAACTACGTAGGACTGCCGCTTTAGATCATGGCCCTGCCGGCTCGCACGATCGGACCGTTCTCCATCTCGGCCGTCAGCCTCGGCTGCATGAACCTCAGCCATGCCTATGGCACGAAGCCCGCCGAGGCCGATGCCATCCGTCTGATCAACCACGCACTTGACGCCGGCGTGACGATGCTCGACACCGCCGCGCTCTACGGCGGCGGCGCCAACGAGCGGTTGCTCACCAGGGCAGTGATGCACCGCCGGCGGGAGTTCACGCTGGCGAGCAAGTGCGTGCTCGACATCGTCGACGGCAAGCGCGTTCTCGACGGCTCACCGGCCGCGATCGCGCGCACGCTCGATGCCGCGCTGCAAAGGCTCGGCACGGATCACATCGACCTCTATTATCTCCATCGCCTCGATCGCGATGTACCGATCGAGGAATCCGTCGGCGCGCTGGCTCGCGCGAAGGAAGCCGGCAAGATCGGCGCGATCGGCCTCAGCGAGATGTCGGCGGCGATGCTCAGACGGGCGCATGGGGTGCATCCGATCGCGGCGATGCAGACCGAATATTCGCCCTGGGTGCGGAATGCCGAAGTCGCCGTGCTCGACGCCTGCCGCGAGCTTGGCGTCGGCTTCGTCGCCTTCTCGCCGCTAGCGCGCGGCTTGCTGGCTGGCAGCGTCACCGATAACGATTTCATCCCCGGTGACATCCGCACCGGCATGCCGCGCTTTCAGTCCCCCAATTTCGCGCACAATCTGGCGCTTGCCGAGCGCTTCAACGCGATCGCCGCTAATAGCGGCTGCACGCCCGCGCAGCTGTCGCTCGGCTGGGTGCTGTCGCGCGCGCCGTTCGTCGTACCGATTCCCGGCACGCGCAGCATTGGCCATCTCGTGGAAAATATCGCCGCTGCGAAGATCGCAGTCGCTGCTTCAACCCTCACTCAAATTGACAAACTATTTGCGATCGAGAACATTCGTGGCGCGCGCTATTCGGTCGCCGTCCAACAGCAGATCGATACCGAAATTTTTCCCGGTGAGGAGCTCGCCTGACCGAACGCTGGCGCGCGACCTTGCGCGTGAAGCTTCAGCTTAAGTTGCGATTCGGCCGCTGCGAATGATGCGCAGTCAGACGGCCGCTCCTTGGCCAAAGATCAGAAGCTGCTCGTTCGCCGTTTCAACCAGCGGCAGCTCCTGAACAAACCGAACAACTGCTACCGGCAACAAACCCCGCATTCGACGATAGACGAAGAAGCGACGCGAGATCGTAAGCGGCGGCACGTCGAGGCGACGCACCAGACCGGCAGCTTCGTTGTCTGCGAATAGTGGACGCGGCAGCCACCCGAGAAGATTTGTTTGGGACACGAATGCCAGCATTGCGCTGGGGGACCAGGTCTCTACCGCGACCTTGGGAGGCTGAGCACCGGCGGCCTCAACCTGTTCCTCGAACAGTTCGCGAGGCGTCGCCCCGCGCATCGGCATAATCCAGGATTCGCGCATCACATCGGCGAGGCTGACCATCTCGCGTCGCGCAAGTGGATGTGATGCGGCGCAGAACACTTCATAGCGGTCGTCGAAGCGGCACTCGGCTACCGCCATGACGTCCTCGGCTGGCGCGACCTCCCCGGCGATCATGACATCGACCTCGCGACGCGTAAGCGCAGTAACCAGGCGATCGTCTGCCGCTTCCAGTAATTCGACGTGAATCCCCGGCGCCGCCACCAGTAAGCGATCAACTGCGCCAGGGAGGATCGAGCGTGTAATCGTCGCGACGGCACCGATGCGCGCGGTTCCACGGCGCAGCCCGCGCAGTGCGTCGATCGACTCGAGCGCCTGATTCATCTCGAACAACAAAAGCCGAGCGTGTGGAAGCAACGCGTCGCCATACGCTGTCAGCTGCATGCCGGCGGAATGGCGCTCGAACAATTTGGCGCCGAGCCGGATCTCCATGCTCTGGATCATCCGACTGAGCGCAGGTTGGCTCAGCCCGACCGTTCCGGCAGCACGGCCGAGACTGCCGCAATCCGCCACGGCAAGGAAGGCGCGGAGTTGTCGTTGATCGAGGGCCATGCGCTATGCGTATGCCTCATGCTATAAATTGCAATAGTGCGAATGGCCTTGAGGCGTCTAGGAACTCCAAACGACTGGAAAATGCCAGCAGGGGACGAGGATGCACGGGCGGACCGCCACGAAAACAGTTCGCGAAGCCTCCATGGCATTGCTGCGTTCGTTTGCGATTACGACGATTTTCGGCAATCCCGGTTCGACCGAGCTTCCGATGTTCCGTGATTTTCCCGACGACTTCCGCTACGTGATGGGCCTTCAGGAATCGGTCGTGCTCGGCATGGCCGACGGATTTGCTCAAGCGACGCGCAATGCGGCAATGGTGAATCTGCATTCCTCGGCTGGTCTCGGGCACGCGCTCGGCAATCTCTTCACCGCCTATCGCAACCAGACGCCGCTGATCGTCACGGCCGGCCAGCAGGCGCGTTCGATCCTTCCATTCGAACCATTCCTGTTTGCCGAACAGGCGACCGAGTTTCCGAAGCCCTTCGTGAAATGGGCGATTGAGCCCGCGCGCGCCGAGGACGTTCCAGGGGCGATCGCCCGCGCTTATTACGTGGCGATGCAGCCGCCCTGCGGCCCTGTTTTCGTATCGGTGCCGGTCGACGATTGGGATGCCCCATGTGATCCGGTCGAACCGCGAACCGTGAGCCGGTCGGTTACCGGCGATGCGGCGCTGCTCGCCAATGTTGCTGAGGCGCTAGCATCTGCGGCAAGGCCGGTGATCGTGGCCGGCGCCGGCGTGGCGCGCGACGATGCCTGGGATGAATTGGTTGCGCTGGCGGAACGGCATCGCGCACCCGTCTGGGCGGCCCCCTTTTCAGCCCGCAACAGTTTTCCCGAAGACCATGCGCTGTTCGCCGGCTTTCTGTCCCCTTCGCGCGAGCGGATCGTCGCCGATTTGCAAGGCCATGATCTCATCCTCGTGGTGGGGGGACCGCTCTCGCTCTATCATACAGAGGGCTTCGGCCCGCACGTGGCCAACGGCGCCGAGGTCTTCCTTCTCGTCGATAATCCTGCGCAAGCGGCTTGGTCGCCGGTGGGAACCGCCATCGTGACAAGTGCCAAACCAGGTCTCTCAGCTCTCCTGGCCGGGCCCGAGCCACAAGAGCGTGCCTTGCCGTCTCGCGCCGACCCCAAACCGAGGCTGGACGGTTCGGCATTTTCCGACGCCTATCTTCTGCAGCAGATCGGCGCGACCCGGCCAGCTGGTTCGGTCATCGTCGAGGAAGCGCCGTCGAGCCGTAATGCGATGCACGACTATCTGCCGATCACGATGCGCGACGGCTTTTACACTTGCGCAAGCGGCGGGCTCGGCCACGGCCTTCCGGCCGCGATCGGTATCGCGCTCGGTCGCCCGGGCGAGAAGGTGATCGCTTTCCTCGGCGACGGCTCCAGCATGTACGCGATCCAGGGTCTCTGGACCGCCGCCCAGCTCAAGCTGCCGATCAGCTTCGTGATCGCAAACAATCGCCGTTACGAGGCGCTGATCCAGTTCGGCAGCCATTTCGGGCTCGATCATCTGGTCGGCACTCACCTGCCCGCGATCGACTTCTGCGCTTTGGCGCAGGGCCTGGGGATAAGCGCGCGCCAGGTCACGAGTCCTGCCGACCTCGATGGTGCGCTTCTGCAATCGTTCGGCGCGACCGGCCCGACATTGGTCGAGGTCGTGGTCGACTAAAGGGACAAAGAGAGACGATGGAAGCATTATTATTGATCGCCAACCGCGATGTCGCAGCACAGGGCGGCACCTATGACCGGGTCGGTCCCGTGAGCGGTGAAGTCGTAACGAAGGCGGCGGCCGCAACGACTGCTGATGCGATTGCCGCCGCCGATGCGGCGGCAGAGGCACTTTCGGCCTGGGCAGGATTAGGGCCCAATGCCCGCCGGACGATGCTGCTCAAGGCGGCCGACTGTTTGGAGGCGCTGGCCGGCGACATCACCGAGGCGATGATGGCCGAGACCGGCGCCACTGGGCCCTGGGCAGGCTTCAATGTCCATCTGGCGGGCTCAATCCTGCGCGAGGCCGCTTCGCTGACGACCCAAGTAACGGGCGAAGTGATCCCGTCCGACCGTCCCGGCTGTGTGGCGATGTCGGTACGTCAGCCGGCTGGCGTCGTGCTGGGAATCGCTCCCTGGAATGCCCCGATGATATTGGGGGTGCGCGCCATTGCTACGCCGCTTGCCTGCGGGAATACGGTGGTGCTCAAGGCATCGGAAATGTGCCCGCGAACGCATCGCCTGATCGGCGATGCGATGCGTGATGCGGGTCTGCCAACTGGCGTCGTCAACGTCATCACAAATGCTCCAGCCGATGCGCCCGCGGTTGTCGAGGCGCTGGTTCGGCACAAGGCGGTGCGCCGGGTCAACTTCACCGGCTCGACCAAAGTCGGCAAGATTATCGCGCGGCTGTGTGCCGAGGAACTCAAGCCAGTATTGCTCGAACTCGGCGGCAAGGCGCCGCTGATCGTGCTCGATGATGCCGATCTCGACGAGGCGGTCGCCGCGGCGGCATTCGGGGCCTACATGAACTCCGGTCAGATCTGCATGTCGACCGAGCGGATCATCGTGCTCGATGCCGTCGCAGACGCATTCGTCGAGAAGTTCGCGGCCAAGGTGAAGACACTGAGGGCTGCCGACCCACGTGACAATACAGCACCGCTGGGGTCGGTCGTCGATCCGTCCGCGGTTGCTTGCATCGACCGACTGATCGCCGATGCACTCGATAAGGGCGGCGAGCTTCATCGCGCTGCTGATCCTCATGGCACGCTCCTGTCTGCAGCCGTCATCGACCGGGTCAGTCCCGAAATGGCGATTTATGGTGACGAGAGCTTCGGCCCGGTTACCGGAATCATTCGGGTCGCCGACGAGGAGGAAGCGATCCGCGTTGCCAACGATACCGAATATGGTCTGACGTCGGCAGTATTCACCCGCGATACCGCACGCGGGCTTCGTGTCGCCGCCCGGATCGAGGCGGGCATGTGCCACATCAACGGTCCGACTGTGCATGACGAGGCGCAGATGCCCTTCGGCGGCGTCAAAGCGTCCGGCTACGGCCGCTTTGGCGGCAAAGCCGGCATCGCGGAGTTCACCGATCTGCGCTGGATTACCATCGATACCCAGCCCGGGCACTATCCGATCTGATCCCAAATGCCCGAGGCACCCAGGAGACCATCATGGACGTAGTCGACGCCAACAAATTGCCCATCTACGACGACGATCACCCGACCAAGGCGCTGCGCCAGCGCTATCTCTTCGAGGGCACCGATGACACGCGTGAGAACTATATGTTCTCGATCGCGGAGACGATCGGGCACTTCACCATGTCGCGGCACCGCCACAACTTCGACCAGTTTCGCTTTTCGCTGTTCGGCGGAATGAGCATCGATCCGGATCGCCGCCTGAAGGAGGGGCAGCTCGCTTATTTTCCCGAAGGAAGCGCGTACGGCCCGCAGGACGACCAGGCCGGACCGATAGCGCTCGTGCTGCAGTTCGGCGGCGCCAGCGGCTATGGTTATATGAGCATGAGCCAATATCGTGCGGGGCGTGAAAGCCTGCGGGGAAAGGGGCGCTTCGATGGCGCCGTGTTTATCCGCGACGAAGGTCAACCCACTCAAAGGAAGAAATTCAGCATCAACGCGATCTGGGAAGAATCGCTCGGCGAGCCGATGCGCATCCCCACATCGCGCTATGATCGGCCTTTCTTCATGAATCCCGCCGCCTACCGCTGGGTGCCGCAGAAGGCCAAAGGAACATACAGAAAGGCGCTCGGCACCTTCAGCGAGCGAGAGACCGTCGCCGAAATGTGGCGCATCGATGCCGGCGCGACCCTGTCGATCCCGGCCGAGGACTCCATCCGGCTGATGCTGGTGCTGGATGGCGAGGGCACCGCCGGCGGTGAGAAAGTCGGCAAGGAGTTCGGCATCCGGCTCAACCCCGGCGAGAGCGGCGACATCAGTGCGGAACGCGAGCTTACGATTCTCGGCTTTCGGCTGCCGACGCTGACCGAAGGTTGGAGCGAGCCAGAGGAACCGAGTTTCGAGCCCGTTCCCGACGAGTCGGTCGGTCGTGATCCGGTCAATCGCTGATGCTGGACGCGAGCGCGTCTGCTGTATCCCGACCACCGGGGCTGACGCTCCGGTCGGTGCTCGCGTGCAATCTGGGCGTCTGCCTGGAAGGTTTTGACTTCATCGCCTACAGCGCTTTCTCCGTCATCATCGCGAAGCTCTATTTCCCTACCGGCGACGCGTTCAGCAGCGCGCTCTTCGCCCTCGGTGCATTGGGAATAGCCTATATCGTGCGGCCCTTCGGCGGCATTTTTTGGGGCATTTTCGCCGATCGCCTCGGGCGGCGTCTGGCACTGTCTTCGATCTCGATTGTCATGGCGGTAGGTACAGCCATGGTGGCGTTCGCGCCAACCTATCAGATGATCGGCATCGCTGCGCCGATCATCATGTTGATGGCCCGCGTCATCCAGGGCTTCGCTGCGAGCGGCGAGTTCGCGAGCGCGACGTCCATGCTCGTTGAGCTCGCTCCGCGGCGACGCCGCTCGTTCTTCGCAAGCACGCAGATGGCCTCACAGGTTGTCACCGTCGCGCTAGCATCTGCAGTCGTGCTCACCTTGTCGAAGAGCCTGGACCAGGCAGCGCTTGAAAGCTGGGGCTGGCGTTTTGTTTTCGCGGTGGGGACCCTCATCGGCCCACTCGGTTTTTACATGCGCGCGCGGATGGCGGAGTCCCCTGAATTCGTCGAAGTAGCACACCGCCCTGCATCTGACCGTATGACGCTCGCCGAGGCGCTCACCCGGTATCCATCCGAGCTGCTCTGTTTGGCGGGTCTGGTCGTTATCGGCGCCGCCTCGTTCTATCTCATCCTGATCTTCATGCCGATCTATGCCGCGCGCGAGCTCGGCATTTCCATGGCCCATGCACAAATTGCCACGATCATCGCCGCGTTGGTGCAGGGGCCGGTGATCCTGTGGGCGGGCGCACTGGCAGACCGCTACGGACAGGCGAAGATTCTGTTTCCGGCATCGCTTGCCTATGCGGCTCTCGCCTATCCCCTGTTCAGCTATCTGATAAGCGAGCCGTCCTTTTGGGCGCTGATGATCGTCCAACTGGTCGCGAGTGTGATCCTCGGCTTCCTGTCGGGGCCCCTACCCGCCGCGATGTCAGAACTCCTGCCGGCCGAGGTGCGATCGAGCGGCATCGGCATCGTCTACAACATTGTCGGTGCCGTGTTTGGCGGGCTTGGACCATTTCTCATCATGCTGATCGTTGGCGTGACCGGTGACAAAGCGGGTCCGGCCTATTGGGCCGCATTCACGGGGCTCATCGGCGTACTGGCGGTGACCGCGCTGTGGCGTGGTGGCGCCCCTGCAGTCGCAAGAGAGGCCGCATGACCGGGCAGCTCACCGACAAGACATGTATCGTTACTGGCGGCGCCGGTAGCATCGGGCTTGCCTCCGCTCGGCTGTTCGCGGCCGAGGGCGGGCGTGTGATGTTGGTCGATCTCGACGCAGACAGGTTGCGCGAAGTAGCAGCACACGGCTTCGATCCTGAACACGTTGCCTGGGCAACCGTCGACGTCGGCGACGCCGTGGCCGTGGCGGATTTGATAAAGACCACCGTCGAGCGCTTCGGTCCGATCGACGTGGTGTTCAGCAACGCGGGTAATGCGGGCGTGATTGCGCCATTGGCCGACTACCCTGAAGATGCGTTCGACGCGGTCTATCGCGTGCACGTCAAAGGTGCCTTTTTGATGTGCAAATACGCGCTGCCTCGAATGCGGGACGGCGGCAGCATGATCATCACCTCAAGCGTTGCGGGGCTGCGCGGCGATGCCGGCGTTTACGCCTACATTACAGCCAAACATGCTCAGATCGGCTTGATGCGTTCCATTGCCAAGGAAGCCGCACACCGCGGCATTCGGGTCAACACCATCCATCCCGGGCCGACCGACAACGGGTTCCAGGCTGGCATCGAGCGCGAATTGAGCGGCGTGATCGGTCGGGATGCAACGCAATTTTTCGACGGGCTGATCCCCCTTGGGCGCCACGCGACGCCCGAGGAAATCGCTCGATCGGTTCTCTATCTCGCCTCCGATCAAAGCAGTTTCACTACGGGAAGCCTGCTCGTTGTCGATGGCGGGATGACCGTTTGAGTCCGGCGATGGCGGCTTACCAAAACGGGAGGAATAGCGGATGACGATCGATCGTCGTACCTTGATCCAGTCGAGCTCGTTGTTGGCCGCCGGCGCAGGCGCTGCGCTGCTTGGCAATAGCGCAGAAGCTGCCACGCGTCCCAAACAACCCATCGGCTATCCGCGAATTGCGACCGAGGAAGCGTTCATCACCCCCGAGCTGCGCGAGATCTATGCGACGTTGGGTGAAGCGACATGGAATATTGCGGATCCCATCATCATGCCGCGCCAAACCGAATCAGGCGGCCAACTCGCTGAGGATCTGGTCGATTTCGACAACCAGCGATTGCGGCAGATGGATGAAGCGGGTGTGTCGATGCACCTTCTTTCGCTGACCTGCCCCGGCGTCCAGATCCTGCGCCCTGACATAGCCGTGGCGATGGCGCGGTTGGCCAATGACCAGCTGGCGGCCGCGATCCAGCGTCACCCCACTCGCTATCGCGGTCTCGCGGCGCTCGCGCCACAAGATCCGAAGGCCGCTGTCACGGAGATGGAGCGGGCGATCAATACGCTCAAGCTTAATGGTTTCATCATCAACTCGCATACCAACAACGAATATCTGGATGACAAGAAATACTGGCCGATCCTCGAAGCGGCCGAACATCTCGACCGGCCGATCTACATCCATCCCCGCACGCCGTCCGTCTGGCTGACGCAACCGTTCGATGTCGGGCCAATGGCGGGACCATTCTGGGGCTATAGCACCGAGGTCAGCGTGCACGTGATGCGCATGTTCCTGGCGGGCGTGTTCGATCGTTTCCCAAAGCTGCAGATCGTAATCGGGCACCTCGGTGAAACGATACCCTATTATTTGTGGCGCTGTGACTGGGCGCTCAATCGGGGTGCGAAACCAGGCGGAACTTTCAGCGAGGTTTTCCGCCGCAACGTTGCGATCACCACCAGCGGCGCGGGTCTCTACGATTCAGCCAATGCGTCTGCTGTGCCCGCGTTGAAATGCGCGATTGAAGCGGTTGGCGCAGACAACATCATGTGGGCGATTGACTATCCATACGTCGCAAAGATGAAACCCGCCGTCGACTTTCTGGATAAAGCCGACATTAGCGACCAGGATCGCGAGAAAATCTACCATCTTAATGCGAAGCGTATCTTCAAACTTACTTGAACAAGACAAATTCAATATCTTTAGGGAGGGATTTATGGATAATACCGTCAAGCTTCGCAAGAAGCTGCTGTATCTCGGCGTTGCCGCATCGGTAGTTGGTATCGCGCTGCCGGCTGCAGCCGAGGCGCAGGACGCCGGCACGACCGACGAGCAGCAGGTGAACGGCTCAGCCGCCGCCGCTGAATCGCCGTCCGCGTCGCAACCCCAGTCGGGCGCCGAGGGGGCAGGCCTGGCGGACATCGTCGTTACGGCGCAAAAGCGCAGTCAGACGGCGCAAAGCGTTGCCGCAGCGGTCGTCGCCCTCGACGGCGCCGATCTGCAGTCGCGGGGCATAAACGATCCGCGCCAGCTTTCCGAACTGGTGCCCTCTACCCGATTTGAAGCGCTCCGCTCGCAGGTACGCGTTACGGTTCGAGGCGTGGGCCAGGCCAACTCGGGGCCAAATGCCGATCCGGCCGTTTCGACCAACCTGAACGGCGTTTACCAACTCAACGACATGACCGGGGCCGCCTTTTTTGATATCGATCGGGTCGAGGTTCTCCCGGGTCCCCAGGGAACCCTCTACGGACGCAATGCCGCGGGGGGCACGGTCAACATCTATACGCGTCGGCCCGGTTCAAACTTCGGCGCCAATGGCAGTGTCGAGGTCGGCAATTACGGGACCGTCAACGTCGATGGCGGTGTGGATCTGCCCATCTCAACGGGCTTCGCGTTGCGCGCGGCGGGAAGTTACCAGCGACATGACGGCTATTTGAGCAACGGCACCGACGATCGTGATGTTGCCGCAGGCCGGCTGACAGCGGTTATCAGGCCCACCGATCGCCTGTCGGCCGTTATTATCGGCAGTTATACCCATTTTGGCGGCCTTGGCGATCAATCGGTCAAGACCCCGGCAGTTCCAGATCCTGATCGACCCTATTACTACCCTTATTCAAAGGATCGCCTGTTCAATCGCGACAATATATATACTGTCAGCGCCGAGGTTAATTACGATCTTACGAATGACATTACGTTAACGTATGTCGGGGGCTACGATCACTTCAATCGGCACCAGTTCCTCAATCTGGACAATCCGCCGCCGCCGCTGGCCCCGCAGACGCAGGATATTCGACAATCGGGAACCTTCTGGTCGCATGAGGGAAGGATTGCTGGAAAGACTGGAAATCTAAACTGGATCGCCGGAATATATTATTATGATAGCGATCAGTTCTACGGCAACATCGTTGATATCCCGCTAGCAGGGATTACGGTTACGCAGACGCCGATCTACGTCCATTCGAAGGGCATAGCTGGGTTTGGACAAGTAACCTATTCCATCACCAATGCATTACGTCTGACGGGTGGTCTTCGCTATTCCGATGACAAGAAAACCGGCTCGGGTGATTATCAGCTCACGCGGGGCGGAACTACCACTGATGCTCCTTTCGCTGGTTCCCTTCACGACGGTCGATTGGACTGGAAGGTGGGAGCGGAAGCCGATGTCGCGCCCAATTCGCTGGCCTATGCTTCGGTCCAGACCGGCTACAATCAGGGCGGTTTCAGCTTCGTTCCAAAAGATGTGGACGGCAATATCTTTAAACCGGAGAAATTGACCGCTTACACTGTCGGCATCAAGAATCGCTTTGCCGATCGTCGGGTTCTACTAAACGTCGAGGCATATTATTACGATTATAACAATTATCAGGTTAGCGCGAGGAACCTGGGTACCGGCGTTAACGTAATTTATAACGCGCAAAAAGCGACCATATATGGTCTACAATTCGACACGGCATTTGAGATTTCACATCAAGATCATCTTACCTTTAACGCTGGTCTACTGCACGCCGAGGAAACGAAGCTGATTCTGCCTGCTTCTGCGGGGGGAACCGATTATAGCGGTAATGACCTTCCTGGCGCGCCAGCGCTGACGCTTTCGGCTTCCTATGCCCACGACTTCGAACTGGGCAGCGGTGCGACACTAACGCCAAAGATCTCTTCCTATTATCAATCGAAGACATGGGCTTCCTATGATCACTTTATTCCGGGCGGGATTGTTGATGAATATGACAAGACCGATGCGAGCCTCACTTTTGAGCCCGCAAGCGGCCAGTGGTCGGTTGAAGGCTATGTCCGCAACATGTTCAATACGGTAAACTACGCCTCAGTAGTGGCAGCGAGTTTGCCCGGCGGACCTGCGGTCGGCTTCATTGATCCTCCGCGTACCTACGGGATTCGGGTATCCGCGCATTTCTGAGGGCTTGCGGCCCGGAAATAAAATTCCGGGCCGTGGCTGTTCGTACCTCTCCATGTTGCCTGGTTATAGCGCAACGGCCTCCGTATTCACCTTGGGAGCCATGGGTGGAATTGACGTGATGGCGTGGACGGCCCCTGCACCAGCATAGCTGTGCAATGATGAGGCTGTTGTAGGTCCACGTTTAGAGCGGTTTCCGCGCCTTTTGAAATCGTTGAGGATTCCCACGGCGGCGATTTTCTCATTCAGGCTCTGTGCGGGGCAGAGGAGGCCAGCGTGGATGCCACAAGTGTTTTTTTTGACCCCGCCGTAAACCTTCTTCCAGCGGTAGAATGTTTGCTCCGAAATCCCCATCCGGCGGATCACCTCCGCCACCGGCGTACCCGTCTCCGCCTGCTTCAGCGCGAACGCGATCTGCTCGTCCGTGTCTCTCGTCTTCTTCATCGTCAGCTCCTTCCTTGTGCGTCGTCACAAGGCCGGAAAACTCTCACTCAATCCGGATGAAAAAACAGGGAGGACGTCAAGAATGATTTCGGGTGGCGATCAGGCTCCCAAGATGGGCGATGGGTGTGCCGGGTGATCGTGGCCTTCGAACTCACGGAAGCACCGTTCCTCCACAAGCAGTGATCCGCAGCGGTCCAGCGTAACGATGTCCGCCAGTAGAGCTCGAATGGCTACATCGGCTACGCGGCTCCGATCATAGGCGTCAAGAGAGGAAAGCCAGATCGACACGATCGCATCATATGGTTGGCCATGCTGGTAATCCGGCGCTTCCACAGGAAACGAGATCACTAGCCCGACGGCATCCGGTAACAATTTGCAAAGTTCGTAGCTCACCGCTGGCAACCGCGAACGGAATATCTGCCACGGCACGTGGTGGCGTCGGGAAAGAAAAATCATTGCCTTGACCGGATCGCGATGCCTCGCGGCTTCAACTGGCGCGATCACGGATTCATGCATCATCATCACTGAACTGCCGCTGGGATCGCCGAGGTTGACCTCGTCTGGCTGCGCGTGATCGAGGTAATCAGGCCCGTTCAAGGTCTCCGACGCCGCGGCCAGATCATCGAACCAGCACTCAACCACGCCTTGAACCCCACCGTCGGGCAGTCCCCACACATTCGCGTCGATTTTGCGATTCTGCACGTAGCGTCGCATCCGGCGCATTTGCAACGCAAGTGGAGCGTGAATTACGCGCCAGTGATAGAAAAACCGCTGCTCGGCGATATCCGGTCGAGCCTTTGCCAGGATAGTCCACTTAATCACGATGCGCCTTTCCATGTATTTTGCTACCGCCCGCGCGCAGATTGGGCATCGTCTCCCAGCGCGCATCTATCGATACGGTCGCGCTGGATGCTACGGGATGCACGCCCGAACAATTGCAAACCAATCGAATTTATGCTTGAGGTATTGATGTTCAAACAAAAAAACAACTATTGTTGCTGATTCGTGAGGGGCGATTTTTGCGAGCTTGCGCCATCGGCTGTGACCGTTGATCGAGAGCAGGGAGCAAATAGACATTGGTCGTGGACAGACAGGCATATACGGACCCAGGGAGCGCCAAGGACCTTGGCAACCCACTGCATCGCCAGGTTTTTCTGGTGCTGAGAGACCGGATCATTTCGAGGCGCTATCTGGTCGGCGAAATGTTGCCCAGCGAAGAGCAACTGCGAAAGCTGTTCAATGTGTCGCGCACGACGTTGCGATATGCGTTGAGTGAACTCGAACGAGCGGGGCTGATCACGAAACGGCACGGTGTTGGAACCTTCGTGGCGAACCAGGGCAATACAGAGCATGTCCACGCCTCGATGTCGGATATGATCGTCCACACCGAGCAGATTGACCGGTCGACGCGGGTGCGCGTCGTTGATTTGATCCACGGACGCGCGCCACCGCATGTCCAGGAGATTTTTGCAGGAGCGGAGGAGGATGTCTTTCACCAGGCAGTCCGCCTGCGGATGCTCTTGTCCGGCAAGCCGATCATCTGCGTTCGGAGCTTTATGCCCGAGCCGTTCGGCCGTGGGATCGACGCGGCGGCGATGTCGAAGCAATCGCTGACAGATTTGCTTTCAAGCAAGGGGCAACCCGTCTGCTCGGCCACTCAGGATGTAACCGCCGTGCTTGCCGAGCCGAGCATCGCAGCCCTGCTCGAAGTCGAAATCGGCGCGCCTCTGCTCGAAATGGACCGTATTCTCAGAGCCAAATCGGGCGACCCGATCTGCTACGTCGAAGTCCTCGCCAATCCGATGTTCTTCCGGTTGCATATGGATTTGGACGCAATTACCGTTCCGGAAACCATGCCCGCCTGACATCGCTCACGCCGCTTCCGGATAAAGCCAGGGCGTGGCCATGCGCGCTTTCGCAACGAATCGATCGATCGCCTCGGCCCCCTCGAGCGTCAGGGAGATCTCATCAAGACCAGCGAGCAACCCGCGGCGGCGGAACGCTGAAATCGCAAATGGCCGCACGCGACCACTGGGCGCGGTCAGCTCGCACCGTTCCAGATCGACGATAAATTCCCCGGCCGCCCCCTTCTGATCGGCCTCGTCGGCAAGCGATTCCACTGCCTCGTTGTCGAGCGTCATCGGCAAGAGGCCGTTTGCGAAACAGTTTCCCGAAAAGATTTCCGCGAAGCTGGGCGCGATGACGCACCGGATGCCCCAAGCAGCAAGCATCCAGACAGCCGATTCGCGCGAACTGCCGCACCCGAAATTGGAGCCAGAGATCAGGATTCGTGCACCCTGAAAACGGGTCTGATTGAACACGAAATCGGGTCGCGCCTCACCCTCGGTATCGTAACGCCAATTGGCAAACAGATCGTCGGCCAACGTGGTTGAGCCGCGTTCGCCAAAGCCGGAGCCCCCACCCTTGCGCGGCGGCGGCGACCCCGGAGACAGCGTGTCGGTATCGATATTGTTGCGGAGCAGCGGAATCGCACCACCGCGAAGCACGGTAAAGGGCTCAGCCATCGATCGGCTCCAATGTCCTGACGTCGGTAATTGCGCCCTTGATCGCAGCCGCTGCTGCCATCGGCGGACTGGCGAGATGCGTGCGCGTGCGCGGCCCTTGTCGCCCGACGAAATTCCGGTTCGTCGTCGAAACGATCCGCTGCCCAGGTTGTCCGACCTCGCGCATTTCGTCGCCGGCCCCAGCACACATCGAGCAACCCGAATGGCCCCACCCGAATCCCGCTGCCTTAAAGATATGGTCGAGCCCTTCGGCTTCGGCGGCCCGCCTAACTCGTTCGGAGCCCGGGGCCACCCAGGCGGTGACTCCTGCCGCGACCGTATGTCCGCGAATTACCGAAGCGGCAGCGCGTAGGTCCGAAAGCCGCGCATTCGTGCATGAGCCAATGAAAACCATGTCGATTGGCGTTCCGGCGATCGCCGCTCCAGCCTGCAACCCCGAATATTCGATCGCCGCGCGATAGGTCGCTTCGGCACTTTCGGAATCGAGATCGTCCGGCCCAGGCACAACACCGCCAACGCCAATGGTCTGCGCGGGGTTGGTACCCCAACTGATCTGTGGCTCGACTTCGCTCGCGTCGATGGTCAATTCGGAATCGAAGCGGGCGTCCTCATCGCTCTCGAGACCGCGCCAATCCGCCACCGCCGCTTCCCATAAGTCGCCGCTAGGCGCGTAGGGCAAACCCTTCAAATACTCGAAGGTAATCTCGTCAGGCGCGATCAGGCCGAACCGCGCGCCCAATTCTACCGCCATGTTGCAGACGGTGAAGCGCCCTTCCATTGACAGGCCGCGGATAACCGAACCGGCAAACTCGACGGCATAGCCGGTCGCCCCCGCCACGCCGAGCCGCGCAACAAGGAAGAGGATCAAATCCTTCGGCGTCACCGTTTCTGGCAAGCTCCCGTCGATCGTGATCCGCATCGTTTCCGGCTTGCGCTGCGCACTCGTCTGCGTTGCGAGAATATGGACCAGGTCCGATTGACCGAGCCCCCAAGCGATCGCCCCGACGGCGCCGAGTGTGCAGGTATGGCTGTCGCCGCAGGCGATTGTGGTGCCGGGAAGCGCAAGCCCCTGCTCGGCCGCAATAACGTGTATGATACCAAAATTCGGATCGTCAGTGTCGAACAGGCGAAAGCCATGCTTTGCTGCATTTCCACGCAGATTCGCCGCATAGGGATTGCCCGTGGCCGATCTGTCCGGCCCTGCGCTCCAGAGCGTGGAGACGGTATGGTCGGCAGTTGCGAAGGTTAGCTCGGGATTGCGTAGCGGCAGTTCGCGCTTGTTGAGTGTCAGAAATCCGCGCCCTGCCATATCGTTGACCAGGTGGCGGTCCACGAACAGCAGCGAGAAGCCGTCACCCAGATCAGTGACCTCGTGACGACACCATATCTTATCGAAGAGCGTTGCGCCCATGATCGTCACTCCACACTCTGGGCGAAGCCATAACTGTCGGCGAGGCGGTCCCACTTAGGAAGGCCGACAAGCTCCTTGAAATCGGCAAAGCTCATCTCAGCATCGTCAAGGGCGAAGCGTCCCGAGGTGATGTCAGCGATGCGCGCCCGAACGGCACCCGCGGCGTACATAACCGGCGTGACCCCATAGCAAACGATGTCGAACCCAAGTTCTTCATATTGCTGAGGGGAAAGAATAGGGGACTTCCCGCCTGGCAGCGGGTTGGCAAGTAGAGGAACGTCGAATGTCCGGCCGATGATCTCGACCTCCTCGATGCTTTCAGGCGCTTCGATAAATAGACCATCGGCCCCTGCGGCGAGGAGTCGCTCACCACGACGCAAGGCATCGTCGAATCCGTTCACCGCGCGAGCATCGGTCCGAGCGATGATGAATGTTTCGGGGTCAAGCCGCTCGCGAGTCGCTGCACGAATTTTCGCGACCATCTCCTCAATCGGAACTACTACTTTTCCGGACATGTGCCCGCACCGCTTGGGCCACCGCTGATCCTCCAGCATGAGCGCGCCCACCCCCATGCGCTCATAGGACTGGACGGTGTAGATGACATTCTTGACGTCACCATAGCCATCGTCGGCATCGACCAGGGCTGGAATGTCGATAGCTCCAACAATGTTGCGCACCGCCGCTGAAATATCGCCAAAGGCGCGAAGGCCGACATCCGGCACACCATAGCGCGCGCCAACGACCGAAAATCCGCTGACGAATAACGCATTGCTGCCGGATTGCTCGATGATGCGGGCGCTCAGCGCGTCATAGGCCCCAAAGAGCACCATGATGCCTTGCTCGGTAATCGCCTTGCGAAAGCTAGTACGCGGTTGTGCCTTTTGCACGTTGAGACTCCTTGATTGACATTGCGAGGTCAGCTTGACGCGCTCTGCCGCCCCTGTCATATTGATATCGGTATAAGAGAACAACTAGCTTGTAAAGGACGCGGCGACGCCGTCCTCCGGAAACGCGCCACGGTAACGGGCAACGAGGATGAGGAAATGACTGAAAACAGCTATGCCCTGATTGTCATCGGAAGTGGCGCGGCCGGTCTCGCCGCGGCATCGAACTTTCGGACTGCCGCTCAAGCTCGCGGCGTTCCGGGTCGAGTTGCGATATTGGAAACGTCAGCGCGCGCTGATCGCGGCGGCGCTACGCGTTGGACAACCGCGCGGTTTCGAATCGGCGCCGATCACAAGCTCGACCCGTTCGTGATCGGCAAGGTCGATGAAGCCTCTGGCGGCCGCGCCGATCTCGCCTATTTCCGAGCCCTGCAGAAGGAGGTTCCCGACACCGTTCGTTTCCTGGTGGATGCCGGCGTGGAACTGGTCGAATATGATCCACCTGTCGCGACCGAGATTCAGCACGAGGCCAAGCCGAATGGGGGCGGTCACGCGATCGTCGAGACCTTGGCCACGGCACTTGAGAAAGATGGCGATGTCGATCTCCTCTATTCCACCGAGGCGGTACGATTGACCACCGCGACCGATGGCCGCGTCAATGGGGTCGTGGTGCGCGATGCGGAGGGATTGCTACGCACGATCAACGGCGATGCCGTCGTTCTCGCCTGCGGCGGTTTCGAGGGTAATGCCGAGATGCTATCGCGCTACCTCGGAAATAATGCCTGTGACCTGAAGTTGCTGGCACCAGGTCTCGCGAGCAACACGGGTGCCGGCCTACGCATGGCGATGGAGGTCGGCGCAGGCACCGCCGGCCAGTTCGATATGGTGCACGCCGAGCTCGTCGATCGGCGTACTGACCGGGCCGACGCTGTGATCTACGGCCATCCCTTCGGCATCGTCGTCAACAATCAGGCTGAACGCTTCTATGATGAAGGTCAGGCGTGCTTTGACCAGACTTTCGAGCTGATCGCGTTCGAAGTCTGGAAGAACCAGGCGCAGAGCGCCTTCTTCATCGCCGACCAGACCATCGTCGACCATCCGAATGTCATGGTACTGTTCGACACCGATCTACCACCGGTGGAAGCCGACACGCTTCCAGAGCTTGCGGCGCAATTGGGACTGGATCCCGACGCCCTTGTTGCGACGGTCGATGAATATAATGCCGCTGTCACGTCCGACCCCTTTGATCCCATGACTATGGACGGGAAACGCACCGAAGGCCTCACGATCGATAAATCCAACTGGGCTTACAAGCTTGAACGCGGTCCCTTTTTCGCCTTTCCCATGACGGCGGCGATCTGCTTCACATATGGCGGCGTGCGTGCGGATGATCGCGCGCGCGTGCTTTCGCCGTATAATATTCCGATTCCAGGCCTTTATGCGGCGGGCGAACTGGTCGGCGCCTTCTATCATCAATATCCGGCCGGCACGTCCGTGCTCCGGTCGCTGACATTCGGCCGCATTGCCGGCCGCGAAGCCGCCGAGGCGATCCGTAGTCTGGAAAACGCATGAAGATCGCCGTTTGTGTGGCGACGGCTACCGGCGGTGCCGCGACCGAAGCCGATCTGCTCGAACGGCGTGGCAGAGTCGGTCGGGCGGTCCTTAATCCGTTCGACGCGCGCGCGGTCGAGCAGGCATTGCGAATGGTCGAGGCCCAGGGCGAGGGCGAAATCGTCCTGATCGCGATCGCGTCGGCGGCTGAGCTTGCGATCGTGCGGGAAGGCCTTGCACTCGGTGCGCATCGGGCAATCATCCTTGACGATCCGGCTATCGAGGGATCGGACCTGATCGGTACGGCGACCGCGCTTGCCACGCTGGTGCGATCCGAATCGCCCGATATCGTGCTTGGCTGCTTCTGGAGTGGAGATATCGACGGAACGCTGATGTTCGGGGCAGCTGCGGCACGGCTTGGTCTGCCCGTGATCGCACAGGCCCAGACGCTGGAGACGGGTAGTGGGGAGGCGCTTGCGCGGCGACAGGTCGAAGTCGGCGATGTAACGCTCGCGACCCCCCTGCCCTGTTTTGTTGAGCTCGCCGACAGCATCAATAAGCCGCGCTACCCAACAATGAAGGCTAAACTGACCGCAAAAAGCAAGCCGGTAAGACTCTGTACCCTCGCCGATCTTGACGCGTCCACAATGCCCGTCGGTGCTGGATTAGCTGGCACGCGAATCGCAGCCCTTGTGCCGCCGCCGGCGGGACGCCAGCCCAGCATCCTGGAAGGCGATGCTGCAACTGCAGAGGCCGTTTTGAATTTTCTGAAGGATCGCGAGTTCGTTCAATGACCACTCTGGTTCCGATCGAGTCTATCGACGGCGTCGTCGGCGACGATAGCCTCGGAATTGTGTCGAGCGCCGCAACGCTCGGTGATCCGGTGGTTGCTTTAATATTCGGCGCGATTGCCGCCGACACGACATCGCAGGTCGCCGCCCATGGCGCGTCCCGAATCCTCGTCGCCGAAAATCCGGTCTTCGCCGATCCGCTCGCGGCCCCGAGGATCGCCATGATCGAGGCGGTTTGCACAAACTATTCAGTCGATCTCGTCCTTGCGCCGACGACAACCATCAATTGCGACGTCATGTCCGCTTTGGCTGTGCGTCTTGCCGCAGGACTCGCATGGGGACTTTCCGGAATCGAACTTCGCGACGGCGTGCTGGTCGGCCTGCGTCCGGTGCAGACCGATTCGCTGGTGGCCGAAACGGTCTGGAACAGCCCGATGCGACTTGGTCTAGTACGCCCCTATGCGATGGCGCCGGTCTCGGTCGGCGCAGCCGAAGCGGCCGTCGAGTTCCTGCATATCGAGGTTCCAGCCGGACCGATCCGGATTGTAGAAAGGACGACGGTCCAACGTGGCGAGGGCCCATCGCTCGCCACGGCCGAGATTGTCGTATCAGGAGGACGCGGTATGGGATCGGCAGACAAGCTCGATCTGATCCGCGAACTGGCGAGCGCGCTGGGCGGCGCCGCTGGCGTGTCGCTGCCGGTGGTGGAAGCTGGATGGGCCCCACGATCGATGCAGGTCGGCCAAACTGGGACTGTGGTCCGACCGCGACTTTACATGGCGTTCGGCATTTCGGGCCAGATTCAGCACCGCGTCGGAATGGAACGGTCAGGCGCCATCGTCGCGATTAATAGCGATCCAACCGCACCAATCATGGGATTCTGCGACCTCGCTGTGGTCGCCAGCGTCGAATCGATCCTGCCGCGACTGACTGATCTTATCTCCGAGCAACAAGGAACATCATCGTGACGGCCGCACTTCTAAGTACGCACGATCTATTTTACGGCGGCGGCTGGCAGCCTCCGATCGCCGGAAGCCGGGCATTGACCCACAGTCCATCGACTGGCGCACCGCTGGCTGAGGTCGCGGACGCTACATCAGCCGATGTCGACGCAGCCGTTCGGGCTGCGCGATCGGGTTTCCTAATCTGGCGCGACACCCCACCAGCCGAGCGCGCTCGGATCCTGCGCGAAACGGCAGCGCGAATTCGGGCCAATGCCAGCGAACTGGCGGCGATCGATGCCGCTGACGGCGGCAATCCCGTCGAGCATCTCGAGCATTTCGCCGAAGTCGCAGCTGGAAGCGTCGATTTCTTCGCCGGGCTGGTCACCGAGATGAAGGGCACGACAATTCCGATGGGCCCCGGCCGGATGAACTTATCGGTACGCGAGCCGTTCGGCGTGGTCGCCCGGATCGTCGCGTTCAATCATCCGCTGATGTTTGCGGTGACGCGGATGGCCGCTCCGCTCGCCGCCGGAAACGCGTTGATCCTCAAGCCTTCCGATCAGACGCCACTATCCGCCCTGCGGCTCGCATCGCTCGTCGGCGATCTCTTCCCGGCCGGCGTATTCAATGTTTTGACCGGCGGGCGCGAAGCTGGCGCGGCGCTGTCCGTCCATCCCGATATTGCGATGATTACGCTGATCGGCAGCGTCGGAACCGGCAAGGCCATCATGAAGGCCGCCGCCGATACGCTCAAGCCCGTGCTGTTCGAACTCGGCGGCAAGAACGCGCTGATCGCCTGCCCCGACGCTGATCCGGATGCAGTGGCTGATGCCGCCATCGCCGGCATGAACTTCACCTGGGCCGGACAATCGTGTGGGTCGACCAGCCGCGCCTACATTCACGACGACATTCACGATGCAGTTACCGCGCGCCTCGCTGAACGGTTGCAGTCGCTTCATCCCGGCCTGCCGACCGAGCGCGGCACCCGGATGGGCGCGATCGTCAGCAAGGCTCAACGTGATCGGATCCTCGACTTCATCCATTCCGCAAAAGAGGAAGGTGCGCAACTGATCAGTGGAGGCATGATCCCCAACGATCCCGCGCTGGGCAATGGCTGGTTTGTCCTTCCCACCGCGTTCAGTGGCGTGACTTCAGACATGCGTGTTGCCCGCGAGGAGATTTTCGGTCCGGTGCTCTCGATCCTGCGGTGGCGTGACGAAGCCGAGATGCTCGAAGCCGTCAATGGTACCGACTTCGGACTCACCGGCTCGATCTGGACCCGCGATATCGATCGTGCGTTGCGCCTCGCCGGCCGAGTCGAGGCAGGCTATGTGTGGATAAACGAAGTCGGCAAGCATTTCGCCGGGACAAACTTCGGCGGATACAAGCAGTCCGGTATCGGCCGCGAGGAAGGCTTGGAAGAGCTCCTCGCATTTACACAGCAAAAAAATATCCACGTCCGTTTCCAAGGCAACTCAAAATAGCGCGTCAGGGAGTTGGTACAGACCACGGGAACAGCGCTTGCCACCTTTCCAGCATCGCTTGGATTGACTGATTCCAGCTATTGATGCGCGGGGGGAGGTATAATATTACATAACTCGCAGGCTCTGATAATTTTATATATACCTCCGATCGGGTTTTATTTTACGCGAGCTCAATCAACCCATTACTAGTTAGCAAGAATACTATATTTTTATTTTGAGCGCTGAAAAGGAGGTATCCATGGACATGCAACAATTGACAGATCGTCTCGCCATCACTGATGTGATCGCATTGCTGAGTCGGGCTGTGGATCGCGCCGATCGCGAAACGATCGTCTCCTGCTATGCTGAAGATTCTTTCGACGACCACGGCGACTGGTTCAAGGGCAGTGGACGCGAATTCGCCAACTGGGTGTGTGATACCTCCAGCCCTATGAAATCGATGCTGCACTGCCTTTGCCAGCAGCTGTTCGATATTCAGGGAGATGAAGCATTTGTCGAAACTGCCCATGTGGTTGATGGCGTAACCCAGGAGGGCCAGCTGATTCACAGCAGTGGGCGCTATATCGACCATCTGCGAAAAATTGATGGGCGATGGGTCATCAAATATCGGCAGGTTGTGGCCGAATGGTCAGGCCCCGTCGAAGCTAAGAATTTCCTCGGGTCCGGCGGAATCGCCAGCACCCGGGATCAATCCGATCCGGTTTATCGGAAACTGCGCTGGCCCACTGAAGGCTGACTGCGCGCGATATCTGCGACCCAAACGGATCGCGACATGCCGAGTAAGCTGCGCCACCCAATGTTCGGTCGGTTGATAACCAATTCGATGCGCTCCTGGTCCTGCGGTGCAGGGTCGGACTTTGGCTGCACGATTACCCCATTAAGATTTCCGTATCCGGTATGGAGAGAGTCCAATGCGCTTCGAGGGTCAGAAGGTCGTAATTACTGGGTCGGCCAGAGGTATCGGCTTTGCCACCGCTACTAAGCTTGCCGAAGAGGGCGCAACGGTGGCGATTGTTGACCAGCATGCGGCCAACGCAGAGGATGCCGCAACGCGGCTTCGCGCTAATGGACATGCCGCCCACGCATTCGCCTTTGACGTCGCCCTTCAGGAGAATGTCCAAGATGGGTTCCGCGCCATTAACCAGCAATTTGGAAAGATCGATGCGCTGATCAACGCAGCGGCGATCTTTCCCCCTGCGGCATTCGAAGAGCTCGGAATCGAGCAATGGAAGCGGACCCTCGACGTCAATCTCAGCGGGACGTTCCTCTGCTGCCAAGCGGTCTATTCCCTCATGAAGGAAGCTGGATATGGCCGCATCGTGAATATCGCGACCAATGGTGTCGATTTGGGGCTGCCGGGGATGGCAGCCTATGTCGCCAGCAAGGCGGGCGTGATCGGGCTGACTCGCGTCATCGCATCCGAAGGCGGCACACATGGTATCACCGCCAATGTTGTAGCGCCTGGGTTGATCATCACCGAGGCCGTTCACAGCCTGCCGAACGGGCTCGAGGAAGCGGAGAGGGTTATCCCGCTGCAGGCGATCAAACGATCGGGTCAACCCGGGGACATCGCCGAAGCGATTGCCTATCTTTCCAGCCCGGCGGCCGGATTCATTACCGGTCAAACCGTGACCATTAACGGCGGGATGACCTTTAAGTAGAACGATCCCGCGGAGCGCCTGTGACACTGCAAGGTTTACACGCGGCGAAGGAGAAACCCGGCGTTTTCGCGTCAGTGCTGGAGCCAATTCGCTAGCTCGTCGCCCGTAAAGAACGTGGATCCGCGTCCAACGAGATTCGACAGGTTCGTGGCGCCTCCGACGTCGTCAGGCGTCGGCGAACGACGGCTGGATTTCCAGCAGCAACGAGATCAGGGCACGCCAAAGCGCGGTGAGCTAGGCGACGAGGAGACGCATGTTGTGGCCGGCGGCGACGAGCACGGCGTTGATCGCATCGCCATCGGCGTCGGCGAGGTGGTTTGGCTCGAGCAGGCCATCGCTCTTGGTGTGGCCAATGATCGGCTCGGTCGCGTTTCGTCGGCGCAATTCGCGCTGGATGGTCGGTGACCCCGCGATCGAACATCCATGCCGGAACCTCAAGACAGCGCTCCGATATCGAACCGCCGATACTGCAGCAAAAAATGTTCGAGCCTACCCGTTCGACGGTCTCATGAATGTATGCCCGACGTCCCGCGCAAGGATGCAACGGATACAGAATCTCGCGAACATCGGTCCCGTGGGCGTTCCGTCGCCGCGTTGTACAATAGCGTCCGGCCACAATCGAGCCTTGGACGCCGAACAGCTGACGCCGTATACTTTAACCGGCCGCTTCTCGCCGCGGCATGATCACCGGTCGGCGATCCACTTAACAAGCCCGCCAGGCTATTCAGACAAACCGAGCCACCTCTAACCTTGAACTGATGCGGTGGATGCCCCCTTTCGTCGGCATCGTATGATGCTGTCCAGCGCCATCGTGGCGCGTGAAGGAGGAGCAAATGCCGGAGGTACAGATACTCGCAATCGACTTGGCGAAGCG
>Ga0164242_10001753_pt1 | contig 25562 bp, 22 predicted proteins | sample OricomgcompostMG_FD_108783 | JGI IMG/M metagenome (GOLD analysis project Ga0164242, IMG submission 108783) | Miracle-Growth compost microbial communities from Emeryville, California, USA - Original compost - Miracle growth compost (MG) ...
CTGGTCCCGCACACGACGCAGGATCTCCGCGCCGTCGACCTTGCGCAACACAATGTGCCGACCGCCCATGCCGGTCACCGCGAACGGCATACCCCAGCCGTTCGCATGGAACATCGGCAGTGTGTGCAAGTAGACGTCGTCATCGGAAACGCTTGCCTGCCAACCGAACACAGTGGCGTTGAGCCAGTTGTTGCGGTGCGTGAGCTGCACACCCTTCGGGCGCGCGGTCGTTCCGGACGTGTAGTTGATCGTCGCGGTGGCGTGCTCGTCGCCCTCCCATGGCTGCGGTTCCGACGTGGACCCCCACACCTCGTCGTCGGACTCACCGAGCAGGAACTTGCGCTCGCACTCGACCTCGTCGAGCAGGTTCTTCAGCTCCGGGTCGACCATCAGCACCTCGGCCCCCGAGTGCTGCACGATGTACTGGACCTCCGGCACGGACAGACGGAAGTTGACCGGCACCAGGATGCGTCCGTAGCCACTCACCCCGAAGAAGGACGTCAGGAGCCGGGCGCTGTTGTGCGACACGACGGCGACCCGCCCGCCGACCGGCACACCCAGCGCGTCGAGTCCCGCGGCCTGGGCACGCGCGAGCTGCGCCATACGCCGGTAGCTGATCTCGCCACCGCCGAACGGCGGCGCGGGCTGGTCGGGTTCGTCGACGACCGCGACGCGGTCGCCGTAGACCGTCTCGGCACGGTCGAGGAAATCACGGACGATGAGTGGAAATTCCATCGGCAGCCTCCAAATCGGGATGCCGCCATTCTTGCCACCTCAGCTGTATGACGCCAGGGATCCGCGCAGCAGCTACCCCAGCCGCACCGTTTCGGCGTGCAGCTCGCCCGCCCGGTAGTGCGCGAGGCGCGTGGCCCGCGTGAGCGGCGCGGCATCACGCAGCTCCGGCGCATGGCTGACCGACCGCAACACGTCCACGGTCTCGTCCGATACCCAGATACCTTCCGCATGCCGCGCACCCATCAACACATCCATCAGCCCGCGATTGTCGACCGAGCACAGGAACGACGAGCCGATCACGACTGGCAGCCGCCCGAACCCGAAACCTTCGGACGCCACCACCTCGAAGGCGTTGCGCCGCGACACCACGATGTCCTGCTCATCGACGAGCCGGGCCGCCCGGCGCACTCGCTCCTGGGCGGCGACCTGCTCGGGCTCGAGCACCGACAGCATGCGGTCGAGCACACCCTCCTCGCGCGGATCGAGGGGGTGCAGGTCGTAGCCGCGGCGGGCGACAATGTGCTGCCCGGCGAGCAATTCCGGGTCGAACGAGTCGGCGACCAGCTCGAAGCCGGCGGCCGCGCCCACGGCGACCAGGTCGAGGGCAACGGGACCCGCGAACGTCTCCCGCAGGTAGCGGTCGACGAGCCGCAGCATCCGCACACCCGCTGCGGGATCGTTCAACGGCACCGGGTCCTCCTGCAGCAGCCGCCCGATCGGGCCCCGCCGGTCCCGCAGCCGCTCGGTCCACAGCTGGTAGGAACGGTTGTCCGGCGCGAGCGTGCCGTCGAGCACCGGGAAGTATGCCGCCAGCGGCTTGTCCCGCCCGGTCAGCCGCAGGTCGAGGCTGGTGGCGCGCAGCAGGTGCCGGGCGGCGTGCCAATCCCGGAAGTCGAGTCCGTATGCCGTGAACGCCGTGAACGTCCGGTCATCGATGCCGGTCTCGCCCCCTGCGAGCGCGCACCAGCGACGGTAGAGCTGTCCGGAGAAGCGGTCGGCAGCAGTGGCGAACGCCGCGCGGCTTTCGGCAAGGGTGGTCATGATCCCGCCAATGTAACCGGGAGACAGCGGGCTTCGCGCGGCCGCTGCGCGTCATACCTCCAGCAGGCGGTGCAGGAACGTGCGGGTGCGCTCCTGCTGCGGCTGGTCGATGACGTCGGCGGGGGCGCCGCGCTCGACGACGACACCGCCGTCGATGAAGAGCACCTGGTCTGCGACGTCACGCGCGAAACGGATCTCGTGCGTCACGAGCACCATGGTGCGTCCCTCACCGGCCAGTCCACGGATGACCTGCAGCACGCCCCCGACCAGCTCAGGGTCGAGCGCAGAGGTGGGTTCGTCGAAGAGCAACAGGTCGGGTTCGAGCGCGAGGGCCCGGGCGATGCCCACCCGCTGCTGCTGGCCACCGGAGAGCTGGGCCGGGTATTTGTCGGCGTGCTCGGCGAGGCCGACCTTCGCGAGCAGCTCCCGGGCGTCTGCGTTCGCCTGCTCGGAAGGCTTGCCCTGCACCACGATCGGACCCTCGGTGACATTCTGCAGCGCGGTGCGGTGCGGGAAGAGGTTGTGGCTCTGGAACACCATGCCGCTGCGGGCCTGGTACCGCCGGATCAACTCCCGGTCCGAGGCTTTCAGCCGCCCATGCCTCGACGCCTTCACCGTGTCGAAATCGACTGTCACGTCACCGATCCGGATGATGCCACGGTCCGGTCTCTCGAGCGCGTTGAGTCCGCGTAGCAGGGTGGTCTTCCCCGACCCGGACGGCCCGATGATCACCGTCACCGTGCCCTTGGGCACAGTGAACGAGATGTCTCTGATGACCTGGTGGTCACCGAACGTCTTGGCCACCGAGGTGGCCTCCAGGAGCGCCTGTCGAGAAGTGTCGTTCATGCGGTGACATACCTGTTCAGTCGGGTCTCGAGGCGGCCTTGGAATCCGTTGAGGACGAAGCAGATCACCCAGTAGTAGACCGCCGCTGCGGAATACAGGGCGAAGTAGCTGTATGTCGGGGCAGCCGCGATCTGCGCCTGGTGGAAGAGGTCGAGCGCAAGGATCGCCGAGGTGAGCGAGGTGTCCTTGACCAGGGACAGCAGGGTGTTGCCGAGCGGCGGTACCGCGATCCGTGCCGCCTGTGGCAGCACGACGCGTCGCAGCGAGGTCCGGTAGTCCATGCCGATCGTCTCAGCGGCTTCCCACTGCCCCCTCGGGACGGACGAGATGGCGGAGCGGACGATCTCCGCGCCGTACCCGCCGACGTTGAGGCTCAATGCGATTGCCGCGGAGATGAAGGTCGAGAACCTCACGCCGATCTCGGGCAGCCCGTAGAAAACGATGACCAGCTGCACCAGCAGTGGGGTGCCCCGGATGATCGAGATGTAGACCCGTGCTGTCCAGGAGAGCAGGAACACGCTGGAGCGCCGCATCAGAGCCACGAGCACCGAGAGGATCAGGCCGATCACGAAGCTGACGGCCGTCAGCGGGATGGTGGTCTTGAGCGTCGCCCGCAACATCGGCCACGCGTTGTCCTTGACGATCTGCCAGTCACTGGTCGTGGACTTCTGCTCGGACTTCGCCCCGAAGTACTTGTTGTAGATCTGCTGCAGCGAGCCGTCCTGCCGCATCTGCGCGATCTGCTTGTTGATCGCGGGCATGTAGCCGCTGCCCTTGCGGGCCGCGAAGACGGACTGGCTCTTGTCGTTCGTGGTGGCAACGATTTTCACGCTCTTGTTGCCGGTCGTGTTGAGGTAGTTCTTCACCGCGAGCTGGTCGTTGACCATCGCGTCGACCCGACCGTCGGTGAGTGCGGCGACGGCCTTGTCCATGGCGTCGACGCCGACGACGGTGGCGCCCGCGTCCTTCGCGGTCTGTGCCCAGTTGCTGGTGATGTTCTCGGCGGCGCGCTTGCCCTTCAGGTCGGCGAGCGACTTGATGGTCGTGTTGTCCGACTTCACCACCAGCACCCCGGTGGTGCTGATGTATGGCGCTGACAGGTCGTACTTGGCCGCTCGCTGCGGGTTGCGCGTGACCTCGTTGGCGACCAGATCGATCCGCTTGGACTGCAGCGCCGAGAACATCGAATCCCACGGCGTCTCGACGAATTCGATCTTGACGCCGAGCCGTTTGCCGATGGCCGTGATCAGGTCGACATCGAAACCGGTCAGCTTGTCGGAGCTGTCGTGATAGCTGAACGGCGGATAGACGCCCTCGGTGCCGACACGCAGCACCGGAGGGAGACCCGTCCCGGACGCGGCCTGGGGTGCCGCCTGTGCCGCAGGCGTCGCCGGCACACCCAGCCCCAGGAAGAGCGTGGCGAGCAGCGCAGCCACTCGCACGAAAGATAATCGAACCTTATGCACCGCCAAAGCATACGGTATGGAAGTTTCGTGCGTGAAACCGTACCCACCGAACTCGGGATCCCCGCGGAGCATCGGAGCGAGGCACGAGCGGAGAACTCCATGGGGTGAGAGTCACACCGTCAGCTCGGCGATCTGCAGCAGGTTGAGCGCCGACCCCTTCCGCAGGTTGTCCGCACAGATGAACAGCTCGATCGAGTTCGGGAAGCCCTCACTGCGGCGCACGCGGCCGGCGAAAATCGGGTCGGCGCCGACGACGTCGACCGGCGTCGGCCACGCGTCATCGAGCGAGTTTGCTGAATCGTCAAGCACGACTACGGAATTGGATGACTCGGTGAGGATGCGCACGGCGTCATTGCGATCGGTCTCGGCCGCGAAGGTCGCGTGCAGGGACACCGAATGCGTCCGGACCACTGGGACCTGAACGCAGGTCACGGCGACCGGCAGGTGCGAGACCCGCAACAGCCGGCGCAACTCGTCACGCACCGTGCTCTCGGTGGTCGTTGCGCCCTCGTCGGCCTCGTCGCCGACCCACGGGATGACATTGAACGCCACCGGTGCGAGGAACGGGGACGAGCCGAGGTCGGACAGCATCCGCCGGACGTCACCGGGCGACTGGCCGACGCTCTGGTTGCCGGCGAGCTCCATCGTCTCGTCATACAACCGGAGCGCACCGGCCACACCGGCGTCCGTGACGGCCTGGAAGGTCGTCACCACGGCCGAGGTCAACTGCCAGGCACTGTGCAGCGAATGGAGCGCGCCGACCATCATCAGCGTGGCAGCGCTCGGGCTCGCGACGATGCCGGACGCCGGTTCGCGTGCCGCGTCCGGGTTGATCTCCGGCACCACGAGTGGCACGTCCGGGGTGCGGACGAAGTTGCCGGAGCTGTCGACCACGGTGGCGCCGGCCTCGACGGCGATCGGCGCCCACTTGGCGGCGACCGCTGCCGGCACCGCCATGACGACAACGTCCACTCCGTTGAACGAGTCCACGCTCAACTCGCGGACGACGGTGTCCTTCCCGAGGATCGACACCCGACGCCCGGTCGATCGGCTGGATGCGATCGGCCTGATCTCGCCCCAGACGTCGTCCCTCGTCGGTAGCAGGGACAGCAGCGCCAGCCCGACGACGCCGGTCGCCCCGACGACTGCGAGTGTGGGCTTGCCGGCCATGGTCAGCGCCCTGCGGCGATGACCTCGGCGATCTGGATCGTGTTGAGGGCAGCACCCTTCCGCAGGTTGTCACCGGAGACGAAGAGCACCAGGCCCTTGCCGTCCGGCACGGACTGGTCCTGCCGGATGCGCCCGACATACGACGGGTCCTTGCCCGCCGCCTCCAGCGGCGTCGGCACGTCGGTGACCACGACACCCGGGGCCTCGGAGAGCAGCTCGCGTGCCTCATCGGGGGTGATCGCCTTGTCGAACTCGGCATGGATCGCCAAGGAGTGGCCGGAGAAGACCGGCACGCGCACGCAGGTGCCGGCGACCGCGAGATCGGGCAGGTCGAGGATCTTGCGCGACTCGTTGCGCAGCTTCTGCTCCTCGTCGGTCTCCTCGCTGCCGTCCGCGACGATGGACCCCGCCATGGCGAGCACGTTGTAGGCGATCGGGGCGACATACTTCTTCGCCGGGCCGAGCTCGACGGCCTCACCGTCGTGCGCGAGGCCTTCGAGGTTGCCCTCCACCCCCTGGCGGATCTGCCCGGCCAGTTCTTCGACACCGGCGATCCCGGAGCCGGAGACCGCCTGGTAGGTCGCCACGATCAGCCGGCGCAGACCGGCTGCGTCCGACAACGGCTTCAGCACCGGCATCGCGGCCATGGTGGTGCAGTTGGGGTTGGCGATGATGCCCTTGGGGGTATTGGCGATCTCCTGCGGGTTGACCTCGGAGACGACCAGCGGCACCTCGGGGTCACCGCGCCAGGCGGACGAGTTGTCGATCACCGTGACTCCGGCCGCGGCGAAACGGGGTGCCTGCTCCCGGGAGGTCGCACCACCGGCGGAGAAGATCGCGATGTCCAGACCCGTCGGGTCCGCGGTCGCGGCGTCCTCGACGACCAGCCGCTTGCCCTGCCAGTCGATCTCACGACCGGCCGAACGGGCCGAGGCGAACAGCCGCAGCTCGGCCACCGGGAAGTCGCGCTCGGCCAGGAGCTTGAGCACGACACCACCTACCTGACCGGTCGCGCCGACGACGCCGACGTTCAATGCACTCATCTTCCGGTTCCTCCGTAAACCACTGCTTCCCCGTCACTGGAATCCAGGCCGAACGCGGTGTGCACCGCGCGCACGGCGTCGTCCAGCAGATCACCCTTGGTGACGACCGACACCCGGATCTCCGAGGTCGTGATCATTTCGATGTTGATGCCGGCGTCGGCCAGCGCCTGGAAGAAGGTGGCCGAGACACCGGGGTGACTGCGCATACCGGAGCCGACCAGTGACAGCTTGCCGATCTGGTCGTCGTACTGCAGCGACTCGAAACCGAGCTCGCCCTTGGCGTCCTGCAACGCCTGCACCGCACGCTGACCATCGGTCTTGGGCAGCGTGAAGGACACATCCGTCTTGCCGGTGGCGACCGCCGAGACGTTCTGCACGATCATGTCGATGTTGACCTGCTGCTGCGAGATCAGGTTGAAGATCGCTGCGGCACTGCCGGGCGTGTCCTTGACACCGACGACCGTGATCTTGGCCTCGCTGCGGTCGTGCGCGACTCCGGCGATGATCGGGGCTTCCACGTCGTCTTCTCCTTCGACTGCTGGGTAGACCCAGGTGCCCTCGCGGTAGCTGAACGACGAGCGCACGTGGATCGGCAGGTTGAACCGTCGGGCGTATTCGACACACCGCAACATCAGGACCTTGGCGCCCGACGCGGCCATCTCCTGCATCTCTTCGTTGCTGATGCGGTCAACCTTGTGGGCGGTGGGCACGATGCGGGGGTCCGCGGTGAAGATGCCGTCGACGTCGGTGTAGATCTCACAGACGTCGGCATTCAACGCGGCCGCGAGCGCCACGGCCGTCGTGTCGGAGCCACCGCGGCCGAGCGTGGTGATCTCCTTGGTGTTCTGGCTGACGCCCTGGAAACCGGCGACGATCACGATGTGGCCCTTGTCGAGCGCATCGGTGATCCGCCCGGGCGTGACGTCGATGATGCGCGCCTTGCCGTGGGTGTCGTCGGTGATCACACCGGCCTGCGAACCGGTGAACGAACGGGCGGAGTCGCCGAGGTTGGCGATCGCCATCGACACCAGCGCCATCGACATGCGTTCACCGGCCGTGAGCAACATGTCCAGTTCGCGTTCCGGCGGAGCGGGCGAGACCGCGTCGGCCAGGTCGAGCAGCTCGTCGGTCGTGTCACCCATCGCGGAGACGACAACGCACACCTGGTTGCCGGCCTTGCGCGTGTCGACGATGCGTCGTGCGACCCGCTTGATGCTTTCGGCGTCGGCGAGCGAGGAGCCGCCATACTTCTGGACCACGAGAGGCACTGCTCGAGTTTCCCTTCGGGGGACGTGATGGGCGGGATGCCGAGTCTACCGGCGCCTCCTCCCGCATTTTCAGGCGCCCGTATGGCGAAACGCCCGTCCATTCCTTGGATGCACGTTCAACGCCGGCGACGGGTTGCCGGACGGCGAACACACCGTGAACGGGAGACAATTTCGACCTGTGAGACATCAGTGACAAACTTGGTGTGTGTCGAGTAGTTCGGAAGGGGTCGGCGACCTCACTGTTGCCCAGCGTCGCACCCAATCCGGTCCGGCGCTACTACCTGTCGGTTGGCGCGCCTACCGACCACCGCGCTGGTGGTTCGAGATCATCCTGATCGTCGTGCTCGATGCGGTCTACGAGCATCTGCGCGATCTGGTGCCGCTGCGCGAGCAGGAGGCCTACGCCCGCGGCTGGGACCTGTTCCACTTCGAGCAGCACCTCGGCTTCGACATCGAGCTCACCCTCAACCGGTTCGTGATGCACCACCACTGGATCGCCCAGGCCGCGAACTACGGCTACGCGACCTTCGCTGTCCCGGTGATCGGGGTGCTGGTCTGGATGTTCATCTGGCACCGTCGCGTCTACAAGACCGCACGAAGCGTGCTCGCCTTCACCACGATCCTCGGGCTGATCGGCTTCTGGCTCTTCCCGACGGCGCCACCGCGCCTGCTGAAAGGCGCCGGGTTCGTCGACACCACGGTCTATTTCCACACCATCGGTTCGTGGGGCAGCCGGACGGTCTCGAGCCACTCCAATCTGTTCGCCGCCATGCCGAGCCTGCATTGCGCGTGGGCCCTTTGGGTCGGGCTGTCGCTCTTCTTCGTGGCTCGGCACCGCATCCTGCGGATGATCGGCATCCTCTATCCGATCTGGACGCTCTTCCTCGTGATGGCGACGGCCAACCACTACATTTTCGACGCGTTCGCCGGCTACTTCTGTGTCGCTGTCTCGGTCGTGGCGGTCTGGCTGCTCTTCGGGCACCAGCCGTGGAGCCCGGCCCACGACAAGAAGGAACTGACGCGCGCACGAGCCGCGAAGACCGCGGCGAAACCGTCGGAGGACGACCGCGCCCCGTCCGCGGTCTGAGCGGTGGTGGCGCCCTCAGGGGTGCAGCGCCTCGAACTCCGCGTCGGCGACCGTCTCGTCGTCGGCGTCCAACCGCAGGTGCCCCAGGATCGTCTGCACCACCCGCAATGCCGCCGACGACCGCACACCCCACTGCGACAGGTAGCTGAACTGCCACCACCACAACGCCTCGGTCAGCCGCCCGTGGTCGAAGTGCGCCAGGCCGTGCTCAAGCGCTCCGACGATGTCGGCCAAGTCGTCCGAGAGCGCACCGCGCGCGGGCTCCACGGAGGTCATCGGGTCGACGACGTCGGCGTAGTCGTCGATGCCCTCGAGCATGTTGGCCAGTCCCATGCGCAGCGCGTCGAGGTTGCTCTCGGGGCCGGGGTCGGCTTCGTACCGCTCCTCCGGCACGACATCCTGTATGGCGCCCAGCCGCGCACCGGCGACCTGGAGTTGCGAGAGCATCAGCAGCAGCAGGGGCAACGCCGTGTCGGGTGCGGACCCCGCGGCGAGTTGGCGCACCGACTCGCAGAACGCGCGTGCGTCCTGTGCGGTCTCCGCCGCCAGCGTGCCGACCTGCAGGGCTTCGGCGTCAGGTGTCTCAGGCATCGACAACTCTCCGTCCTTCGAATGCGCGGCCGAGGGTCACTTCGTCGGCATACTCCAAGTCTCCCCCGACGGGCAGCCCGGAGGCCAGGCGCGTGACCCGCAGTCCCATGGTGCGCAGCAACCGGGACAGGTAGGTCGCGGTGGCCTCGCCGTTGAGGTTGGGGTTGGTGGCCAGGATGACCTCCTCGATCGGCTCCTCGCCGAGACGCCGCACCAGCTCGGTGATCTTCAGGTCGTCCGGTCCGATGCCGTCGATCGGGCTGATCGCACCGCCGAGCACGTGGTAGCGGCCGCGGAACTCACGGGTCCGCTCGACGGCGACGACGTCCTTGGGCTCCTCGACGACGCAGATCAGCTTGTCGTCACGGCGCGGGTCCTGGCAGATGCGGCACAGGGTGTCCTCGGCGACGTTGAAGCACCGCTCGCAGAAGCGCACCTTCTCCCGGACGACGGCCAGCACCTCGGTCAGCCGGGACACGTCGGCGGGGTCGGCCTGCAGCAGATGGAAGGCGATGCGCTGCGCCGACTTCGGACCGACCCCTGGCAGTTTGCCGAGCTCGTCGATCAGGTCCTGGACCACACCCTCATACACAGTTCACGAGCCTAATCCTCGGCAGCGAGGTCGCCGCCGGCGACGCTCAGTTGCCGAGGTGCTTCTTCGTCAGCCAGCTGGTCTGGACCGACCAGTCGGTGGCGGTGTCCCACGCGTTCGAGCCGCCGTCGGCGGCGACATACAGGGCACCCTCGTAGGCACGCAGGTACTTCGCCGGGTAGTTCACCGACTGGAAGGACGTTCCCGTGCCACTGTTGCCTGGCGTCGGGCAGAAGGTCGCATCCTGCGCGAACTGTGCCGTGTCGTCGTTCGGCTCGACCTTCGCGACGAACCCGTAGTGCCGGATGTAGTAACCGGGGTGTGCCACCGACTCGAACGACACACACTTGGGGTCGGCCAGACCGGCGGTCTCGACCCACTTCGCCGCCTGCTTGGTCGCCGCGGCGCTCGACGTGGAAACGGCGTCGATGTGGACAGCGTCGTCATCGACGTCGGCGATCGCGTACGTGCCGTCGCCGCCGGCGCCGGTCGCTTCGAGGAACACCCGCGGTCCGGGCTGCAGTGCGACCTTGGCTGCGGTGTACTTCATCGAGGCGATGTTGGCCTGTACGGCGTCCTCGGTCGCCTCAGTCGGGTAACCGGACGTCATCGCACCCTCGTAGAACGTGCCGGCGGAGCCGTTGCTGTTGTCACCGCCGATGCCGAGGATGATGGCGCCCTGCTTCTTCATCGGGTCGTAGCCGTCGGCCTCCGGGCGGGCGCCGTGGTAGTAGGTGTCCAGCTGCCCGGTCTGGGCGTCGCCGCCACGGATCGACCACTCATCGGGGCCGCCGTCGACGATGGCGGTGAGGAACCGGTCGTGGACGCTCGGGTCGTTGTTGTTCTGCTGGGTGTGGACGCCGGAGAACAACCCGTTCTCCAGGTCCGCCATGACCCAGGGGCCACTCCCCTTGCCGGCACCCCAGAAGCTGCTGTTGCCGAAGTAGATCGCCTCCATCGTCCCGTTGCCGTCGTCGTGGCTGTCTGTCTCGGCGTTGCCGTAGTCGAAACAGCAGCCCCGGTTGTAGTGCGTGCCGTCCAGCAGCGCGTATTCGCCCTCGGCCTCGTCACCCGTGGCGATGCCGGTGGTGTTGTTGTTCCGATAGCCGGTCCCGGGCGCGACGTAGACGCCATACACCTCGTGGCCGTGGACCTTCACCGGGGCGGCCGAGGCATCCGCGAGGTTGTCGTAGCCGCCGGCGGCCGGTCCGTTGAAGCCGCCGGGCGGCGCCTCCGTGAGCTCGTTGCCGTGTCCCGACTGGTCGAAGATCGTGGTGATGACACAGCTGGTGCCGGTGCAGAACGCATCCTGCGCTGCCGCGTTCGCGTAGCCGCCCCGCCGAATCGGCTTGATGTTCAACGTCGCCCCGTCGGATGCACGCTTCACCTGGTAGAGCGCCCCGTCATACTTCGCGTAGAGCGCCCGCGTCGTGCTGTGCGCTGCAACGCAGGGCGTGCCGCCTTGCGCGTAGATGTCACACGGCTCGAGCTTAGTCGACGAACTCGACGGGGTCGTCGCGTCAGCCGACGAGCCGGTCGCAATGAGCGCTCCGCCGACGAGCACGGGCAGTACGGTGAGTGCCGCCACGATCTTCCGGCGGCGGGGGCGGTTGTCGATCGCTTTCATGCCTGGCTCCTTCGTTGGTTTCATCACAGGTTGGGCGCACCCACGGACGCCGTGGCCGGCTGCCCGTAGACGTTCTGGTACCGGTCGTAGAGGCGGTCGATCGCCTCGGACGGGATCGGTTTCGGCTCGCCGAGCTGGCGCGACAGATGCACACTGCGCGCGACGTCCTCGCACATCACGGCGGCCTTCACAGCTGCCCTGGCGTCGGCGCCGATCGTGAAGACGCCGTGGTTCGCCATCAGGACTGCCGGGGATCGTTGCCCTTCAAGGGTTTCCACCACACCACGGCCGATGGAGTCGTCGCCGATGATGGCGAACGGGCCGATCGGGATGGGACCGCCGAACTCGTCGGCCATCGCGGTCAGCACGCACGGGATCGGCTCGCCGATCGCCGCCCAGGCGCAGGCGTATGGCGAGTGCGTGTGGACGACCCCGCCGACGTCCGGCAGGTGCCGGTAGACGTAGGCGTGCGACGCCGTGTCACTGGACGGTGCGAGGTCACCGTCGATCAGCTCACCGGTCAGGGTGCACACGACCATCGCCTCGGGCGTGACGTCGTCGTACGAGAGCCCGGACGGCTTGATGACCAGCACCTCCTCGTCGCCGCAGCGCGCCCGCGCCGAGACGTTCCCCGAGGTCCATGCCACCAACTGGTTGCGCACCAACTCCGCGTGCAACGCCGCGACGTCACGCCGCGCCTGCTCGACCGTCGGAAGCAGTTGGTTCCGTGTCATTTCCGTGCCTCATCCCTGATTGCGCGCAGTCGGTGCATGACCTCGTTGCCACCGACCGCCTCGGCGCGGCCGAAGTAGTCGTGCAGTCGCGAATACTCTTGGTACAGAGCGGTGTACGCGGTATGCCGCTCCGCGTCGGGCAGGTAAGCGTCCCGCTTGACACTGCCCATGGAAGCGGCCGCTGCCGGAACGTCCGGATAGGAACCGGCAGCGACCGCCGCATGAATGGCCGACCCCAGTGCCGGCGCCTGCGCGCTGGTCGCAACGGAGATCGGGCGACCGAGCACGTCGGCGTACAACTGCATGAGCACGGCGTTCTTGAGCAGGCCTCCCGCAGCGACGAACTCGGTCACCGGCACACCGGCGGCGGTGAACTCCTCGATGATCCGGCGGGTGCCGAAGGCCGTCGCTTCCAGCAGCGCCCGGTAGACCTCTTCGGGACGGGTGGCGAGGGTCAGACCGAGCACCACGCCGCTGAGCCGGTGGTCGACCAGCACGGACCGGTTGCCGCTGAGCCAGTCGAGGGCCAGCAGGCCGTGTGCGCCGACGGGATCCGCGGCGGTCAGCTGGGTGAGGTACTCGTGCAGCGATTGCCCGCGCTCGCGGGCAGCGTGTTCGTAGTCGGCGGGCACGTTGTTGCGAACCCACCAGGCGAAGATGTCACCGACACCGCTCTGTCCTGCCTCGTAGCCGTACAGACCGTCGATGATCCCGCCGTCGACGACGCCGCACATCCCGGGGACCTCGGCAAGTACGTCGGAGGACATCACGTGGCAGGTCGAGGTGCCCATGACGGCGAGCAGTTGGCCGGGCCCCACAGCGCCCGCAGCCGGCGCGCTGACGTGCGCGTCGACGTTGCCCGCCGCGACAGCGGTCCCCGGCAGGAGTCCGGTCCACTGGGCGGCTTTTTCGGTGAGGCCGCCGGCGCGTGCGCCGAGTGGGGTCAGCGGATGCTCCAGCCGAGTGCTGGGGAAGTCGGCGAAGGCGGGGTTGAGTTCGGACAAGTAGTCCTTGGAAGGGTATTCGCCGTTCTGCAGGATCCCCTTGTAGCCGGCGGTGCACGGGTTGCGGCTCTCTTCTCCGGTCAGCTGCCAGACGATCCAGTCAGCTGCCTCGATCCAGCGGTCGATCGCGGCGTAGACCTCGGCATCCTCTTCGAGCACCTGTAGCGCCTTGGCGAACTGCCACTCGGAGGAGATCCTCCCGCCGTACCTCGTGATCCACGGTTCCTGCCGGGCGTGCGCGAGCTCGTTGATGCGGTCGGCCTGCGGCTGGGCAGCGTGGTGCCGCCAGAGTTTCGGCCAGGCGTGCGGACGGTCGGCGAAGCTGTCGAGCCGGCACAACGGTGTCCCGGCGCGGTCGGTCGGCAACACGGTGCAGGCGGTGAAGTCGGTCGCGATGCCGATCACCGCGGACGCCGCCACCCCCGCTCGCGTCATCGCCGACGGCACCGCGTGACGCAGCACGCCGATCCAGTCCGCCGGGTTCTGCAGTGCCCAGTCGGGCGGCAGCTCCCGCCCACTGCCAGGCAGCCGGTCATCGATCACCGCGTCCGGGTACTCGTAGACGGCAGAGCTCATTTCGTGTCCGTCACGGACCCGGACCACGATGGCACGCCCGGACAACGTGCCGAAGTCCACGCCGACGACATACTGCTCGCCCATGGTCACCGCCGACGCTCCGGCAGCGCGTAGTACAGGTCGTTCAGCCGCAACCCGGCCTCGAAGTCACGCGGGGTCGTCCGTGCGTCGATGAGGGTGAACTCCACGCCGGTCATCGCAGCCAGCATCTCGATCATCGACTCGTCGACGGCGGTCGACAGGACCGTGTGGTGCGGTCCGCCGGCGGTCAACCAGCACTGGGCAGCGACCGTCAGGCTGGGCTGCGGCTCCCAGACCGCGCAGCCGACCGGGAGTTTCGGCAGTGGGTGATCCGGCTCGACGACCTCGATCGTGTTGGTCACCAAGCGCATCCGGTTGCCGAGGTCGCAACATCCGACGACGAGCCCCGCACCCGGCGCCCCGGTGAAGCGCAGTCGGACGGGGTCCTCGCGCCCGCCGATGCCGAGTGGATGGATCTCCAGGGTCGGACGCGCACCGGCGATCGTCGGGCACACCTCCAGCATGTGAGCGCCCAGGATCCGCTGCGGTCCGGGACCGAGGTCGTAGCTGTAGTCCTCCATGAAGGAGGTGCCGCCAGGCGCCCCTGCCCCCATGACCTTCACGGCACGCAGCAGGATGGCAGTCTTCCAGTCACCCTCGCCGCCGAACCCGTAGCCGTCGGCCATCAGGCGCTGAACGGCCAGCCCCGGTAGCTGGCGCAGACCTCCGAGGTCCTCGAAGTTGCTTGTGAACGCTTCGAATCCGCCGTCGGTGAGAAAACGTCGAAGTCCCGCCTCGATGCGTGCGCCGTAGCGCAACGACTCGTGCCGGTCACCACCCGGGCGCAGCTCGGGGACGACGTCGTACTCCTGCAGGTAGACGGCCAGCAGCTCGTCGATCTCGGTGTCCGTCACCGCGTCGACGACCGCCACGACCTCGTTGACCGGGTAGGTGTTGACGGAGGTGCCGAAGCGCCGCTCCGCCTCCACCTTGTCGCCCTCGGTCACCGCGACACCGCGCATGTTGTCCCCGATCCGGGCCAGCCGCATTCCGTGCAGCGCGTTGCGCGCGACCGCCACCCGCCCCCACCTGGCGATCCGGCCGCGAACCTCCGGGTCCTCGACGTGCCCCACGACGGTCTCCCTGCTGACGCCCAAACGGGTTTCCAGGTAGCCGAATTCACGATCCCCGTGCGCGGCCTGGTTGAGGTTCATGAAGTCCATGTCGAGGGTGTCCCACGGCACGCGTTGGTGTGCCTGGGTGTGCAGGTGCAGCAACGGCTTGTCGAGTGCTTCCAGGCCGCGGATCCACATCTTCGCCGGCGAGAAGGTGTGCATCCAGGCGATTACGCCGACACAGTGCGGGTCGGCGGACGCCTCCCGGCAGGCCTGCTCGATCGTGTCTGCGTCGGTCAGCACCGGCTGCCAGTCGATCAGCACCGGAATGCTCTCGTCGGCGTTCAGCGTCTCGACCACCTGGGCCGACTGCTTGGCGACCTGGTCCAGCGTCTCGGGTCCGTAGAGGTGCTGGCTGCCGGTGAGGAAGCGCACTGTTGCGCGTTCGTACGGCCGTTGATCGATGCGTGTGTTGGTCATGGTGATCGGTTCATCCCGTCGTTGCGAGGTTTCGGGCAGCCTCAGCCGTCGGCGGACGACGAGGTCGTATGCCGTGCGGTCGGGTTGCGGTGGCGGCTGGGCGAGGACACCCAGCGGGGCAGGTCAGCCGACGGGCGGCGAGCTGCTCGTGGCGCTGTCGGCGCCCGCGCTGTTCGCGGTCTCTCCCGGCGCCTGCCCCTTGAGCATCTGCAGTTTCCTCGGCCGGCCCATCCGCTTGGCTCGCAGCCGATCGGCGGTGATCGCGATCGCGAGCACGACTCCCAGCACGATCTGCTGGTAGTACGGCGAGACGTTCAGCACAATCATCCCGTCGTTGATCAGCACGAGAAGCACTGCGCCTGCGGCGATTCCGAGAATCCGTCCCTGCCCTCCGAAGAGGCTGACACCGCCGATGACAGCTGCCGCGATGGCGTCCAGCTCGTAACCGGTGGCGACGCTCGGGTCGCCCACCCCGAGTCGTGCGGTGATCAGGATCCCGACGATGCCGGCCAGCACGCCGCTGACGACATACGTGCTCATGATCCGGCGGGTGGTCCGGATGCCGGCCAGCCGGGCCGCTTCCGGGTTGCCGCCGACGGCATACACCTGCCGGCCGAAGTAGGTGCGCTCCAGGACGAACCAGGCCACCACGGCGACAAGGACGAAAACGACTGCGGGCAAGGGAACTCCACCGATGTCGTTGCGGCTCAACCCCAGGTAGCCGTTGCCGGAGATCGTGATGGGCACCGACTTGGTGATCGCTTCGGCGGCGCCGCGGGCGGCGGTGTAGGTCACCAGCGTGATCACGAAGGGTGGCACGTTGAGCCGGGTCACGAAAAGTCCGTGCATGACTCCCACCGCCGCGCACAGCAGCAGGGTGACCAGGATGGTGGGTCCGAGCGGGAGCCCTTCGTTGACGAACAGCCAGGACGCAAACACTCCGGCAAGGGCAGCGAGTGACCCGACGGACAGGTCGATGCCGCCGGTGAGGATCACGAAGCTCTCGCCGATCGCCAGGATGCCGAACTCCGCGAGGTTGCGGCCCATCTCCTGCAGGTTGGCGGTGTTGGCGAAGGACGACTTGGCCAGGAACACGCCGATGAAGACCACGACGCAGGCCAGTACGACCCCGATCTCGGGCGTTTCGGAGAGCCTGCGGGTGAAACGCGAACCGATCGGCGCCGAGCCGGCGTCGGTGGTCCGCCGGGTGGCGGTGATGCTCATCGGATTCCTCCTGTGGTGACGGGCTCGAGATGTCGTGCCGCGGCACCGACGATTGCTTCCTTGCTGAATTCGGATCGGTTGAATGTCCCGCTGATCCGCCCGCCGGAGAGCACCAGGATGCGGGTGCACAGGTGCATCAGCTCCTCGAGCTCCGAGGAGGCGACCAGCACGGCCGCGCCGTCATCGGCGACCTGCTCGGTGAGCCGGTAGATCTCGGCCTTGGCACCGACGTCCACGCCGCGCGTCGGCTCGTCGAGGAGCAACAACCGCGGCGACGTGACCATCGCCCGGCCGAAGATGGCCCGTTGCTGGTTGCCCCCGGAGAGCGCGCGGATCGGCTGGTCGGCGGACTGACAGCGCACCGAGTAGTCCCGGATGACCTGTTCCGCGAGGCGACGCTCCCGCTTGGGGCTCAGGTAGCCCCGGGAGGCCAGCCGTGGCAGGTCGATGAGGCTGACGTTCCAGCGGATGGGCGCATCCGGCAGCAGTGACTGCTGTTTGCGGTCCTCGGGCACCAGGGTGATGCCGGCATCGACACCGTCCTTGGCGGATCGCGGGTGGTGCGGGCGCCCGGCGAGGGTCATCGCACCGCCGGTCGCCGGCTGCGCACCGAAGATGGTGTGTACCAAGCGGCTTCGACCCGAACCCATCAGCCCGGCAATCCCCACGATCTCCCGCTCGCGGATCTCCAGGTCCACCGGGCCCAGGCCTTCGGCAGTCAGCTCCTCGACCTTGAGCACCACCTCGCCAGGGGTGCGAGCGGGAACATCATCCTGGCCGGCCAGCTCCTTGCCGACCATGGCCTTGACCAGCACCTGCTCCGACGCCTCGGACCGCGGCAGATCGTCGACCTTCTCACGTTGCGCAGCACGACGATCCGGTCGCACACGTCGAGGACCTCGTCGAGGCGGTGGCCGATGAAGAGCACCGTCCCACCCGACTTGGCGTGTTTGCGGGCCAGGTCGAGCACCAGCGCGGCCTCGACCTGGCCGAGCGCCGACGTCGGCTCGTCCAGGATCAGCAGCAACGGCCGCCGCAACCACGCCTTGGCGATCTCCACGAGCTGCCGTTGCGCGACCGACAGCGACGACAGCCGGTCGCGTGAGTTGATCTCGATGCCGAGCTCGTCCAACAGATCCTGGGCGCCACGGTGCAGCTCCCGGAAGTTCATCAGACCGGCACGCGTGCCCGGCGGGCGACTGCCCAGATACAGGTTCTCCCCGACCGACAGGTGGCCGACCAGTGGGAACTCCTGGGAGACCATGGCGATGCCGGCGGCAGCGGACGCGGACGGGTTGCCGACCTCGATCTGCTCGCCCAGCACGGTGATCGACCCGGCGTCGGGTTTCACGGTGCCGGCCAGTGATCCCATCATGGTCGACTTGCCCGCACCGTTCTCGCCGACCAGTGCCACGATCTCGCCACGGTGCAGCGCGAGCTCGTCGATGTTCAGGACCCGCACCGGACCGTAGATCTTCTGGACACCGCGCAGGTGAACCGCGACCTCACCCACAACGGTCACGAGGAGCTCAGGCCGAAGCTGGCCAGTTTCTTGTTGTATGCCGCCAGATTGTTCTTGGTGACCAGTCCGATACCGGAGGAAAGGGTCAGGTGGTCGGAGGCGAGGTACGGCTTGATGATCGACATCGTCTTGTCGACCCCGAGCACCTTCATCGCCGCGAGGATGTAGACGCCCATGTAGCCCTGCTGGTAGGGCTGCTGCAGGACCATCGCCTGTACGACACCGGACTTGACGAAGGACAGCGTCTTGGGTTCGGAGTCGTCGGCGACGACCATCGTCTTGCCGACCTTCCCGGCCGACTGCACGGCCTGACCGGCCGACGGGCCGTCATACGAGTAGACACCGTAGAAACCCTTGAGGTTGGGGTCGGCCGAGTATGCCGCCGAGGCGTTCTGCAGCGCCTTGTTCGCGTCCCCACCGTCGTTGTAGGTCTGGAACACCTTGATCTTGGTGCCCTTGATCGCGTCCTTGAAGCCTTGGATGCGCTGGACCGCGTTGAGTGCCGTCAACGACCCGACGAGGATCGCGACGTCTCCACCGTTGGGCAGCAGCGCCTTCATCGCCTCACCGGCCTTGTGACCTGCGTCGTAGTTCGGCGTGCCCAGGTAGAGCGGAACGCTCTTGAACGTGTTGAGCGGGGAGTCGATCGCGATCACCGGCACGTTCCGGCCCTTCGCGGACGAAATGAAACTGGACAGCGACGACGGCTGGATGGCGGAGATCGCGAAACCCGTGGTGTTCTGCGAGAGCATGGTGTTAACGATCGACAGCTGCTTGCTGATGTCCTCGGTGGTGGGCTCCTGGAACTTCGCGCTGATGCCCAGCTCCTTGTTGGCGTTCTTGACGCCCTGCTGGGCGGCGTCCCAGTAGGCGGCCGTCACATTGACCACGACCGCCGGGTTGACGCCCTTCATGCTCTTGCCCTTCATGGCGGCCTTCAGCTTGTCCCGCAACTGGGCGAGCTTCGCGTCATTGAAGGAGACATCGCCCTGGAGTGCAGTCGTCGACCCGGCCGCTTCAACCTTGGAACCATTTGTGGCTGCTGCATTTCCACCTGCAGCAGCGGAGTCGCCACCCGCAGCACTCGTGCCCGACCCACTGCTGTTCGTGCTGCACGCCGCCATGCTGACCGTGAGCGCCGCGGCAAGGACCACACCCGCGGCTCGCGTCGATCTCGACATCGGTTCTCCCGTCCCGCCGAAACTCTTCGGCACCTGTCTGCCCGCATGCTGTGCGCATCCGGCGCACGACGTTCCGCACCACTCCCGGTGTGATGCCAGTCACGTCGTCCTGTGAGAAGAAATTGTTAACGCTCACAACTGAGGCTGTCAAGGGATCCGGCGGAATTGATTGTTCGAGTTCGATCGTCGGCGTCGCCGGACACCGCGGCGCCGGGTCAGCGACGCGGCGGGGTCACACTCTCGCGCGCCACCAGGACCGGTGGGACAGACGTCATCGTCTGTTCCGCCGGCATCACGTCCTGCAGCTGCTGCTGCAGCACGCGGACGGTGTGCGTTCCGACCGCCGCGAAGTCCGGTCGCACCGTCGTCAGCGCCGGATCCAGGTAGGCCGCCTCGGGGATGTCGTCGAAACCGACGATGCTGACGTCGTCCGGCACCGTCCGGTGGGCCTCGCGCATGGCTTTCATGATGCCGACGGCGAGGTGGTCGTTCGCCGCGAAGACGGCGTGGACCTCGGGTATGCGAGCCAGCATCAGGCCCGCGTCATACCCTGCGGCCAGGCTCCAATCCGCTTTGATCACAGGAGGTTCCGCAGCTCCGGCGGCCGCCAGTGCGGCGCGCCAACCGGCGAGCCGGCCCGCGCTGTCGAACCAGTCGCTCGGACCGGAGACGTGCCAGACGGTTTCGTGTCCCGCCGACAGCAGGTGCTCGGTCGCGAGACGTCCGCCCAGCTGCTGATCGACGGTGACCAGCCGGAAGCTGGACTGCGGATCCCCGTCGACGGAGACGAACGGGAGATCCGGCGGCACCTCCGAGAGCGCTTCGCTCGCGGACATGATCGGGGCGATCACCACGATGCCTCCGACCCGCTGCTCGAGCAGCCGCTCGACCGCGGACCGGATCGAATCTCGGTCCAGCACAGGCACACTCGCGACTCCGACGGAGAATCCGGCGTCGCTCAACGCACGTTCGACCGCAGTCAGCACCGCTGCCGGCCCGAACAGAGCCGTGCTCTGGGCGACCACCCCGATCACCTGCGACCGACCGGTCACGAGGGCGCGCGCGGCACGGTTCGGTCGATAGCCGAGCTGCTCGATCGCCGCCTGGACCCGCAGCTTCGTCTTCGCGCTGACGTTCGGATGCGCATTGAGCACCCGGGAGACGGTCTGATGGGAGACACCGGCCAACTGCGCGACGTCGGCCATCGACGGCGGCCGGTGCTCGGGCCGCCTGACGGCCCTGGCCGCGGCGTGGGCGTGCGCACCGGGAACAGCGTTCTCCGACATGCGATCACCTCCCGGTCCAGGCCGACGTCTGCGCGGCAGGCCCTCACCCTAGCGACTGCGCTCCGCCGCGAGGCGCGCGACGGCGCGGCGCCGTCCGTCTGCCGCGACGAGTCAACTGGTCGGGCGTTCGTTGTATGACGACGCGCGCTCCTGGCCGGACAGTTCCGCGATGGCGTCCATGATCCGGTCGGTCGCCACACGCCGGGCCTTGCCGGCCGGCAGCGACTTGAACTCCGTCCCGAACGTGAGCGGTGTGCCGAACTTCACCGTGACCTTCGCCAACCGCGGGATGTTGGTGCCGATCGGCTGGACGGCCGGGGTCCCGATGACGGCGGTCGGCACGACCGGCACGCCCGCCTCCATCGCGAGATGGGCGACACCGACCCGGCCCCGGTAGAGCCGGCCGTCACGAGAGCGCGTCCCCTAGGGGTAGATGCCGAACGCCTCACCCTCGCGCAGGACCCGGAGCGCCTGGTCCAGCGAGTTGACGGCCGCGCGGGAGTCCTCCCGCTCGACCGGGATCATGCCCATGGCGTTGAACCACGTCCGGGACGCAATGCCCTTCACACCCTTGCCGGTGAAGTATTCGGCCTTCGCGAGGAACACCACCTTGCGTGGTGCCACCATCGGGATCACGACACTGTCGATGAACGACAGATGGTTGCTCGCGATCAGCACACCACCGGTCTTCGGCACGTTGGCGCGACCTTCGACCTGGGGTCGCCATACGGCCCGCAGCAACGGGGCAACGGTCATCCGCGACAACGGATAGAGCGGTCCACCACCCATCAGTCCACCTGCTCATCGATCACGGTGGCGCCCAGCACCGCCTGCATCACGGGGAGACCGACCTCGCCGGGATCGTCGACGTCCTCGTCATCCATCGACTCGGCGATCTCGTCCTCCGGCTTCGGTTTCGCCTGCGCAGCGGCCCGGTCCGGCGCCGCAGGATTCTCGGCAGTCGCCCACTCGGGGGGCGGCGCGTTGACCGACCCCCAGCCGCCCCCGGTGTCGGCCGCCCCGGTGCCGGCCGACAGCCCTGCCTGGGCGAGCGCCTCGGCGGCACGCGAGCGCCGCGGGGCAGGGGCGCCGTCGACGGCCCGGCTGGTCGGTGCGTCCGCGGGAGGCGGTGCGTCCTGGGCCCCGGGCGGTGACGGCTGGTCGGGCACCGGGCCAGGCGGGACGGGTCCGCGGTCGGCCGGTGCCGGTGCCCCATTCGGTGGATCTTCCGGCTCCGGCGGGAGATTCGGCGCCGGTGCACCGGAGTCGGGCCGCGCCGTCACCCGGGCTCGTATGCCGAGCGCCTCGAACAGTGCCGCGGCGACCACGTCCGGGTGCGGTGGCCGCTCGACCGCCTGCGCCAGACCCGGGCTGCTGGTGCCGAGCACCAGGGTCTGCCCGTCGAAGTCGGCCACGTGCGCATGCTGGCTGAGCAGCGCCCAGGTGACGCGCTTGGTGCGTGCGATGCGCTCCAGCACATCCGGCCAGGCGCGGCGTACGGCGTCGGTCGTCACCGCGCCCTGTGGTGCGGGCTGTTGCGCGGGTGCTGATGCTGCGGGGGGTGCGGCCTGCTGTGGCGCGGCCTGCTGTGCGGCTGCCGGTGCTGCGGGGGGTGCGGCCTGTGGCGCGGGCTCGCTGCGCCCGGCCGCAGAACCGGTTGTCGTCTCGCGTTGTTCCTCCGCCACTCGGGCAGGGGCGCCGCCGATGTCCATCCGGCGCTCGAGGCGGTCGAGGCGGGCGGCATACCCCTGCTCACCGGATACGGCGGGCAACAGCACCCGGGCACAGATCAGCTCCAGTTGCAGCCGCGGGCCGGTGGCACCGGTCATCTCGGACAGCCCGGCGTTGACGATGTCGGCGGCACGCGACAACTCGCCCGGCCCGAACGACGCGGCCTGCTGCCTCATCCGGTCCAGCTGGTCCTCCGGAACCCCGCGCAGCACCTGCGCGGCGCCGTCCGGCACCGCCGCGATCACGATCAGGTCGCGCAGTCGCTCCAGCAGGTCTTCGATGAATCGCCTTGGGTCGTGGCCGGATTCGACCACCCGGTCGATCTGCCGGAAGACGGCACCGCTGTCGCGGGCGCCGAGCGCGTCCACCGTCGCGTCGAGGAGTTCACCGTCGGTGAAGCCGAGGAGCGCGGCCGCCCCGGCATACGTCAGCCCCTCCTCGCCCGACCCGGCGATCAGCTGGTCGAGCACGGACAGCGAGTCACGCACCGACCCGGCGCCCGCCCGCGTCACGAACGAGAGGACACCCGGCTCCACGGCCACACCCTCGGCATCGCACAGCTGCTGCAGATAGTCGGTGAGCCGCGCCGGCGGCACCAGCCGGAACGGGTAGTGGTGCGTGCGCGACCGGATCGTGCCGATGACCTTCTCCGGCTCGGTCGTCGCGAAGACGAACTTCACGTGCTCCGGCGGCTCCTCGACGATCTTCAGCAGCGCGTTGAAGCCCTGCGGGGTCACCATGTGCGCCTCGTCGATGATGTAGATCTTGTAGCGCGCCTGGGCCGGGCCGTATGACGCTCGCTCGCGCAGGTCACGCGCATCATCGACACCACCGTGACTGGCCGCGTCGATCTCGATCACGTCGACCGTGCCGGAACCACCCCGCGACAGCGCGACGCACGACTCGCACACCCCACACGGGGTGGGTGTCGGGCCCTGCTCGCAGTTGAGGCAGCGGGCGAGGATGCGAGCCGACGTCGTCTTGCCGCACCCGCGCGGCCCGCTGAACAGGTAGGCATGGTTGACCCGCCCGGTGCGCAGAGCCTGCATCAACGGCTCGGTCACGTGCTCCTGGCCGATCACATCGGCGAAGGTCTCGGGCCGGTAGCGGCGGTACAGCGCGGTCGTCACGTCCCCGACTCTATTCGCCCTCGCCCACACGTGTGCCGGGTCCGCGGTGCCCGGGGGCAACCAGTCGGTCATATATCGCGCGCAACATCGCCGGAGAGTGCGACGATGGAGTCACCGTACGCAGTTGATCAGCCCGCCAGACCTCACAGGCGGCGGTCCAGGGGCACGGTCAGGGGTCGACCAGGCGGTGGAAGGGACCGTGGGAGTCATGCTTTCGTGGCGTCGGCTGCGCACGCCGACGGCGTTGGCAACGGCGTGCGCGATCGTGTTCGCGCTGCTCTACATCTTCTGGACACCGCAGGTCCCGGACCTCGCGGCGCAGGTCGCCCGGGCCAGGGTCGCCCGCGTCGGTGGTGCCCCCGTCTGGTGGGGTGGCTGGTTCGGCGGTATCACCCTGCCCAACTACAGCGCCATCGTCCCCTTCTCGATGGCGACCGTCGGCATCCGGCTGACCGGGGTCATCGCCGTGGTTGTCAGTGCGTATGGCGGGGCGTTGCTCGTGGCCGGCGCACCGCGGCCGCGCGCCGGGGCGGTCGCGATCACGCTCGCCCAGGCCGCCGACCTGCTCAATGGCCGGGTGACCTTCACCGTCGGCGCGGCGATCGGCATCTGGGCGCTCGTCGCGTTGCGGCGCCGGCACGAGAAGTCCGCGATCGCCTTGTCGCTGCTGTCCTTCCTCGGCTCACCGCTGGCCGGCTTCTTCGTCGGCCTGGTCGCCGCGGTCGTTGCGGTGTTGCGGCCCGAGCGCCGCCGCACCGCGGGCATCTGCGCCGGCATACTCCTGCTCGCGGGCCTGGCCATGGCCGTGCTCTTCCCCGGCACGGGCAAGATGCCCTTTCCGATCACGGACGCGGCGCCGGCGCTGCTGTCCTGCGTGGTGGTGTTCGGGGTCTGCCATCACAAGCTGATCCGTGCGACCGCCGCCGTCCTCGCACTCTCGTTCATCCCCCTCCTGATCGTCCCGCTCGCCATCGGCAGCAACGTGACCCGGTTGGCCTGGCTGGCCGCGGTGCCGGCGGTCGTGGCGTATGCCGAGCTGCGCGAGTCCCTCGTCGTCGCCTGCGCGGCGATCGTGGCGATCTGGCCGATGAGCGACCTGGTCAACCAGCTGCAACTGGCCCACCAGCCGTCGAGCAACTACGTCTTCTACAAGCCGCTCGCGACCGCGCTGAAAGCGGATCAACAACGGCTGGGGCCGAGGGTCATCGGGCGGCGGGTGGAGGTCGTCGACACCAAGAACCACTGGGGCTCGGCCTACCTCACGTCCTTCTCGTTGGCACGCGGCTGGGATCGGCAGGCCGACAAGGCGGACAACCCGATCTTCTACCAGCCGCAGAAGCTCAACCCGGTGAGCTACCGGCAGTGGCTGGACTCGCTCGCCGTCGGCTGGGTGGCGGTGCCGAAGGCGCCGATCGACTACGCGTCCAAGGACGAGGCCGAGCTGGTACTCGGCGGCCTGCCCTACCTCAAGCTGACCTGGAGCAACTCCGACTGGCGACTCTTCCGCGTGCTCAACCCCGCACCGCTCGCGACCGGCGCGAAAGTGAGCACGATCGATTCGCACGGCGTGGTGCTGGACGCGACGGCGAACCGGACCATCGACCTGAAGGTGCGGTATTCGGCGTATGTCGGTGCCAGCGACCCGGCGACCAAGCAGCCGCTCGCGGCCTGCATCATCAACAACCACGGCTGGCTGCAGGTCACGGTGCCCGAGACCGAGCGGATCCGCTTGTCCAGCGACTTCACCCCGGTGCGGTCGACCCCGCCCGGCTGCGCGACACCGAGCAACTCCCCGACGGGGTGAGTCTGCGGTCGTGGGGAAAAAAGGAACCCCTCGCGCACCTGGAAGAGCTCTCCTACCCTTGCTGCATTCCTGCCCTGGGGGAGTTCGGAGAGGTACCACCGCACGAGGGGTCCGGCGCCAACTGTAGAACACGCCGGCCCGACATACGCAATCGAGACCGGTCACCCGACGCCGATTCGGTGTCCGGGCGGTGAGCGGGTATTCTCCTGCGCGGAGGATTCGCATAGTGGCCTAGTGCGCACGCTTGGAAAGCGTGTTGAGTGAAAGCTCTCAGGGGTTCGAATCCCC